>Ga0302326_10016382_pt1 | contig 15519 bp, 14 predicted proteins | sample Palsa_T0_3_FD_202264 | JGI IMG/M metagenome (GOLD analysis project Ga0302326, IMG submission 202264) | Peat permafrost microbial communities from Stordalen Mire near Abisko, Sweden - Palsa_T0_3 | ecosystem: Environmental > Terrestrial > Soil > Palsa > Peat permafrost | place: Sweden: Abisko...
AACACCAACCCGCTGGCTTACGGCATGCCGTCCCACGGCCTCGCCCTTTATTTAGGCAGCCCCGCATTTGAAATCACCGCCCCCAGCGCGGAAAACTACGCCACCGTAGTACGCTACGAAGACCGCGACATACTCGAAAGCGGTTGGCTGGTGGGCGAAGAGAATCTAGTGCGCAAAGCCGCCGTCGTGACCGCCAGGTTGGGGCAAGGCAAAGTGGTTCTCATCGGATTCCCGGCCCAGCACCGCGCCCAAACCCACGGCACCTACAAGCTACTCTTCAACGCCATGGTGCAATAACATCAAAAGTGGGGCGGACCCCCTGGTCCGCGGCTGGCCCCCTGGCCAGCCCTCCGAAGCTGCCGCTAAAGTATCGTAGCCCTATGCGAATCTCGCTCTTCCTCTACATCGCCGCGCTAAAGCTAGCCTGCGCGCAAGATCGCACCGCCATCGAGCGCTACACCGCCGCTCACCAGCCGCAAATCATGGCCGAATTCACCAACCTCCTCGCCATCCCCAACGTCGGAACCGACCGCCCCAACATCCGCCGCAACGCCGAGTTCATCCGCGCCATGCTCGATCGCCACGGCATGAAGGCCGAGCTCCTCGAGACCGCCGGCAACCCGCTCGTCTACGCCGAAAAAAACCAGCCCGGCGCCACCAAAACCATCCTCTTCTATATCCATTACGACGGCCAGCCCGTCGACCCCGCCCGCTGGAAGCAGCCCAGCCCCTTCCAACCCATCATGCGCGACGGCCGCATGGAAGAAGCCGCAGCGGCCATCCCCAACTTCGCCGCGGCCCCCACCTTCCCCGATAACTGGCGCATCTACGCCCGCTCCGCGTCCGACGATAAAGCCCCCATCGTCGCCTTCTGCGCCGCTCTCGACGCGCTCGGCGGCCACACCGCCAGTAACATCCACGTCGTCATCGATGGCGAAGAGGAGATGAATTCGCCCAGCCTGGCCGCCGCCATCGCCCGCTATCGCGACAAGCTGCGCGCCTCGCTGCTCTTGATTCTCGATGGCCCCGTGCATCCCAGCGGACGCCCCACCCTCAGCTTCGGTGCGCGCGGCATCGTGACGCTTGGCCTCACCGTCTACGGTCCCAAAATGGCCCTGCACAGCGGTCACTACGGCAACTGGATCCCCAACCCGGCCGTGCGCCTGGCGCAACTCATCGCATCGATGAAAGACGATCAGGGCCGCACCACCATCGCCGGCTTCTATAGCGATGTGCCGCCGCTCACCGCGCAACAGCGCGCCGTCTTGAAATCCGTTCCCGACGACGAGCCCGCGCTCTTGAAACTCTTCGGCGTGGCCCGCCCCGATGCCGTCGGTGAGAGTTTGCAGGAGGCCATTCAATACCCCAGCCTCAACATCCGCGGCATGCACAGCGGCTATGACGACCGCACCATCATCCCGCCCGATGCCACCGCCGCCATCGATATCCGCCTGGTGAAGGAAACGCCCTCAGTGCACATGGTGGCGTTAGTCCGCGCGCACATCGAGAAACAGGGATATCACATTGTCGAGAGCGATCCCACCGACGCCGAACGCATGCGCTATCCCAAACTGGTGCGCCTCAATGCCGGCGAGGGCGAAGAGGCCTTCCGCACCGAACCTGAATCGCCCGCCGCCGTAGAAGTGACCCGCGCCATGCAGCGCATGTGGGGCGCGCCGCCGGTGCTGATCCGGACCATGGGCGGCACCGTTCCCATCGCGCCCTTCATTCGCGAGCTGAACGTGCCGGCGGTAGGCGTGCCCATCGTCAACTTCGATAACAATCAGCACGGCGACAACGAAAACCTGCGCCTCGGAAATCTCTGGAGCGGAATCGTCTCTCTGGCCGCGATGCTGGAAATGTAGGACAGACCTCCTGGTCTGTCCTTGGCGCTTCTACACTTTCTCAACGATCTGCGCCTGGCTCTGGGTCATGCGCTTTCGCCCTGCCAGCCGGTGTATACTAATCCGAGAAGTGCGCGCCGTTCAGCGCAGGCATTTAGCGCCGGTTTAGCGCCTGCGCGGGGTGTGGGTTCGTGAATCAAGATGTTGGAAGGTGTTATATGATAAGGTCCCGCTTTTTCCGTCGTCTTATGTTTTGCGTCGCGCCGGTTTTTCTCTTTTCGTTCTCGCTCGGCGCCCAAGGTTTCGGCGGTTTGGTTGGCATCAAGAAAGCCAAGGAAGCCACGCTCAAGCGGATGCTGCCCGCCACTGTCAACCTGAATGGGAAACGGATTAAGGTTCTGGCGGTCGCTGCTTCGGCCAAGATCGATCCCGAGCTCGTAACGATTTTGCGTACCATGCTGGTGACCTCGATTCAAAAGGATAGTCGATTTATTCTGGATGAACGGAATCCGGAAACGCTCCTGAAATTCACCATCACCAACTTCTACGTGGAATCGCGGGTCGCCGCCGTGCCAGGCGCCAACCCGCCTCAGAACTGCACCATGTGGACGGGCAAAATCGAATCCAGTTATCAGGCGCTGGAAGTCGGCACCGATGCGCCACTCGATTCGGAGAACCTGGGCTACGCGATCACCACCGAGGGGCCGAAAGCCGTGTCGGGCGCAAGTAAGTTTAATCCCTTGGGCACCAAGCGTGGCAGTTGCGGCACAGGAGCCAAAGAAACCCCTAACGAGGCCCGCGACGAACTGGCCGATGCCATTGTAAAGCAAATGGCGCAGCGCGCGGCCCCCAGCGAAGAGCCTGTCATCGCGCCGCTTCCCGGCGGCAAGCTCGAGCCGCTTTCAGCGCTTGCTTTGAGCAGCCGTTGGAGTACCTTGCTCGAACAGGCGGAAAAGACCGACCCGCTGCCTAAACCCGAAGACGACGCCTATCGTGTCTATTTGATCGCTCTGGCCAACGAAGCGCTTGCCTATCAGGACGCCAAAGACGCCGCTGAGTTGGAAAAGGCGCGGCGCACGGATCAAACTTCGGACGCCGCCAAGAAATCAATTGCCCAGGAGGAGCAGTACTTTAGCGAGGCGCAAGCATACATCGATAAGGCTGCGAAGTTATACAAGGACGCCATCCAGGCGAAGCCATCCGAGAAGGAATTTCGCGTTCCCGACGGTCGTATGGAAGAAGCCGTCCGGCTGTATGCCACTATCGAGCGCCACAAGACTGAGTACCGGGAAGCGGTGCTTAAGAAGGAGCAGGAGCGCGCCTCCGGGATTTCCGCGACAGCCGAAACTCGCGGCGTCAGCGCAGCCCCGGCCGCATCTAGCCCATCCGCGCTCAACCGAGTGATCGGCATGTGCCAGGATCATACTCCCGACATCGCTGAATTGATTAAGGACCACCCCGAGGACTTGCATTTCGACAAAGGGCCCACCCTCGACGAGGATCTCAAGCTGAAGAAGGAGTGCGGCAGCGACAGCAAAGCCATTCTGGATGCCATCAAGGCGCAAACCGCCAAGAAGACCGGCAAGAATCCGTAAGAGATCCGGCTGCGGCTCACCATGAAACCAAGGTGGTATTGCGTTACTCTGCTCTTCGCGGCCGCTGCGGCGCCGCTTGCCGGCCAGGTCTCGGACCGTTGCGCCCCTGGCTGGTCGCTGCTGAATCAATTGAAGGAGCAGCTTTCGGCTGGCGTGACCGATGAAAAGCTGGGCCTGTTACGCTCCATGGCGGAGACCCGCTTGCGAACTTGCCGTGAGATCCCCGACCTCTGGTATTACCGTTCGCGCATTTCCGATCGGCTGAAAGACGCCAAGGACGCCGTGTATTCCCTTAAGGTGGCGAAGGACCTTGGATCGGCTGCCGAGAGCGGCGGCGTCGATCCGTTCGCGCCAATCGTTGCTAACTCCGCTTCCCCGTTGTCCAGGACGATTCGCGAAAAATGGGCGCTGGTGGTGGGTATCGGTCAGTTTCAGGACTCAAAGAATATACCGGCGCTCGGTCACACCGTAGACGACGCGAAGGGTTTTGCCGCCCTATTAGCCGATCAACAGGGCGGACGCTTCAAGCGGGAAAACATCGTCCAGCTTCTCAACGAACAAGCCACGTTGCTCGGCATTCGTACCGCCATCGGTCAAATCCGCGAGAAGGCCAAGCCTGACGACCTTGTCGTCTTGTATATGGCCAGCCACGGCTCGCCGCGCAGTTCAGACCCGAACGGCGTCAGTTATGTCATTGTGAATGACACGCGCCTCGATAGCGCTGCCAGCCTATACGCCACTTCGCTGCAGATGATCGACCTGGTGCAGTTGCTGCGCCGCGACGTGCAGGCTCGCCGGGTCGTCTTGATTCTGGATACTTGCTATAGCGGCGACGCCACGGGAAGCCGAGGCGTCACGCCACCGCTCCACAGTCCAGCCGGCGCACCCAGCGTTTTTAGCGCGGCGCTGGATGGCTTCGCTAACGATGGCGCCCGCGTAGTCATGTCCGCCAGCCGGGCCGAGCAGCAATCCTGGGAATCGAATAGCCTGCAGCACGGATACTTCACATATTTTCTGTTGGAAGCCTTGCGCCAAAATCAGGGGCTGACGCCGCTCGGCAAGATTTTCGAAACGGTGCGTGACAACACCGCAGCCGCGGTGCACAAGGATCACCCGAACGCGGAACAGACGCCCACCGTTCAGGAAAATGCGGATGGCGCCGCAATTGTGTTGGGCGCCGTTACCGGCGGCGCGCAATAGCCACGTAGTGGCAAGTGACAAGCACTATCGGTTCGAACCCTCAAGCGGTATCACTTCCACCTTCTGCGCCTCGCCCACTGGCGTGACCGTACCACCCGCCAGCTTCCCCAACTGCACCGTATAAGTTCCCGGCCGCACCATCGGTCCACCGCGTCCCCCGCGCCCCCCGAAACCGCCACCGCCGCCGCCACCGCCACCGCCGCCACGCCCGCCGCGTCCTGCCGCCGCAGCAGCCCCTGCTGCGGCTCCCGCCGCAACCACCTGCACCGGCGGCTGATCCGGATCCACATCGCCCGCCGCCACATCCCCACCACCACCGCCACCACCGCCGCCGCCGCGCCGTCCGCCGCCCTGCGCCCCCACCGGCGCCGCGGGCGCCGTCTCACGCAAATCCCAAGGCGTCCGGTGCAATCCCGCCTGGCCCGATGCATCGATCTGCCGAACCAGCTTGCCCGCCCCGTCCGTCACCGTCAGCACCATCTTGGCATCGCCCTGCACGTTGTCGCGCACATAATAAGTCAGCAGCGCGCCGAACGGCGGGTTCGGGTCGGACACATTATCGCCCTGCGCGCGGTAGTATCCAATCTCGTCGTACGCGCGCGCCGGACGGCCCACCGGAAACACCGTGCCTTCCTGTTCGAGCGTCGCCGGCGTCAGCTTGCGCAGCGCCGAAAAATCGTCCAGCACGAAGAACCCGCGCCCGAACGATGCCGCCACCAGATCGGCCTCGCGCCGTTGAATCGTCAGATCGCGAATCGTGATCGTCGGCATGCCGCCTTTGAGCTTCACCCAGTGCGTGCCGCCGTCCACCGTGAAAGACATGCCGAACTCCGAGCCCACAAACAGCAGGTTCGGGTTCACCGGGTCCTGCACAATCGTCCACACCGGATCGCGGTCCGGCAGATCGCCCGCAATCGATTTCCACGTCCGCCCCAGGTCCGTGCTCTTGAAAACGTAAGGCTTGAAATTACCGCGATGGAAATCGTTGACTGTCGCGAAGACCGTATTTACGTCGCTCGGCGAAGGGAACACGTCCGTGATGTAGCTGAACTCCGGCACGCCCGGAAGCCGCTCGATTTTCCGCCAGTCCAGGCCGCCGTTCTCCGTGATCTGTACCAGCCCGTCGTCCGTGCCCAAGAACAACAGCCCTTCCCGCAGCGGCGATTCGGCGATGGTGGTGCCGGTGCCGTACGAATCGGTGAACATGTTCTTGCCCACCGCGTCCGGACCCCATAACTTGCCCATCACCGGCAGCGTGTCGCGGTCGATATTGCGCGTCAGGTCGCCGCTCACCATTTTCCACGTCGTCCCGCGGTCGTCGCTGCGCATCAAGTGGTTGCCGAAAATATACAGCCGCGTGTGCGAGAACGGGCTGATGATGAACGGAATGTCCCAGCGGTCGCGCAGCCCCTTGCCCTCATCGCCGGTAAAGCGCGGGCGAATCGAAACGCTCACGCCGGTCTTCAAGTCGAGCCGTACGCAGTTGATCTGTTGCGAGCAAGTGTAGACCGTGTCCGCGTCGGCGTAATCGGCGCGCGATTGGAACCCGTCTCCGCCTCCCGTGTTCAGCCAGTCGCTGACGCGAATCCCCGCGCGATTCTCCGTGCGCGAGGGAACGCCCTGCGATCCGTTATCCTGCGCGCCGCCGTAAATGTTGTAGAACGGCAGCCCGTTATCCACCGACACGCGGTAGAACTGCGTCACCGGAATATTGTTGAAGTGCCGCCAGGTGCGCCCATGGTCGTAAGATTCGTATAGTCCGCCGTCATTGCCCTCGAGCAGATGGTCCTCATCCTTCGGGTCGAACACCAGCGCGTGATTATCCGCGTGAACCTGGAATCCCGCCGGCTTGATCGTCTTGCCGCCGTCGTCGGTCATGCGGACCGTCGTATCCATGATGTAAACGTGGTCGTACTGAAACGGGTCCGCCATGATCTCGCCATAGTATTCGGGATCTTGCAGCGCCGCCCGCGCCGTCAAATCGAATGTCTTGGTCCAGTGCGCGCCGCCGTCTTCCGACCGGTAAAAGTAGCTCATGTTGTGCGCCAGGCTGATCAGCGCATACACCACGTCCGGCTTCTCCGGTGAAACGGCCAGCGCGATCCGCCCGGTATCCACCGTGGGCAGACCCTCCGTCAGCTTGGTCCAATGCGCGCCCGCGTCGGTGGTTTTGTAGATATGCGATTCCGGACCGCCCGCGATAATGATGCTGGTATTGCGGCGGCGCTGATACGATGCCGCGTACATCACGTCCGGATTGCGCGGGTCGTAATCGAGATCGGTGGCGCCGGTATTCTCGCTGACCGCGAGGACCTGCTTCCAGGTCTGTCCGCCGTCGGTTGTCTTATACACGCCGCGGTCGCCGCCCGCTGCGAAGAGCGGGCCTTGCGAAGCCACGAATACCGTATTCGAATTGCGTGGATCGATGATGATCTTGGCGATATGCTCCGAGTTCGCCAGTCCCATCTTCTTCCACGTCTTACCCGCATCGGTGCTCTTGTAGATGCCGTCCCCATAGCCGATAGCGCGTTGCGCCTGGTTCTCGCCGGTCCCCAGCCAAACCGTGTCGGAATTCTTCGGGTCCACCACTACCACGCCCAGAGAATACGACCCGCCCTCATCGAAGATGGGCGTCCAGTTGAGTCCGCGGTTGCTGCTCTTCCACAATCCGCCGGATGCCGTCGCTGCGTAATACACGCTGCGGTTGTGCGGATCGACGGCCACATCCGCGATGCGCCCGGACGAAAACACTCCGGCGATGTTCCGCACCGGGAGTCCCGCTACCAGTTCGGCCGTGAGCTTCGGCGTGGCGCCTTGTTGTGCGATCAGCAGTCCAATCGAGAGGACCGCCATGGGTATAGTGAAAAGGGAAGCGCGTGTCATGTTGTCTACTAGCGCTCTAGTATATCGCGCCAGCCTCATTATTTTCCCAGGCCATGATTTCTTCCCAGCCTGCGGCAACTTTGTTGTACAACTATCCATTTGATTCTTCGCGCCGCGATGATTCTGCGCCGCCGCAAGCTAGTGGCTGAACCGATGTGGGGCAGGTTGCCAAAACCTGCGGCCGATTGCCAAAATCGGCCTGACTCTGCCGGCCGAAAACCTCCTGACACCGGTAGCAGGAGGTTTGCGGCGTGCCGCTCTGCGGCGGCAAGTTGTTAACCTGCGGCGGATTGGCAATCCGCCTGCCCCCAGCACCCGGTGATCCTCCCGCACCAACGGTAGCTCTTCTGCGGCTTGCCGCTCTGTGGGGCAGGTTGCCAAAACCTGCGGCCGATTGCCAAAATCCGCCTGCCGCGGTGAACAGTATGCCAGAACTTTGTCGGCATTAACCGCCTTCACAAGCGCATCGGGTGTCGGGCCCCGCGCATTACCGGAAGAATCTCAGCCCGGGAAGGCCATTTCCGAAGATCGCCCCCAGATCATGATCCGAAGTCCACCCGGACCCGTGCCGGCTGGTCGCCGCCAGAAAGCACCGGTCACCCAGGGATACGCCCTGATGTACGTAACGGACCGAGATCGCAGCCATAGCCGGCTCGAATGCCGTCGTCTCCAGGTGGAGCGCATCGTAGGCGGCCTGCGCTTGCGCGGCCGGCATGCCGCGGCTTACCAGTTTCGCCAACACTTCGGCCGCATTCACCGCGTTCACAACCGCGTCCGGCTGAAGATCCCTCAGCTTATCGGCGCCCGTCTCGCCCTGCATCAAGGCCAGTACCGCGGATGCATCGAACGCCGGCCTATCGTCGTGGTTCGGATTCACGCGCCGCCTCCGCCCGCCGCTCGGCGATCAACTCGTCCGATAAACTCACTCCTTCGGGGATATACTTCCGCAGAAGAGCCCGGGCGCGGCGCAATCCCTGTTCTCTCGTTTCGAGGACCAGCGCGCCTTCCTCGGTTACCGCAACACAGAGCTCCGTTGAAGGGCTAATTCCCTCTTTCCTTCTCCACCAGGAAGGAAGCATCACTCGACCCTGATTGTCAACATGTAAGGTGAAAGATTCCATATTCACCAGTATCCCACGAGTTATAGGGAGCACGCAGCCAGAACCAGATCTTCATCGCCGCGTCCGTGCTTGGTGAGATGCTTCTTATGAAAAGCCGGCGCCTGGCTCTCCAATTCGCTTCTGCCCCGATCCGCCGACATCGGAACGTCTGAGGCATTGAACGATTTGCTAAGATGCTCCCGGACGTGCTCTATTCCGCTCACGCCTCCGCCCCCTGCGATCAGAAGTCTTGAGGCAACCCCAGATGTGGGCATCGACTTTTCGTGGAGGCTGACTTTCCCCTGGCTCCATTTATCGCTCCCGGCCGTTATTCGCGAATCTGCGGCCAACACAACACGATCCGTTGCCAAAATACCCAATGCAATCGTCAAGCGCTTAGCATGCACTCCATGCTTGAGCGGCGACGGCAAAGGTCTAAGCGGCAAGCTCCGTGACGACCTCACCTCGCAGGCTCCATGGCACCGGGCGTATTTCATAGTTGCGAAATGCATCCAGCACGCCCCCTGAAATTGACTGCTCGAAGTCATTGAGAATGGCGTAAGCCTTCGATTCAGGTGACCGGACCTCGCGCGTGTCATTCCATTTATAAATGAATGCCTCCGCGGTGTCGCGCGTCGGCCGATTGATCGCCTGTGCGACACGCTCCGGCTGCTTGCTGGCGGACTTCGGAATCACGAAATCAAATAGATTGTCGAACCCGCTGATGCCGGTAAACTTCACCTTGGGGGTGTAGCGGATGCCGCTGGCTTCGAGCCAAGCAATCACGTCCTCAAAAAAGAGGCTCTCGACAACCGGCTGCGCAAGGTAAAACAGGTCATTTACGGCAAGAATGGCCTGAATCAGATTGTGTTTCCGCGCCGGAAAGCTCTCCGCCGACGTGTGAACTTCAAGCGCTTCGTTGCTGATTCGGACGCCAAATCCGTATAGCGTCATTCTCAAGAGGTCTTGCCGCTTCTCTGTATTGAGATTGCAACCGGAAGCCTCGAGGTCGTGAATCGTATAGCTGTCGTCGGTCAGAACATAGCCGCCATTCTCAGCCCGCGCGTAAATCTGCAGAGCGTCATTGTGTCGATCGAGGTAGGGCGTAGTAATCTCAACCCAAGCGCCGTTCACTTCGCGCAGCGTTGTCTTATCCTTCAACCAAGCGCGGTAATCGTTCAGAAGCCTCTCGATCTCCTGCACCGTCGTCATGAGAATAGACCTTTCCGAGTCTTGGGCGGGTCGGTGATGTTGCACTGCCGCATGAACTCTTCGAATGTCGCAAACAGATCCAGCGTATCGGAGTACGTGGCAACCGGGGCCGGGCTTGCCCACTTGTCTCCGTAGCCTTCGCGGTAGATGTGTAGGTGCGGGCGGGGAACTTCTACGCCGTCGGGGTTCCCGTGCGGGGGACCATCAAGATCCAGCCGCATGAGAATAATCACGGCCCTCGCCCGGTTCTGGTATGTGGCTTTCGTCAACCTTATCTGTGCGCGGGTCACATCGATCACGAAGCTCTCCCGCTAGTCCAGGGAGGCCAGCGGAATTGCAAGCCTGTCGCCGGGGGCCGGAAAGAGCCAATCCTTTTCATCGACAGCGCGTTTTTCCATCGCCATCAGTTTGTCGGCTTCGCCCTGCGTGAGATTGATGTCAGCCATTTGCGCGATGCGTTTTCGCTGGCTCCATTTTAACCGAGGCCGAGGTCTTCTGCGACCGGAATCCGCCTTCGCTGGGCCACGCCGCCCGCCGTAAACTCCCAGCCTATTCCTCATCCAGAAAAACAGCCGGCGAGACATGAAAGAATTCCGCCAGCCTGCGGATATGGGTCTTACTGAGTTTCCGTTTGCCGCTCAAAACCAGGGAAGTGATTGAGCGAGCGCCGAAGATCGGGGTCAAATCCACGGGACGCAGCGCTCGTTGCTCCATGAGGAACTGAAGTGTTTGGAGCGGGTCTCCCGGCGGCAGCGGCTCGGCGCGCTCGTCATACTCCTGCACAAGGGTAGAAAGCAGGGAATGAAGCGCCCGTTCTTCATCACTCGCTTCACCGCGCTCGATGGCGCGGCTGAGCGTTTCCATAGTATCCACAAAACGATCGAACGCCGCGTCGTTTTCGATGCGCTTGGGAAGCGTTTTAGCGAGCAGCCTTCCGTATTTGGCCGGGCTGAAAGTCAACGCCATTTTGTCCACTCCTTTCGGTCGTTCTCTTTGTGGGTGAGCAGCGCCTTGAGATAGATTTCGCGCTCGCGAAGAAGACCGTCGAAAATCAAGCGACACCGGCTATCCTCGAGAACTGGGATGTCCATGAATCAAGCATGCGCATTGTTACGTCGGCGCCATCCTAACGCCCCTCTGAGCACTACGCGGCCTCGTCGCGCGCCTTCACTTGCCGCGCAATTTGTGCGCCGGCCTTCTGCTGGGCCGTGCGGAGATCGTATTCCAGCTGCAAGCCCAGCCAAAATTCGGCGGATGTCCCGAAGTAGCGCGCCAGGCGCAGGGCCGTATCGGCGGTAATCCCGCGCCGCCCGCGGACGATTTCGTTCAAGCGAGTGGCGGTGATCCCCAGATGCTTCGCCAGTTGGTTGACGCTCATCTTGAGTGGCTTCAAGATGTCTTCGAGGATGGTTTCGCCGGGGTGCGGCGGCGGAATCAGTTTGGCCATGACGGTCTTCCCTTCTAGTGATAGTCGGTGATTTCGACGCTTAAGGCATCGCCTTCCTGCCACGCGAAGCAAACCCGGTATTGATCGTTGATCCTGATACTGTACTGCCCCTTACGGTCTCCTTCGAGCTTCTCCATGTTGTTGCCCGGCAACGCCAAGTCGCGGAGCGTCGCCGCACGAGCGATCTGAACGAGCTTGCGGAGCGCCGGTTTCTCGATGCCTCGGAATCTTTTCGAGAATTCCTGCCGCCAGATCTTTTCCGTCTCGGCGTCCCGAAAGGAGCGAATCACGTATATATCGTATACCGGAAAACGACAAAGCGTCAACGCTCCCCTCGCTCCCGCGCTCGCCACCCTGCCGTGACCGCGCGCCACACCGTCCTTAGCTCCGCGTCTGGTTCCGGCATGAGTCAAACCTGAGCGGCCCCGGCCCGTCCGCTCCCTCAGGCCCCGCTTGACTTCGCCCACGAACCCAACCACATTTATGTCACACTAGAAGTGTGCCAAAAAATCTGAGCAGACGGGCCCACGTCATCCTCCCAATCGACGTGGTGACCGAGATCGACAAACTGGTCGGCAAACGGGGTCGCAGTGCGTTTATTGCCGAAGTGGCCCGCGACGAAATCCAGCGTCGCCAACAGCGCAATGCGTTGCGCGCCGCTAAGGGAGCCTGGAAAGACGAAGATCATCCCGAACTGAAAGACGGGGCAGCCGCCTGGGTGAGCCAAATCCGTTCTGAGTCCGAGAAACGATTTCAGCAGATCGAGCAACACCGGGATCGCCCCTGATGGCGATCTTCCTCCTCGATACCACCGTCATAATCGACGCAATAAACGGCAAGCGAGGAATCAACCAACTTCTCGACGATTTACTCGCGCAGCGCAACTTACTTGCCTGTTGCCCGATCAACGTCACCGAGGTGTATGCCGGCATGCGCCCCCACGAAGCCCAGGTGACAGAGGCGTTCTTGCGCAGCCTTAAATTCTACGAAGTGACCTGGGAAATTGCCCGTCAAGCTGGCGAGCTAAAGAACGCGTGGGCGAAGAAGGGCCAGACGATCGCCCTCCCCGATATCACCATTGCCGCCGTTGCCCTTGCCAATAGCCTCACCGTCGTAACCGGCAACCCGAAGGACTTTCCCATGCCTGAATTGCAGCTTCATCCGCTTCCCGCCTGAGCTAAACTCGAAGCTGCCGCTTCCGCGACGACAGCCTCGGCGATTCCTCCGATCTACCCGACCCCGCCATTCTCGCGGCTGAGATCGTCGAAGATCTGCAAGCCGCGCTCGATCAATTCGCCCAAATCGCCGCCGATCTCGCGCAGCGGTGATCGAGAGAACTTCGATCACCAAACCCAAAAATATTCCCAACTCACGAAATCGAAACGTCTTACGCCCGGGCTTCACCCCTCCACACCGCCGTTTCCGGCCCCCGTTCGAGATAATAAACCCGTGATGCTCATCGCTCAACATCCCGTTCACCCCAGCCTCCTCACCCAACCTGGCGCGTACCCGCCCACCCCTGTCACGCAAAACGAACCCAATCCCATTTCCGACCACTTGGCCGCCTCTCTGCGGCTCCGCGTCGAAGTCTTCGCCGCCCTGCTACCATAGGAATTAACCCCCAACAATGGATTCGTCAAACGTAGACTTGAAGCAGACCGTCAATCTGCCTAAGACCACCTTCTCCATGAAGGCCAACCTCCCGCAGACCGAGCCCAAGCTCGTCGAACGGTGGGAAAAGGAAGGCCTTTACGCGCAGATTCGAGCCTCGCGCGCCGGCAAGCCCATGTGGGTTCTGCACGATGGCCCGCCCTACGCCAATGGGCGCATTCACCTCGGAACCGCCTTCAACAAGATCCTCAAGGATTTCGTCGTCAAGTCGCGCACCATGGCCGGCTTCGATTCCCCCTACGTCCCCGGCTGGGATTGCCACGGCCTTCCCATCGAGATCAAGGTCGATAGCGAGCTCGGCTCCAAGAAGGCGCACATGTCCACCGTCGAGATCCGCCGCGCCTGCCGCAAGTACGCCGAAAAGTACATCGATATCCAACGCACCGACTTTAAGCGCCTCGGCGTCCTCGGCCAGTGGGACGACCCGTATCTCACCATGAGCGCGCACTATCAATCCGTCATCGCCGGCGCGTTCGTCGATTTCCTCGACCGCGGCTACGTCTACAAAGGCCTCAAGCCCGTGCACTGGTGCATGAAGGACCGCACCGCTCTAGCCGAAGCCGAAGTCGAATACGCCGACCACTCGAGCCCCTCCATCTGGGTGCGCTTTGCGCTCAAGTCGGATCCCGCCAAGCTCGATCCCGCGCTCGCCGGCCGCAATGTTTACGGCCTCATCTGGACTACCACGCCCTGGACCATGCCCGCCAACATGGCCATCGCCTACAACCCGAAGTATGAATACGCGGCTGTCACAACCGGTCCCACTGCCGACGTCTACATCGTCGCCGCCGACCTCGTCAAAGTCACCGCCGAAAAATGTGGCTGGCCCAACCCCCAAATCATCGCCACCTTCCCCGGCTCCGCCATCGAATACTCCGTCTTCCGCCACCCCTTCCTCGATCGCGATTCGCTCGGCATCCTCGCCGATCACGTCACCCTCGAACAAGGCACCGGCGCCGTCCACACGGCCCCGGGCCATGGCCAGGAAGATTACGTGGTCGGCCGGCAATACGGTATCGCCACCTTCTGCCCCGTGGACGCCGGCGGCCGCTTCTACCACGCCGAGGGCGCGCCCGGACGCCTCCCCGACCAGATCATCGGCAAAACCGTCTGGGAAGCCAACCCCATCGTCATCGAAATCCTCAAGGCTCACCACGCGCTGTGTGGTCTCGAAAAGCTCTCGCACTCCTACCCGCACTGCTGGCGCTGCCACAACCCCACCATTTTCCGCGCCACCGAGCAGTGGTTCATCGGCATGGAGCGCAACGATTTTCGCCAGCACGCGCTCGAGGCCATCAAGCAGGTGCGCTGGATCCCCGCCTGGGGCGAAGAGCGCATCTCCAACATGATCGCCGGCCGTCCCGATTGGTGCATCTCCCGCCAGCGCGTGTGGGGCGTGCCCATCATCGTCTTTTATTGCGAAGGCTGCCGCGAACCGGTGACCGACCGCAAGATTCTCGACGGCGTCGTGGCCCTCTTCCGCGAGCACAGCGCCGACATCTGGTATGAGCGCACGGCCGCCGAGCTAATGCCGGCCGGGACCAAATGCGCCAAGTGCGGTTGCGGCGAATTCAGCAAAGAGAAAGACATTCTCGACGTCTGGTTCGATTCCGGTTCGAGTCATCTGGCCGTGCTCAACCAGCGCTTCGGCTTGCCCTGGCCGGCCGACATGTACCTCGAAGGCGGCGATCAATATCGCGGCTGGTTCCACAGTTCGCTGCTGGTCGGCGTCGGCCTGAAGGGCGGATCGCCTTATCGCGCCTGCGCGCTCAACGGGTGGGTGCTCGATGGCGATGGCAAGGCCATGCACAAGTCGCTCGGCAACTCCATCGAGCCCGAAGAGGTCATCAAAAAGCATGGTGCGGAAATGCTGCGGCTGTGGACGGCTTCGGTCGAATTCAACGAAGACGTGCGCATGTCGGAAACTATCCAGACGCGTCTCACCGACGCGTACCGCAAGCTGCGCAACACCTTCCGCTACGTGCTCGGCAACGTTTCCGATTTCGATCCGCAAAACGATGCCGTGGCGGCCGACGAAATGCACGAGCTCGATCGTTGGATTCTGGTGCGCGCCGAAGACCTCGTCACGCGCTGCCGCGCCTGGTATGAGAACTTCGAGTTTCACAAGGTCTATCACGCCGTTTACGCCTTCGCCACGGTGGATCTGAGCAACATCTACTTCGACGTGCTCAAGGACCGCCTCTACACTTCGGCCACAAAGTCTCAGGCGCGCCGCAGCGCGCAGACCGCGCTCTACCGTCTTCTCGATGCGCTGGTTCGGTTGCTCGCGCCGCTGATGAGTTTCACTGCCGAAGAGGTATGGACTCACATGAACCGCGCCGGCAGCGTGCATACCGCATACTTCCCCGAACCTTCGGAATTGACCGCGGGCCTGAGCGACGCCGCGCGGAAACGCACCGCCAATTGGGACCGTCTAATCGAAGTGAGAGATCAGGTTTTGAAAAGCTTGGAGACGGCGCGCAACGAGAAGCTGATCGGCGCCCCGCTCGAAGCACGCCTGATCCTATCCGCCAACGGCGATCTGCTGCCCCTGCTCGAAGAGTACG
>Ga0302326_10016383_pt1 | contig 15518 bp, 16 predicted proteins | sample Palsa_T0_3_FD_202264 | JGI IMG/M metagenome (GOLD analysis project Ga0302326, IMG submission 202264) | Peat permafrost microbial communities from Stordalen Mire near Abisko, Sweden - Palsa_T0_3 | ecosystem: Environmental > Terrestrial > Soil > Palsa > Peat permafrost | place: Sweden: Abisko...
CTTTAAATCTACCTGGAGGCAGCGTCCTAATTCGACGTGACGGAGTCGAATCAGCGATCGAAGACTCCACCGCGCCCATCCATGATCGCCGAGGATGCGTGACCGGCGGTGTCATGGTCTTTCATGATGTGACGCAGGCGCGAGCGATCGCTCAGAAAATGTCGCATCTCGCGCAATACGACTATTTGACCGATCTGCCAAACCGCTTGTTGCTTAACGACCGCCTATCCCAGGCTATTTGCGCGGCGCATCGTCTTCAGCAACATCTGGCGGTGTTATTCGTCGATGTTGACCGCTTCAAACACGTCAATGATTCCCTGGGACACCTTATTGGCGACAAGCTCCTCTCGTCGATTGCTCAGCGCTTGGTGCACAGCGTACGAAGCTCAGACACGATAAGCCGTCAAGGCGGGGACGAATTTGTGATTCTACTTTCATCCGTCGCGCATGCGGCCGATGCCGGACTTAGCGCGCAAAAAATCCTAACCCTCGCCGGGATGCCGCACCGTGTCGAGGAACATGATCTGGAAATCACCCTAAGCGCAGGAATCAGCATCTACCCGGACGATGGTACGGATGCCGAAACGCTCATTAGGAGCGCCGACACTGCAATGTTGAATGCCAAGGATAACGGACGTAACAACTACCAGTTCTTCAGGCCCGCCATGAACGAGCACGCGCTGGAGCGGCAGTCCATTGAAGGCAGCCTGCGACATGCCTTGGACCGCGGCGAATTCGTGTTGCACTACCAGCCGAAGTTGGATCTTGTGACGGAGTGCCTAACCGGCGCGGAGGCGCTGATTCGGTGGCGCCAACCGGAGCGCGGGATAATGTTTCCTCAGGATTTCATACCCATAGCAGAACAGTGCGGTTATATCGTTCCCATCGGGCGGTGGGTACTACGCGAAGCGTGCCGCCAAAGGCGAAGCTGGCTGGACGCGAATCTCGCGGCGATACCCATCGCAATCAATATCTCAGCAGTGGAATTGCGCTCGAACAACTTCGTTGACCATGTACGTGCCATTTTACAGGAGACGGGACTGGAGCCACAGTATCTTGAGTTTGAGTTGACTGAGACCGCCTTTATGCATGATCCGCAATCCACCATCGCCGTGCTGCGCGCCCTTAAAGATATGGGAATTCAACTCACGCTGGATGACTTCGGCACGGGGTATTCCAGCTTGAGTTACTTGAAACGTTTTCCGATAAACGCACTGAAAATCGACAAATCCTTTGTGCAGGGCGTTTGCACGGACTCCGATGACTCGAAACTTGTGAGTGCGGTGATCAATCTAGGACGCAGTTTCCACCTACAGGTGATCGCGGAAGGCGTGGAAACGCGGGACCAGTTTGTCGCCCTGCAAGCGCAAAACTGCGCCGAAGGACAGGGTTATTACTTCCAGAAACCAATTGTCGCCGATGAATTTGCCAAGCTGCTGGGTGCCGACCTGTCGACTACCCTCGTAGCCTAATGTTCATCAATCGCGGGAATTCTACCGAGGGCGCGCCATCGCGGCGATGCGGCAAACTGAAAGCAAGCGAAACCTCAAATTGTGCGGTCCGTCACATTTTTTTCGCTCGATATGTGCGGCGCCGAACAGTGATCGGATCCCACGACGGCACACAGTGACATTGCATTATGTAATGAAGCCGATGCCTCGCTGGTAGGTTGTTTAATCATGCCCCTTGCGTCGCTTCGAAGTTCTTGCAAATCGAGCCGCAGTGTTCTGCAGCTGTTTCGCAAGAAGAGCGACTGTTGTCGTTGCTTGCCCAGGCCTACAAGGAAAGACTCTTCAATGGAAATGCAACTGACCGGAAATAGACAACGGTGGAGCCGAAGGATTGCGGTGGATATACCAATCCAAGTGGCGGCAGTTGGATCGCCGACAATTCACGGACACTTGAATAATCTGAGTCTAAGCGGGGCCCTGGTGACTACAGACTACGCATTGCCCCTGCACGCATATATCGAGATCAGTTTTAGGCCCCTACAAACGGTGCATGGTGCGGTAAGAGTTATGGCGCGGGTAACGCGCAACCTAGAAAGCGGAGTCGGAGTCGAATGGTGCGAGTTCGCACCGAGTGCTGTCACAGATTTGCTGCGCTCTCCGTCGTTTTAATTATCCGCTTTGAATCGAGGTTATTCGCTTGTCTCGCGATGAAACCGAGTATTGCTAAATGACTACGTCGATACTTGATCCTCCCGTTTTGACCCGAGCGTGCAGCGGGCTCAGCAATAGGGCCGGACGCGAACACAGCCTCATCGCGATCGGGGCTATCAGCGCCGACAATCTGGTGGATGACGCAGCGACGGCGCCCGGTCCGCGGATTGCGGTGACAGGCACTGCATCGGATGCTCTATCGACGAGCGTCCAACGCAAGACGATAGAAGAGGCATTCGATGCAACACTGATCGCTGCGGAGACCATCCACGCCGCAGTGCTATTCGCTGATATGCGCGGGTACACTGGTCTTGCCGAACGACTGCCACCGGCGCGAGTCGTATCGATACTCAATGAATTTTTCACCATCCTCGCGCGCGTGACTGTGAAGTTTGGCGGCGAGGTGTTTCACATGGCCGGTGACGGAATGATGGCTGGATTTGGGGTCCGAGATCCGAAGGGGTCGGGTGCCTGCGCAGCGCTCGCCGCCAGCCACGCTATGCTTCAGAGTTTTGCGCCGGTAGAGGCTCGATGGCGCGAAGAATTCGCGGTCGTCACCGGCATCGGCATCGGCCTTCATTCGGGCGAAGTCGCCTTGGGATTTCTCGGACCGCCAGGAAAACGGGCCATAACGATGATCGGTGACACCGCTAATGTTGCCGCTCGCCTTTGCAGCCGCGCATGCGCCGGCGAAGTGCTGTTTTCATGCGCGGTGGCCGCTGCTCTTCGCGCTGACGCCGGCGGTGTGGGATTGGGAGCGAAGGCATTCCTTCAACTGCCGCAATTCGAACTGCGCGGGCGTAGCAAATTGCTGGATATCTGGTGCGTACCCGCGCCTGAGACTTCGTCCAGCAGCTCCGTCGTATCCTTAAATACGCAGGGATGGCGAGTCATCGCCAGCCCAGAGCGGGCGCGACGTGGGTGAGGATGGCCTCGATCACGTGAGCGTTGTACTGGACGCCGAGCTGATTGGGTACGGTCAAGAGTAGGGTGTCGGCTTCAGCGATTGCCTGATCTCGTTTCAATTCCTCGATTAGTTTGCGGGGTCTGCTGCATAGGAGCGGCCAAAAACGGCGCGCATGTTGTCGATGACGCCGACTTGATCGTTGCTGCCGTCCCGGCCGAAGTAGGCGCGGTCGCGGTCGTCCATGAGCGCGAATATGGATCGCGAAACCGACACCCGCGGTTCTCTCTTGTGCCCAGCCTCGGTCCACGCATGCCGGTAGGCGCGGATTTGACGGGCTTGCTGGACGTGGAAAGGCTCGCCTGACTCGTCAGCCTTCAATGTGGAATTCTGCAGGTCATTCCCTGTTGCGCAGCCCAAATCGCAGTCGCGTTAGATGCAGAGCCCCACCAGATCCGATCGCGTAATCCTTCCGAGAGAGGTTCGAGACGCAAAGGCCCGGTGGGTTCGGGAACATGGGTCGCGGACTGGGCTCGGCAAGGCCTTGCCCCTTCAGCAATTCGAAGAAAATCTCGCCATTGCGCCGGCCCATATCGGCGTCGGATTCGCCTTTGGCAGGCGCATAACCGAAGTGGCGCCAGCCCTCGATCACCTGCTCAGGCGAGCCACGGCTAATGCCGAGCTGCAGCCGGCCGCCTGCGATTAAGTCCGCTGACCCTGCATCCTCCACCATGTAGTAGGGATTTTCGTAGCGCATGTCGATCACGCCGGTACCAATCTCGATACGTTTTGTCTTAGCGCCGATGGCCGCGAGGAGCGAAATGGCGAAGAGAGTTGGCGCGCGAAATGGTGCACGCGGAAATACGCCCCGTCCGCACCGAGTTCCTCTGCCGCTACGGCGAGGTCGATGGACTGCAACAGCACATCGGCCGCGGAGCGAGTCTGCGAGTGCGACGTGGGAGACCAATGCCCGAAAGAAAGGAAGCCGATTTTCTTCATGAAATTGCCTTCAATGAACCCCACTTAAGATCTAATTCCGCAGACGACATGATCCAAATGAGGGCAGTGGAAGCAGAATCAATAGACTCATTTCACGGCCACCTGAGGCCAGTCCTACACTGGCCACGGTTTGTGGTCCTTGCGCCGTCGTCAGCTTGCCGCGGGCGATGTAATTGGTGGTCTGATTATTCAGCTCCCGAGGGATTTAGCCTAGATGCGCGTATAGTGAATCTGTTAAGTGATGCCGGCACCGTAAATTGTCGTCCCTCGTCCAACATAATCGAAGTACTCGTCGTAATCCTCAGTCGCTGACAAATCTCTGAGGGACTACATCCTTCATGCACCAGGAGCGGCCGATGCATATTGAAGCGCGCAATGCGGCCCGCCAAGCAACTCTGCTTTGCTTGGTCGCGACAGCGCTGTTCTTGTCTCTCGCGGCTTGTAGCCACTTCAGAGATACTAAAAAACCCACTCCGGACAAGAGCGAGCCGCGCGCGCAGCTGTCGATCGGATACAGCCTGCTGTACCAAGAGGCCGGCGGCATACCTAAGCTAAAGTGGATCTTGATATTTAAGGACAAACCCGAAGAAATGGGCAAGCTCACCCATGAACTGGTCAGCTATTACGAGCAGCTGGCCGACAGCATGCGGAAGCTATCCAAGCAATATCCCGCCATGCGCATCGACGTGACAGCAATGTCTGAGATCGAGAGCGAGGAGCGTAAAGCCATTGGCGTAGACCTCGCGAAGGATTTCGCCCCGCTCGTAGGCAAGAGCGGCGTGAAATTCGAGAGGGAGGCGCTGCTTATGTTTTATAACTCACTCAACGAGCAACGTCATCTTACCGGCGTGATGGTGGGGCTCGAGACCGACCCGGCCTTGAGGAAGTTCTTGGAGACGACAAAGGAGCAGTTGGAAGCACTTTACACAAAGGTCGGAGCGCTATTGAACCGCCGTTATTTCACTCAGTGAGTTGAGGCGGTTGGCAAAGACCGGCTAGGGGTGCTCATCGGGAATTAATAAGTGCTGAAGTTCCCTGAAACACTCAGTTGAAGTTTTGAACGTTGCGGGACCTCGCGCAAGCGTAGGGCCGAAGGATATCGCTTGCGTTGAATGTCATCGGCGGCTTGATTACAGGCAGTCTCGCGGGGGAATTGCGACAGAGTGAGCCGCACTGCGGCGAGCAACCGACGCACGCGCTGGTCGGCATAAGGGTTAAAGCGGGTCGATTGCACTATGGTGTTGGTCGATATGTCGGGGTGGCACTACATCGGACGCGTTTCTGAGGGAATCGACCAATACCTTGGTGCAGTAGATGTGCGGTCGTCCCCGTGGTTCGATTTGACTGCGCGAAGCGCAGAAATGGGGAGAGCCGTATGAGCGATCAAGAAATACGCGAGGCACTGAATCAACATTGGATAGCATCCGACGCCGGCGATTTTGCGACCGAGCACGACATTTATCACGAAGATGCAGTGCTGGATTATCCGCAATCGCGCGAGCGGATACTCGGTCGAAATAACATACAGATCAGCCGGACCCTACAGCCGAATAGGAAACGCTTCGTGGTTCATCGGATTATGGGGGACGGCGACTTGTGGATTACTGAGTATGTTCTAACTTACGATAGTCAACCCTTTTACACCGTGAGCATAATGGAGTTCCGCGGAGTAAGGGTTGCGCACGAGACGCAATACTTCGCTGCTCCCTTCGAGGCTGGCGAGTCGCGTAGGAAATGGGTCGTAAATATGGACAGCCCCGATTCGCGATCTCCAGTATCAAGCACCGGGTCGCCTTGACGCAGGTGGACGCGAGGTACTCCTGAGCACCCTAACCATGCATATACTCATGTTCTTACGAGGTGCGCAAACTCCCAACGCGGCGCTGACTCTGAATCGCGTGGCGCTCGGCGTGTTCTTCGCGATCAGCGGCTATCACAAGCTATCCAATGCTTCCAGGCACGCGACACTGACACGCACGCTGCAAGACGACGGTGTACACGCTGTATCCATCATGCGATGGCTGCTGCCTAGCGCGGAGTTCAGTGGCGGATGGGCGCTCACCGTGGGTTTATTGTCCGTGCTCGCGGCGTTCGGACTGTTCGTAATTTGTATCGGGGCCCTTGCACTCGATGCCGTCAAACGGAAACGTGCATGGCAGCCAATTGATCGCGCCGATTGGCTCGGGGACCTGCTCTACGTCCCTGAAGCACTCTACTGCATCGGCCTGACCGTCGTGATGCTGGCGGGGCCAGGGCCGCGGAGCCTTGATGCGAGAATCGCAGCACTCCTCGGAGGCTAGGCACCACGCTTATTTCAGATGTAGGCCAATTGATACGTTCGTCCAATAGATTCATCGTCGCGCCTCTGCCAACATCCCGTTGAAGATGTCATTCGCTCCGGCATCGAAAGGAAGTTCCAAATGGACGGCACAAGTGAATTGAAGGAAAGCGCGCGCGTGACCGCGCCTGTCGCGTCGAGCACGCTGAATGTGAACGTTTTTACCGCTCCGGGAAAGCCCATGGTCGGCGAGCGGCCAAAGCCCTTCGGCGAAGCGCTCGGCTTTGACCCGATCACGTCGACTCTAATCTTCGGCGAGTACGACGCGGTGCTGGTAGACGCAATGGCGACGGTGGCTGAGGCCGAAGCTCTCGCGGATTGGGTTGCTCTGCACAATCGCAACCTGGAGACCATCTATATAACGCACGCCCACTTCGACCGTTTCTATGGTCTGAGCGTTCTGCTCGACCGTTTCCCGGACGCTCGGGCGATCGCAACGCCCAAGACGGTGAAAGCCATGCAGATGTCCAATTGGATTGGGCGAGGCATGGACGGCGTCGATTGCGTTTAGGTTAGATTCGCAATGTGACAGTTAGGTTAACTCTTGCACAACGCCGTAAGCTTTGTACCACAGAGTTATCTGGCCATGTAGGCTTGACCCACAAAGTTAAATTGATAGTTATAGTTGAGGAGATTCTGATTTTATCGACGCGGCGCCTAGGCTTTCAGTCCGCGACGACGCGTCAGCCACAGCCACACGCCGAGTGCCGGCAACCCGAATAGAATCTCGCGCAGCCGTTTCGCTAAGGACAGTGAAATTGCGACTTCTGCATCAATGCCTATCAGACGACCCAATCCAATCAATCCCGCTTCTTGAATGCCAAGACCCGAGGGGATGACAAAGAAAACGCTGCGAGCCGCCTGCGTCAGGCTCTCGAGCGCTATTGCGGCACCTGCGGAAACCGGGTGCCCAAGCCATCGAAGAACGAGCCAGGTCTCGGTGCAGCCCACGAGGAGCCCAACGATCTGCCAGAGCGATGCCGTCAGTAAACGTTGAGGGGAGGTGAGCAGACATCCAATGGCGGCATCAAGCGATCTGCCATTGAATCGGGGACCTTCGGGCCACAATGCTCTCAACAAGCTCGTCGCCGCGCGTTCGACGTGGTGAAAGGCGGATCCATGCTTAAGCAGGATTGCGAAGGCCAAGATGACGGCCAGACTCAATCCTAGGCTCAGAAAGATAGCGGAATCGAGCGGCGCGAGCCCGGCGAGCTGAACCAAACATACGAGTCCGATCGTCGCGAAAATCAATTGGCTTCCGAGCGCCAGCAATGTCTCCACGACCACGCTGGCGGAGGCCTCAGGCACGGCGACTCCTTGGCGGATCAATAAATGCACACCTACAACCTCGCCGCCGATGTTCGCCACGGGCAGCAGACGATTTATGCCTTCGCGTACCGTGGCAATCCAAAAGAGCTTAAGTACCTCGCAGGGCCCGATCACCAGGACGCGCCAGCCGGCAACATCCAGTAGCAACGAGAGCGCGCGAAGAGGAATCAGCCACGGGAGCCACCATTTGGCCTGCGACAGCAACTGAAAAATCGCGTACGGGCCAGATGCCAAGATCAGCGCAATGGTTGCGCAAAATCCGAGCAGCAACGCAATACTTGGCAGAAATGTCACGCGAGCGAGCAACCGACTTGCCGCAACACGTCGCTGTAGCCACTGCGGCGCACAAGGCGAGAATCGAACGCGATTTTAGGGGACAGAAAATAGAATTGTTTGTAGCAATCCTCAATCGAATGAAATATTTCTTTTTGGCTCAAATAGGCATAATTCAACGGCGAGACGTTCGCCTTTGCGTTGCACGACCAACCGCGCCCCACCCATCCGCGGCACGCGTCGTTAGACACTTGAGCAATCATCCTATGAGTTGGGTCACGGACGGTCCGTCAAACGCTGCGCTCCGGCAGAGGTGTCTTGGTGGCAGCCGCGCCGTCGAGAATTACTTGCTCCAGGACCGCTAGGTACTCCAGATAACGCTTGCGCCCCGTCGCGGTTATTCTGTAGAAGGTCTGCGGTCGGTCCCGCGCTGGACCCTTAGCAACGCTCACGAGGTTGGCCCCTTGCAGAACCTGAAGATGACGGTTTAGATTGCCGTCGGTCAGCGCGCAGAGCGCTTTCATTTCCGCGAAAGGAAGTCCACTGGGATGCGTGAGCAAGCTGGTCAGGACGCCCAGGCGAGCGCGTTCGTGAATGACGCGATTCAAACCGCCGTAGGCAAAAGGGGAAGCAGCCTGCGCTTTTCGGTTAGGTCTCTTCACTGGCATCCTCAAATCCAAAACGTAAGACCGCGGCGACAAACAATTGCCCAACTCCGAACGATATGCCCATGGCCCACGGCAGCAACGCGTGATTGCCTGCGGCGATCACTAAAGAAACAAGTCCGGCTGCCAGGTACCACGCCCCGACAGCGAACATTTGCCGAGGCAAGAAACGGCAAGAGGCAAATATTCCCAAACTGAAAATGATCGCCCACAAGCCCGGCAGCATCCACGACTGTTGCGGCGCTACACTCACGAGTACTACGGTTAATAACGTGGCTGCAACGACGCAAGGCACAAACTGCTCGACAGCGGCCTTGATCATCTCAAGGCCAAGCCCATCGTGAGCGTGCCGCATGCGCAATGCAGTCTGGAGCGCCGACAACAGTACGGCGGCCGCAGCCGTCGATATCCAAATCGATAGAAAGAGCTTCACGTCGTGCTCTGAAGACGCCACCCAACGCGTTTGAGCGGCGGCAACGACCACGGCGAGAATGCCGCTACAGGCGATGGAAAGGGGGCCGTAGCCGCGGAACTGCGTTCCCAACGCGACTTGGCGTCGGATGGTGCTGATATCGTTGAGCGCCTGACGCAGTTCTTTCATATCCCGATCACTCAATGCGTAGAGAACCGCCAAGCGAACAGGAAATTGCAATGCAAACTCCACGCACTCAAGGATTGTTTGACTAGCCCGCACCGCAACATTTGAGCAGCGGCGATTGGAGCGGTAGCATAGCAACTGATACTTTGCATCGCAAAGGGGCACCCGCGCTAGGCGACGTAAAGAACGCGGCCTCAAGGCGATTCTGGTTCAGATCGGGTGGCGGTTTTAGATCCGAAGGGCGCGAGTGACGAATGGTCCCTCGACGGGTCGTCCAGGCCCGCATCGGTAGTCACTGATAGCGACAAAGTCTCTTCGTTCGTATTGAGCACTTCAAGCTTGCTCGGTGATTGCAAGTTGGCGGAGAACAGGCTCAATGAGGCGCTCCGATCTTCGTAATGAACACCTGTCATATCAGCAATCGTCTCAAACACACTGTGTAGCTCCACGGCGGAATGCGCGTTCGCTTTGAGACGCGCCACCAGCGAGGGATTTGCTTCCTCGTAAGGGTTCGACAGCCAAATGAAGAATGGAACCTCAATTTCCTGTCGGGAGACCGTCGGGAATCCATGTCCGAAATCACTGTCTGTCGGGCCCCGATCAAATAGTCGTTCTCCATGATCTGAGAAGAAGATTAACCCTGCTTTGCAGCGGCAAAGCGCCAGCCGGTCAATGATCCCGCCAATATTGTAGTCGGTGAAGTACACGCTATTGTCGTACTCGTCGATTAGGCGCATTTCCCGCTGGGGAAGGGATCGCGGGGCGTCCCGCCCGGCTTGAAAGCGCGAAAAGTTGGCAGGGTATCTCTCCTTGTAGCCAAAATGACTGCCTTCCATATGAAGGAAAATGACCACCTTCGCCTGACTAGGGAAGCGCGCCACGGCCTTATCCATCCTAACGAGAAGATTGGAATCGAAGCCGTCACCACGCTCGCTTGGCGGCATATCCTCCGGGAAGGACACATGGTCTGCTTCGAGCGCAATCTGAGATATCGGATTGAATAGCGCGTCCGATCGTGCCTGATTTGAAATCCAATAGGTTTCAAAACCCGCCTGACTCAACAGCGTAATGATGGATTTTTCGGAGTGGGCAACACCGCGCGTGCCCGGCGCCGCACGCGTCAACGCTAAGGGTACACTCAAGATCGTGTTGGTCGCATTGGAGGTCGCGCGATTGAAGAGAATCAGATCACTTCTCATGGCGTCGAGGCGCGGCGTGGTGCCGCGCGAGTATCCAAATAGAGACCAATTGGCGCGGCGCGATGTCTCCCCGACGACAATCACATAGATCTCGGCCGCGCTACGCCGCGACGCCGCGTCTACCAGGTAGACGTTTGCAAATTCAAACCCCGCACGAGTCGATGCCAGCCGCTTGGTTTCGATCAAACCGTTCACGACTGCGGCCATAGCGGTCGCGACATCGAAAGGAAAGGTGCCTTGCACCTCCGAGAGAACAACGGACTTTAGTGGCCGAGTGTCGCCGAATTGGTATTTCCCGATTGCCAGCGATGCCAACATCATTGCGATTGAGACGGCGATTGCCTTGGTGCAGTTGCGCAGGGAAAACCGTAGAGGCGCACGCCAAGAAACTATCAAGGCAAAAATCGCCAGTAAAGCCACCAGAACGAGGCTCCCGGTTAGGATCGGGTGACCGGCTAGCAGCTCGCGGGTCTCCCGTCCGCTCGTTTCCGGTACGGAAAGCAGAATCCCAGAGCTGACCGCGCCACCGTAGGCAAACCGATAAAAGAGTTCCAATAGAATACAAAAGAGAAATAGATGCATCAGCCGCCTAGGCAGGGACCATTGATACGTTGCCAGCGCGCAACTCACCACGGCCACCGACAGCCCAACCGTTAACAGTGTGTACTGAAGGACAAAGAGATCTCTGCGGATTAGAGCGAGCGAATTCAACCATTCCGGCCGATAGTCGAGTGAGTTGATGCCAACTATCGCGATGATGCTCGGTGTTATTAGAGCAGCCACGACGAACACAGGTCCAATCAGGTAACGCAAACGTACCTTGCGTAAGTTCGGGTTCGTGCTCCAGGATGCGGCGCCACAAGTATGTTTGTGAGTCGCTTTTATTGTCGCGGAATCCATCTTGACGGCATACGCTTACATGCTGAGTGTCAGCGGACGTCGGTTGAGCAAGGAGCCAGCCATTTGATGAACTCTCACCGGCGCGCAGCAAGTGCAGACCGGACGACATGCTGTAATCATTAGGCTACTGGGCCTCCCGGCTTTGTGTAGCAAAGTATCCAGTGCTACTTTGCGATGCGCAAGTGCGGTTCGGAGCCGCGAGCGGCCCTAGGGCCACTGACAGCGCTGGGACCGCCTATTCGGTGGGTGCAATTCGCGCCTTAGGAGTGCTGCAGTGCGGATTTATGACGCTGGGTGGCCCTTAAGACGTCGAGACAAGGGTGTGCCAGGGTCTCGTGGCGGAGGAAGGCTTAAGTGCCCGAAGACGGGTTGATTGTCGAGGCTCGCGGCGGGAATCTTTTAGCGGTCAAATTTACCGCGATGGCAAGCCCCTGCGAGGTTCTTTTGCCTTTGATGAGTGAGCACGCAGCCCTCAGCATCGGCACGATCGCGGCGCAGGAAGCCTGGCGCGTCGAGAAGAAGTACAGCCGCTACCGGGACGACAGTGTCACCGCCTGGATCCATGAAAATCGCGGTACGACCATCGAGGTGGACGAGGAAACGGCCGCGCTGATTGATTTTGCCGGCCAGTGCTTCGATCTGAGTAAAGGTCTCTTCGACATCACCTCGGGTGTGCTGCGCCGTGCCTGGACATTTGATGGGTCGGACCACCTGCCCGAGGTCGCCGTCATCGAGCGGCTCCTGCCGCTGGTGGGCTTCGAGAAGCTTCAATGGCAGTCGCCACGCCTCTTGCTGCCCGCGCGAATGGAATTGGATTTCGGCGGCATTGGCAAGGAATATGCCGTTGACCGCGCCTATGAGTTGCTGGCCGCGGGCGACTCAACCCCGTTCCTCGTCAATTTCGGCGGCGATTTGCGTGCAAATCGTGCTCCATCGCACGGTCCATGGCAGGTAGGCATCGAGCGACCAAGCGCCGACGGAGAGGCGACGATGCTGCTCGATCTGCAATATGGCGCGCTCGCCACGAGCGGCGACTCGCGTCGCTATTTGCTAAGAGAGGGCATTCGGTATGGCCACATTTTGAATCCCCTCACGGGTTGGCCCCACCCCGAAGCGCCGCGCTCGATTACCGTTGCGGCCAGCAGTTGCACGGAAGCAGGATTGTTATCGACGATAGCGATGTTGCACGGCGCTGGGGCACGATCGTATCTAGAGGAACAAGGCGTGCGGTACTGGCTCTTGGACTGACCGCCCGAATTGACGCGATCGGAAATACAAATGCACGCCTTAGTCGATGGGTGAGTGTCGACCCCAATCGAAGCGGCGGCCGAGAATGGCTTTGACGATCAAATGGTCCGTCGCAGAGGTGGCACCGATGCCGACGCCTATGTTGATCTCCCAAACCGGGGACACATTGAGATCGGTGACGAGGAAGACCTGCTGCTGCTGGCTGCGCACGGGCGAAATGTTGCCGATCGCGCCGTAGTCCGCATACCACTCGATGCCGCCGCTCACGACACGCGTAAAGTCGTAGCTAATCTTGGCACTCGGCGCGAAGCCAAGGCCTTGATTGACGTCCGGACCATGCAAGGTGCGCTCAAACGCGGGATTGATCGCGAAATACCAGCGGCCGATGCTCTTGTCGATGATCGGGCGTATCTCCCAGGTCCAGGTATCGGTCGAGTAGGCAGAGCGCTGAAACCCGATTTCGGTCGAGAGGCTCACGCCAACCGGCCATCCCCAGGAATCCGGTACACGAACGCGCGGGCGAATGTGATCTCCCACCCACTGCACGCCATGGCCGTCTTGCTCGCTGGTAAAGAGGTAGAAACCGACTTCCGACCAGTCGTTGATACCTTCGGTGAGCTCGACCGTCTCGTGCTCCTGGTGGTAGGTCGGATAGACGCCATCGACGAGCTGTTGCTGGCCTTCCACGGTGAAATTCGAGTGCAGTTCGACCATCAGGGTCTGCGGAGGGACTGTCGCCGCCCCATAGACCTGGATCTCGTAATTGGCCTGGGCACGCGCGAGAAGCGGTGAGCACGCGATTGCGAGGAGCGCGGCGAACCGCCAAGAAAGGGCAATTCGATCAGGCATACTCGAGAAGCATCATGAAGCCAAGGTCCATATGGTTCTGCTGATGACAGTGAAATAAGCTGGCGCCCGGGTTGTCGGCCGTGAACTCGACTTCGGCACGGGTCTGAGCGTTGACCAGCAGGACGTCCTTCAGGATACCCGCGATATCGCGCTGCGGCGCGCCGCGAGCCGCCGCGAGAGGCACGCCGAGGGCGCGCAGCTCGAAACTATGGCGGTGCAAATGCACCGGATGATCATCCATGCTCTTGTTGATGAACTGCAGGCGATAGCACCGGCCCTGGATGAGAGGCGCCGCCTTGGCGTTGGGATAGGATTCGCCGTTGATCGTCCAGGCCTCCATGGCGCCGTGGCCTCGAAATTTCGATTCGAACACGAGCGGAACGAGGATCGGCGGCGCGGACGAGCGGTCAGCGGGCTGTACGGCCGCGAATTGCTCGTAGCTCCAGATCAGATCGGAAGGCTGCTCCCATCGAGACGCGCCGCGCCGGTCTTCATACTCGACGGCCACCGCCATGCCGAGCGCCTGCACGTGCTTACGAACCTCGCCGAGCACCCAGACGCCTGGATTGTTCATTTCCACCATGGCGCTCACGCGCTCCGCGGGCGCAAGCCGCAGCATCGGAATCGTGCGCGGGGTCGGTACCGGGTTGCCGTCGAGTGCCACAACGAGAAAGGAGTGGCCGGCGAGCGCAATCCAGTGGACCTCGGTGGGGCTCGTGTTGAGGACGTGCAGCAAGATGCGCTGCCCCTGCTTGACCCGAAGCGGCTCGCCGAACCCCATGGCCTTGCCGTTAATCGTCGCGACCGCGTAGCTCGGGTTCATTGCGCCGTCCTCATTCGCGAGCAGGTAGCCGTCCCAGTCATGCAGCGCCAGAAAGAATTCCCGGTCGTAGCGTGCGGGATTTTCGCGAGGCTCGATCATCAGAAAGCCGTGCTGTCCGCTGTACTGCCCGCGGGTGAGATCGTTCATTGCCATGGTATGGGTGTGATACCAGCGAAAGCCGGCCGGCCGCGGTGCGAAGGTATAGCGGGTGCTCGAGCCCACAGCGATGGGCGGTGTGCCTTCTTCGATGGCGCCGTCCGCATCGGACGGCGTGAACAGGCCGTGCCAATGGACGACCTCGGGCCGGTCGGTGTGATTCGTCACCTCGATGGTTACCGGTTGATTCTCTTTCAACCGTAGCAACGTGCCGGGCACTTGGCCGTTGTAGGCGGTGGTCTTCAATCGGTGGCGCGGCGACAGATCGAGCGTGATCGGCGCAATGTCAATTTTGTAATCTGGCGCGGCCAAATCCCGGGCGAGCGTGGGAAACGAGGGGGCTAGGCCGACGAGGGTGGAGAGCTTAAGAAGGTCGCGCCTCGAAATCATTCACTCAATGCTTTCTCGTTAGTGCGTGGAATTTCGCGCCCTTGGAGGTAGCCACCTCGCAAACCTTAACCAAGACCGCCGATTGCCGCGCTCCGAAGATGGTTCGAGCACAGAGCTTACAGAATCATCGGTTGCGACTTGTGGAAGTGCAGCGCGCTCGACTGCACGCAACCACAATGTGAACGTCAAAACACGAAGGAAAATGAGGGTAATGAAACCGGAGGCTAAAAACAATTGGAAATCGTCCTTGGGGTTAAAGCCCGCGTAGTCGGGACCGCGAAAACGTTGGTCAAACAGATTGAAATCGACCCCGGTGCCGTGCCAAACGCTGTTGAGAATAGCAATCAATTCCCTCACGCCGATGACCACATAGAGCAGCAAGTAGACGATGCGCGAGAGGTGACGGGACAATTGGCGAATGTCGATGGGTAACATGGGGGGCGAATGTTTGACCCTCCACCGGCAGCGGGTCAGCACCACGCCGCAAAGCAGCAATCCAAATAGTAGGTGGACATTGACCCACGACTCGAGCATTTGCCTCAGGCCCGAAGCGCCGAGTAGCCCCAGAACTCCGGTGACAACAGCGACTATCGCGATGCATCCATAGAGAGCCGTAAGCGCCCTCTCCCAGATACACGCGTGGGCGAAATTCAGCGAGCGTTCGGCCTGCGCGGCCATTCTGTAC
>Ga0302326_10016386_pt1 | contig 15518 bp, 16 predicted proteins | sample Palsa_T0_3_FD_202264 | JGI IMG/M metagenome (GOLD analysis project Ga0302326, IMG submission 202264) | Peat permafrost microbial communities from Stordalen Mire near Abisko, Sweden - Palsa_T0_3 | ecosystem: Environmental > Terrestrial > Soil > Palsa > Peat permafrost | place: Sweden: Abisko...
CCGTAGATGCCCGCAGATAACGGAGCCGGCCCCGATTTTCGCTGACGCCGAGCGCGCGTCTCGGCGCGCCGCAAGACGTTGTCGACCTCCTCTACGATGTCAAAGACCCGGCCGGCCTAACCCACCCGCGCCGCCAGAACACCTTGCGGAAATGTGCGCGGTCAAGCCCCCTAGCTCTGGTCTAGCCCGCCACACGCCGCAGCGCCGGCTCGTCATCCAGCACCGCGCCAAAGGTCCGCGTCCGCCGCCGGAAGTCGGCGATCGCCTGGGCCAGGTCCGCGCCGCCGAACTCGGGCCACATGCGGCGGGTGAACCAGAGTTCGGCGAAGGCGCATTCCCACAGCATGAAGTCGGACAGCCGCTGCTCGCCGCCGGTACGGATCAAGAGGTCGACTGGGCCGATCTGCGGGTCGCCAGCGATCAGGCGATCGAGGTCGTCCAGCGAGCCGGCCGGGCCTAGTCGGACGGCGGCCAATGCGATTGCCTCTCGGGACGAATAATCCAGCGCGATCCGCAGGTTCAGGCGATTCCCTGAGGCGGTCGCGGCCTCGATTTCGCCCACCGCCGTCGCCAGATCGGCCGGCAGGCGATCGCGGCGGCCGATCATCGAGAGCCGTGCGCCGCCCTCGATCAGCCGCGGAGCATCCTCCGCCAAGTAGGACCGGAACAGCGCCATCAGCGCCTCGACCTCTTCGGTAGGCCGCTGCCAGTTGGCGGCGGCGAAAGCGAACAGGGTCAGCGTCGCCACGCCCAGGTCCGGCGCGGCCTCGACGGTGCGCCGCACGGCGTCGGCCCCGGCGTGGTGGCCGTCGGAGCGGCTCAGCCCCTGGCGCTCGCCCCAGCGGCCGTTGCCGTCCATGATGATCGCCACATGCAAGGGGGCGGGGTGCAGTGGGTCGACGGGCCGCCAAGTACTTTGCAACGGAAAGTATCCTTCCAAAAAAGGGGGTCAGGCGATCGAGAGGCCGGGCAGGGGGCGATCGTCGGGCTGCGCCTTGGCCGCCGCGGCCGCTTGGCGCACGACCTGGTTCAGCACCTCGAGGTATTCCAGGAACCGCGCGCGGCCCTCGGCGGTGATCCGGCATACCGTCTGCGGCCGATTGCGCTCGAAGCCCTTGGTCACCTCCACCAGGCCGGTCTCCTGCAGCACGGCCAGGTGGCGGCTGAGATTGCCGTCGGTGAGGCCGCACAGCCGCCGCAGGTCACCAAACACCAGCCCTTTGGGATTGGCCGTCAGCGAGGTCAGGATGCCGAGCCGGGCGCGCTCATGGATCACCCGGTCGAGACCCTCATAGGCAAAGGGGGCTGGATCACTCATCCCGCTCTCCGGAAAAACGCAGCACCGCGGCCACCAGCAGCTGGCCGACCCCGAACGGGGCGCCCATGGTCCAGGCGGAGAGGGCATGCGGCCCCTGGGCGTAGGCGAGGCAGGCAAGGCCACTGGCCAGATACCAGCCGCCGACCAGCAGCAGGCCGCGCGGCAGGAAGCGGCACGAGGCGAACACCCCGAGCCCGAAGGTGATCTGCCACAGCCCCGGCGTCATCCACAGGCACTGCGGCGCGAACCGAAACAGCACCGCGGTCAGCAGCGCCCCCGCGCCCGCCGCCGGCAGGAACTGCAGCACCGCGGCCGAGATCATCTCGTCGGCAAGGGCCGAGTGCATTCGGCGCGAGCGATTGATCATCTCCAGCCCGATCACGCCCCCCGAGACGGCGGCGACCGCCAGCCAGAGCGCGAGAAAGGCGATGATGCCGGGCGCCGGCATCCAGCGCGCCTGGCCGATCGCGGCGAGGATGGCGAGCGCGCCGGTGGCCGCGAACGCGGTCGGCCCCAAGCCGTGGAACCGCTCGCCCCGCGCCAACTGGCTGCGTATCGCGCCGATCTCCGCCAAGGCCCGATCCAGATCCTGCATACCGCTCGCCCCTGCTTTGTGATGCAAAGTATACAGTTGCCAGCGTAGGGCAATAGGCCAACCGCGCGGAAGTCGAGCCGCGACCGGGCGTCGGCCGCGGGCGGTGGGGCAAAGACGGCTACGTCGCTCGCTCCGCTGGGGAGCAACGCCCGAGCCTCGGCAGGGCGTCAATTAGCGGGACCAAAGCGCCAAACTATTTAGTCGCAAGGGCGCACAGCATTCCAGCAACGCGGTGTGATCGCTCCGCGCGCACGAATAGCGCGTCCAAATATTTTAGCCAAAAAATGGGAACTAGAATCGCCGCCTTCGCCGCCAAATAAAAGAAACCACGTTCGCCCGCGACCATAACCGCGAAGGTTTCGGCCGTCATATTCACCCACGCCGTCATCGGTCCGAGGGTTGGCCTCACACTTTGCTGAGAAAAATCTCGCAGGAGATAGAGAAGACCGTCCCGAGTGAAGTTCTGATAGTGGCCCGGATATCCGTGATACGGCAGCATGAACGGGCAATTCACCAACAGCTGGCCCCCAGGTTTCAGAATTCTCCTGGCTTCACGCGTAACCGCCACCGGGTCGGGGACGTGCTCGATGACGCTATCGAGTATCACGAAGTCAGCGCAGCCATCTTTCAAAGGCGTCTCGGCTATGTCCGCGACGATGTCGACGTTCGCTGAAGGGAAGAGGTCAATGTTCAGAACGTCTGGCCGCAGGCGGCGTGAGCCCGATCCAAGCTCCACGATCACACCATGGGCGTCCTTGAGAAACGCTTTGAGATGATTGCGAGGTTGAAACTCGCTGCTCAATACGAGCTTCCCGAGGCTGAATAACCAGCCACCTAGGCTGGTTCGGTTCTGTGTCTCTTTCTGGAAGACGGCGTCGACTGTCTCGCTTGAGACGGATACGAAACGGAACTGACGATCGTTACGACAAAATTGACGCCCACAATCGCTACAAGCGTCCACACCGAGCTCGCCGCGGCAGCTCGGACAACAAATTAGTTCGTCAAACTGCATGGGAATTCCGAGTGGCGATCAGCTAGGTTACGTCCGTACTATGAATCGGCTTTGGCAACGCTTCGTAAAATTTGGGATCGTCGGCGGAATTTCGACAGCGCTGGCCTATGGCGGATTCATAGGATTGCTTCATTTTACGAACTATATCGTAGCGGCGACGTTTAGTTGGTTACTGAGCGTCAGTTGTGGCTTCGTTCTAAATCGTCGCATTACCTTCGGAATCTCCGGTCGGGCTGGCCGCCCAAGACAATTATCGCTCTTCATCATCGGAGCGGCTATTCAATATGTTATAGCAATGGCCGGCTATGCGCTTCTAATAGGCTATCTTCACGTCGACTCAACTATTGCCTTCTTTCTGAATCTGATACTTATAGTTTCCTTTAGTTTTGTTTTTCTCGATTTGATTGTGTTTCGAAGATCCGCGCACGGCAAGCAGCTGGATCGCTCGACTCCGTAAGTCGAATTCCGACATCGGACGTCTAAAGGTTCGATATCCAGGAAAACGCGAGCCGGCCCTGGCGAACGCCCGCGTCCTACATCGGCCGTTAAGATTCACGACCTTAGATGAGGCCGATGGGAAACGATGCGGCTCTCGCCGAGGAAGCACCGCTGTCTGTTGAGAGCTTCCCTTATTGGGTGCTCTTTATCATTCTCGTTGTGGTGGTGACGCTGGTCTCCTCCGTTCTCATTGCGACGACCGATCTGTTATCCCGAAGCAGCGCGCCCCTTCGGCGGAGCGTGGCTTGACGCCTGGGCGACTTGCTCGCCGTGTGCTTGGGCCTTTGTTCCCGGCTTCAGCGGGCTTGTATCGTCGCGTATTCGTGGACATGGAGCGTGTCGCGAGCTGGATCGCAGAGCGCCTTCCCAAGGACGCCCGAGTGCTCGATGTGGGCGGAGGCGACGGATACCTTGTGAATTGCCTGCTCCGCCAGCGGCCCGATATCGTGGTCACGATGACAGACATCGCCGATGATATTGGCAGGTTAGTTTGCGCAAGCTTCCACGGGCGGGTGATATTCAGATCGGCTACCGACATATCCGTAATTTCCGAACCACATGACGTGATGCTGCTCTCGGACGTGTTGCACCACGTGCCTGCGCAAGTTCGCCCGATCTTCTTGAGCCGAGTTGGCGCAGCCGCCGAGCGCATCGGCTGCGATCGTATCATCATCAAGGACATCGAGCCCAAGGGGCTACGCTCACGCCTATCATTGCTTGCGGATCACTACGTCACCGGCGACAAAGAGGTGTCTCTGATATCGGCCGCAGGCGTCGAAGTGGAAGGCTTCAGGAAGGTGCTTGTTGAAACTCCGGACTTTCCGAACTACTGCGCGTTATTCGACCGTCAGTAGCCAGTGCGGTAGGCGACCGCGATCAAGTCCGCGAGGGGACGGGGCCAGATTCGACGAAACATCTCTTGGTCCTCCCGTCGCCGAGCCCCCGAGACCAGGGCCCGCGAGGTAGCCGTCAAATCGTTGTGCCGCCGGCCCACCAGGCGTGCAGAAGTCCGAGCAAACACTTTTCGGGCCCGTATGAGCCGCAGCCACGCATCCCAGTCCAGATTCGCCTCGTAACTCGTAGCGAAGCTAAATCCGTCGAGTTGACTTAGGTCATACGTAACCGATGAGCACGGGAGCGCGACGCCAAAGGACAAGTAGAGGCGCATCCTCCACAATGGAGGGCATCTGGCGCCCCCGAGCGCGAATGCATCCATGAGGTGTTTGACCCGGCTGAGCTTCGAGTTCGTCCTCTTGCCGTGGGCATTGACTTCCTCATAACCCGTAAATGATAGAGCGGCGCCGTGCGTACTGAGTAGATTCATCGATTCTTCCAAGAATCTGGGGTCATACACGTCGTCTTGGTGCACCAACGTTACGTATCGCGCGCCGGTAATCCTTAGGCCGAAGTTCCAATCGGCGCCGATCCCACCGCCGGCGCCGTTGACAAAGTAATCCGCACCGACTCTCGCCGCCAAAGCTTCCAGACGCGCGCTCGGCGTAGAGGTCACGACGGCGATCTTGCTGCGCAAGCTCTGCCGGCTCAAATCCGCCAGGCACCCTTCGAGGAAGGGTGAGTGACCGAAGGCCATTACAACGAAAGCATGGTCCACGAATAACTCCAAGCAAGAGTCAGGCCGAAACCAAGCAAGAGTTAGGCCAATCTACTAATAATACATGAAGCGAGAGTCGAATTGCGTCGCGCCTTCTAGGCGGCACGCTAGATGCCGATCGTGGTCGGAACACGGGCGCATTCCTCGACAGCGCTGACCGTGGTCCTGGGCGCCGATAAGCCCCCACCTTCATTCCGTCCGCCAACGGTGCTAGGGCTCGGCCATGATCGGACGCCTCAACCACGTCGGCATCGCGACGCCCTCGATCGAGCAGTCGTGGAAGCTCTATCTCGACGTCCTGGGCGCGACCAAGGTCACCGATAAGCGGGCGCTGCCGGAGCAGGGGGTCTGGGTGAGCTTCGTCGAGCTGCCCAACGCCCAGATCGAGCTGATCGAGCCCTATGGCGACAATTCGCCGATCACCGCCTTCCTCGAGAAGAACCCCCGCGGCGGCCAGCATCACGTCTGCTTCGAGGTGCCGGACATCCTGGTCGCCCGCGACGAGATGCGGGCCAAGGGCGCTACCGTGCTCGGAACCGGCGAGCCACGCATCGGCGCGCATGGCGTGCCGGTGATCTTCGTGCACCCGAAGGACATGGGCGGGGTGCTGGTCGAGCTGATGGCCGAGCCGAAGGGGGTCCACGCGTGATCCTCCTCCGCCAAGGCTTCGGAGGATTCATCCTCGCACCCGTCCTTCGAAGCTCCGCCGGGAGCGTAGGCGGATGAACCTGGAGACCTCGCTCGCGATCTATCTGATCGTCTGGTGGGTGGTGCTGTTCAGCGTCTTGCCGATCGGGGTGGTCAGCCACGCAGAAGCCGGCATCCGCACACCGGGCGGCGGCGACCCCGGCGCGCCGGTCGATCCGAAGCTGAAGCGCAAGTTCATCACCACTACCTGGATCTCGGCGTTGCTGTTCGCGCCGTTCTGGATCGCGGTGCATTTCCACTGGATCTCGCTCGGCATGCTGAGGAACTTCGGCTGACGCCGATGCGGGACGAAGGCGCGCCGCCATTCAGCGCCTGGGAGCGTGAGATCGCTGCCCGCTATCTGCGCGCCCGCCGCGACGAGGGCGGGGTGGCGCTGATCGCCGTGATCTCGTTCATCGCCATCACCCTGGCCGTCTCGGTGCTGATCATCGTCATCTCGGTGATGAACGGCTTTCGCTCCGATCTCAGCAACCTGATCCTGGGCTTCAATGGCCATGACTATGTGGTCGTCTCCGGCCAGTCGCCGCCGCAGCGCGAGGCGGCGATCGGACGGATCCGGGCCGTGCCGCACGTGGCCCAGGCCGTGCCCGTCGTCGAGTCAGAGGCCTTCGCCCAGAGCCAGAACGGCGCGGCCGGCGCGGTCGTGCGCGGCGTCGAGCCGGCGGACCTGAAGGCGATGAAGCTGGTCGCCGGCAACATCAAGGACGGCTCGCTGGCCGGTTTCGGCGACGGTGACGACGGCGGCGACCGCATCCTGCTGGGCGCGCGCCTGGCGCAGGCCCTCGGCGTCAAGGCTGGCGACATGGTCACGCTCACCGGTCCGTCGGGCGCGGAAACGGCGCTGGGCACGGTGCCGGTGCAGAAGGCCTACACGGTCGGCGGTGTGTTCGAGGTCGGCATGAGCGAGTACGACCAGACCTTCATCTACATGCCGCTGAAGCAGGCCCAGCTGTTCTTCGGCCGCGGCGACGGGGTCGACTACATCGAGGTCAAGCTCGACGACGTCGATCTCGCCCCGACGATCAAGCCGGCTCTGGCCGAGGCGGCGGGCCCCGGCGCCGCCGTCAGCGACTGGACCGAGAAGAACCAGGACTACTTCGGCGCGCTGCAGGTGGAGCACAACGTGATGTTCCTGATCCTGGCGCTGCTGGTGCTGATCGCCTCGCTGAACATCATCTCGGCGCTGGTGATGCTGGTGAAGAACAAGGCGCGCGACATCGCCATCCTGCGCACCATCGGGGCGCGGCAAAGCTCGATCATGCGGATCTTCTTCATGTGTGGCTCGGCGATCGGCGCGCTCGGCACGGCGGCGGGGGTCGCGATCGGTGTACTGTTCTGCGCCTTCATCGTGCCGATCCAGCACTTCGTCGAATGGCTGTTCGGGGTGCAGGTGTTCAACGCCAAGATCTACTTCCTCTCGCAACTGCCGGCGAAGCTGGACCCGCAGGAAGTGGTGATCATCACCGTCTTCTCGCTGCTCTGCGCCTTCCTCTCGACGCTCTATCCGGCCTGGCGAGCCTCGCGGCTCGATCCAGTCGAGGCGCTTCGCTATGAGTGACCCGGTCCCAAGTGAATCTGGCACACGGGACCCGGTCCTCGTCATCCGCGAGCTGAAGCGTAGCTACGTCACCGGCGAGCGGACCCTGGAGGTGCTGAAGGGCGCCGACCTGGAGGTTTTCCCCGGCGAGCTGGTCGGGCTGATCGGGCCCTCGGGATCCGGCAAGTCGTCGCTGCTGCACGCCGCCGGCCTGCTCGAGCACCCAACCGCCGGAACCATCGAGATTAACGGCGAGGACTGTTCGACCCTCTCGGACCGGGCCCGCACCCGGATCCGGCTGCGCGACATCGGCTTCGTCTACCAGTTCCACCACCTGCTGCCGGAGCTCTCGGCGCTCGACAACGTCGCCCTGCCGCTGATGATCGCCGGGTGGTCGCGCAAGGATGCCGAGGCCCGGGCCAGGGTCTTGCTCGACGACCTTGGCCTCGCCGACCGCCTGACCCACCAGCCGGCCAAGCTCTCCGGCGGGGAGCAGCAGCGGGTCGCCGTCGCCCGCGCCCTGGCCAACAGCCCGCGCCTGCTGCTGTGCGACGAGCCGACCGGCAATCTCGATCCCACCACCTCGAAGACCGTGTTCCAGAGCCTGCACGATCAGGCCCGCCAGCGCGGCGTCGCCGCCGTGGTCGCCACCCACAACCTGGAACTGACCACCTTCATGGACCGCGTACTGGCGCTGAAGGAGGGGCGGCTGGAGCCCCAGCAGCGATGAGCCGGATCAAGTGCGTCGTCTTCGACGTCGGCGAGACCCTGGTCGACGAGACCCGGCACTGGGGCGACTGGGCGGACTGGCTGGGCGTGCCTCGCTTCACCTTCTCCGCCGCGTTCGGCGCCGTGGTCGATCGCGGCTGGCATCACCGCCGGGTGTTCGAGCTGGTGCGGCCGGGGCTCGATCTCGCACTGGAACAGGAGCGGCGCGCCGCCGCCGGATGGCGCTACACGCTCGAGCCAGGCGATTTCTATCCGGACGCTCTGCCATGCCTGGGCGCGTTGCGAGCCGCCGGCTTCCGGATCGGCATCGCCGGTAATCAGCCGGAAGCGGTGGAGACGTCGCTGGCCGCGCTTGGCGTCCCGTCCGATTTCATCGCCTCCTCGGCGCGCTGGGGCGTCGAGAAGCCCGACCCGGCCTTCTTCGCCAAGGCGGTCGAGGCCGCCGGCGCGCCGGCTCACGCCATCGCCTATGTCGGCGACCGGCTGGACAACGACGTCTTGCCGGCCAAGGCGGCTCGCATGTTCAGCGTCTTCATCCGCCGCGGCCCCTGGGGCGTGATCCACGCCGCCTCGCCTCAGGCCGCCGAGGCCGATCTGCGCCTCGAGACCCTGTCCGGCCTCGCCGATGCGCTAAGCTGCATCGACTGACAACTCGCGAGGCGGCCAAGCTTGCGCTAGGTTGAACGCCGTTGCCGAGGGCGTCGGGGATGTCTGGGGTCTTTCTTTCCTATTCGCGGACCGATCGGGTCCTGGCGGAGCAGGTCGTGCGCGCGCTGCGCTCGATCGGCGTCGACGTCTGGTGGGACCAGGACATGCCGGGCGTCGACTGGCAGCATGAGCTGGAGCGCCAGGTCACTGAACTCTCCGCCCTGGTGGTGATCTGGAGCCCGGCCTCGATCAACAGCGAATACGTCCGCGACGAAGCGCGCCTGGCGCTCAGCCGGCACAAGCTGGTCAACGCCCTCAGCGGCGTCCAGGCCCCGCCGTTCCCGTTCGACCGCATCAACGGCCTGCCGATCGACGACTGGAACGGCCGCGACAGCCATGGCGGCTGGTCGCGCCTGGTCGCCACGCTCGAGGAGTTCCTGGTGACGGCCGACGTCGTCAAGGCCGGCGACCTTACCGGCGCGCTGGCCCGGCGCGAGCGGGTGATGCAGGACGCGCAAGGCGGGGCGGCCGCCGCCGAGGACGCCTTCCAGGAGGCCAAGGCCCGCGAAGGCGAGACTAAGGAGACCGCCTCCGCGGCGCGGATCGCCCTCGACGCGGCCGAGGCGCAGTTCCAGCGGGTCGCCGAGATGCGGGTCAGTCCCACCGTGCTGCACGCCGCCCAGTCCGAGCTGGACGCCAGCCGCGCCGCGATGGAGGCGGCGGACAACGAGCGCCGCGCCGCCGCTGCCGCGCTCTCGGCCGCGTCTCGGGCGGTGGCCAGGGCCCGCAACGATTTGGCCCAGATGTTCGAACGCCCGGCGCCGATCCGCGCAGACCCCGATCCCGCGCCGCCGCCACCACCCCCCGTTCTGGTGTCGCCGCCACCCGAGGTTGCTCCACCGCCGCCGCCCGCTCTGGTCTCACCGCCGCCCCCGCCGGAGGTTTCTCCACCCTCTCCGCCACCGCCCGTTTCGCCGCCGCCACCTGCCGTCTCGCCCCCGCCCCCTGCGGTGTCGCCGCCGCCTCCGCCACCCCCGCCGCCGATCGATGGCGGCGGCGGTCAGAAACAGAATTCCAACACCCCGCTTATCGTCGCCCTGGCCGCCGTCGGCGCCGCGCTGTCGCTAGTCATCGTCGTCTTGCTGTTGAGCGGACATCCGCCGAGCCATGACGTCGCCACGACCAACACCACCAACGATCTGACGAAGGCCGTCGACAACGACGCAAACAATTCGATCGTGCTTTCCTCGAACACGACGCCCGACAACGGCGACGGCAACGCAGTGTTCGATCCGAATGGCTCAAACCCGCTGGTGTCGAACGATCCCTCGGCGCAGTTCCTCGACGCCGCGGCCATGAACGCGAACGCCGCGGCCGCCGAGAAGGCCGGCAACGATCTGCTCGCCGCCGAATGGTGGCAGCTGTCCGCCGCCAAGGGCGATGCCGAGGGCCAGGCGGGGCTCGGCGTCGCCTATGCGCTCGGCCACGGCGTCCGGGAGGACGACCACGCCGCGTTCGACCTGTTCCAGAAGTCCGCCGACCAGGGCAACATGCACGGCGAGGAGTGGGAGGGGTCGTACTACCAGCACGGTTACGGCATGGCGATCGACCTGACCCGCGCCCGCTACTGGTACGAGAAGTCGGCGGCGCAGGGCGACACCTACGCCCAGGACTGGCTCACGAAGAACCCGAACTGACGCGAACAAGGCGCCCTTGACAGCCTGGAACAAAAGGGGAATAAGGCCGACGAGAACAAACCGAATACGACGCAGATGGAGTTGTCCCCATGATTCGGCTCGCGCGCGAAGGTCTGGCCCTTGCCTCGGTGGCGGGCTTCGTTTGGATGGTCTGCCAGGTGGCGAGTTTCGCCGGCTGAGTCGGCAGGTGAGGGGAGGGATGTTTGGCGCGCCTCGGCGAGGGCTTTGTCCATCTCCGCACGCGCTCGGCCTATTCGCTGCTGGAAGGCGCCATCAAGGCCGACGCCCTCGGTAAGCTGGCGCGCGGCGCCGGCATGCCGGCGGTGGCCCTGACCGACCGGGCCAATCTGTTCGGGGCGCTGGAGTTTTCGGTCGCGACCAAGGAGGCGGGCGTGCAGCCGATCGTCGGCTGCGCCCTGCCGGTGACCGGGATCGGCGAGGGGCCGCCCGAACGCTGGGCGCGGATTCCCACCATCGTCCTCTTGGCGCAGAACGAGATCGGCTGGCGCCACCTTACCGAGCTCTCCTCCGCGGCCTACGTCGATGTCGCCGCGACCGACGAGCCGCATGTGCCCTGGGCGCGGGTGGTGGAGAAGGCCGAAGGCCTGATCCTGCTGTCCGGCGGGCCCGATGGGCCGGTCGACCCGCTGCTGGCGGCTGGCCGGGCGGCGGACGCGCAGCGGGCGCTGGCCGAGATGCAGCGGGTGTTCGGTGATCGCTTCTATGTCGAGCTGCAGCGCCACGGCCTCCCGGGCGAGGCGGGCGCGGAACCGGGGCTGGTCGGTTATGCCTATGAGCACGACGTCCCGCTGGTGGCGACCAACGACGTCTACTTCGCCGCCGCCAAGACCCACCGCGCGCACGACGCGCTGCTGTGCATCGCCGACGGCGCCTTCCTGGGCCAGGACGAGCGCCGCCGTGTCTCTGCCGAGCACTGGTTCAAGGGCGCCGACGAGATGCGCCGGCTGTTCGCCGACCTGCCGGAGGCCTGCGATAACTCCCTGGAGATCGCCCGCCGCTGCGCCTTCATGGTCAAGAAGCGCGACCCGGTGCTGCCGCGATTCCCGACCATCGGCGGGCGCAGCGAGGACGAGGAGCTGGCGGCCCAGGCCCGAGAGGGGCTGAAGCTCCGCATGGCGACCTATCCGCTTTACGCGCCGGAGGCGGACTACTGGGCACGCCTTGAGCGCGAGCTCGGCGTGATCACCTCGATGGGCTTTTCCGGCTATCTGCTGATCGTGTCGGATTTCATGAAGTTCGCGGTCTCCAAGGGAATCCCGGTCGGCCCCGGGCGGGGCTCGGCAGTGGGCTCGATCGTCGCCTGGTCGCTGCTGATCACGGGCCTGGATCCGATGCGCTTCAAGCTGCTGTTCGAGCGCTTCCTCGATCCGGCGCGGGTCTCCATGCCCGACATCGACACCGACTTCTGCCAGGAGCGGCGCGAGGAGGTGATCGCCTACGTGCAGGCCAAGTACGGCCGCGACCGGGTCGCCCAGATCATAACCTTCGGCACCCTGCAGGCCAGGGCGGTGATCCGCGACGTCGGCCGGGTGCTGCAGCTGCCTCTGGGCCTGGTCGACCGGCTGGCCAAGATGGTGCCGGCCAACCCGGCCAACCCCGTCACGCTGGCCAAGGCGATCGAGATCGAGCAGCGGCTGCAGCAGGCGCGCCGGAGCGAGGAGGGCGTGTCCGAACTGCTCGACATCGCCCTGCAGCTCGAGGGCCTCTACCGCAACGCCTCGACCCATGCCGCCGGCATCGTCATCGGCGACCGGCCGCTGACCGAGCTGGTGCCGCTCTACCGCGATCCGCGCTCCGACATCCCGGCCACCCAGTTCAACATGAAATGGGTCGAGAGCGCCGGGCCGGTGAAGTTCGACTTCCTGGGGCTTAAGACCCTGACCGTGATCGACCGGGCGGTGCGCTACCTCGAGCGGCGCGGCGCGGCGCCCGACGTCTCGGTGCTGCCGCTCGACGACCAGCGGGTCTACGACCTGATGTCGGCCGGCCATACCGTCGGCGTGTTCCAGCTGGAAGGGCAGGGCATGCGCGACACCCTGCGCAAGCTGCGGCCGACCTCGATCGAAGACGTCACGGCGCTGGGCGCCCTCTATCGCCCCGGCCCGATGGATAACATCGACGCCTTTTGCGACGGCAAGAGCGGCCGCAAGCAGATCGAATGGATGCATCCGTGGCTGCAGCCGGTGCTGGCCGAGACCTACGGCATCATCGTCTACCAGGAGCAGGTGATGCAGATCGCCCAGATCCTGGCCGGCTACACCCTGGGCGAGGCCGATCTGCTGCGCCGCGCCATGGGCAAGAAGAAGCAGGAGGAAATGGACCAGCAGCGCGCCCGCTTCGCCGCCGGCGCGGAGGCCAAGGGCGTCGAAGTGGGCCAGGCCACCGAGATCTTCGACCTGGTGGCCAAGTTCGCCGGCTACGGCTTCAACAAGAGCCACGCCGCCGCCTACGCCTACATCACCTACCAGACCGCCTGGCTGAAGACCCACGCGCCGGTGGAGTTCTTCGCCGCCTCGATGAGCCTGGATATCTCCAACACCGACCGGCTGGCGGTGTTCTACCAGGACGCGCGCCGCTTCGAGGTGAAGGTCCGTCCGCCCGACGTGAACCGCTCCGGCGCCGACTTCGAGGTCGAGAACGGCGAGGTGCTCTATGCCCTGGGCGCTGTCCGCAACGTCGGCCTGTCGGCGATGCAGCATCTGGTCGCGGTGCGCGAGGAGGGCGGCCCGTTCCGCGACCTGTTCGACTTTCTGGAGCGGATCGACCCGCGCCAGGTGGGCAAGCGGGCGTTGGAGAACCTGGCCCGCGCCGGCGCCTTCGATGCGATCCACCCCAACCGCGCGCAGATCCTCGCCGCCGCCGACGTGCTGATCGGCTACGCCCAGAGCATCGCCGCCGAGCGCGCCTTGGGTCAGGCCAGCCTGTTCGGCGGCGAGCACGCCGACGCCGGCCGGCCGCGGCTGCCGAAGACCGCGCCGTTGGAGCCGGCCGCCAAGCTCGACGAGGAGCTGTCGGCGGTCGGCTTCTACTTCAGCGGCCACCCGCTCGACGACGTGGTCGAGGTGCTACGCCGCCGCCGCACCACGCTCTATGTCGACGCGATCACCCAGGCCCGCGCGGGGGCCGAGGCGTTCCGCATGGCCGGCGTTGTCCGCCGCCGGCAGGAGCGGGCCGCGTCCGGCAGCGGCGAGAAGTTCGCCTTCGTTAGCCTCTCCGATCCCACCGGCGAATACGAGGTGTTGTTCCCGCCCGAGTCGCTGCGCCGCTGCCGCGAGGTGCTGGAGCCGGGGGCGCACATCCTGATCAAGGTCCGCGCCAAGACTTCGGAAGGCGACGTGCGCTTCTTCGGCGACGAGGCCGAACCCCTCGACCGCGCGATCGAGAGCGGCGCCGCTGCGCTGCGTGTGCACCTCTCCACCGCCGCCGCGGACGCCTCGGCGCTGCGTCAGCGGCTGAAGACCGCCACGGCCGGCGGCGGCGACGTGGTGCTCGTGGCGGGTTTCTCCGGCGGCCGCGAGGTCGAGCTGAAGCTGCCCGGCCGCTACGTGCTCGACGCCGCCGCCCGCGGCGCGTTGAAGACCGCACCGGGCGTCACCTTCCTGGAGGACGCCTAGGAGGCGCGACATGCCGAGAGTCGCTCTGGCGTTGATATCATCGGTTCTACTCGTGCTGACGGTGTGGTCTGGGGAGGTGCGAGCGGCGCCCGCTGAAGCGACGGCTGCTCAAACACCGCCCTGGGAGACGCTCCCGCCGCCGGCGCCGTTGCCGCCGTTCGAGCTGGAGGGCCGCATCGCCCACGATGGCGCACGGATTTGGTTCGCCGCGTTTGGCGCTGGCCCTCCGGCGATCCTGCTCCACGGCGGCGCCGCCAGCAGCGACTATTGGGGCGGTCAGATCCCGGCGCTGCTCGCCAGTGGCTACCGCGTGATCGTGATCGACAGCCGCGGCCAAGGCCGCAGCACCCGCGACGCTCGTCCGCTCGGCTACGAGTTGATGGAATCGGACGTGATCGCGGTGATGGATCAGCTGAATCTCGACCATGCTGACGTGGTGGGCTGGAGCGACGGGGCGATCATCGGCCTGATCATGGCGATGAAGCACCCGCAGCGGGTGGACCGCGTGTTCGCCTTCGGGGCCAACATGGACCTGCACGGCTTCAATCCGCTGGGGGCCGTCGCGCCGATCCTGCCGCAGGTCGGAGCGGCGCTGGCCGCGAACTACGCCCGGCTCTCCGAGACCCCGAACGACTTTCCGGCGCTCTCCAAGGCCGTGCTCGCCATGCAGCTGCGCGAGCCCAACTACACGCCGGACGACTTGGCCGCGATCAAGGGGCCGCGGATCGCCATCGTCGACGGCGCGCATGAGGAGTTCATCCTGCGCCAGCACACCGAGTACCTGGCGCGCACCATTCCTGGCGCCAGGCTGATCATCCTGCCGGACGTCAGCCACTTCGCCCCAATACAGGACCCGGACGCCTTCAATGCCGCCATGATCGGGTTCCTCGATGGCGCATCTGGCGCTGAGCCGGCGCCGCCCGCCGGGGCGACGGGGCAGGGAAGCGGCAACACAGGGAGCGGACCATGAGCGAGACCATCACCGGCGGCTGCCTTTGCGGCGCGCTACGCTACGAGGCCGTCGGCGAGCCGACGTTCGCGGGCTGCTGCTTCTGCGGCGACTGCCGCAAGGCCTCCGGCGGCGGATCGATCGGTTTCATGGGCTTTCCCGCCAGCGCCGTGCGTTTCAGCGGCCCCACCCGGCAGTTCAGCTCGAAGGCGCTCAGGGGCGAGGCCACCCGCAACTTCTGCCCGACCTGCGGCGGTCTGGTGTTCGGCGGTATCGTCGGCCAGAGCGACTCCCACACCGTCTACGCCGGCTCCCTCGACGACCCGTCTGGCTTCCGGCCGACCATGGCTATCTTCAACCGCGACCGACCAGCCTGGGCGACGCTGCCGCCGGGTCTGACGGTGTTCGATACGATGCCGACGCAGGAATGAGGCCCGAAGCTGACAGGAGGTGTCAGTTGAGCCAGGGTACGGTGCGTCGGCGATCGAACGGAGGGCGGGATGAGCGGATCGGGCGAACAGGGCGATCCGTGGAAGCTGCAGACCCCGCCGCAGACTTCTGAGTACGAAGCTTGGCGCGA
>Ga0302326_10016388_pt1 | contig 15515 bp, 13 predicted proteins | sample Palsa_T0_3_FD_202264 | JGI IMG/M metagenome (GOLD analysis project Ga0302326, IMG submission 202264) | Peat permafrost microbial communities from Stordalen Mire near Abisko, Sweden - Palsa_T0_3 | ecosystem: Environmental > Terrestrial > Soil > Palsa > Peat permafrost | place: Sweden: Abisko...
GACATATCGCTCGTGCCGCTGATGTACTGCTCCACCGCCGCTTCGAAGACGGCGCGTTCGGTGATGTTGCCCGCCGCGCAATAGCTCGACAGGCGATCGCGAAGGGTTGTCGACAGATGGGTCCACACACGTGCGCTTCGGGTCTTCGTCTTGGAGTTCATCGGCCTCGGTCCTTTTGTTGGTCTCGCACGCACGACTCCATGCCGTGCGCTCACACGGGAAGGTCCTTGCGCTCGGGCGCCCCGACGGCGGCCGGTTCGGCGTCCTCGGGAGTCACGCCCTCCGCGGGCGCGTCGGGGAAGTATCGGGCCCACACGTCATCGGGCCCCTGGGATCGCGCGTCCGGCGACGACGAAGTTGCGGGGCGCTCCGAGGCGCCGAGCCGGTCCGGCTCGGCCTGGCTCGGTGGCGCGTCGGGAGCCGCCCGAGCAGGCCATGGCGGCGCATCGCCGCGCACCGTCACTTGCCAATCGTTGGGCGCACGAGCCGGGAGCTCGCGCGCCTGCTCCTCGGCGCTGTCGGGAGGTGGCTGACCGGCCCTGCCCTTGAAACGGGGGTCGAGGAAGTAGCGGACCTTGCGCGCTCGGTAGGGAAGCAGGCCTCCGACGAGCAGGATGCCGTCGTCTTGCGGGAGCTGGTTCACCTCGGCGGGGGTTAACAGCGCCCGCGCGTACTCGTGCTCGCTCTCGCTTCGGTTGGTCAGAAAGATTCCCGAGCCCGAGTAGCTCTTTTGAAGCTTCTTCTCGGTGGCCTGGCCGAGCAGGTCGGAAATCCGCTTGGCCGTCCTGTCGTCGTTCGCGGCGTAGGTGAAACGGATGTGGCAGTTGTCGAGAATGGCGTTGTTCGGGCCGTAGGCTTTCTCGAGCTGGTTGAGCGACTGGGCGATGAGGAAGGCCTTGAGGCCGTAGCCGGCGATGAACGCGAGCGCGGTCTCGAAGAAGTCGAGCTTGCCGAGCGAGGGGAACTCGTCGAGCAGAAGCAGCAGGCGGTGCTTGTACGCGGGCGTTTCGCCGACCTGCATCGACTCGGTCAGGCGGCGGCCGATTTGGTTCAGCATCAGGCGGACGATGGGGCGCGTGCGCGCCAGATCGCTCGGCGGCACGACCACGTAGAGGCTCACGGGCGCGTCGGCGTTCATGAGGTCCGTGATGCGGAAGTCGCTCTGCGCCGTGTTTCGCGCCACGACCGGGTCGCGGTAGAGACCCAGACACGACATCGCCGTCGAGAAGACGCCCGACCGCTCGTTGTCGCTCTTGTTGAGCATCTCGCGCGCGGCCTGCGAGACGACGGGGTGCGGGCCGCTGGGTAGGTGATTGGTCACGAGCATCCGCTGGAGCGTCTCGGATTGGGCGCACGTGGGGTCCGACAGGACCGCGGCGACGCCGGCGAGTGTCTTGTCGGCTTCCGCGTAGAGGACGTGCAGGATGGTGCCGACGAGCAGGCTGTGCGCGGTCGTCTGCCAGTGGTCTTTCGTGTCCTTGTCGCCGGTCGGGTCGACCAGGATGTCGGCGACGTTCTGCGTGTCGCGGACTTCCGAGAGGCCTTTTCGGATCTCCAGGAGCGGATTGAAGCGCACCGAGTCGATGGCCGTCGGCTCGAAGCGCCAGGTGCGGCTGAATTGCCGTCGCCAGCCGGCCGTCAGGGCCCAGTTCTCCTTCTTGATGTCGTAGACGAGCACCGAGTGCGGCCAAGAGAGCAGCGTCGGCACGACCAGACCGACACCCTTGCCGCTGCGGGTCGGCGCGAAGCAGAAGACGTGCTCGGGGCCGTCGTGGCGCACGAGCGCGCCGAGCCGCGCCGCGGTCGTCCCGGTCCCTCCGGCGCCGTCGACGCGCGTGCGAAACCGGGCGTCGCCGGTCTGGCAGAGCACGACGCCGGCGCCTCGCAAGAGACCGGCTTTGCGCAGTTCCGAGGTGGTCGCCCAGCGCGAGCTGCCATGGGCATGGCTCGCGGGCGAACGCTTTCGCGAGAGCGCGGCCAACGCGGCCGCCGCCATCCCGGCCAGGGCCGCGACGGTGGCGATCGCGCTCGCGCGACGGAGCAGCGTCGGGGCGCGGGATTCGCAAAGCCGGCTCCAGGCGATCCACCCCCAAGGGGGGTAGATGCGCTCGTCGCCGAGCATCGCCCACGGGGGTCCGAGTTCGGGCGCGTCGTGAAGGCCGGCGGCGACGTACTGGGTCGCGGCCCAGGAGCCGCCGAGAGAAAGCACGAGAAGCATCACCACACCGAGCGCGCGCATCGAGCCTCCTTCGGAAGAAACCCGCGATGGGGCTTCGCGTGCGGGCGCCCACGGGTTCGGCTCGGCCGGCGCACCGGGCCACGGGTCGTGTTGAGCGCCTGCATCACAGGCTTCATCGAGCAGCGCGCGCGGTTTGCTTCGCACTATTTTCGCGCGCGGCCGGCAACTGCCGGAAACGACGAGGGCAAACGCGTTTTCCTGCCGCGTCGAGCACCACGCCGGGCTTGCGGCCGCGACCGCTGTACCCGCGGCTGAGCCGCCTCTTCGGCGCCTCGGACGCTCAGCGCAAAGTGTTGCTAGTTATTTTGGGCCAACGTGCATTTTCTTGGTCGCGCCGATCCAAGCGCGCGGAATTGCTAGTCCCCAAACGGCGGGGCTGCTCGAGCATCGTCTCAATCGCTTCTCCGACGCCGAAACCACGCAACAAATCGCGCCTTGCGTCCGAGGCAGATGTCGGGGGCCGCGGCCCCGAGGCGCGCGCCCCCGCGATGCACCTCAACAGTGGACGCGACGGCGCGGACGCGCACCCGCGAGCACGCAGGCGGCGCATGAACCTCCCCTTTGCTCCTTAAATGAACTCGGGCGACGCGCGGCGATCGCGTCAAGGGCGGTCGATTTCGCGAAGCACATTCGCCGAGCTGCTCGATGAACGGGTGTGAGGCACGCACCGCCCGAACGAACCGAGAGCCAAGCGAGGCGCGCGAGCGCGCTGCGAAGTACGCTCGGCCCGCTCACCACCTTCCTGGACGACCCGCGCGTGGTCGAGGTGATGCTCAACGCCGACGGCGTCGTCTGGGTCGACAAGATCGGAGAGGGGATGCTCCGGACGCCCGTCGTCATGCCCGCGGCGGACGCCGAGCGCATGCTCCGTCTGGTCGCCTCGGAGGTCCTGGTCGAGCTTAACCCGCAGAGCCCGTCGCTCTCGGCGAAGCTCCCGCCTCCGTGGGGGGCGCGGCTTCAGGCGGCCATTCCGCCGATCGTCGACGCGCCGGTGTTCGCGCTCCGAAAGCCGGCGGGCATCGTCTTCTCGCTCGAGGACTACGTGAGCCGCGGCATTCTCACGGCCGCGCAGCGCGACGCGCTGGAGTTTGCCGTGCTCGCGCACGACAACATCCTCATCGGCGGCGGAACCGGCTCGGGCAAGACGACCTTCGCCAACGCGCTCGTGAAGGTGATTGCCGAGGACACGACCGACCGCGTCCACATCGTCGAGGACACGCCCGAGCTTCAGTGCGCGGCGCCCAACCGCTTGCAGGTGCTGGTGCAGCCAGGCGTGCACTCGTGGCGCGACGCGATCATGGCCGCCATGCGCTTTCGCCCGGATCGGATCTTGGTCGGTGAGGTGCGCGACGGGTCGGCCCTCGAGCTCCTGAAGGCCTGGAACACGGGGCACCCGGGCGGCATCGCCACCATCCACGCGAACGACACGCGCGCGATGCTCGATCGGCTCTGTCAGCTCATCGAGGAGATCGTCTACCCGGCGCCGCGCGCGCTCGTGGCCCAGACCATCCAGCTGTGCGTGCACATCCAGCGCGACAAGACGCACCCGGCCGGACGTCGCGTATCGGGCCTCGACCGCGTGCATCCGCTCGGCCCGGACGGCGAATGGAAGCTCGAACGGATTGCGTGACCCGAAAGCGAAAGGAACCCCCTCACCATGCCCATGCTCCGATCCTTTTCTGCCCCTTCCGCGGTTCCTACGACCCGCGGGCACACCCGCACGGCGCAGATCTCCATCATCGCCGTCCTCATCGCGATCTATCGGGGCACGGCCCGGCCCGGGACCTTCTCGGGCTTGGGCAGCCTCGGCGGAGGCATGCCCTGGGAGGGCCCGCTGCAGCAGCTGCTCACGTCGCTCACGGGGCCCGTCTCGCAAGTCATCGGCGCGGTGGCGATCATCGGGCTCGGCATCGGGATCGCGTTTTCCGAAGGCGGCTCGATGATGCGAAAGGCCCTCTGGGTCGTCATGGGCCTGGCCATCGCGTTCAACGCGGTGTCCTGGGGCATCGGGTTTCTCGGCTACTCGGGAGGCCTTCTCGTATGAGTGCGCGCCTCGAAGGACTCGAAGTGCCGCTGCATCGGTCGCTGGTCGAGCCGATGCTGCTCGCGGGGCTGCCGAGGACCGCGGCTCTCGTGCTCTGGACGAGCGTCGGCGCGTTTGCGTTTGGCCTCCATCAGGTCTGGACGCTCCCTCTTGGCATTGCCCTTCACGTCGCGGCCGCCGCCGCGACGCGGAGCGACCCCTACGTGCTCGAGATCGTGCCGGTCGCGCTCAAGAGCCAAAGGCGCCTCGACCCCTGACCCGGTTCCGCAAACCGCAAAGCAAGGCCCCTGCCCATGTTTTCCTTTCGTGAATACCGCGAGCCCTCGAGCCGATTGCCCGATCGACTCCCCTGGGCGTGCCTCGTCGCTCCGGGCGTCATCCTGCAGAAGGACGCGATCTTTCAGCGCACGCTTGCCTTTCGGGGGCCGGATCTCGCGAGCTCGCTCGACTCGGAGCTCGTGGCGGCGAGCGCGCGCCTGAACAACGCCCTTCGTCGCTTGGGATCGGGCTGGGGGCTCTTCGTGGAAGCGCAGCGGTTTCTCTCGAGCGCGTACCCGGCCGTGACGTGGGCTCACCCGGCGGCGGCGGTCGTCGATCGCGAACGCCGGCGCGCCTTCGAAGACGCCGGGGCCCACTACGAGTCGAGCTACTACCTCACCTTCACGTGGAAGTTGCCGCCCGACCGCGCCGAGCGCGCCGCGGCGATGTTCTACGAAGACGGCGGAGGCGCCTCGCCGCGCCAGGATGAGCGCAGCGCGCTCGAGCGCGAGCTTCACCACTTCCAAAAGAGCGTGGCGGAGATCGCCGACATCCTGCGGAGCGTCTTGCCCGACGTCGGCACCCTCGACGACGACCAGACCCTCTCGTACCTGCACAGCACCGTCTCGACCCACCGGCATCCCGTGCGCGTGCCCGAGACGCCGATGTACCTCGACGCGCTCTTGCCCGACATGCCGTTTACGCCGGGCGACGTGCCGATGCTCGGCGAGCATTTTCTCTGCACGTCCACAGTGTCGGGGTTTCCGTCCTCGACCCTGCCGGGGCTTCTCGACGCGCTCAATCACCTGAACGCGGAGTACCGCTGGGTGACCCGGTACCTGTGCCTGGACAAGGCCGAGGCCAAGGCGCTGCTCGAGAAGTACCGAAAGCAGTGGTGGAGCAAGCGCAAGGGCCTCTGGACGATGATCAAGGAGGAGGCCAGCAAGCAGGAGGCGGCGCTCGTCGACAACGCGGCGGCGGGCAAGGCGGCGGACGCCGATGCGGCCTTGCAGGAGCTCGGCGATGACCTCGTCTCCTTCGGGTTTTTGACGACGACGGTCACGGTCTGGGACGCCGAGCTCGAAGGTGCGCGACGAAAGAGCCAGCGGGTCAAGGAGGTCATCCAAGGGCGCGGCTTCACCGTGAAGGACGAGACGCTGAACTCCACGCAGGCCTGGCTCGGCAGCTTGCCGGGCCACGTCTACGCCAACGTCCGCCGGCCCATCGTCAACTCCATGAACCTCACGCACCTCATGCCGATGAGCAGCGTCTGGGCGGGCGATGCGGTCAACGGTCACCTGGAGAAGCTTTGCGGCGTAGGAGCGCCGCACCTTTACTGCAGCACGACCGGCTCGACGCCGTTTCGCCTGCACCTCGCCGTCGGCGATGTCGGCCACACGCTGATCATCGGGCCGACCGGCAGCGGCAAGTCGACGCTCCTCGGCATGCTGGCGCTCGGGTGGCTGAAGTACCCGGGCGCGCAGGTGATCGTCTTTGACAAGGATCGGAGCGCGCGCGCCGCCACCTTGGCGGTGGGTGGGACCTGCTACGAGCCCGGCAAGGAGACCGCTCCCGTCGCCTTCCAGCCGCTCGCGGCGATCGACCAGCCGCAAACGCGCATCTGGGCCGCGCAGTTCGTGGCGACACTGCTCGCCGCCCAGGGCGTCACCGTCGACCACCGGACGCAGACGGGCATCGACGAGACGCTCTCCAGCCTGGCGGCGGCGCCGCGCGAGCAGCGCACGTTGACGCTTCTGGCGACGCAGATCGGCTCTCGGCAGCGGTCGCTCCGCGACGCGCTTCGGCCCTACACGCTCGAGGGCAACTTCGGCCAGATCTTCGACGCGGACCGGGACGACGTCCGGGCGGACGGCTTCTGGACGATGATCGAGATGGGCCACTTGATGGCCATGGGCCCGGCGGTGGTGCTGCCGGCGCTCGAGTATCTCTTTTTCCGGGTCGAGCAGAAGTTCGACGGGCGGCCGACGCTGCTCATTCTGGACGAGGCGTGGCTCTTTTTGAGCCACGCGGTCTTCGCGACCCGGCTCCAGGCCTGGCTCAAGACGCTGCGGAAGAAAAACGTCTACGTCGTTTTCGCGACGCAGGAGGTCGCCGACGCGACGAGCAAGCCGGAGCTTCTCTCGACGATTCTCTCGGCCTGCCACACCAAGATCTTCTTGCCCGACGACGAGGCGCTCACCCCGGCGATGACCGAGGCGTACCAGACCGTGGGCCTGACGACCGCGGAGATCCAGATCCTCGCCAAGGCGCAGAAGAAGCGCGACTACTACTACCGCTCGGTCAAGGGCCGGCGTCTCTTCGAGCTGGGACTCGGACCCGCGGCACTCGCGTTCGTCGGGGCGTCGAGCGAGCAAGATCAGCTGTTTCTCGACGAGCTCGTCGCCACCCGACCACCCTCGGACTACGCGCGGGCGATGCTCGAGCGCCGCGGCACGGTCTGGGCCGCCGCCGAGCTTGCGCCTCCACGCGAAGCCGCGCCGAACGTCCCCGACGACGCGCAGACCGTGCCGATGACGGCGCGTGCGCTCTCCGACCTCCTTTCGCCCGACTCGCTCGACAGCGGCGTCATGACGACCGTGCCGGTCCCCGCCCCGGCCGAGCCCGCGCCCACGAAACGCCTTCGATGGCGAAAGAGGACCTCATGAATGCCCTGACCCGTCGGCGGATGCTCTCCGGCGCGCTCGCGTGCACCGCCCTCGCCGAGATCGCATCGCGCACCGAGCCCGCGAAGGCCGATCTGTTTGGCGGGGACGTGGCGGTGCTGGTGGCCATCCTGACGCAGTCGATCTCCACCGCCTCGAGCCTCGTCAACCTGGTGCTTCAGACGGCCAACCAGGTCCGGATGATGACGACGATGCTCCAGCAGGTGAGCAAGGGATCGTTCCCGGCGATGATCGCGTTCATCAACGCCGCGCGATCCACCTTCAACACGCTCACCTGGGGCGTGCGCTCGATGAGCTACCAGATTGCGCGCATCGACTCGGAATACAGCGCCCTCTTTCCCTCGGGGCCGCCGCCGAGCGGCACCTCGGTCGCGATGCACGCGGCGCAGTACCAGGCGTGGAACGAGGAGGTCATCGGCGCCTCGCAGGTCGCCGCGAGGCAGCAGACGGCGCTCGCGACCCTCGATAACCAGGCGACGCAAACGCAGGCCGTGCTGACGCAGTCCAAGGCCGCGAGCGGCGAAGTCCAGCAGATGCAGCTCATCGCGCAATTGATTGCCATCACCAATTCCGAGCTCCTGATCTTGAACCAAACGCTCGCGACGACGGGCCGCGTCTTGACCGACATGGCGGCGCAGACCGCCTCCAACCAGCAGCTCTCGCTCGGCAAGAGCGGCGACGCCCGCAGCGGATACACGGACAAGGGCACCCCCAACGTCGTTCCGACCACGCTTCCCTGAGAGGAGCGCAAACCATGCAATTCAACTCGCTGACGCTCACCCTCCAGAACTTCATCGCGGCGCTCTCGGGCGGCTACAGTCAGATCCAGAGCGCGGCCACGAGCCTGCTCTCGATCCTCATCGGCATCGAGATCGTGCTGCTCGGTCTCTGGACTGCGCTTGGCGGCGGCGACAACGTCGTCGGCGTCTTCAAGCGCATCCTTCATATCGGCGCGTGGGTCTGGATTGTCCAGAATTACCCGACGCTCTCGAAGGACCTCGTCGACTCGCTCGTCAAGGCGGGCCTTCTCGCCGGCGGCGGCACGGGCGACGTGAGTCTCTTGATGGACCCGTCGCGCCTGGCCGGTTACGGCCTCGACGCGACGCAGCCTCTCACCCAGAAGCTCGCCGATCTCGGGATGACGGACATCTCGGACCTCATCGTCTTCGGCTTCGGCTACCTCGCCATCCTGGCGTGCTTTCTCATCATGGCCATCAACGTCTTTCTGGCCGTGCTCGAGTACTACGTATTTGTCGCCCTGGCGGGGATCTTCCTTCCGTTTGGCCTGCTCGAGCCGACGAAGTTTCTGGCCGAGAAGGCCATCGGCGCCGTCGTCTCGGCGAGCGTCAAGCTCATGGTCCTCGGCCTGGTGACCGCGATCATCGACCCGGTCCTCTCGAACATCCACTTCGCGGGACCCCAGATCACGCTGAACGAACTCTGGTCGGTCTTTCTCACGGTCTGCGCGCTCATGTTTCTCTGCTGGAAGGCGCCGAGCCTCGCCGGAAGCCTGCTCGGCGGCTCGCCGCATCTGGGTATCGACCATGCGGTGCAAGCCGTCACGACGCCCATCGCGGCCGGCCTGGCTGCGGGGACCGTCGCCGGGCGCGCCTTGGAGCGCGTTGCAGCCACGCGCGCGGCCGCGGCGATGCCCCAGAGCGGTCCGCCCGGCGGCTCGGGCGGCTCGGCAGGGAGTGGCGGCGGAGCGACTCCCGCGGGCGGCTCGGCGGGCTCCGGATCGGACGCGTCCGGAGCAGACCCCTCGCTCGTTCTCAGTTCAATGGGCAAGTCGCCCGGACCGTCCGCGGCGGCCAGTCCTGCGCCAGGAGCCTGAGACCTTCCCCCTCCCACCGAAGAACGGAGACCCGCATGACGACCCGATGGATCCCCGACGGACCGCTCGACACGCCCTACCGGCGCGCACGTCAGGAGTGGGACGCCCGGATGGGCAGCTCCCTCGTGCACGCGAAAAACTGGCGCCTCGCGACGTTTGCGTCCCTGTCCGCGGTCTTCGTCGCGACGGGCGGCATGATCTACCTCGGCGCCTTGCCCAAGGCCGTCCCGCACATCATCGAAGTCGATCGCCTCGGGGCCGCCAGCTACCACGGGCCGGTCGGGCAAGCCGACTACGTGCCCACCGACGCGGTCATCACGTATCACCTGCGGCGGTTCATCGAGGACACGCGCGAGATTTCGTCCGACCTCGCGGTTCTCAAACACAACTGGCTCGACGCCTACACGCTTCTGACGCCGCGCGGGGGCCGCATGCTTTCGGCCTTCGTGCAGAAGCCGGAGAACGACCCGTTCGCGCGGGCGCAAGACCAGCGCGTGACGGTCGAGGTCTTGAGCGCCGTGCGCGCGGCGGGCGACACCTGGCAGGTCGATTGGCGCGAGCTCTCCTGGGACAAGAATGGCGGTCCCCTCGGAGCCCCGGTCGTCTGGCGCGCGATGCTGCGCACGCTGGTTCTGACGCCCAAGACCGAGGAGGCCATGCGGACCAATCCCATCGGCCTCTACATCGACGAAATGCACTGGGACAAGGTCGGAGGTTGAAACCCATGATTCGAATCCCTGCAGCCGCCAGCGCCTTGGTCATGGCGGCTCTCGCCAGCGCCTGCGCGACGCCGGCCCCGACCGGCGCCACCTACGTCCGCGCGCAGGCCGCGCCGGATCCGCCGCCGCCGCCCGGCCCCGTGATTGTGCGTTCGACGCAGCCCGCGCCCCTCGACCCGGCCCTCGGACAGCTGAAGCCACTGCCCGGTCATGTACCGAGTCCGGCCCCTGCGAAGCCGAAGGGATCTCCCTTGCAGCTCGCCGCCGACGCCAACCACAGGGCGTCGCAGGCTCCCGACAAGAGCGACTACTTCAACGCGATCGTCCAGTACTCCTACGAGCCGGGGACGCTCTACCAGGTCTACGCGCAGCCGATGCGCATCACGGACATCGCCCTGGAGCCGGGCGAGAAGATCTTGGGCGAGCCCGCCTCCGGCGACGTCGTCCGATGGCTGCTCGCCCTCGGCAAGTCGATGCAGGCAGGCATCGAGCAGTGGCACGTCTATCTCAAGCCGACGCGCCCCGATCTCGAGACCAACCTCGCCATCAACACCGACCGGCGCAGCTACCTGCTTGAGCTTCACAGCTACGAGGGCACGTACATGGCGGCCATCGTCTGGCACTACCCCGAGGACGAGCTCGCGCGCCTGCAAGCCCAGGCCGGCGAGCTCTCGGGCCAAGAGAAGAACGCCGCGCCCGTCGTCGGCATCGACGCGCTCAACTTCCACTACACGATCCAGGTCGTCCAAGGCGCGCCCGTGTGGACCCCGGTGCAGGTCTTCGACGACGGCCGGCGCACCTTCGTGCGCTTTCCGTCCGCGATGGTCCTGCGCGAGGCGCCCGCGCTCTTCGTTCTCCGCGACGCGCAAACGCAGCTCGTCAACTACCGGGTCAAAAACGACACGTACGTCATCGACCGGCTCATCGACGCCGCGGAGTTGCGCGTTGGGCAGAAGGACCAGGAGATCGTGCGCATCGCGCGCGCAGCGCCGGACGCCGTACCGACGCCGACGCACCGGGGGATCCCGCGATGATCCCCGCACCTTCCGAGCCGCTCGCCGACGCCCAAGGCGCCGTCGATCCGCATGCGTCCAAGCTCTCCCCGGACGACCCGCGCCTTTCCCTCGGACGCCCGCGTGCGCGCACGCTTCGTGCGGGCCCCATCGCCGCCGTGCTCGGATCGGTCGGCGGCGCTGGCGTCCTCGCGCTGACGCTGGCCTTTCAGCCCCCGCGCCCCAAGGCGCAAGGAGCCGCGGAGCCGAGCGCCGCCCCGCCCGCGCCCGTCGTGCCGGACACCATCCGCAACGCGCAGCCGAAGCGCGCTGCGCTCTTGGCCACGGTCGACGCGGGCCTCGGCGAGCACGCCTTTCGGACGGCGCCGCCCGAAGACCCCGACCACCGCGTCGAGCGGGAGCTTGACCGCAAGGCGCGCGGCGCGGGGATCTTCTTCGAATCGGCCGCCGGCGCCGCCGACGATCATTCCCCGTCCGAGCTGCCTGCCCGCCCGTCTCCGACGGAGCCGGCGGCGTTCGGCGCACCGCCCGCTTCGTCCGCGGCGACCGACCCGAACCTGCAGGAGCACAAGAACGCGTTTCTCAGCGGCAAGGGAAGCGCGGGCACCGCCGACTACCTGCAGGTCGCCCTGCAGCATCCGCGAAGCCCCTACGAGATCAAGGCCGGCACCGTGCTTCCGGTGGTGCTCATCACGGCGATCAACAGCGACTTGCCCGGGCCGGTCGTGGGGCAAGTGCGCGAGCACGTCTACGACACGGTCACGGGCGACCACCTGCTCGTCCCGCAGGGCAGTCGCCTCATCGCCCAGTACGACTCGATGGTCTCTTGGGGGCAGGAGCGCGTCCTTCTCTGCTGGAACCGCCTCATCTTGCCGGACGGCGACTCGCTCGACCTTCAGTGCATGCCCGCGGCCGATCTGAAGGGCGCGGCGGGCCTCGCCGACGCGGTCGACGAGCACTGGTGGCGCATCTTGAAAGGGGCCGCCGTGGCGACGCTCCTTTCGGCCGGAACGGCCTTCGCCGCGGGCGACACCACCTCCTACAACCCGACGGTCGGCCAGACCATGGCGCGAAGCGCCTCGGGGGAAGTCGGCCAGGTCGGAGCGCAGCTGACGCGCAATAACCTCAGCATCCAGCCGACCATCACCGTCCGCCCCGGCTTCTCGGTCAACGTCATCGTCACGAAAGACATGGTCTTGCCGCCGTATCCGAACCCGCCGGCGGCCCTGGGGCTGCGCCGTGAGTGACACTCGCCGGCGCCCGGCGGTGACGGCGCAAGACCTGGAGCGCGGGCTCGTTCGCGCGTGCCTCGGGACCGCATTCGCTTGCGCCCTTGCGTGCATCGTGGGCGCGCACCTTCTCTGGAACTGGACGGCGAGCCTGCCGCTCGGCCTGTACTGGCTCTCACCCGAACGACGCAGCCAGGTGAAGGTCGGCGCCCTCGTCGCCTTCCCCGTTCCGGCGCACGTGCGCGCGCTCGTCGCCGAGCGCCGGTACCTGCCGCCCGGCGCGATGCTCGTCAAACCCGTCGTTGCCGCGTCCGCCGACTGCGTTTGCACCGACAACGGGACGCTCACGGTCAACGGCGCGACGCTCGGCGCGATCCGGACCGAGGACACCCGCGGACGGCCCCTGCCGCGCGACGAGCGCTGCGGGCCGCTGCCCGAAGGGCAGATCTTCGTCGCGTCGCACCTTCCGACGAGCTTCGACTCGCGCACGTTTGGCCCCGTGCCCCTCTCCGACATCCGAGGAACGGTGACCCCCCTATGGACCTATTGATCACGATCCTCACCTGCAGCCTCTACGCGTCCGACGACGCCCTCGTGCGCGCGATCACCGAGGGGCCGAGCGGCGGCAATCCCTACCTTGTCGTCAACACGGCGCCCGGCGCACCGCAGGACGATCCGACGCCGGCGCCCACAAACCAGCGGGAAGCGACAGCGCGCGCGGCGGAGCTCCGGGCGCAGGGCGCGCCCATTCTGCTCGGTCTTCTCGAGCTTCCGCCGTCGTGGCTCGACGCTTTCGGCCGGCCGCTCGCGAGCGCGTTCGACCCGTGCGTCAACGTCGCCATCGGCACGGCGATGCTCTCCGAGTTCGACGCCGCATGCGCCTCGAAGGTCCCCGCGGCAGACGCTCGGTCCCGCATGCTCGAGCGCACCAACCGGCGCGCCTGCGTGCTGCGCACGTACGAAGCCGCCCTCGGCAGCGCGGACTTCGCCGACGCGATCTGGCTCGAGCTCTCCGCGCAGGTCCCCAAAGCCGCCTCGATCGAAGACGCCCCGATCTTCGCGCCCCCGAGCGCGCGCGATTGGGGCCCGGACAAGATCCTCGTGCCCGTGCCCATTGCGCCCGCGCCTCGCGGCGCCGTCGCATCGCCTTAGCTCCACCGTTTTCACGATTCCCGCTTGTCTCGTCATTGCCCGGCCGCGCCCCGCGCGCGCCGTGAAGGGACCCGTCCACCCGCCATGCGCCTCTTCATCGCCGAAAAGCCGAGCCTCGCCCGCGCCATCGCCGACGCGCTCGGCGCGCCGCAGAAGCGCGCGCGCTTGCACATCGAGTGCGGCGGCGGCGACGTCGTGGCGTGGTGCGCGGGGCACATCCTGCAAACCGCGCCGCCGGAGGCCTACGGGGAGCAGTTCAAGGCCTGGCGCCTCGAGCACCTGCCCATCGTGCCGAAGGGCTGGAGACTCGAGGCCTCGGCGCCCGAGCTCCTCGAGTCGATCGCGCGCCTGCTCAAGGGCGCCGACCGCGTCGTTCACGCGGGCGATCCCGACCGCGAGGGGCAGCTGCTCGTCGATGAGGTGCTGCGCTTTCTCGGCTACCGGGGGCCGGTCGACCGGCTCCTGATCCGCGACTTGAGCCCGGACGCCGTGCGCCGGCAGCTTCGGGCGCTCGAGCCCAACACCAAGTACCGCCCGCTTTTCGAGTCGGCGCTCGCCCGCCAGCGGGCCGACTGGCTCTACGGCATGAACATGACGCGCCTCTACACGCTGCTCGGGCGCGCGGCGGGGTACGACGGCGTCCTGTCCGTCGGGCGTGTGCAGACGCCGCTTCTCGGGCTCATCGTCGCGCGCGATCGCGCGATCGCCGACTTTCGACCCGTTCCTTACTACGTCGTCGCGGCGGAAGTGCGGGCGGGAGGAGGAGAGAGGTTTCGGGCTTTCTGGCTCCCGCCGGACGGGGCGCCCGTCGACGAAGAGAGGCGCCTGCTTCGCCGGGAGGTCGCCGAAGCCGCCTGCCGTCGCGTGGTCGAGCAGGACGGGAGCGTCGCTGCGTGCACCGAGGACTCGCGAAGCGAGGCGCCGCCGCTTCCGTACTCGCTCGCCGACCTGCAAGTGGAGGCCGGGCAGCGGCTGGCGATGAGCGCCCAGGCCGTCTCGGACGCGTGCCAGAGCCTCTACGAGACGCATCGGCTCGTCACCTACCCGCGCTCGGACTGCGCCTACTTGCCCGAGGGCCACCGCGCGCAGGCGCCGGACGTCCTGGCCGCCATCGCGGCTCACGCCCCAGGCCTCGCCGAGGTCGCGCGCAAGGCCGACCCGACTCTGCGGTCCAAAGCCTGGAACGACAAGAAGGTCACCGCGCACCACGCCATCGTGCCCACGGCGACGCGGCATCGGGACGTGGGGTCTCTCCCAGGGAACGAGCGCGCCGTCTACGAGCTCGTCTGCCGGCGCTACGTCGCGCAGTTCTTCGGCCCGCACGAGTACGTGCAGACCAAGATCGAGACGGACGTTGCGGGCGAGCTGTTCGCGGCGAGCGGCCGCCGAACCGTCGCGCCCGGGTGGAAGGTCCTCTACGCGGACGCCGGCCGTGAAGGCGCGCCGGCCGATGCCGAGGCTGAGAAGGACCCGGAGCGGGAGACCGCCGCTCCGCTCCCGCGTCTCGCTACCGGCGCGCGCGTGACCGTGGAGAGCGCGCAGATCCTCGACAAGCGCACGAGCGCCCCGAAAGCCTTCACTGACGCGTCGCTCATCGCGGCGATGTGCGGCGTGGCGAAGTTCGTCCAGAGCCCCGCCGTCAGGAAGATCCTGACCGAGGCCGACGGCATCGGCACGCCTGCGACGCGCGCCAGCATCATCGAGACGCTCTTCGAGCGCGGGTTCATCGCGCGCGCCGGGCGCACCATCGTCTCGACCGAGACCGGCCGCGCGCTCGTCAAGAGCTTGCCGGAGGTCGCGACGACGCCCGACATGACCGCCGTGTGGGAAGCGGCGATGCGCGCCATCGCCGAGGGAACGCAGACGCTCGATGCCTTTCTGGGCCGCGTCGGCACGCAGCTCGGGCAGCTCGTCGTCGAGGGCCGCGCCCTCGGCCGCATCGCGGTGCCCAGAGCTCCGGCAGCGCCGGCGCCGGCCCGCCGCTCGGCCCGACCCCGACCCGCCGGCACAGACATGCCCCGCCACCCCGTCCCCAACCGCGCAAGGAGAACATCATGACGAACGCGTCCCGGTCCGAAGTTCGAGTCGATGAGCCCATCGAGCCCCGGTCGCTCGCTGCGGTCGCAGCGGCTCTCGCCACGTGCCCGCACCCCGAGGGCAGCCGAAGCCGCATGGCTGTTCACGGCGGCGGCGCGACCTGGTGCTCCGCGTGCGGCGCTCTGCATCGCGAGGGCAGCCCCGAAGGGGCGTGGCAGTTGCCTGCGCTGACGTCGCGTCTCACCCGGCGGCGCTTCGAGGAGCTCGTGCTGCTCCTTCACTCCGTCGTGCAACTGACGCAGCTCG
>Ga0302326_10016390_pt1 | contig 15514 bp, 17 predicted proteins | sample Palsa_T0_3_FD_202264 | JGI IMG/M metagenome (GOLD analysis project Ga0302326, IMG submission 202264) | Peat permafrost microbial communities from Stordalen Mire near Abisko, Sweden - Palsa_T0_3 | ecosystem: Environmental > Terrestrial > Soil > Palsa > Peat permafrost | place: Sweden: Abisko...
GCGCGATCAAGCGCGGCATCTCGCTGAAGTCGTTCGACTACGGTAAAGTCGAGCCGGCTACGCAGAATACGTTGCGTCAGAAGATCACGCTAAAGGTTGGGATTCCAAAAGACAAATCTAAGCCGATCTTCGATGCCATCAAAAGCTCGAAGCTCAAGGTGACCGCGCAGTTCCAGGCCGACCAAATTCGGGTCTCGGGAAAATCGAAAGACGATCTGCAGAAGGCGATAAACCTGCTCAAAGCCTTGGATTTCGAGCTGCCGCTGCAGTTTGTAAACTTTCGCTGACCCTGGTAAAGTAAACCGTCGTGTCTAAATTCGCGCTTGTCTCGCTTGGCTGTGCCAAGAATCTCGTCGATTCCGAGGTGATGATCGGCAAGCTGGGGGAGTCAGGCTGGGAGCTCGTTCCCGATGCCGCCGAGGCGGACGCCGTGGTGGTCAACACTTGCGCGTTCATCGATCCGGCCAAGGCCGAGTCAACGGAAGTCATCCTCGAGCATGCCGCCGCGAAACGGCCCGGGCAACAGCTGATCGTTGCCGGCTGCCTCTCGCAGCGCTTCGGCGCGCAACTGCAACAGCTGATCCCGGAAATCGACGGCATTGTCGGGACCGGCGCGTACGCCGGAATCGCCGAGATTCTGCAAGAGGCGCGCGAAGGTTTGCGCCCGGTGCGTTTGCAGTTCGAAAGCGAGCCCGAGCACGATTTTCTGCCGCGCTTGGTTACAACGCCGCGCGCGACCGCATATTTGAAAATCGCCGAAGGCTGCGATCATCCGTGTACGTTCTGCATCATCCCGCAGCTGCGTGGCACATTTCGTTCGCGCAGTGAGGAATCGATTCTGGCTGAAGCGCGCGCGCTTGCAGCCGGCGGAACAAAAGAGCTGATCCTGATCGCGCAAGACACCTCGATGTGGGGACGCGATCGTGGCTACCGCCGCGGCGGCCTGGCAACATTGCTGGAGCGTCTTAATGATGTCGACGGTATCGAGTGGATCCGTCTCTTGTACCTGTATCCCGCAACCGTGGATTCGGAGTTGATCGACGCGATCGCGAATATCGATCGTGTCTGCAAGTACATGGACATGCCGCTGCAGCATGCGCACCCAGACGTGTTGCGTCCGATGCTGCGCCCCTCGAATGGCGAGCGCTATTTGGAGTTGATCGAAGAATTTCGCAGCCGCGTTCCCGGAATCACGATGCGCTCGACGTTTATCGTCGGCTTCCCCGGCGAGCGCGACGAGCACGTTGAATATCTCGAAGCGTGGCTGGGCCGTGCAGAGCTCGATCGTGTCGGCTTCTTTACGTACAGTCAAGAAGAAGGGACGCCCGCAGCCGAGCTCGGCGCGCAAGTCCCCGAGCGCGAAAAACGCAAACGGCTCTTGCGCCTACGCGAAGCGGCGCGAGTGGCGTCCGAGCGCGCGCGTGCGCGGCGTTTCGGGCAGACCGTTCGCGTGCTGATCGAAAGTCATGCAAAGCTGCGCAAGAACGATGCGATCGCGGCGGCCCTCGGGACACGCGATGTCCTCGTTGCGCGCTCGATGGGTGAAGCACCCGGCGTCGACGGCAGCATTTTCATCGCGACCCACAACGCGACGGCTAGCGTCGGTGAGTTCGCTTCTGCGAATCTTATCGGTGCCGGCCCGTTCGATTTCTACGGCACGTTCGTACCGGAATTGGCGGCTGTTGGGTAAGCATCTCCCGCCGCCGGGTCCCAACGAGTCTGAGCCTTTCGAACCGTCTCGTCCGCGCCGCTCTAGAGGCCGTTTGCGGATCATTCCGATCGCGACGCTCGTCGCGCTGTTCGTATTATGCATCGCCGTCGGTTTCTTGGCGTTGCGTGCAAAATCGCACCACCGCACGCTGCAGCAAGAGATCGTCAACATCTTCATTCCGCCGCCCGAGCAGCTATTCGGGAAAGACCGCATTTCGATTCTGGTCTTGGGGATCGACTACAATTACACAGATCGCGACATGGAGTTCTCGGCCGGCGCGCGCAGCGATACGATCTTCGTAACAACGCTCGATTTCCCGACGCGCGGTGTTTCGCTACTCTCGATTCCGCGCGATATGGAAGCGACGCTGCCGAACGGTCACGCGGACAAGATCAACGCGGCGTACGGCGAGGGCGGCCCACGCGAAGCCGATCAGGTAATCGGCGGATTCCTGGGGATACCGAAGACCTCGACTGGGCACTACTTCGATCGGTACATCGTCCTACGCGTGGATGCGTCCAAGGATTTGATCAATGCGATAGGTGGTATCGATGTCGACGTCATGAACTCGAACGCGATCACGCATAGCGGCGCGAACGGCCCGCTTGACTACGACGACAATTGGGGGCATCTGCACATCCATTTGAAGCCCGGGATGCAGCATCTCGACGGCAATCAAGCTGTCGGCTACGTGCGCTTCCGTCACGACTGGTGCAGCGACCCCTGCCGCATCTTACGTCAGCAGCAAGTGATGCGTACGATCGTCGATAAGCTCAAACGCGACAAGTTCAACGACGTAACGCACCTTCGCGATATCCTCGGTGTGGCCAAGCGTGACGTCGAAACGAATCTCTCTTTCGATGAAGAGCTGAGCCTCGCAACCGCATTTTCGCAAGTCGATCAAGCCGGAATCAAAACGGCTCAATTGGGATACACCGGCGACAAAGACGTTGCCGCCGGCGACGTCTTGATTCCGGACACCGCGAAAAATCAAAAGCTCGTTCAAGATTTGATCATGGGGCCGCTGGGCGCGCCGCCGACGATACCGCCCTCAGTCGTCGCCAGCGTCAAACCCTCAGATCTCGCGATCGACGTCCTCAACGGCAGCGGCACGCCGGGCATGGCAAAGAAATTAGCGGCCGTCCTGCGCACGAAGGGGTACAGCATCGGCAAGGTCGGGAACGCCGAGACCTTCGGTCACGAACAGACGCAGATTCTCGAGCACTCGCGGATCTTCGGCGCCGGCGAGCGCGTCCGCACCGACCTCTCCATCATCCCGGGCCTGGTCGTCAGCGTCGATCCGGATCCCGCCCCCTCGGCGGGCTGGAAGAGTGACGTTACGGTCATTGTCGGGAAAGACTTCGCCAATGCCACCGCAGCCCAACCCACCGCCCGGTAGCGGAAACTGATCGACGCCGAGAACGTTAAGACGTAGAGACATGGCCTTCCTAAAGACGATTTTTGACGCCAATGAGCGCGAGATTTCGCGTTTGCGGCGAACCGTCGAGCGCGTCAACGCGCTCGAGCCGGCGACCGAAGCGCTTTCAGATGAGGCGCTCGCGGCGAAGACCCCCGAATTCAAGCAGCGGTTTGCCGACGGCGAAACCCTCGACGACCTGCTGCCCGAGGCGTTTGCGGTCGTGCGCGAAGCGGCGAAACGCACGCTCGGCATGCGGCACTTCGATGTGCAGCTGATGGGCGGCCAAGTCTTGCACGAAGGCAAGGTCGCGGAGATGAAAACCGGCGAGGGCAAAACGCTCGTCGCCACGCTTCCGGTGTACTTGAACGCACTCGCCGGTAAGGGCGTCCACCTCGTCACCGTCAACGACTATTTGGCGAAGCGCGACGCGGCATGGATGGGGCCGATCTACGAATTTTTGGGCCTGACCGTCGGCGTCGTCCAGCACGATCTGCAACCGCCCGAGCGCCGCGCGCAATACAACTCAGACGTCACCTACGTCACGAACAACGAAGTTGGCTTCGACTATCTGCGCGACAACATGGCGTGGCAGCTCGAAGACATGGTGCAGCGCGAGCTCAGCTTTGCAATCGTCGATGAAGTCGACTCGATCCTGATCGATGAAGCGCGCACGCCGCTGATCATCAGCGGACAAGGTCACGACGCGACCGAGCTCTACGCGAAATTCGCGCAAATCATGCCGCGTCTGAAAAAAGACGAAGATTTCACCGTCGATGAAAAATCGCACGCGGCTCCGATTACCGAAGCCGGCGTCGCGAAGGTCGAAAAGATGCTCGGAATCGGGAATCTCTACGATCAGCGCAACATCGAGCTTGCACATCAGCTGAACGCCGCGCTCAAAGCGTGGAATCTCTTTCACAAAGAGCAGCAATACATCGTCAAAGACGGTGAGGTGATCATCGTCGATGAGTTCACGGGGCGTCTGATGACGGGCCGCCGCTACTCCGACGGTATCCATCAAGCGATCGAAGCCAAAGAAGGGCTCAAAGTTCGCAGCGAAGATCAAACGCTCGCGACGATCACGTTCCAGAATTATTTCAGGCTCTACGACAAGCTCGCGGGCATGACCGGAACTGCAAAAACCGAGGAGCGGGAATTCGGCGAGATCTACGGTCTTTCAGTCGTAGGGATTCCAACCAATCGCGATGTGCGGCGCGACGATCTCGGCGACATCATCTACAAGAGCGAGGACGCGAAATTCGCCGCCGTCGTTGACGAAATCGTCTTGGAGCATCAAAAAGGACGTCCGGTTCTAGTCGGCACGCGCTCGATTGAGAAGTCGGAGCGGCTGGCTGCGATGTTGCGCCGCAAAGGCACCGAGTGCAACGTCCTCAACGCGAAGTACCACGAGCAAGAAGCGCAGATCATCAAGGACGCCGGGTTGCCTGGCGCGGTTACGATCGCGACCAATATGGCGGGCCGCGGCGTCGACATCAAGCTTGGTGAAGGCATCCCTGCCATCGGTGGCTTGCACATCATCGGCACCGAGCGGCACGAATCGCGCCGCATCGACAACCAGCTGCGCGGCCGCGCGGGCCGTCAAGGCGATCCCGGCTCGACGCGCTTCTACGTCGCGCTCGAAGACGAGATCATGCGCCTCTTCGGCGCCGAGCGCATTCAGAGCGTGATGAAGATGGTCGGCTTCAGCGACGAGACGCCCATCGAAGCCAAAATGATCTCACGTTCGATCGAACGGGCACAAAGCAAGGTCGAGAATCACAATTACGAGATCCGTAAATCGGTTCTCGAGTACGACGACGTCATGAACAAACAGCGCGAGATCATCTACGGCGAACGCCGCAAGATCTTGCAGGGCGAGTCGATGCGCCCGTTCATGCTGCAAACGCTGCATGACAAGATCGCGTCCGCGATCGATGAGCACGCCTCGGCCGAACGGCACCCGAGCGAATGGGAGTTGGGCACGATTCTCGATGAGATCGAGCCGATTTTTCCGGTGAAGAGCCACATCACGCTCGAAGAAATCGAGAAGCTCGATCGCGAGGAGATAAAGAGGCGACTAATCGCGCTCGGCGAGCAGCTTTACGAAGCCAAGGAAGCCGAGATTACGCCCGAGATCATGCGCTTCGTCGAGTCGCGCTACATCATGCTGCCGATCATCGATCGCATGTGGGTCGATCATCTGTACGTGATGGACACGCTCAAGAGCGGCATCGGTTTGCGCGGCTACGGCCAAAAAGACCCGCGCGTCGAGTACGAAAAAGAAGCGTACGAGATTTTCGAAGATCTCAAGAACAACATCGCCGACGAAGCGATCAAGACGGTCTTTCACATTCAGATCGAACGTCAAGAGGCGCCGGCGCCCGAACCACAACTCGTCGCTTCCGGACCTGCATTCGATCCGGTGCCGTCGGGACAATTACTGCCGCAGCCCGCGGCGCCACTCGATGATCGCAGTATCGAGAAGATCCTCGGGCCGGTCCCCGGCAAACCCGCGAAGCCGCAGATACACACGAACCGCGACGGTGAAGAACCGGCCAAACCGGCGCAGCGCGCGAACGACAAGGTCGGCCGCAACGATCTGTGCCCGTGTGGTTCAGGCAAAAAATATAAGAAGTGCCACGGCGCAGCCGCTTAGAGGCAACCTAGCCCCACAGAGCAGGCTTTCCCAGAAACCCTTCTAAGGGCCCTCGATGAATATGAACCGCATCTTGACCGCTAAGTCGGCGGCGTTGGTCTTGACCGCCGCTATCAGTGGTGCCGTACTCGGATTTTACTTCGGGCCTCGCGTTGCTCAAGCCGCGTCCGCGCCCCAAGTGGTTGCCTTCGATCGAGTCATCAACGGCAAGCTCGACGTCTTCTCGCCCGGCGTTTCGTACAAGTTGATCACGACGCAGAACGGCGCAGACTTCGCTGCCACGCAGATTACGTCGATCAAGCGCCACGCTCACTTTCACTCGACCGAGTTTCTGTATGTCGTAAGCGGCACCGGAATGGTCACGCTGGGAACGAAACGCAGGGTGATCGGCCCCGGTGATATGATCTCGATCCCAATGGGAACGCCGCATGCCTTCAAGGCAAACGGACCGCCCTTGCGCTTTGTCGAGGTCGACGTTCCGAGCATCGCGGCGAACGACATCCACTGGCTGCCTTGAGCCGCCCATATGGGACAAGGCTTCGTGTGTCTCGAATCCGTGTAGTGTGAGTGACGCGCAGCTAGCAACGATCGGCCGCCTCCGCGAGCGTTTAGAAACGCTTCGGGAGCGTCTTTGACGACGCCGGTAAACGGCGGAAGCTAAGCGAGCTCGAGAACCGCTCGCGCGCGGAAGATTTTTGGCACGACTCGCAGACGGCACAGAGCGTGATGAAAGAGCTGGCCGAACTGCGCGAAGAGACCGACACGTTTACGCGCGTCCAAACGCTACTCGACGAAGCCGCTGAGACGCTCGAGATTCTTGGGAACGAAAAGGGGGCTTCCGACGAAGCCGAGAGCGGCATCGCGCAAGCCGAGGTCCGCCTCGACGAGCTCGAGATGGCTGCGAACTTCGACCGCGAGTTCGACGCGCACAATGCGATCGTCTCGATCAATTCGGGCGCCGGCGGCGTCGATGCAGCGGATTGGGCCGAGATGCTGGCACGCATGTACATGCGCTGGGCCGAGCGCAAAGAGTTTTCAGTCAACGTCACCGATGCATCGGCTGCCGAAGAAGCCGGCCTCAAGTCGATCACGTTCTTCGTGCGCGGAAAGAACGCATACGGGATGCTCGAGAGCGAACGCGGCGTCCACCGCCTCGTGCGCATCTCGCCGTTCGACCAGCAGCATCGCCGCCACACATCATTTGCATCCGTCGACGTCATCCCAGAAATCGTGGGCGAAGAAGATGCCGGGATCGAGATAAAGCCGGACGAGCTGAGGATCGAAACGTTCAAATCCGGCGGGGCCGGCGGGCAGTACGTGAACAAAACCGAGTCTGCGATCCGTATCATCCACATTCCGACCGGACTTGTCGTTGCGTCACAGCAGGAACGTTCGCAAATGCAAAATCGCGACGTGGCGATGAACATCCTGCGCGCTAGGCTCGTGCAGCGCGACTATGAAGAACGGCAAGCCTTACTCGATGAGATGCGCGGTGAGCGCCGCGCCAACGAATGGGGATCGCAGATTCGTTCGTACGTTCTTCAGCCCTATTCTCTGGTCAAGGATCACCGCACCAACGTTGAGACCGGCAATACGCAAGCCGTTCTCGACGGCGACATCGACGTTTTTATCTGGCCTTATCTGCAGCAGCGTCCCCGACTCGCCCGCGCATGAGCAGCGTCGACGTTATCGTCGTCTGCTGGAACGATCGCGAAAACATCACAAAGGCACTCGACTCGGTCTTCGCCCTCGAGGAAGTAAAGGAAGATGCGGCGTTCGCGCACGTCGTCGTCTCCGACAACGGCTCGACCGACGGCTCGCGCGAGTTCATCCGCGAACGATACGGTGATCGGGTCGAGATCATCGAAAACGGGGCCAACCTCGGCTTCGCCGCGGCCTGCAATCGCGCGTTCGAACGCACGTCGTCGCCGTACGCCTATCTTTTGAATCCCGATGCGGAGTTGAAGAATGGCGCGCTGCGCGAGGTCGTCGCGTTCATGGACGCGCATCCGCGCTGCGGGATCGCCGGCTCGAGGATATATAATCTCGACGGGACGATTCAGCGCGACGCGGTCGGCGAGTTCGATACCTGGGCGGGCGCGTTTTTGCGCTCGAGCGCGTGGGGCGAATGGCCAATGCTCCGCCACTATGCGAACGGCGCGTCGCTGCGCGATTGGGATTATGCCTCGCCGCGCCGCGTTGACATCGTGATCGGCGCTGCGATGGCGATTCGGCGCGCGCTTTTGGATGCGATAGGACTCTTCGATGAACGTTTCTTCCTCTATCACGAGGAAGTCGATTTGGCGAAACGCGCGGCGCTTGCGAATTGGGAGACGTGGTTCGTCCCGCAGAGCGAAGCCGTACACGAAGGCCGCGCCAGCGCGCGTGGGGCGTATAGCGTCGATTCACGCAAGCAGCGTTCGCGCCGTACGTATTGGCTCAAACACCATGGGCCGGTCTGGTATGGCACGCTCGTCGCGGCGCTCGTCGGACGCTACGCTCTTTATGTCGGGGCGGCTGGTGCTGTGGCGCTGGTGGCGAAAAGAGTCTTGCGATGATCGCCCCCGAGAACGTCGTGACCTTCGAGCGCATTGACGGCTTCAAAGTCCTCAAGTCGCTTGGCTATGCGTACGGACAAGCGAGTCGCCCGAAGAATCTGTTGCGCGCGACGTTTCGCAGCATCGGTGCATTCATCGGTCTTGCTCCAATCGAATATCTCACCGACGCCGAGCGCGCGCGCGCGGAGTCGCTGAGCGCACTCATCGCGCGCGCCAATACGCTCGGCGCAAACGGGATTTTGGGATTGCAATTTCAGGTTGCCGAGCAATCCGACGGTTCGACGCGTGTCGTCGCGTTTGGAGAAGCCGTCATTCTCGATCCCGAGCCTGGCAAGATGGAACCGCCCGCGGCATGAGTCTCGAAGAACGCGCGAAGCGGGAGAAAGCGCTCGCGCGCGCGGCCTCCGTCGTGGCGTCCTGCCGCAAGTGCGAGATCGGCTATACGCGCACGAACACGGCGTACGGCGAAGGCGATCCGTGCACGCGATTGATGTTGATCGGCGAGGGACCGGGAGAGACGGAAGACAAGCTCGGGCGCCCGTTCGTCGGACGCGCCGGTGAATTGCTCGACCGCATGCTCGGCGCGATCGGCCTTGCGCGCGAGGAAGTGTTCATCTGCAATACGGTCAAGTGCCGGCCGACGCTCGACGACGGCACGCGCTTGCGTAACCGCGCGCCGACGCCCGATGAGATGCGCAATTGCCGGCCTTATCTGGATCAACAAATCGACATCATCAAGCCGGAGATGATCCTGTGCCTAGGTGCGCCTTCCGCGAAGTCGTTTATGGGTGAACGCTTCTCGATCACAAAGCAGCGCGGCATCTGGTACGACGGGCCGAACGGCATTCCGATCATTGCAACCTTCCATCCGGCGTACATCCTGCGCATGACGGGTGGCAAAGAAATGACCGAAGTCAAGCGCTTGGTCTGGTCGGATTTGAAAAAAATCCGCGCGCGCCTCGACGAACCGAAACCAAAGACTGACCCCGAGGTGATACAAGAAGCGTTATTCTAATGGAACGCAGCCCACAAGAAATTTGGTTTGATGAGAAAGCGCGCCGCGGCGGGATAGCCGACGGTTCCGCGTTCGTTTCAACATTCGATCTGCGGAAGTATCGCCTCGAGCAGATTTACCGAGCGGCAACGAAGGAACTCGCGTCTGACCTCGACGCCGTCACAACACTCCCGAAAGAGCTCCGGGTAAGACTCGGCGACCAAGGCTTCGCATTCGATTCGGTGACGCCGACCGTCGTGCAACGCTCGAACGACAAGCAGACGACGAAGGGCCTCTTCCGTCTTGCCGACGGGTCTGAAGTCGAAGCCGTGCTCATGGAGCACCGCGGTGACCGCAGCACCGTCTGCATCTCGAGTCAAGCCGGTTGCGCATACGCATGCAAATTCTGCGCGACGGGCCAAGGCGGCTTCACACGCAATCTCGAGCCGACCGAGATCTTCGATCAAGCACGCTACTTCGCGCGTGAGCTCGCACGGCGCAACAAGAAGATCACCAACATCGTCTTCATGGGCATGGGCGAACCGTTTGCCAACTACGATGCTGTGATGGATGCGGTGCGCTTACTGAACGATCCGAAGGGTTTCGGACTCGGACACCGCCACATCACGATCTCGACCGTTGGCCTCGTCCCGCAAATCGACAAGTTCGCAACCGAAGGGATTCAAGTCAACCTCGCGATCTCGCTCCATGCGCCGAACGACGAGCTGCGTGGGCGACTGATGCCGGTGAATCGCCGCTATCCGATTGCCGAGCTGATGGCGGCTTGCGAACGCTACATCAAGGCGACGCATCGTAAGATTTTCTTCGAATACGTCATGCTGGATGGACAGAACGACGGTGACGTGCACGCCGAACAGCTTGCGCGCCTCATGCGTGGCTCGCTGTATCACGTCAACCTGATTCCGTACAACGCGACGGGCGCTGAGCTCAGCGGCAGCTCCGAAGCGAAGGTGCGAGCGTTTCAGAAGAAGCTCGAGGACCACGGCTGCGTCGCGACAGTGCGCGTCCCGATGGGTCGCGATATCGCGGCGGCGTGCGGTCAGCTCAAGGCAGAAACGCAGCCGAAGACGCGAGAGACTTCGTGATGCGGCCGAAGGATGTCGTCCTCGCCTGGGTCGATGCGTTCAACCGGGCCGATGCCGATGCCCTGAGCGCGATGTACACCGCGGATGCCATAAACCATCAAGTCGCCGAACAGCCGGTCGCGGGGCGCGAAGCAATTCGCGAGATGTTCGTCACCGGTTTCGAACGCGCCACAATGGTGTGCGTACCGGAAAATCTGTTTGAGGACGGAGAGTGGGCCATCCTGGAGTGGCGTGACCCAAAAGGGCTTCGCGGATGCGGATTCTTTCGCGTCGTCGGAGGGCAGATTGCTTTTCAGCGCGGCTACTGGGACAAATTGACGTTCCTCAAGAGTTATGCGTCTTAACTCGGCGACGCCGATTCTCCGCATGTTCGACGTCGCAAAGACGCGCGAGTTCTATCTTGACTATCTCGGGTTTACGATCGAATTCGAACACCGTTTCCACGACAACGCGCCGCTCTTCATGGGGATCTCACGCGACGATCTCGCAATTTTTCTGAGCGAGCATCATGGAGACGGCAGCCCCGGCGTTCATGTTCGGATCGAAATGGAAGGCGTCGAAGACCTGCATCGCGAGTTGCAAGCGAAAGCCTACAAATATATGAACCCCGGCATTCAGGAACAAGAATGGGGCACGCGCGAAATGACCGTCGTCGACCCGGTCGGCAATCATTTGATCTTTAGCGAGCCGATCGACTAGGGCGCGGGCTCCCATAATTCGATCGCGTTGTCCTCGGGGTCGTGGAGGCGCGCAAAGCGACCGTTCGGATACACTTCCTCGACAGCGTCGACCTTAATACCGGCCGCCCGCAGCTGCGCTGCCATCGCATCGAGGTTGCGCACGCGAAAATTGATCATCCAGGTCTTGGTCTCGGAGAAATAATCGGTCGACTCGGGAAACGGAGCGAACGCGGTCGGCCCTGCTTCTTGTGTCCAAGGCGAGTCCTTATCGTCTGACGGGATCAGATTAACACCGAGGTGATCCAGATACCACTGTGCGAGCGCGTCAGGATCGCGCGCGCGAAAGAAGAACCCGCCGATACCCGTTACTTTTTCCATGCCACTTACGCTATCACAATCGCCGCCGCGTGCGGGCACTGCGAGCGGAGGCATTGCCCGCGGCCCGCACGACGACGGACAGTTTATTCGCCGATGAATGCCTTAACGAGCCGGGGATCGGGCGTAATCGCCGCACCGCAGCTGGGGCACTGGCGTACTTTCATTGCCCACGCAAAGGCGGTGAATCCGACTGCCATCGACGCAAACATCATAATAAAGATGACGACCAACATAGCAGGCTCCTCGAGGTGCGTTTAGTTGGGATACGCGCCTCAAAGCGCGAATGTTTCAATGTGGCGAAGTGGGCTGACGTCAAGCGAATTGCGCGGACGTTACCGGAGACAACCGAGGATCAATCGTCGAGCGGGAAGATGTGGTGGACGGTCAGCCGCAAGGGTTACGCGTGGGAGCGTCCGCTGCGCAAATCCGACATTGCTGCACTCGGCAAGCGCGCACCTAAAGGCCCGGTCCTCGGTCTGAAGACCGCCGATCTCGAAATGAAGGACGTCTTGCTGGCGAGCGATCCGAAGGTATTTTTCACGACGCCACACTTTGACGGCTATCCCGCTGTGCTCGTTGAGCTCGACAGGATCTCCGTCAAACATCTGAAGGAAGCGCTTACGGAAGCGTGGTTCGCCTGCGCTGGGAAACGACTGGCAGCGAGTTTTGTCGCCGGATTGTCACCCCCAGCGAAGTCGAGGGGCAAAGCCACACGCAGCCGAAAACGGGCCTAATGGTCGACGAAACGCAATTGACGAACCCCGCATCGATGGAAGAGATCGCGGCGCTGGCAAAGCGCCGTGGCTTTATCTTTCAATCCAGCGAGATTTACGGCGGCATCGGCGGCTTCTTCGATTATGGTCCGCTTGGCGCTATTCTGAAGCGCAACGTCAAAGATGCATGGTGGCATGAGATCGTCGAGATGCGCGACGACGTCGTCGCGTTCGATTCGTCGATCATCATGCATCCCGACACGTGGGTCGCCTCCGGCCACGTTGCCGCGTTTCACGACAAGCTCGTCGATTGCAAGAACTGCAAGCATCGGTTTCGCGCCGATCATCTCAAGACGCTCGAGCAATGCCCGGATTGCGGCATGCGCGGGACGCTCACCGAGCCGCGCAATTTCAATTTGATGATGAAGACGCAGATCGGCCCGATGGAAGACAGCGCCTCGGTTGCATATCTGCGGCCCGAGACCGCTCAGGGCATGTTCGTCAACTTCAAGAATATCTACCAGAGCGCGCGCAAGAAGCCGCCCTTCGGAATCGCGCAGATCGGTAAATCATTCCGCAACGAGATCACGCCGGGCAACTTTACGTTCCGCGTTCGTGAGTTCGAGCAGGCGGAGCTCGAGTTTTTTGTCCCGCACGACGGCCGCGACATGGAGTGGTTCAAAGAGTGGGTCGATGCGCGCAAGAAATGGTACTCGGATTACGGCATCAAGGCCGAGCGGCTGCGCTTCTACGAGCTGACACCGCAGGAACGTCCGCATTATGCGGTCGCCGGAATCGACGTCGAATATCTCTTCCCGTGGGGATGGGGTGAGCTTGAATCGATCGCGCATCGCGGCACCTACGATCTCGATGCGCACATCAAGCTTTCTGGCAAAGATCTGACCTACTTCGATGAGGCCACGAAGCAGAAGTACGTTCCAATTCTGATCGAGAGTTCGGCCGGCATGGATCGCACCACGTTGACGATGCTCGTTGACGCGTACGACAAAGAGACGATCGTCGATGAGAGTGGTAAGGAGACCACGCGGACTGTCTTGCACTTTCATCCGAAGATCGCGCCGGTGCAGGTCGGCGTCTTTCCGCTCGCGCGCAACAAACCCGAACTCGTCGAACGCGCCCAGAAGATAGAACGCGCCCTACGACCGCATTTCCGCACTCAGTACGACGAAGGGAACGTCGGCCAGCTTTACCGCCGACAGGACGAAATCGGCACGCCGTTCTGCATCATGATCGATTATCAGACGCTCGCTGACGACACGGTCACGATCCGTCACCGCGATTCGATGCGACAGGATCGCGTTGCAGTCGCGCAAGTCGCGTCGTATCTAGCGGATAGAATCTAGAGAGTCTCATCATTTTCGCGGCTCGTGTTGCGTCGTTGGGCCTCGCCTGCTTGCTCGCGACGTTCGCGCCGCTTCGTGCTGCGAACTCACCTCCACCGCTCCCCACGCGAGTTCAACAGCTGATCGAACTGTATGCAAGACAAGAGCTGCGCGCTTTCGGAGGACGTCATCCGATTCCAGGCGCGTTTGTCGCGATCTGGCTGCCTCACCGGAAGCCGTTCACGAGGAGCATCGGATACGCTGACCTCGCGTCCAGAACGCCATTCGCCGCGAATGACGCGTTCCGCATCGGCAGCATTACGAAGACGTTCGTCGTCACGGTGCTCCTCCAACTGGTCGACGAAGGACGCTTGAGACTAGACGATCCGGTGAGCGGGTTCGATCTAGGACTTCGCATTCCCAACGGTGACCACATCACGGTTCGGTTACTCTGCCAAATGCGGAGCGGTCTCTTTGAAGCCTTCAATACGCCGGAGCTCGAGAAGCTGGATCTTTCTGCAGGAAGCCACGCCGACCCACGTCAGATCGTGTCGTGGGCGTTGAAGCAGAAGCCCGTGTTTGCTCCCGGCACGCGTTACGGTTACAGCAATACGAACTATCTGATTCTCGGACTCATTGTCGAGTCGCTGACGCACGACACTGTCGCAAATCAGATCCGCAAGCGCATCTTGATCCCGCTCGCGCTCAGCGGTACAACGTTTCCACTTTACGATCCTGACATTCCGGCGCCGTACGTACACGGATACGCCCTCGATCCAAAGGGCGACTGGCAAGACGTCAGTGTCTATCTTCCGCCGTCGCTGACTTGGGCGGCGGGCTCCATGATTTCCACGAGTTGGGACATGAAGCGCTGGGTCGAGTCGTATGTTGCCGGTACATTGAATAGCACTGCGACGCAGCGTGAGCGTTTGCATTGTCTTCCGACCGGAGACAAAGGATTGGGATTTGGCCTTGGAGTGGGGTGTAGCGGAGGTTGGTATGGCTATACGGGTGGACTCCCGGGCTATAATGCCGCCGCGTATTACTTGCCGTCAAACGGCGCTACGCTTGTCGTATTCGTCAACGCGCAACGCCATCAGTCCAAGCCCGGTGCGCACGTTACAATGGATGCGGCGAATGCTATCGCTCGTGACATCAGTCGCCTTGTGACTCCGAGACACGTTCTGTTTCCATAGAACTACTTGTGTGCTCCGTCGCCTTTGCCGGGCGCTTGTAAATAGGTTGGCAAAAGCACCATCTCCGGAACGTAAGCACGTTCAGGTAGGGTCGCGAGAAACAAACACGCGGATGCGACGTCATCCGGCAGTAGCATGTTTACGCGTTTTGCCGCATTCGGCGGATCAGCGCGGCGGTCGAGAAACGGCGTATCGATGACGCCCGGCAAGATTACCGAAATCCGAACACCATTTTGATGTTCCTCATACGCACCGGAGCGCGCTAAACCGAAGAGGCCGGTCTTCGAGGCCTGGTACGCTGTGCCCGAGAGATTCGGCCATGCTGCAGAATTGCTCGAGATGAATATCGCTGTGCCGTGTGTCTCGCGTAACGACGGAAGTGCCATTTGCAACGTTTGAAACGCCGCACTGAGGTTTACTTGGATGATTGCATTCCAATCCTCAAGCGAGGTCTCCGCGAGTCGCCGCTTCGGCACGTTATTGCCCGCCGCGTAGACGAGCACGTCGATCGGATTCATTTTGAGGATAGCTGTCATTCCGCGCTCGATCGCAACGGAGTCCATGAGGTCGAACGTGTGCGCGTGAAATCGCTCGGTTTCCTCAAACGGCGTCTTCCGCCGCGCTATGGCATGGACAATCGCTCCAGCGTCATGGAACTGCCGGACGGCCGCGAGTCCAACCCCGCTGCTCGCGCCGATAACGACAACAACGCGTCCTGACAATGTGCTCATGCTAAGCTCTGCCCTCCAACATTATCGC
>Ga0302326_10016395_pt1 | contig 15512 bp, 17 predicted proteins | sample Palsa_T0_3_FD_202264 | JGI IMG/M metagenome (GOLD analysis project Ga0302326, IMG submission 202264) | Peat permafrost microbial communities from Stordalen Mire near Abisko, Sweden - Palsa_T0_3 | ecosystem: Environmental > Terrestrial > Soil > Palsa > Peat permafrost | place: Sweden: Abisko...
TATTGCATGCTCACGGGACTGGCGTTCTGGTCGCCTTGGCTCTTCTGGCTCGCCGTGGTATTCGGCGGGACAACCATTTCCCGAGAACTACACCCGTGGGTTGGCTTGATCTTCGTGGTCGCGACATGGGCGATGTATGAGATGTGGGGCAGACAGATGCACGAGACGGAATTGGACAAGCAGTTCTGGCGCGCCGTTCCGCACTACATTCGCAACGAAGACGAACTGGTTCCCTCCGCCGACCGTTTCAATGCAGGACAGAAGCTGCTGTTCTGGGGATTTTTCTGGTGCGGGATCTTGCTGCTTCTTTCCGGCCTGATCCTATGGTTCACCGAGCTGGTTCCTTGGAACCTTCGCTACCTGCGCTATTTCGCGGTGATCGTCCATCCCTCGGCGGCGCTGCTGACGATTGGACTCTTCATCATTCACGTGTACATGGGCACTGCGATGGAGCGGGGCGCTTTCGGCTCGGTGATTCGCGGCGATGTCTCGGTGGGCTGGGCAAGAAAATATCATCGCGTCTGGTATGAACACGTGCTGCGTGATGCCGCGGCAAGGAAATGAAGAACGGTAAATGGGATGTTCGCATCCGGCGCGCCTGCGAATTAGCGGCGGTTCACCCATTCGCGGCGGAAGGCCTGCGTTTTTACGAGCGCCTCGCCCGATTTCAAAAGTCGCTGTATTCCGAGATTGAGGCGGCGTGCGGCCGGACCAAGGTTCCTCGGGCTCCCGGCGCCCTGCGGCGTGAATTCGACCCATTTCTCCTGCTTCCGCGATTCTCTCCTTTCCTTTCGCTGATCGCGGAGATCGCGCCTTCCCCTCTTACGCAGTCCGCGCGAAACGTCGGGGAGCAATCTGGCGGCCACTGGCAAGAAACGCTCACGAGATTTTGGGGCGCGGACTCGGAAACACCGATGAATCTCGATCCGTCGGAGGCTCTCCTCTCGTGGCTCTTCTTGCAGCCCTACGCCGAATATCTAGCGGATTACACGGAGTGGTCGGCGCCGAGCGTCAGGCCTTCCGTCTGTCCACTCTGCGGCGGCAAACCGCAGGTAGGGGCGCTGCGGCCGGAAGGCGACGGCGGGAAGCGCTCGCTGATTTGCTCGCTGTGCGCGACGGAGTGGGACTACCGACGCGTCGTCTGTCCCGCCTGCGGCGAGCAAGACGACCACAAACTCGCCGTTTACTCCGCGAAAGAGTTCAGCCACGTGCGCGTGGAAGCCTGCGACGCCTGCCACAGCTATATCAAAACCGTTGATCTAACAAAGGATGGACACGCTGTGCCTGTAGTCGACGAGTTGGCCACGATCCCTCTGAACCTTTGGGCCACCGAACACGGGTATCTGAAACTTCAGAACAATTTCCTAGGAATCTAGGGGAGTCAGAAGGCAAGATCCGCTCCCGTGGTGCCGTGAGGAACATCCTTCCCGGCTGGTGAGGCTTCTTCGCTGCTCTGAGAATTCCTGCCGTACTCGCCTCTTCAACAGGTCCAGCAAACGTGGTCTGGGGAGGACGTGCCCAGCTGTGGCACGCCGAACTGGGGCCATCGGGGGCAGAGCCTTCCAGAGCGGTCGAGCTGCTCTATTCGTCAGATGATGCACCTCCGCATCGAGGGAAGATCTGCTTCAGGCAAAGTCGGTTATCTCTTCGCGGCAGTCTTTCGGCGCTCCACCCACCGTGTCGAGGCACGGGAAAACGCGTCAAACGCAGTTACCGAACACTTTAAGATAAAATCCACGTTGAAGACGGCGCCGTATTTTGTGCCTTTCAGCGAGTTGCTATGCCTGAACGTTTTATGTTTTCCGATCTCCGCGAGCTCTTTGCCAAAGCCAACGAGGAGAAGTCCGGTGACCGGTTGGCGGGAGTCGCCGCGGGATCGGAAAGCGAACGCGTTGCCGCAAAACGCAAACTCGCTGATTTGACTCTGGCCGAAATTGTCCAGCAGCCCTTGATCGACCCCAGCGAAGACGACGTCAGCCGCCTCATTCTCGAAACGCATAACGAAGAAGCGTTTGGATCGATCAGGAGCTTAACGATAGGCGAATTTCGCGAGCACATCCTCGACGATGCTATTCATCTCGCAGACCTTCACCAACTCAGGTGGGCCATTATCCCAGAAATAGCAGCGGCTGTGACGAAGATCATGAGCAACAAAGACCTCGTTCTTGCTGCAGCCAAGATCCGGAATGTAACCCGCTGCCGGAATACGATGGGCGAGCCGGACGTGCTGGGCATCCGCGTCCAACCGAACCATCCGGCCGATGATATCGGAGGCATCCTGCTTTCCGCCTTCGAGGGCCTTCTGTATGGCTGCGGAGATGCGGTAATCGGCGTCAATCCGGCGACAGATTCCGTTGAGGTCACCAGCGCAATCCTGCAAGCACTGCAACGTCTCGTCGAAGTGTATCAAGTGCCTACGCAAACTTGTTGTCTGGCGCACATCAGCACGCAACTGGCGGCTCTGCAGCGAGGCGCGCCCGTAGATCTCCTCTTTCAGTCCATTGCCGGAACGCAAGCTGCGAATCGTAGCTTCGGAATTACACTGGGCATGATCCGCGATGGCCGCGAGCAAGTCCTCGAACATCACCGCCGCCGCGACGTGCCGTGGAAGGGTGAGAGCGTCATGTATTTTGAAACAGGTCAAGGCAGCGCCCTCTCCGCAGAGGCACACCACGGGGTGGATCAACTCACTCTGGAAGCACGAGCCTACGGCGTGGCGAGATGCTTCGATCCATTTATTGTGAACAGTGTGGTTGGTTTCATCGGCCCTGAGTACCTCTGCGACGAACGCCAGATCATTCGCGCTGGCCTCGAAGATCACTTCATGGGCAAGCTGCTCGGACTGCCGATGGGCTGTGATGTTTGTTATACAAATCATGCAGACGCGGATCAGAACCCGGCGGACAATCTGTTGCTGTTACTCGCTGTGGCCGGATGTAACTACTTCATGGGCGTTCCATGCTCCGATGACGTGATGCTCAACTACCAATCGACGAGCTACCACGATGCACTCGCCGTAAGGCGCCTCCTCAAGCTCAAACCGGTGCCGGAGTTTTTGGCATGGCTGGAGGCAAAAGGCATCTATCGCGATGGCGAGCCCGCACTGCTTGAGGCTCCGCAGCGGCGCCAATTGATGCAGGGCTTGGAGTCCTCTTTGCCGGAGCTGCTTTGATGACCGATGAAGCGAACAAATCTCTGGTCGCTTCGGATCTGTCAGAGCATTTGCAGAAGATTCGAGCCCGGACTCCGGCCCGCATCCTGACAGGAAGAGCCGGATCTGCCTACCGCACCAGTGTGCAACTGGAATTGCGCGAGGCTCATGCCGCCGCCCGGGATGCGGTGCGCGCCGAGATGGATCTAACAACCGCTTTCGGCGGAGCGCTTGTTCGCGACTGGGAACTCTTCGAAGTTCAAACCAGAGCCAGAGGGAAAGATGAATATCTGCTCCGACCCAACCTGGGTCGAAGCTTTAACGAAAGTTCCCGGCTGAAGATTCAAGAATGCTGCCCCCGCGACTGTGATTTGCAAATCGTCATCGGGGACGGCTTGTCCGTGCCCGCGGTGTCCAGGCAAGTTCCCACATTGCTCCCTCTCCTTCGCGCGGGCGCTGAGTCAGCGGGTTGGAAAACAGGGCGCACCTTCGTAATCCATTACTGTCGTGTCGGCATCTTGAATGAAATTAGTGAATTGCTCGACCCGCGCGTCATAGTGCTGCTGATCGGTGAGCGTCCGGGCCTTGCCACCGCTGAGAGCCTTTCCGCCTACATGGCCTACCATCCCCGCGCGGATCACTCGGATTCGGACCGGAACCTTATTTCAAACATCCATGCGCGAGGCGTAGGTGCAACCGAAGCTACAACCCGCATCCTACATTTGGCCGCGCAAATAATGACCGCCGGCGCCAGTGGCTACACGATTAAGGAAAGCCGCACAGATAAGCCGGAGACGTGATTTTTCCTGACACCCTGGCGATTGTGCCCGGATCACGATGCACTTGGAAGTTATGAGGATGGGCGTGAATGGTCTTTTTGGCGCTTCCACCCGTCCGCCACCGCTCGAAGAGCGGCTGCGCTTGCGCAGGGTGACGGCGGAAGGCGGACGGTTCCTGCCGTGCGCAGGCGTGGCAATGGATGGTGAGTACTAATGGATGGGACTGTTTAAGGTATGGCGGAGAGGGTGGGATTCGAACCCACGGTTGAGTTTCCCCAACACACGCTTTCCAAGCGTGCTCCTTCAACCACTCGGACACCTCTCCACAACTCAACACTGCCGTCACAGGCTAGCAGAAACGGCACTCGTCTTCTATATGGGAAAGACCTCTGCGCACTTTTCAGCCGTCTAGGAATCTCTGGGCGCGCGCTGGCGCCTCTGCTACACTTTTTCGGCACTGCTCCGGGGTAGTGCAATTGGTAGCACGCCAGCCTTTGGAGCTGGTTATCCTGGTTCGAGTCCAGGCCCCGGAGCCATTTCCCAAAATACTATTCAGGTTGTCTTTCGTTGGATGCGTACCGGCTTGGCTAGCGGGACCTTGGGAAGATGAACGGACAAAATGCCGTCCTTCAGCGTGGCGATCGCCCTATCTGCGTCCACGTCTTTCGGGAACTCGATTTTCCGAAGGAGTTGATCGTCGCGGTGATCGCCGCGGCCTCCCTTGCCTCTCTTGCGCGCACCCGTTTGGCGATTCCCCGCGATCTTCAGATACAGGCAGCGCGTCTCCAGGCTCATCTCCAAATCATCGGGATGATAGCCTGAAACGTCGGCCCGCACTGTGAAATAGGCCTCGGACTCCACCAATTGCAGACGCACAGGATGCGAAAGCCCCCCCGGGCGGCCCAACCAATTACTCAACCCATGCTCCGCATCCTCGCCGTTCTTAAAGACTTCCAGACCTCTTTGTGCGATCGACTCATAAATCCTGTCGAGCTCTTCCGTTAAAGGCTTGGGATCTTGTCGCTCGGGCGCAGGCGAAGCGGCAGGTTGCATTGCCGCCGCTGATTGTGCGGCCTTCCCCCCTTGCGGTCTCCGGTCTCACCTCAATGGCCCCCCAGCGGGAGGAAAATATTCCGCCGCCTTGCGACCTTCAATACGATATGAGAGACGGCCGTTTCCATGGCGTGGGGAATACCCATGGTGAGATCATTGCCCAGGCGCGCCAATTCCATCTTCAGCAAGATATTCCGCGGCGAAATTCTTTCATTGGATTTGTGGGGTTTCTTGGCCGTACTTCGCATTCTTCGTCGGAGGATCGGATCTTTTTCGATCGGCGCCGCCAATTCAATCCAACGGGCAACTGCAAGCTTTCCTTACTTTTGCCGACGGGTCGCTTCTCCCTCCTGTTTTCTTCGTTGCGAGGTGTGTGGGCGTGTTGTGCGCGTCTGTCACGATTCCAGTGTATCATCTGCCAAAATGTGCCACTACCAGCGTCCCAGCAAGAAAGCCTTTCCCCGAAGCGCCGCATCTCCCTCGGTCCAATGATCTACGTGCTGACCGGAGTGTGCTAATTCCACACACCTGTGCGTAAATGAACGTGCAGCGCCTCCATCTTCAGCCATCCTCATCTTAATCAAGTTATTTATATTCTGCGAGATACATGGGTGAGCGGGTTTGGCCCGCTGGCTGCTCTAGTCTAATTCCAGAGACTGATGATGCAGCGGCCAAATACTGACGCGAACGAATACCCCATTGAAGCTTCAGGCTGGGATGCCGACGGAGCTTTCTTCGTCGAGAAGTCGGACTTGCATTGGGACGAGGCGGGAACGAAGTGCATTCACCTCCACTGCAGGATACAGCCGAGCGCTTTCGTGTTTCTCCGTCTGCTGGATTCAACCGTCGGCGGAGAGAGGTTTCCCGTACCGCACCAGGTGGAAGACGTTGCGCCACCGGGTCGAGACGGATGGTGGAAGGTGCGTTTGGTGCAATCGCAGCCGCAGCACGCGGTTCCCGAGCCACCGGTCGGTTCTATCGAGCATCTTATGTTTAGGGTTGGTGAAGAGGTGAAAAGATGAGACGACTCGCGGCTGCTCCCGATTCATTCGATCGTATTTCCACGCCCGAAGAGCTCAAGCAAGTGGTGGAATTGCTGATCGACCTCGATGGCCCTGAGAGTATCGAATTGACTCGAGTACCCCAACCAACCGGCTCTTCGCTGCCCGAAATGCAGGTCTCGTGGGAGGATTTTGGCGCGGAGGAAGAACCGTCCGCGATGTCCGATAGCGCGGCGCTGGCTACTCTGTTCTCCAGGATGCACGGACGCACAAACTAACTAATAAGGTTAATCGGTCTTGTCGCCTGCTCCGTCGCTCCGTTCGCGTTTGGGACAAGAGCGCGTCGTGAGCGCACCAAAGTGGAATCGGTCATGATTCTGTCGCACGCCCGTCAGCCTGCTTCGGCATATTGAAAATCCTTCTCGTACCAATCGATAACTGACCATCCCCCTGTAAGCCATTTATTTCTAGTCCCTTGCAGCAAGCTAGCGCCAGATCATCTCTGCCCGCACCGCTTCTGTGTCGGCCCATCGCTTGGATCGGGCCTCCTGGCACGCCCCGTGCCACGTGTCTTTCCATGAATCCGACAGCAGAGAAAGAGAAAGAGTCTGAAAGCAAGGTCGCCGGAGAAACTGTGAGCATCTGCATCCTTGATGACGAACCGATGATGGTCGAAGTATTGGAGAAGACCGTCGAGCGCTTTGGGTATTCCCCTTGCGGAACGTGTGACCCCCAGGCGGCGCTCGAACTGATCCGCAAGCAAAAGTGCCGCGTGGTTCTGTGCGACGTCAAAATGCCGGGAATGACCGGTCTGGCATTCCTCGAGAAGGCCTTGAAAATCGATCCCGGCATCTATGTGATCCTGATGAGCGGCTTTTACTCCATGGAAGCGGCCATCGACGCCATCCGCCACGGAGCCTACGACTACCTGCCCAAGCCGGTGGAAAGCGAGCGCCTGAAACGGACCCTCGACGACCTGGCTGAACTCTTCCGGCAACGCCGGCGCATCCATGACCTGCACCAGCAACTCCTGGACGATCTCGACTTTCACGGCATTGTCGGGCGCAGTCCGGCTATGTTCGAGGTATTCGATCTGGCCAGGAAAATCGCGCGGCATTACACCAATGTCCTGATCGTGGGTCAGACCGGCACGGGCAAAGAACTGGTGGCTCAGGCCATTCATCAGATGAGCCCGGTCGCCAAGCAGCGCTTCGTCGTGTGCAATTGCTCGGCCATGGTGGACACGCTGCTCGAAAGCCAGCTCTTCGGGCACGTTCGCGGCGCGTTTACCGGCGCCACCGACACTCGCGCCGGCTTGTTCGAATACGCCAACGGCGGAACGATTTTCCTGGACGAAGTGGGCGAGACCTCTCCCGCCATGCAGGCCAAGCTGCTGCGCGTGATTCAGAACCGCGAAATCCAGCGCGTGGGATCCCCCGAGGTGCGCCACATCGACGTGCGCTTGATCGCCGCAACCAACCGCGACCTGCGCGTAGAAGTTCTGGCGGGCCGTTTCCGCGAAGACCTCTTTTACCGCTTGAGCACCATCCAGATCCGCGTCCCCAGCCTGATCGAGCGGCTGGAGGATATTCCCCTGCTGATCAATTATTTCGTGAAGAAGTACAGCGCCGCCTACCAAAAGCATATCCAGGGCCTGACGCGCCGGGCGCAGACCGTTCTCCTGCAGCACTCCTGGCCCGGGAATGTGCGCGAACTGGAAAATGTAATCTCCAGCGCGGCGGTGGTCACCACCAACGACTTCATCGACGTGGACGATTTCCCCGACCATTTGCAAAAACCGCTGGATCACGGCGCCGCGGACGCTTGGCGGCCATTGCCCCTGGAGGAAATTCGCAAGGACCACATCAAGCGCGTGCTGGAAATGTGCAACGGAAATCGCGTGCGCGCCGCGCAGATGCTCGGAATCGGGCGCACCAGCCTCTATCGCCATTTGAAACGCGAAGGCAAAAGCAGCATCAACGCCGCATGAGCACCCAGGAGAAAAACCGCCGGAAAAACGGAGACGGGCCGCCGGCCGCGGTCGAAAAACGGAGAACCAAGCGAATGCCGCTATCCTTCCAGATCGAGGTATCCGGACGCGACGGCGCCGGCGCCAAGTTCTGCGAGCCGGCGGTGACCACCGACGTGAACGAGCATGGATGCCGCTTCGATTTCTTGCGCGAACTCCGTCCGAAAGAGATCGTGGCGATTCAAAGGGTCTGGCGGAACGCTCCCTGGATAGAGACCAAGCCTGTGCTTTTCGAGGTGGTTTGGGTGGATCCCAAGGAACGCGGGTGGGCAGTCGGCGCGACAAGTCCCCACGCCGCTAACATCTGGCAGATATCGATTTCCCCCATTGAATAGATCCGCACTTCCTCTTTTCCCAATCGCTCGCCGCGGCTCCCCCATTTATTCAGCGCGGGACGGTTTGATTCGCGACCACCGTCTGGTTCGCAACCGCCGTTTGGCGTGCCGGGGGCGCTGGATTGGCGACGTTGGTCCAGCCGGCTCCGAGGATGCGCCGGCTTTGCTGCTCCTGCAGGAAACCGATCACTCTTAAATCGCCCGGTTTCCATTGCGGCATTACGGGGATTACCGCGCTGCCCGACCACGTGCGCGCCTGCGTCGCCGTCTGGGGAGTGAGAGTGCCCGCCGTCTGCAACACGCGCACCACGGCCGTGTGCTTGAGGTGCTGGCCATGGTTTTCGCCGCGAGAAACGTCGCTCTCCAGATTATCCTCGGTGACGGCGAGAACCACGTCGGCGGCCTCGCTTACCACAACCTCGGGCGGTATGTTCACGGAGATCGCAACCTCCAACCCACCGCCGCCTGCGGCGCCACGGCCACGTTTACCGCGGCCTTGGGAGCCTGAGCCGCCTGGAGCAGCGCGCGGTAAACACCGGAGACGTCATTGCCGACGCGTTCCAGATGGCCGTCCACAACCATCTGCGGCGTGTACAGACCGCCGCCGGAAAAAGCATGAAGGCGATAATCGTTTTGGCGGTGGCCGTAAATGGAGGAGGAGAACGGATCGACCCAGCCGTCGTCGTTCCAATACTCCACGTGTTCGCTCATACCGATCACGGTCACGCCCGGGATGGGCTGTTTGTGGATGAGCGTGCTCAGAAGATCGTCGGCCGGCGGGCAACTCGAGCATCCCTCGGAAGTGAACAATTCCGCCACCACGAGAGCGCCCTTGGACAAGGCCGGCGCGGCGCCAGATGCCGCCAGTTGCGGCGCTTGGCCGCTGGCAATCCAATAGGAACCGGCGCCAAAAATCGCCATCGCCACGGCCAAGGCATAAACCGCGGCCAGAAGCACGGAACCATCCGCAGCCTGCCGCCACTTCTTTCGGAAATATTTTCTTACGGCCATAGGAACTCCATTTCCGCTTCCGGCGAGGCTTCCGATAAGAGCATTATAAACCCGGATGGCAAAAATGAGACAATACCAGCTAAGCGCAACGGCGAAGCGGGATGGAGGGCGATCAGCATGAATTCTTCACTAAGTCTATCCCGGGCATTGGGCTTGGGCTCACCGGGCCGGCTCCTGGCGATAACCGGGCTGGCAACCCTGGCGTTAACGATCCTTCCAGGCGCGGCACGCGCCCAATACAAGGCTGAATCCAATTCGATTTTGAAAATCGGAAACAAGCTGCCCGTGCTGGCCGGCACCGATCAGTTCGGCAAAGAGCGCACGTTTGAAGACCTCAAGGGGCCGAACGGTCTGGTGATCCTTTTCTTCCGTTCCGCCGACTGGTGCCCATACTGCAAGGGACAACTCCTATCGCTGCAGCGCGCCGCCGCGCGGTTCAAGGAAAAAGGAATTGGGCTGGTGGGGGTGAGCTACGACAGCGTGGACATCCTGAAATTTTTCACCGATCGCTACTCCATCGGCTATCCGCTGCTGTCCGATCCGAATTCGGACGTCATCCAGCGCTTCGGTGTGTTGAACAAGGATGCCACGGGATTCCGCAAGGGCATGGCCTTTCCGGGATTTGTGTATGTCAGCGCCGCGGGCCGGATTCAGGAGACATTTTTCGAAGAGGATTATCACACGCGTTTCACCGGAGATAGCGTGCTCATGAAAATCTTCCCGGAACTGGCGGGCGTGGCCCCCAGAGACGTTCCCGCGCCCCACTTGCAACTGAAGCTGGGGCAGAGCGATGACGTAGCCGCGCCGGGAAATCGCGTCACGCTGACCGCCGACCTTTCCCTGCCGCCCGATTTGCACGTGTACGCGCCAGGCGTGGACGGGTACAAGCCCATCGCTCTACAACTCGACGCCACTCCCAGGGCCACCCCGGAACCCGCCGTCTACCCCAAGCCGAAAATCCTGATGCTCCCGGCAATTAATGAGAAAGTCCCGGTGTATGAGGGGAATTTCACGATCAAGCAGGACGTCACCATCGCCTTCGACGAGGACTTCTCGAAGCTGCTGGCCGCGGGCCCGCCTTCCGGCTCCTTGCTGAAACTGGACGGGATGCTCCTCTATCAGGCGTGCGACAGCCGCGTCTGCTACCCGCCGGAGAAGGTCCCCGTCTCCTGGCAAATTACCGTGCTGCCGCCAAACACGGTGCGCGCTCCCGAAGCGATTCAGCATAAGTAAGCGACTTGCCGGCGCGCTTCTTCCCTTTGCGGGCCATGCATAAGTAGCCTTTGTCCGGACAGGAGGTTGCAGATGCGACTTTTTATTCTTGGCGCCACCGGCGGAATCGGCGGCCAATTGGTCGAGCAAGCTCTGTCGCGCAATCACGACGTTACCGCTTTCGTACGATCTCCGCAAAAGATTGCCCGGACACAGGAGCGGCTCACGGTTGTTGCCGGGGATCCGCTGAACCGGGACCAACTGGGCCAGGCCTTGCCGGGCCACGATGCCGTGCTCTCGGCGTTGGGTCCCAGGGTGGCCGGCGCCGCAACCGTGCATCGCGATTTCGCGCGCAGCGTGATCCCGGCGATGGAGAACGCGAGGGTGCGCCGCCTTTTGGTGGTATCCACGGCATTCTTGTTTTCCGACGCATGGCTCCCCAGCCTGTTCGGGCGCCTCTTTTTCAAGGAAGTAGTGAAAGACACCGGCGCAATGGAACGCATCATCACCGCGAGCAGTCTGGAGTGGACGATCGTGCGGCCTCCCAGACTGACCGACGGCCCGCGGACCGAGCATTACCGGATCCAGGACGGGCATCTCCCCCCGCGCGGCATGGCCATCTCCCGCGCCGACGTGGCCCATTTCATGCTCGATGAAGTGCAGACAAGTATGCATCTCCGCAAGGTGGTTGGCATTTCTCGCTGAGCCTCGCCCATCCTGGAACTGGCACCCGCTGGAAACACGGTCTTTTCCCGATTGTGCATAAGAGAACAGACAACGAATTGCCATGCGCCTACCATGGTCTTTCGATGCCTCGCGTCGCGCTTTTGCGGATCGCCCATAAAAGCCCATAAAAGACGGCGCGATGTAGAAAACGGAGGTCGCTCATGAAGACTGCGGAGATGGAACACTCCATTGGGCTGGATCGCCTCGCAACGTGGAGCGAAGTCCGCTGCGCCACGTCGTTTCCGTCCCAAGACGGTCCTGCAGTTCTCGCTGGCTGCGATGATTTACTCAACCAGGCAGCCCTGCACTTCGGAGGTCTCCCTGGCGGCCTTCCCGAAGACATGATGTGGCTGATACTCGCCACTGGAATCGCGGATTCCAAAAGCAACTAAATGCCTTTCCAGGTAAGCACATTTCCTGTTGTGGTAGAGCAGTTCTCCGGCAAGAAACGGACATTCAGAAAGGATGCCACCATGCTACAACCCCCAACGGGTTCGATGATCTGCAGGATATGCAATGCTTCGTACAATTCCGAAAGCAAGCTACGCGAGCATCAGATGTCTCATCGTGGAGGTCTGCCCGAGGAAAGGCCGCAGCGCGCCCCAGAGGAAGACGAGAGTGAAGATCTTCGCGCTTGACCCTCGACGGTATGCCTTCGAGTACGGGTCCTTGGAAAGGAACGCACGACACTGAGCGATTCACAGACTGAAATGCAATGGGACAATCCGCCGGAAGATTCGTTTGAGAAAGCCCGCAGGGCGTTCTTCGAAACCGAAAACGCAACGCCGGCGCCGAGCGCGCCTCCCGACGGGATGCCTGACGCGCTAAATGAATCCTCAGCAGGCGAGAAACCGTAAAAGACCTACAGCCGTGCGCCCATGGTAAGCTTCGAGGCGGGCCAGGGGGGGCCAAGCCATGATGGTGATGTTGATTCTTCCCATCTTCGTGATTATCGCCCTGGTTCTCACTCTTCCGATTTGGCCGCACAGCAGAAAGTGGGGCTATTATCCCATCGGCGGCATCAGCGTGGTTATACTGGTAGTCCTGTCTTTATTTTTGAGTGGCCGCTGGTAAGGAAAGCGGAAAACGCCCCGCTTGCCCCGCCAGGCAGCGCCGATCGGGAACCGCAAGAATGCAGATTGGCATCGACAGCTTCGCCGCAGCCATCTCTGACCCGGTCACGGGTCTCACCCTCAGCCCCGCCGAACGCATGCAGCATCTTCTGGAGGAGATCGCCCTGGCCGACCAGGTCGGCCTCGACGTTTTCGGCATCGGGGAACATCACCGCGCCGAGTTTCTGGACTCCGCTCCGGTAGTGATTCTGGCCGCCGCCGCCGCGCGCACAAAAAACATCCGCCTCACCAGCGCGGTCACCGTGCTCAGCGCCGCGGATCCCGTGCGGGTCTTCCAGGAATTCGCCACCTTGGACCTCATCTCACACGGGCGCGCGGAGATCGTGGCCGGACGCGGCTCCTTCGTCGAGTCCTATCCCCTCTTTGGTCTGCGCCTGGAAGACTACGACTCGCTGTTCGAAGAAAAGCTCGATCTCCTGCTGGCCATCCGCGAAAACACCCACGTGCACTGGTCCGGCAAACACCGCGCGCCGCTCACCGGCCAGGCCGTCTACCCGCGTCCGCTGCAGAATCCGCTGCCGATCTGGGTCGGCGTCGGCGGCACGCCCGCTTCTTTTGCGCGTGCGGGCATCCTGGGACTTCCGCTCATGGTCGCCATCATTGGGGGCCAAACCAAGCGGTTCCGCCCTCTGGTCGATCTTTACCGCGAGGCCGGCCGCAACGCCGGTCATCCCCCGGAGAAACTCGCCGTGGGTCTTCACGCCATAGGTTTCCTCGCCGACACCACGCAACAGGCGGCCGACGACTTCTTTCCGGGATACGCGCACACCTTCACCGAGATTGGCAAGGAACGCGGCTGGCCGCCCACCACGCGGGCGCAGTTCGACGCCGTGAGAGGACCCACCGGCGCGCTACTGGTCGGCGATGCCGAAACCGTCGCCGAAAAGATACTCTACGACCGCGAGGCTCTCGGCGGCCTCTCTCGCATCACCTTCCAGATGGGCGTCTCGACGCTCCCGCACCAGAAGATGATGCGAGCCATAGAGATTTTGGGCATCCGCGTGGCGCCCATCATCCGCAAAGAACTCGCCGCCGCTTCGGCGCGATAGCTCGACGCCAACTCCCCGGATCCGGATTTCCAGGAAGCAAAATGGGTGTGCAGGATAGTGTCCTGATTTGCGTTTGGAGATTCTAGGTTTGCCGTCCTTAGGGGGTCGGCGCTTCAGCGCTCGAATTTGCGTTTCGAGATATTAGGGTTCGCCATCCTCGGGGGTCGGAGTTTGCCGTCCTTAGGGGGTCGGAGCTTGCCGTCCTTAGGGGGTCGGAGCTTCAGCTCCGACATTTAGGCGCACAAATGTGCTGGGCTTTAGCCCCTGAGGAAAATATTCCCCGCCTCTGCCCAGTCAAATTAGGACACTGTCGGGCTGCACGAGTGCCGCGCGCAATCCGTGCCTCTCTTGGTATAATAAAGAGCTTTGCTAACCATAAATAACATCTCCATGCGCTTCGGCGGACGGCGTCTCTTCGAAGACGTCACGTGTACCTTCATGGCCGGGCGCCGCTACGCCATCAGCGGCCCCAACGGCTCGGGCAAGTCCACTCTTATGAAGATCTTGGCGGGCGAGATCGAGCCTTCCAAGGGCTCCGTCACGCAGCCGAAAAAGATGGGTGTATTGAAGCAGGACCAGTTTGCCTTTGACGAGTTTCGCGTGATCGACACGGTGATCATGGGCAACGCGCCGCTGTGGAAGGCCCTGCAGGAGCGTGAGACGCTGTACGCCAAGCCGCATGAGTCGCTGACCGAGGCCGACGGCATGCGCCTGGGCGAACTGGAAGGAGTTGTCGGCGAGGAGGGCGGCTACACCGCGGAGGCCGACGCCGCGGTGCTGCTGGACGGCCTGGGCCTGGAAGCCGCGCTGCACGAGCGCAAGATGGGCGAGCTGCAGGGCGGCCAGAAGGTGCGCGCCCTGCTGGCGCAGGCCCTTTTCGGCAATCCCCAGGCGCTGCTGCTGGACGAGCCCACCAATAACCTGGACTTGGATTCGGTGCACTGGCTGCAGAACTATGTTCTAGGATACGAGGGCGCCCTGATCGTGATCTCGCACGACCGGCATTTCCTCAACAGCGTGTCTACGCACACCGCGGACATCGACTACCAGACGGTGATCCTGTACACCGGCGGATATGACGACATGGTGCTGGCCAAAACCCAGATTCGCTCGCGTATCGAGAGCGAAAACGCCGTGCGCGAGAAAAAAATAGAGCAGCTCAACGAATTCATCGCGCGCTTTTCCGCCGGCACGCGCTCCTCGCAAGTGATGTCCCGCAAAAAAGAAGTGGAACGCCTGCAGACGGCCGAGCTGGCCAAGAGCAACATCCAGCGGCCCTACATTCGCTTCGAGACGCAGCGCCCCTCCGGGCGGCATCCCTTGGAAGTAAAAGGCCTGGCAAAATCTTACGGCGACTTAAAGGTGTTCCACGGCTTTAGCGCCAGCGTGACGCGCGGGGAGAAGATCGCCGTGATGGGCCGCAACGGCGCTGGGAAAACCACGCTGCTGCGGTCGCTGATCCGCAGCGCGCCCGGACACGTGGCGGACGAGGAAAAACAGTTTGCCATCGACGGGGGCACGGTCACCTGGGGACATGAAGTATCCATCGGCTATTTTTCGCAGGACCATACCGACTCGCTGGATAAGAACACCACGGCCATCGAATGGCTTCACGGGTTCGACCCCCATGCCCCGCAAACCGAATTGCGCGGCGTGCTGGGCCAGATGCTCTTCAGCGGCGAGGACGCCCTGAAGCCCACGCGCGCTCTCTCCGGCGGGGAAACCGCGCGTCTGATCTTCTGCCGCCTGATGCTGCAAAAACCCAATTTCCTGGTGCTCGACGAGCCCACCAATCACCTGGACCTCGAGTCCATCAACGCCCTGAACGTGGCCCTGCAAAAATACGAAGGGACGGTGCTCTTGGTCACCCACGACCAGGACGTCATCGACGAGGTAGCCACGCGCATCTGGCACCTGAGAACCGGCCAGGAAATCGAGGACTTCAAGGGCCCCTACGAGGAATATCTGGTCTACGCCCAGGAAAAAGCCTCCTAGACCCCACCGCGAATAGAAGCACATCCGTTGGCAGCCGC
>Ga0302326_10016397_pt1 | contig 15511 bp, 11 predicted proteins | sample Palsa_T0_3_FD_202264 | JGI IMG/M metagenome (GOLD analysis project Ga0302326, IMG submission 202264) | Peat permafrost microbial communities from Stordalen Mire near Abisko, Sweden - Palsa_T0_3 | ecosystem: Environmental > Terrestrial > Soil > Palsa > Peat permafrost | place: Sweden: Abisko...
CGCAATCGCGGCGGGTTGGGCAATTTAGTCTACCGGCCGCGCTCGGACTTGCTGCTTTCCGCCGAGTTCAGACGCCTGCACAGCTTTCCCGTCTACAGCGGGAGCAGCGTAACCAGCCAGGTCAATCTGGCCATGGGGATTTTGTTTTGAAAATTTCAAATGCAAAGATAAAAACCAGGAACTTTCTGATCGTGTTTTGGGTTCTAGCGCTGCCCTGCGCGCTCGCCTCAGGGCAAGTCGTCGACCTTAAGGGGGAGGCCCAGCTCTCACGAAATGGACGGCGATTGAATGATGCTTCGGAACTCGTCGTCTGGCTTACTCCCGCGGGGAACACGCCAGCCGCGGCTCCGCCGCAGCAGGAGATCTCGCAGATTCCGAAGCTGGTGCAGAAAGACAAAAGTTTTCATCCGTCTCTGCTGGTGATCCCGGCCGGCGGAAACGTCGAGTTCCCCAACCAGGACCCCTTCTTTCACAACGTATTTTCGCTGTTCGACGGCAAGCGCTTCGATCTCGGACTTTACGAGAGTGGCACCACACGCTTCGTCCAATTCGACAAGCCTGGCATTTCCTTCATCTTCTGCAACATTCATGCCCAGATGAGCGCGGTGGTGATCGCTCTGAACACACCCTACTATGGGATATCGGACCGGCACGGCCAAATCAGCGTCGCCAACGTGGTTCCGGGTCGCTACCAATTGCACGTCTTCCATCCCTCGGTTTCACCGGACGAGCTCCATGCGGCGGAACGCGAAATCACGGTAGCTCCCGGCAATGGTTATCTCGGGACTTTCAACTTCGCAGAATCCGATCTCGCACTGGCCCACAAGAACAAGTACGGTCGTGATTACGATCGCCCCGACCCCGACAATCCTGCCTACGCGCGGCCGTAAATTCGTCGCGTTGTACAACTTTAAGGGAAACGAAAGGGCGTGCCGGTGAGCACGCCCCTTCCCCCCTCGTCACCTAACATCAACCAGACAGTTTGTGCACCAACCTGCCTGGTCCGACGACTAGTGGTGCCCGCCGCCGCCCGAATGCCCACCACCGCCTCCGGAACCTGGGGCGCTGTGGGAGCCACCGCTGTAACTGCCGCGGCTGCCGCCATAACTTGGAGCGCCGCGATAACCTTCATAGCCTCCGGAAGACCGCGGCTGCACGATGGGCTGCCGCATGTTCAATTGCGGCCGTGAATAGCTGCCGCCGCGCTCGTAGCTCGAAGCCCCTCCACGCGAGTAGCCTGAGCTGGGCGCAGTCCGATTCCAATAAGTGCCACTCTCGGCCCGGCTCGCAGCCCCGACGCTGCTGCCGCCCCGATCTGCCGATTCAGTCGTATGCGAGGGAGGGGTAAATGTCTTCCACTCACCGCGATTCGGCTCGCCACGGCTCGCGTCGCTATGACTCGGCGACCCCGATTCCGAGTGGCCCACCGAAGAGGATGGCCCCGCCGATCGTTCACTGGCAGCGGTACCGGCATTTGGCTTACCCGAGCCCGCAGTCACCGATCCGGCAGAGAGCGTGCCGCGGGATTCCGCGGCGCCCGCACTCGAACGTCCCGCGTTCACCGGCGAGAAGTGGCTCTGCTGCATCGATTGCAGCAAATGTGCCGTCTGCTGCTGGAACGACTCCGTTCGCGCCGTGCTCTGCGTACCGAAGAAATGCTGTGACCCGCTATTGTGAATGGTTGAAGGAGCGGCCGCTCGTCCGCTGGCGGAAAGACTGGCGTGCGTCGGCACGACCGGCAGATTTCCCGTCATCATACGGGCACCGCTGAGTTGCGCGTGAGTCGCTGCTACAGCCGTGGTTCGGCCGGCTCCGAATTTGCCGGCACCGACGGTCGAGAGCGCGCCCCCGATGTGGGGATCGCTGAGGTGCGCCACGTTCGAAAATCGCGTACCTGCACGGAGAGGCGCGATCCCGCCAAAACGGTTGAGCGTGCCAAACCGGTTGAAGCCGACCACACCGAATCTTCCGCCGTAGCCACCCCACCAGGGGAAGAAGCGGTCCCCTGGTCCAATCGGCAGCCAGCCAAAGCCGCCCCATCCGCCCCATCCAAAACCAAAGCCCCATCCGCCTCCGAATCCAAAGAACGACACATATGCCGGAGCCCAGAATGGACGATAGAATCCGACGCCCCAAACCGGCCCGGGCCACCACGCCCACGCCCCGCCGTACCACATCCAGCGACCGTAGTGGTAGGGCGCCCAGCCCCACGGCTCGTAACCTACCCAAGTCCAACCGTAGTAAGGCTCCCACACCCAGTTGCCATCACGGTACGGAGCCCAGTCCTCCGGTTCGTTCGGCACCCACACCTGACCGTAGTCGGGAGCGTTCTCCCAACGCCCGTTCGCATCCAGATCCTCCGCACCGACGTAGTACTTGTTCGTGTGCTTCCATGCATCCGCGCTGTGGATCATGCGATCTCGATCGGTATTCCAACGGTCCCAATCATCCCGTTCGGGAGCAGCGCTGATCTTGTAACGGGCATCGGCGCCGGAACCGCGTACCGTCGCCATGTCGCCCTGCTTGATCTCAGCAATGCCCTGCGGAGTCGAAATCTGAGCCTCACCCTTGCGCACGATCACGATGGAATCGCCATCCGGGCGCACTTCAATGCGGAACACGCCATCCCTGTGGGCCGGGTGCACCGCAACGTTGGGAGTGTCGATCTCAGGCTCTGCTTCGCCTTCGCCAAAAACGGAGTAGTTGGCCAGGCCTTGACCAAGCTGAATCTGGATGTATTTGTGCGTGAAGTTCGCGATGCTGGCTTGCGCATTCGAACCCAGGCGGAGCAGGTTGGCGTAGTCGAGTTGCACTTCGGCTCGCCCACCTGTGCCGGTCGAAACTTTGTCACCGTTGACGACTGGCTGGTTCAAAACAGCGGCAGACCATGTGCCCGAATCCCCGCGCTGCGTCGAGACGTCGCCATGAATCATGCTGATCCGGCCTACTCCCTGATCAACTCTTGCCGGGCCTTCGCCAGATGGCCCACCCGGCTGACCTTCCTCCCCCATTCGGGGTGGTGGCCCGGGCGGCCCAGGTTGTCCCGGCCCAGGTTGTCCCGGCTGAGGTTGCCCCGGCTGCGGCGGCTGACCCGCCTGAGGGGGCTGCGGAGGCTGAATTGGCCCGACTTCCATCGGCGCACTTGGCTGCTCGGATGGGCCGGCGCCTTCCTCAGTCGTCTGCCCTTGAACGCGAAGGGTAAATGCTCCAGCCAACGCCAGAACTAAGACCGCAAAACTTGCTATGAATTGGTTTTTCATACACCCGCCTCTGCGCCGATCCGTGGTTTCTTCTTGAACCAACAATCTTTGGAGAATAATCCGTTGTGGTACGCAGCAACTGCCGTACCAAAAGCCCCGACCCGGGCGTCTTCACCAACTGCTTTCTTTTAAAACACATATAAGGAGTAATGTGACGGATCATCGAATCGCTCACTCAAACCCGGTGGCCGCATTTAGCCAAGGCGGTGGTTTTCAGCCAGGGGGATGGAGAAGAGGGGCGGTGTCGGGAGGCTGTGTCTGCCCCTCCAGACGCAGGGACTGTTGCCATCGGGAACGCTCGGTCTAGCCTTCTTTTTCCTCCTCATCCGCAATCCCAATCTTCGACAGACGATAGCGCAGCGCATTCCGCGACAGCCCGAGCAAACGTGCCGCTTGACTCTTATTTCCATTCGCGCGACGCAATGCCTCCTGAATCATTTCATCCTCCCAATGTTCCAGAGTCATTCCTTCCGGAAGAAATCCGCTCGAGCCGTTGGTGGCCTTGGCTGACCGCACGTCGAGATGAATATCTGCCGCCTCGAGCGCGGTGCCTTTGGCCAGCGCACAGGCTCGCTCGATGATGTTCTGCAACTCGCGCACGTTCCCGGGCCAGTGATGGTTCACCAGAATCTGCATCGCCTCGGGCGTAATGCTTTCCACCGGCTTGCCGGAATCTCCGGCGAAGCGCGCTACAAAAAGATTCGCCAGATCCGGAATGTCCTCCTTGCGCTCTCGCAGAGGAGCAATATCGATGGGGACGACGTTCAAACGATAATAAAGATCCTCGCGAAACGTTCCTTGCTCCAGCGCTTCGCGGAGATCGCGGTTCGTAGCCGCGATTAACCTCACATCCACTTTCACGGTTCGCGTTCCGCCCAATCGTTCGAACTCCCGCTCCTGAAGTACGCGGAGCAACTTCACCTGGATCGCCAGCGGTACGTCCCCTATTTCGTCGAGGAACAGGGTCCCCTTGTCCGCCAACTCAAATTTGCCCGGTTTGCTCGCCACCGCTCCGGTGAAGGCTCCCTTTTCGTAGCCAAACAATTCGCTCTCCAGCAGATTTTCCGGAATCGCGGTGCTGTTGATCTTGATGAAAGGCCCCGCAGCCCGCCGCGACTTCTCATGGATCGCGCGCGCGATCAAATCTTTTCCAACCCCGCTTTCCCCTCCCAGAAGGACCGTCGAATTTGTCGGCGCCACACGCTCCACCGTCGCCAGCACTTCCTGCATCTTCACGCTGCGCGCCACTACATTGGGATGCGCGTAGCGCTTGCCCAACGCCTCGCGGAGCGACCGGTTCTCTTCCCGCAAGTCGCGAACATCCAATTCCTTGCGGATCACCATGCGCATTTCGCTCAGTGAAAACGGCTTCAGCACATAGTCGCTGGCTCCGGCCTTCATCGCCTCCACCGCCGTTTCTACCGTGCCAAAAGCCGTCATCACGACCACAGGCAAAGCCAAATTCTGCCGCTTAATCGCCTGCAGGAATTCGAGGCCGTTCATTCCAGGCAGCTTTAGATCCGTCACGACAAGATCGACGGTATTCTCCCGCAGAAGTTTCACGCCCGCCTCGGCGTCTCCCGCCGAAAGCGTGCGGAAACCATCTTCCTCGAGATTCAACTCGAGCAGGCGCCGCATCTTCGCCTCATCTTCGACAATCAGAATGGTCGGCATCTGCCTGGCACATCCGGGCCGCTTGATTTCCTCAACCAACACACGCCGGTTATAAACATCCGCTTTAGCTAAGATGCCCGCTCGGCAGCGGCTTCGTCTCTCCCGGGAAAAAATATTACGAAACAGGTCCCCGACTCACCCGTCATATTTTCTTCGCTCTCGACACGGATCGTCCCATGATGCCCATCAATAATCCTGGAGACGATCGACAGCCCTAGCCCGACCCCGGTCTTCTTAGTAGTTACGAACGGGTTGAAGATCTGCTCTCGCAGTTCAGCCGGAATGCCCGGTCCCGTGTCTTCGATGCGCACCTCCACTCCCTCCCGTTCGGAGGAGTTTAGCTTCGCCGCCGTCACCCGCAAGGTTCCGCCGCTCCGTCCCATGGCATCGTAAGCATTCTCAATCAGATTCACAAATGCCTGTTCGCAAAGACCTTCGTCCAGCGGGATCGAAGGCAAATTCTCCTGGTACCGCCGTTCCACTCGCACCAAAGCATTTTTCTCAGCCAGAGAGACGTCATGCAAGGCGCGCTCCAGCACAATCGTGATTTCCTGCCGACTTAGCTCAACATGCAACGGCCTGGCGAAGTCGAGAAAGCGCGTTACCAGCGCACTAAGACGGTTGGTCTCACTCGAAATGTAGCCCGCCAGTTCACTGGCCAGGGGATTCGATTCCCCAAGTTTCTGGTGCAGCATTTCCGCCGACCCCTTGATCACGCCCAACGGATTACGAATCTCATGCGCCAGCCCGGCAGACATCTGTCCCAGAGCCGCCAGCCGCTCCGAACGCCGCGCCTCGGCCTGCGCCAGCTCCAGCCTGCGGTTGGTTTCGGCCAGCGTTTCCGCCAATTCCTGATAGCGTTTGATTTGGCGTCGATTCTCCACTACGAAGCGGTTCACCACCATCGCCGCCAGGAAAAAGAAAAGAATCCGGATGGCAAGAAATTCGTAGCTCTCTCTGGTGATTTCGTATTCCTGCAGCGCCGGATAGAGATAGGAGCAGTATGCAGCGGAGGCCAGCGCGGTCCACAGCAGCGTACCCCATGGACTGAAGTATTCTGCCGCGGTGACCACCGGCAGAAAATAGATCGGCCAGTAGCTGCTGTTGATGCTCAGTTCGCCGGTATGATCGACCAGCAGAGTCGCGAGTGCAATCTTGAGCAGGACAATGTAAGCCGCGCCACGCCGCGGAGTCCGCGCCAAAAGCCAGCCTTCGCTGAAGTGCACCACACCAATTGCCAGCAGCGTGAGTTGCTTGTGAATCTCCGCCACCGGCGGCAGCGCCGCCAGCCCGGCCAGAAACAGCAGCCACAGAACATCCATCCAGTTCATCGCCGGACGCTTCTGCTCGCTCATGGCAATGTCATCACCAAGGACCTGGAAAACAAGTGCGCCGGGAGCAGGCAGGTTCCCCAGCTTCCCGGCGCTGTGGTTTTCAGTTTGCTTTCAATTCGATCGGCTTTCTAAGCTGCGTCGTTGCCGAATATTATCAAACCGTACTCTGGTAATCGGCGTCAATGCCCTGCCTTAGGCGCGCTCGAACTCGAGCTGGTGTGGCTCTGCGTGGAGGGGTGGGAACTCGAAGTCGATTGCGGCTGCGACGCTGAAGATGCAGGCTTCTGCTGATGCCAGCTGCTGTACTTCTCCTCCTCGTCCCGCTGCTGCTGCTGCTGGTTTCTTTGCACCGGAGCCACCGGCTTGGCCAGAGGATGCGACCACTGCTGCGCAGGCTGTTCCCGCCCCCGCGTCAAACCCGAGCCTGCCGAAGATTCGGCAGACCCATTCACCCGTTGCTCGGCCGCGCTTTTCTCGGGCTCCGGAGTTCCCTGCTCTTCCCACACCACCGGAGCGTGCGCTTTCCCATGATCGCTTCCCGTTCCCGCGCTCGCTTGAGCGAACGGACGAAATCCTTCGTCCTTTTGCCCTTGCGGCTGCCGCTTCGCCTGCATCGGTACGCGCTGCCCCGGGGCTTCCTGCCGCACCAGCGAATCCTGATTCGAAGATTCTTGAATCGATGACTCTTGAGTCGACGATTGCTGGTTCAACCGTCCCCCCGCCTGCGCCTGCCTTTGATCGAGAGAATGCGGCATGGGAGCTGGCGTCCGCAGCGCCACCACCGGCCGGCTCGTCACCGCTGCCGGCGGTCTGGTGGCGACCTGTCTTCCCGCCCCCAGCACACTGCTTCGGGAGGGCTCGACTGCAACCGTATGGGACACTCGTCCGGTTCGGATCTCATTCGCAGAAACCGATATCAGGTTCCCTCCCACCGACCGCGCATTCACAAATGTTTCGCGCGAAACCACGGTGACTCCTCCATTCACACTTCGGTTCGCATACGTGATGTTGTTCACGCTTGTGTTCTGGTTCATCACCACTGTGTTGTAGACGTTGCTGACTCTCGTGACGCTCACGGTGGTGTTGGTTACGTTCACTCGGTTTACATAGGCGCGGCTCACCCGATAGCCCGGAACAAACACCTCCCCCGGCGCCAGCGGGAACCATCCTACCCCTGCGCCAAACGAAAACGAGGGGCCGCGTCCAGCGCCGGCCCCCACCCAAGCGACCAGCGCGGGCGCGTACACCGGCCTCGCCACGCTCGGTCCCGGAACCCACAACCATCCGGTCCCAGCGTACGCCCATCGACCATAGTGGAATGGCGCAAATCCCCAAGGCTCGTCTGCCACCCAGGTCCAGCCCCACGACCCGACCCAAATCCAGTGTCCAAAACGGTAGGGCGCCCAGCCCGCTGCCAGCACTCTCGGACGCCAGCAAGTTCCGTAGCCGGCCACGTAACTCCAATCGCCATACTCGTCGAGATCCTCGTATCCCGTCATCTCGCGCGAAACGTAGTTCGCGGAATCAGATCGCTCTTCCATCTGGTCGCGGTCGAATGCCCACGTATCGAATCCATCCCGCGCAGGAATCTGGCCAAGTTCATAGTTCAACGGATCGCTGCCCGTGAATACGGCGTACTGATTTGCCACCACCGTGTAGGAAGAGCCGCCGCCCGTCACTTCGCCACGCCCGCGCCACACCGTCACTTCGGTTCGGCTCCCGCCTGGATCGACATCAATGCGGTAATCCCCCGGCTGCATCACCACGAATGCCACGTTCGGCGTATCCACCTCATAGGAGTCTTCGTCATCCACGTGCCGAACTTTGACCAGCAGCGATCCCTCTGCCAAACGAACTTGCGCTGCTCGGTCAGCCACATCGAGCAAGGTAATCCCCGTCTTCGGACCAAGACGAAGTGCGGTCGATCCGATGTGAACCTCCGCCCGCGAGTTTTCGTCTGCCCAAAGATTGTCACCCGTCGTCAGAGGACGGTTGAGCACAGCATCGACCCAGTCGTTCTCGCCGCCGGGTTGAAAAGACACCGATCCTTCGATGATGTTCAGTCTGGCAACCCGGCTCGGAGGGTCTTGCGGAGTCGCATCCTGCGCAGCTTGCGGTGTCTGAGAAGCGGTCGCAACCTGTGCGTCCTGCGCCGTCAACCGAAACGGAGTCTGCAGCATGAATGCCAGGCTCACGACGATCGCGGCCCGACTCGACCAGTGCCTGTGCATCTTCATAATTCCTTCCTCTTTGGATTTCGTTCAATCAATAAAGAAGGTGCTTGTGAGTCATCTTGATCCGCGACGATCCAAACCCTTGAGAGACAGTTTAGTTTCCACTCAGTTTCCAACGTGCGGTACGAAAGTGTCGGTCTTCGGTTACGCCCGTCACGGGCAGGGTGGACCGCCAAAACAATCGATTCGTAAATCTTGTCGGACGACAAATGAAAGCAGCGAATGGAATATGGAAGGAAGATATCGAACGGGAGATCGAAACGCCCTGATTATGCTGCAGGCTCAAATCGATAACCAACCCAAGGTTCGGTCAGCAGGTATTTTGGGGATGAAGAATCAACCTCGATCTTCTTTCGCAGTTGCCCTACGAATACACGCAGATACTCGGGTTGTTCGATGCTATTCGGACCCCAAATCGCCGCCAGCAGCGTTCGATGGGTCACCACTTTCCCGGGACGCCGGGCCAGATAGACCAGCAAATCGAATTCTTTCGGCGTCAGATGAACTTCCCCGCCCCCAACCTTGACCGAGCGAGTTTCCAGATCGATCGAAAAATCCCCGGCCGAAATCACGCTGGGCTCTTCCTCAACCGCCGGCGCTCGGCGCAATTGCGCCCGGATCCGCGCCAGGAGTTCGTTCATGCTGAACGGCTTGGTAACATAATCATCGGCGCCGGCGTCCAGAGCTTCGACCTTCGTGCGATCCTGCCCCCGCACGGACAGCACGATGATTGGCACTTGCGACAGTTGTCGCACCTGCCGACACAGACCCACACCGTCGAGATTCGGCATCGCCAGATCCGTCACCACCACGTGCGGCGTCCAGTTCTTCATCAACTCCAGCGCCATCTCCCCATCATTCGCCACACGTACGTCATATCCCTGCGCCGAAAGCGTGGTGCGCAGCACCCGCGTAATCTGCGGTTCGTCATCCACCACCAAAATTCGCTTGTGCTCACTTCCCATCGCTCACCGCATTTCCTGAGTCACGATGTGAACATCCACCGCGGGCGTATCGCGCAGGAACTTGTGAATCGCCGAGAGATAAAAATATCTCTTCCAGCCTTTCGTGGCCGACCTGCCGAAAACCACCTGCGTAACGCGATTCTCGCGCACAAATTCGGCTACTTTTTCCGCCACCACTTTGCCTTCCGCTTTCACCAGCTTCGCGCCCACGCTTTCCGCGAAGCGAACGTTCTCGGCCAGCGTCCGCTGGTTCTCGTCGCTCGCATCCGCGCCCGTATCAACGTAAAGCACAAACAGATCGCCATCCATCGCCTGCGCCATGCGCGCGCCCCGCGCAATCAAATACTGTGCCGCCGGATTCGAACTGATGCACACCGCGATGCGCTCCCGCACCTGTAGCGGCTGACCATCTTCGGTCTTCAATTCCGAAAGCGTGCGGTCCACCGCCTGCGTTACCTGCCGCAGGGCCAGTTCGCGCAACGCGACCAGGTTCGTGTTCCGGAAAAAATTAGCCAGCGCCCGCTCCACCCGCTCCGGCGGATAGATATCTCCGCGCTTCATGCGGGTCTGCAGCGCCTGCGGCGTCAGGTCCGCCATCACAATCTCTCCCGCGCGCCGGATCACCCAGTCCGGCACCGTCTCCCGCACCTGCACGCCAGTCAGACTCCGAATCGTGGGCGCCAGGCTCTCGATGTGCTGGACGTTCAGTGTGGAAAGAACGTCGATCCCCGCATCCAACAGCTCAAACACATCTTCATAACGCTTCGCGTGTTTGCTGCCTTCAATGTTGGTATGCGCCAGCTCGTCCACCAGAACAACATGTGGCTTCCGGGCGAGAATCGCATCTACATCCATCTCCTCAAAAACAGTCGCCTTGTATTCCAGCTTGCGGCGGGGAGCGGTTTCCAGCCGCGAAGACAGTTCCACAATCGGTTTGCGCCCGTGCGTCTCCACCACTCCGATCACCACTTCTTCGCCGCGGCTCGCGCGCCGCACTCCTTCACTCAGCATGGCGTAGGTCTTTCCCACCCCGGGCGCGTAGCCGAGAAACAACTTGAACACCGCCGGTTTCTTTGCCGTGTCTACTTCCGCCAGCCATTCCTCGGGAGTCTTGGGCATCGCGGTTATTCTCCACGCCGCAGCGGGAATTGTCGAATCTGATTTGCCGCCCTGAACGGGCATTCTTGGCTACTCAACCATCGCGCGTATGGCTCGCTTCCGTTACAATCGTGCCCGTGAAAGCTCGCTGGCCGCAACACCTGTTCCGTTACGCCGCTTGCGCCGTGGCCACCGAATTGGTGGCGCAGTTCTGCCGACGCGTTGTCCACGTCAATCCCACCACCGTCGCTTTAACCTTCCTGCTGATGGTGCTGTGGGTTGCGGCGTACTGGGGATTCCGTTTTTCTGTCTTTCTGGCGCTGCTGGCCATGCTCGCCTTCAATTATTATTTTCTTCCTCCCATCGGAACGTTCACCGTTGCCGATCCGCAGAACTGGGTAGCGTTATTCGCGTTCCTGGTAACCGCGGGCATCGCCAGCCAACTTGCGGATCGCGCCCGCCGCCAGACCGCCGACGCCGTTCAACGCCGCCGCGATGTGGAGCGCCTCTACAGCTTCAGTCAACGCTTGCTCGCCACCGACAACCTTGCCGAACTGTTGAATGCAATTCCCGCCTATGTGTGTGACGGATTCGGCGCGAAGGACGCCGCCATCTACCTGCTCAGTTCCCAGCAGGTCTACCGCACCGACCCCAAAGCCACATGGCTTGCCTTGCACGAACTTCAGATGGTCAGTTCGCGAGGTGAGCCGATGATCGATGCCGAACGCGGGCTTTCTTTCTCTCCGCTGCATCTGGGCACGCGCACGACCGGCGCCGTCGGCATCGCCGGACCCGCGCTCTCCCGAGCTACGCTCGAGGCCTTGGGCAGCATGATCGGCATCGCCATCGAGCGCGCCGGGGCCATGGAAAAACTTTCCCAGACCGAGGCGGCCCGCCAAAACGAAAACCTGCGCGCAGTTTTGCTCGATTCCGTTACTCACGAATTGCGTACCCCGCTCACCGGCATCAAGGCCGCGGTTACGGGTTTGCTCGCCGGTTACAACCTGGACGAAACCCAGCGCCGCGAATTGCTGACCGTCATCAACGAAGAAACCGATCGGCTCGACCGCCTGGTCGGCGAAGCCACGGAAATGGCTCAGCTCGATGCTCACAAGGTCGAACTCCACATGGCGCCCGTGGATATCGCCACCGTGATCGAGATGGCGGCAGAACAATCAAAAACCCTGCTCGGCCAGCATCCGCTCGATGTCCGCGTCGTCCCGCAACTTCCCAAGGTTACCGTGGATTCCGATCGCATCGCGGAGGTTCTCAAGCAGTTGCTGGAGAATGCCGCCAAATATTCGCCCCCCACTTCGCCCATTACGATCACGGCCGAGCGCAAGGGAGAGCGCGTAATCACCAGCGTCACCGATCACGGACTAGGAATTGACGACTTCGAGCAGTCCCTGGTGTTCGATAAGTTTTACCGCGGCCGCGACCAGCGTTATAGCGTGCAAGGCACCGGCATGGGATTAGCGATCGCCAAAGCCATCGTGGAAGCTCATAACGGTTCGGTCAGCGTCACCAGCCAACTCGGCCACGGCTCAGTGTTCTCCTTCGAACTGCCTGCTGCCTGAACCCCGACTTCCATCCAAAGGCGCTTTCATTCTTGTCAGTTCTTCAGCTTTGGCCGCTCGCACGTGTCCACGATCTTGGTCGGATCGATTGCGTCTTTATCCACTTGTTCCTCCAGAATCTTCCCATCCTTTCCAATCAGGAAGTTCACCCGGCGCGCGGCTTTGTATTTGTCTACGTAAATTCCGTACTTGCGCGTGATATCTCCGCCCCAATCGCTCAGCAGAGGAAACGTCACTCCAATTTGGTCGGCGAAGGCTTTGTTGGCGAAGGCACTGTCCATGCTCACACCCAGAACCTGGGTGTCGGTCGCTTCCAGCCTTTTCAAATCCTGCTGGAGCGCCTGCATCTGTTTGGTTCAACCCCCGGTAAAGGCAAAGATATAGAAAGCCACCACCACGTTTTTCTTGCCGCGATACTGGCTCAAAGAAATGTCCTTTAGATCGCTGCCGTCGAAATACTTCAGAGTGAAGTCCGGCGCCATTTCGCCCACTTTCGGCAGGGAAATGGATGAAGACCCAGTCTCCGGTTTATTCTGCCCGGCAGCCGGGCGGCTCGCCAGCGCCAGCACGCCCGCAAGCAGTGAGGCGGCAAATACATTCGTGATCTTCTTTTGCATCGTGTCCTCCCGAACAGCATGATAACGTACCGGCCACGGACCTTCCCATACACGTGCCCAGGACGCCCAACGGTACCCTGGACAGGCTGGTTAACCATTGCCGAAAGTGACTGTAACCAGTAAATTCATTTTCGGACAGAATCCATTGAGCGCTGAATGACCGTTGCCACACTGAATGACATTTTCTTCGCCGCCGCCGAGCTCAATCTCGACCGCGCCATGCTCTACCGCGAATCGGGAAGATGGGCGCCCATCTCTTCGTCGGAACTCCGCCGCAACGTCGCCGGAACCTCTCACGCGCTGCAGCAATGGGGCATCCGGAAAGGCGACCGCGTCGCCATTCTCAGTGAGAATCGTCCCGAATGGTCCACCGCCGACTTCGCCATCCTTCTGCTCGGCGCCGTCACCGTTCCCGTCTACTCCACGCTCACCGCTGAACAAACCGCTTCCACCCTGCAGGATTCCGGCGCCAGCATTGTTTTTGTCTCCACCGAGCTGCAACTGCGCAAGGTCTTGTCCGTTCTTCCCCAGACAAAGGTCCAGAAAATCGTAGTGATGGACCCGCTTCAAATCCCCAGCGATCGATTCGCCAATTGTGTGCGCATGGATCACCTGATGGCCCAGGGCCCACTCGTTCTCGATCCGCAAATCGAATCCTTCGCCCGCTCCATCCAGCCCGACGACCTTGCCACGATCATCTACACCTCGGGCACTACCGGAACCTCCAAAGGCGCGATGCTTACCCACGGCAATATGGCCTCAAACATCGTGTGTTCACTGCTCGGTTTTGAGATTCGCCAGGGTGATTGCTGCATATCGTTTCTTCCACTTTCGCACGTCACCGCGCGCCATGTGGATTTCTCCATGCTCTACCACGGCGTCACTCTCGCCTACTGTCCCTACATGGAGCATCTCACGGAGGCTCTGTTGCAGGTCCGTCCCACTCTTTGCGTCTCCGTACCTCGTGTATACGAAAAAATCTACGCCAAGACCGAGATGCGAGCCCGCGGCTTCCCGAAACACGCCATTTATCGCTGGGCGCTGTCCCTCGGGCGCTCCCACCAAGCGGCAATCCTGGCGGGACTGACTCCGGCTTCGCCAGCCTGGAAACTGGCCAATCAGCTGGTCTTCTCAAAAATCCGCGAAGGCCTTGGAGGCCGCGTCAGGACTTTCATCTCCGGTGGAGCACCCCTCGGCCGCGAACTCGCCGAATGGTTCGCCACCGTCGGAATCCGCATTCATGAGGGTTACGGTTTAACCGAAACTTCTCCTGTCATCGCCCTCAACACGCCGATCCACCACCGCATCGGCACGGTGGGCAAAATCCTTCCCAACCTCGAAGTGCGCATCGCCGACGATGGCGAGATCCTTGTACGTGGTCCCTCGGTCTTCAAGGGATATTGGAACCGCCCCGAAGAAACTCAGAACGCATTTCAAGAGGGCTGGTTTAAAACCGGGGACATCGGTCACATGGATGCTGATGGATTTCTCTCGGTTACCGATCGGAAAAAAGAGCTGATCAAAACCTCAGGCGGCAAGTTCATCGCGCCTCAACCGATCGAAAACTCCCTGAAACTCAATCCGCTCATCGCAACTTCCGCCATCATCGGCGACCGGCGCAAGTTTGCCTTCGTCATCGTCTCTCCAAACTTCGCCCCGCTCGAAGACTGGGCCCGTGCCAACGACGTTACTTTTTCTTCGCGAGCTGAACTCGTCTCCCATCCCAAAGTGCAGGCCCTCTATGAAGGAATAGTGGAAGAGGTAAACCGGAATCTCGCTCGCTTCGAAAAAATGAAGCGCGTCCTGCTTGTGGCAGATGAATTCACCCCCGAAAACGGCGCGCTGACACCAACCATGAAGCTCCGCCGCCGCGTGATTGAAGACCGATACCGCCGCCAGATCGATGACCTTTATGCCCAGACGGAGTCCACACCAACTCCGTAATGCAAAGGTCGAGACCCCGCGTTCACAGCACCCTCGGCTGCGTGGGGACAGTCGGCCTCGGCTGTCCGTCTAGGCTCGACATTCACCCGGCTCATTCAGCCCTGGAGGTACAATAAGGGGTCATGAACGACCAATTCATCATTGCCGGACGCTCCTTCCGTTCCCGCTTGATTGTGGGCACGGGAAAATACAAGTCATTCCAGGAAACTGCCCGCGCGCTCGAGGCCAGCGGCGCCGATATGGTTACCGTTGCAGTTCGCCGCGTGAACCTTGACCGGAGCAAGGAATCCCTGCTGGACTTTATTGATCCCAAGAAATATTTCCTGCTGCCGAACACCGCTGGTTGCTTCACCGCCGACGAAGCCATTCGCGCCGCGCGCCTGGGCCGCGAGGTGGGTCTTTCCGATTGGGTCAAGCTTGAGGTCATCGGCGATCAGGCCACGCTTTATCCCGACGTACAAGCCACGCTTGAAGCCACGCGAGTTTTAGTTGGCGAAGGCTTTACAGTCCTACCCTACACTTCCGACGACATCGTCTTTGCCAAACGTCTGATCGATGCCGGTGCTGCCGCGGTGATGCCGCTCGGCGCTCCCATCGGCAGCGGAATGGGCATTCAGAACCAGGCGCATATCCGCATCTTGCGCGAGATGATTTCCGGCGTACCGCTCATCGTGGACGCGGGCGTAGGTACCGCTTCCGATGCCGCGATCGCCATGGAACTCGGCGCCGACGCCGTACTCATGAACACTGGCATCGCCAGCGCTCAAGATCCGGTCCTGATGGCGGAAGCCATGCGCAACGCGGTGCT
>Ga0302326_10016400_pt1 | contig 15510 bp, 13 predicted proteins | sample Palsa_T0_3_FD_202264 | JGI IMG/M metagenome (GOLD analysis project Ga0302326, IMG submission 202264) | Peat permafrost microbial communities from Stordalen Mire near Abisko, Sweden - Palsa_T0_3 | ecosystem: Environmental > Terrestrial > Soil > Palsa > Peat permafrost | place: Sweden: Abisko...
TGTTCGTGCGGCCGCGCGGTTGGCACCTCGTCGAGCGGCACGTGAAGGTCGATGGCGAGACGATCCCCGGCAGCCTCTTCGACTTCGGCCTCTACTTTTTCCACAACGCCCGCGCGGCGCTCGAGCGCGGAACCGGTCCGTACTTCTACCTGCCCAAGATGGAGAGCCATCTCGAGGCTCGCCTCTGGAACGACGTATTCCTGCGCGCGCAGGAGAAGGTGGGCCTTCCCAAGGGCACGATCAAGGCGACGTGCCTCATCGAGACGCTCCCCGCGGCGTTCGAGATGGACGAGTTCCTGTACGAGCTGCGCGATCACTCCTCTGGCCTCAACTGCGGCCGCTGGGACTACATCTTCAGCTTCATCAAGAAGCGGTCGACCGATCCGGCGGCGGTCCTGCCCGATCGATCGCAGGTCACGATGGACAAGGGCTTTCTCGCCGCGTACGTCAAGCTGCTCATCAAGACTTGCCACCGCCGCAACGTGCACGCGATGGGCGGCATGGCCGCGCAGATCCCCATCAAGGACGACCCCGCGGCCAACGAGGCGGCGCTCGAGAAGGTGCGCGCCGACAAGCTGCGCGAGGTGAAAGCCGGCCACGACGGCACCTGGGTCGCGCACCCGGGCCTCGTGCCGGTGGCCAAGGACATCTTCGACGCGCACATGCCCGGCCAAAACCAGCTCGGCGTCAAGCGCGACGACGTCCACGTCACCCCCGACGACTTGCTGCAGGTCCCCGAGGGCCCGCGCACCGACGCGGGCCTGCGCCACAACGTGCGCGTCGGCATCCAGTACATCGAGGCGTGGCTCCGCGGCAACGGCTGCGTGCCGCTCTACAACCTGATGGAAGACGCGGCGACGGCGGAGATCTCGCGCGCGCAGGTGTGGCAGTGGCTGCACCACAAGGTCACCGTCGACGGCAAGGTCATCGACAGCGACGCCTTCGCGCGCATCGTCGGCGAAGAGATGCAGCGGATCCGCGGCGAGGTCGGTGACGCGCGGTTCAACGGAGGCCGGTTCCCGGAAGCGCGCGACATGTTCGTCCGCCTCTCGACGGCGCCCAAGTTCGAAGACTTCTTGACCGTCCCCGCCTACGACCTGCTGCCCGACGCGTGACATCCGCGGACGGGACGAACAAAAACCACACGAACCATAGAGATTGAAGGAGAGCCTTAGCACCATGTCCACAGCGACCGCGACGAACCATTCGAAAGAGGAATCCCTGCTCGCCAAGCGATTCGAGGGCGTGCAGCGCCCGTACTCCACCGCCGACGTCGAGCGCCTCCGCGGCTCGATCAGGATCGAGTACACCCTGGCCAAGCAGGGCGCGAACCGCCTCTGGTCGCTCTTGAACACGGAGCCCTACGTCCACGCCCTCGGGGCGCTGACGGGCAACCAGGCCGTGCAGCAGGTGCGCGCCGGCCTCAAGGCCATCTACCTCTCCGGCTGGCAGGTCGCGGCGGACGCGAACTCGGCGGGCCAGATGTACCCCGACCAGTCGCTCTACCCCGCGAACAGCGTGCCGGCGGTCGTGCGCAAGATCAACGCGGCCCTGCAGCGCGCCGACCAGATCGAGCACGGCGAGGGCAAGACGGGGGGCACCCACTGGTTCGCGCCGATCGTGGCGGACGCAGAGGCAGGCTTCGGCGGTCCGCTCAACGCCTTCGAGCTGATGAAGGGGATGATCGAGGCCGGCGCCGCGGGCGTGCACTTCGAGGACCAGCTCGCGAGCGAGAAGAAATGCGGTCACATGGGCGGCAAGGTGCTCATCCCGTCGAGCCACTTCGTGCGCACCCTCGTCGCGGCGCGCCTCGCGTCGGACGTGTGCGGCGTTCCGACGATCCTCATCGCGCGCACCGACGCCGACAGCGCCAAGCTCCTGACGAGCGACATCGACGAGCGCGACCGGCCGTTCATCCAGAAGGGCGAGCGCACGAGCGAGGGCTTCTTCCGCATCAAGTCGGGCACCGACACGGCCATCGCGCGCGGCCTCGCGTACGCACCGTTCGCCGACATGATCTGGTGCGAGACGAGCACCCCGGATCTCGCGCAGGCAAAGAAGTTCGCCGAGGGGATCCACTCGAAGTTCCCCGGCAAGTTCCTCGCCTACAACTGCTCGCCGAGCTTCAACTGGAAGAAGAACCTCGACGATGGGACGATCGCCAAGTTCCAGCGAGAGCTCGGCGCCATGGGCTACAAGTTCCAGTTCGTCACGCTGGCCGGCTTCCACTCCCTGAACTTCGGGATGTTCGAGCTCGCCCGCAAGTACAAGGACCGCGGCATGGCGGCGTACAGCGAGCTTCAGCAGGCGGAGTTCGACGCCGAGAGCCACGGCTACACGGCGACGCGCCACCAGCGCGAAGTCGGTACGGGCTACTTCGACCAGGTCGCCGAGGTGATCTCGGGCGGCAAGGCGTCGACGCTGGCGCTCGAGGACAGCACCGAAGAGCACCAGTTTTAGCGCGCCGGCAGGGCAGCGAGGAAGCCAGAAAGAACGGACGCGTCGGGGGACGCGTCCGTACGCTGGTGAGCCGTCGAGACGTCCGTGTGCGCCGGTGAGCCGGCGACAACAGGGGATGATGGAGGTCTGGTTCGTGCAACGCCTGCGTGCGATGCCCGGCCGATCGGCTATCCCCTGTAAGTACGAGCAGGCGGGGGGTACCGGGCTCGCATTAGACAAGGAAGTCGAATGAGCGCCCGCATCGTCCCCCCCAACGGCCACGTCTCGTCCGTCCGCTACCGTGGCGGCAAGGGCGAGCCGATGCTGCTCTTGCACGGATTTTCGGCGAACGCCCATACGTGGGCGCCGGTCCTTCCGGCGCTCGAGCGCCATCACGAGGTGATTGCGGTCACGTACCACGGTCACATGGGGGGGCTGCCGATCCCGGCGGGCTTCCCGCACACCATCGCGGCGTCGGTCGACCTCGCCGAGGCCGAGCTCGACGCCGCCGGGTGGGACAAGCTGCACATCGTGGGCAACTCGCTCGGGGGCTGGCTGGCCGTCGAGCTGGCGCGCCGGGGCCGGGCCAAGTCGGTCGTGGCGATTTCGCCCGGTGGGGGATGGATGCGCGGAAGCCTCGAGGCACGACGGCTGGAGAGGCTCTTCCGGAATATCCGCACGTCGCTCTATGTGGGGGGTCCCATCGCGCCCATGCTGGCGCGATTCGCCGCGACGCGCCGGGTGGCGCTCAGCCGCATCGTCGCACGACCCGAGCAGCTGTCGCCCGCGCACGCGCAGATGATGATCACGGCGTCCTGGCAGTGCGACGTCTTCGACGACGTGGTCCGGGCGCTCAAGCACGAGGTCGAGCCGGCGCTTCTCGATCCGCTGCCTTGCCCGGTCCGGCTCGTGTGGGGGACCCGCGATCGGATCCTCCCCATGCACCGGTACTCGTCCTACTGGCGCAAAGTCCTGCCGGGCCACGAGTGGGTCGAGCTGGCCGGGCTCGGCCACGTCCCGATGTTCGACGACCCCGACATCGTCGCCCGCAGCATCCTCGAGGTGACGAAGCGAGGCGCGGAGGAGTCGGCGCTCGCCTCCTGAGTCGACGGGTGCGCTAGACTATCCATCGATGTCCCTGAAGATCGACCAGGACCATTCGCGCTTTCGCTCGATCGTCCGCGGACGCATCCGGCAAAACCTCAGAAAATACATCTCGCAGGGCGAGCTCGTCGGCCGTCACGGCAAGGACGTCGTCTCGATCCCCATCCCCCAGATCGACATCCCGCACTTCTCGTTCGGCGACCGTCAGCGCGGCGGCGCAGGTCAGGGCACGGGCGACCCGGGCGATCCGGTCGGCGGCGACCCCGACGGCGAAGAAGAGGGCGAGGGCCGTCAGGCCGGGTCGGGCGCGGGCGAGCACGTGCTCGAGGTCGACGTCACCCTCGACGAGCTGGCTTCGATCCTCGGCGAGGAGCTCGAGCTGCCCGACATCCAGGACCGGGGCAAGAGCAAGATCATCAACGCGAAGGACCGCTACACCAGCATCCGTCGCGTCGGGCCGGAGTCGCTCCGAAACTTCAGGCGCACCTACCGCGAAGCGCTAAAGCGCCAGATCTCCACCGGCACATACAGCGCGGAGAACCCCATCGTCGTCCCCATCCCCTCGGACAAGCGCTACCGGAGCTGGAAGACCGAGGCCGAGCCCGTGGCCAACGCGGTCATCATCTACATGATGGACGTCTCCGGCTCGATGGGCGACGAGCAGAAGGAGATCGTGCGCATCGAGAGCTTCTGGATCGATGCGTGGCTGAGCAAGCAGTACAAGGGCATCGAGAGCCGGTACATCATCCACGACGCGGTCGCGCGCGAGGTCGACCGGGACACGTTCTTCCACACGCGCGAGAGCGGCGGCACGATGATCTCGAGCGCCTACAAGCTCTGCGCGCAGCTCATCGACGACCGCTACACGCCGGAGGAGTGGAACATCTACCCGTTCCACTTCTCGGATGGGGACAACTGGTCGATGGACGACACCCTGCTCTGCGTCGAGCTGCTCAAGACGAAGCTCCTCCCGCGGGTGAACATGTTCGCGTACGGCCAGGTCGAGAGCCCGTATGGCTCGGGCCAGTTCGTCAAGGACCTGCGCGAGCACTTCGCTCGCGATGGTCGCGTCGTGACGAGCGAGATCCGCGACAAGGACGCCATCGTCGGCTCGATCAAAGAGTTTCTCGGCAAGGGCAACTAGATGAGGGCGCCCCGATGAGCGAGTTCGCGCTGAAGACCGCGCTGCCGGCATACCTGCGCGAGGAGCAGAACAAGATCGAGAAGCTGGCGGCCGAGGCGGGGCTCGACTTCTTCCCGACGGTCTTCGAGATCCTCACGTACGACCAGATGAACGAGATCGCGGCGTACGGCGGGTTCCCCAACCGCTACCCGCACTGGCGCTTCGGCATGGAGTACGAGCGCCTCGCCAAGAGCTACGAGTACGGCCTCTCGAAAATCTACGAGATGGTCATCAACAACAACCCGTCGTACGCGTACCTGCTCGAGGGCAACTCGCTCGTCGATCAGAAGCTCGTCATGGCGCACGTTTACGCGCACGTCGACTTCTTCAAGAACAACTTCTGCTTCCGCCAGACGGACCTCGACACGGGCGGGCGCACGGTCGACCCCGTGCGCCGTGCGGCCGGCTACGATCCGAATCGCCGCTGGATCGACAAGATGGCCAACCACGGCTCGCGCATCCGGCGCGTCGTCGCGCGGCAGGGCATCAACAAGGTCGAGGAGTTCATCGATCACTGCCTGAGCCTCGAGAACTTGCTCGACTTGCACGCCGCCTTCACGGCCCGCTGGACCAAGCGGGCTCCGGAGGACGACGAGCCGAAGGCCACCGAGATCCCGCGACTTCGCTCCAAGGACTACATGGAGTCCTTCATCAACCCGGTCGAGTACCTCGAGGAGCAGCGCAAGAAGATCGAAGCGGAGCGCGACAAGCAGACCAAGTTCCCCGAGCACCCGGAGCGGGACGTCCTGCAGTTTCTTGCCGAGAACGCGCCGCTCGACCGGTGGGAGCGCGACGTGCTCGAGGTGATCCGCGAGGAGGCCTACTACTTCGCTCCGCAGTGGCAGACGAAGATCATGAACGAGGGGTGGGCCACGTACTGGCACTCCAAGCTCATGACCGAGCGCATCCTCGATGCGAGCGAGATCATCGACTACGCCGACCACGCGGCGGGCGTGCTCGCGACGAGCGGGGGGCGGCTCAACCCGTACAAGCTCGGCGTCGAGCTGTATCGCCACATCGAGGAGCGCTGGGATCGCGGGCAGTTCGGCAAAGAGTGGGAGGAGTGCGACGACCTCGATGCCAAAAAGAACTGGAACCTGGGCCTCGGCCTCGGCAAAAAGAAGATCTTCGAGGTGCGCGCCCTCTACAACGACGTGACCTTCATCGACGAGTTCTTGACGGCCGACTTCGTGCGCGAGCACCGGCTCTTCGCGTTCGGCTGGTCGAACCGCAACGAGCGCTTCGAGATCGAGTCGCGCGAGTTCAAGGCCGTCAAGGAGAAGCTGCTCTTCCAGCTGACGAACGGCGGCAATCCGAGCATCTACGTGGAGGACGCCAACTTCGACAACCGCGGCGAGCTGCTTCTGCGCCACGAACACCACGGCCTGGACCTGCGCCAGGACTACGCGAAGGAAGTGATGCGCAGCGTGCTCCGCGTGTGGAAGCGGCCGGTCAACGTCACGACCGTGGTCGAGGGCAAGCCCGTCATGCTCCGCCACGACGGCAAAGAGCAGACGACGCGGCACCTTCGCGGGTGACGCGGGCAAACGAGCCGGCCATGGGGGGGGAGGAGTTCACGCGCGACCCGGGCCACTGGCTCCGCCGGCTGTCGCCCGACGAATGGATCCGCGCGGCGCTCGGCGAGCTCGCGCGTGCGGAGAAAGCGTGGGCCGTGGGCCAGGTGCGCGCCGGGGTGGTGGGCGTCAAGCGCGCAGCGGGGATGGCGCTCAACGCGGCGCTTCTCGTCGAGCCGGACGACTCGTGGGGTCGCACTTACATCGAGCACGTGGAGGCGCTGGCCGTCGACACGCGCGTGCCGGAAGCTGTGCGCGCAGCCAGCCGCAGCGTGCTCGACGCGACCCCGCCCTCGGGCGAAATCGTCCGCCTGAGGACCCCGCGGGCGCACGCCCCGGTCATCGAGGCCGCGCGCGACGTCATCGCCCACGCGTGGGCGGTGGTAAAGAGGCACGATGAGGCCCCGAGCGATTGAAGCGGTCCTGGCACTCGCCCTGACCGCGTGCGCCCCCGGCGAGTCACGCCCGGTCGCGGCAGCACCGATCGCAGTCCCACCCGCGCCCGCGCCTGCGCCCGCGCCCGCGTCCGCGCCCGCGCCCGCGCCCGCGCCCGCGTCCGCGCCCGCGCCCGCGCCCGCGTCTGCGCCCGCGCCCGCGTCTGCGTCTGCGCCCGCCCCCCGCCCCGCCATCCTCCGCCTCGCTTCCGGCAACGACGACCCCGGCGACTCCGAGGTCGCCGCGGGCGACGACGCCCTCGAGCAAGGCAACGTCGCCGAAGCCGAGAAGCACTACATGGCCGCCCTCGCGCAGGCGCCCAAGTCCCCCGCCGTCGGGGTCGGCCTCGCGCGCGTCCGGATGGCGCGGGTCGACGTGCCGCTCGACTTCGGCGCCGGCAAAGGGAACGCGTTGATCGCGGCTGCCGCGGTGGATCTCGCGCGCATCGCGAAGGCCGCGCCGGGGTATGGGCCCGTGTTCGTCGATCTCGGGCGCGCGCGTCTGCTCCTTGGCGATGCGCCGGCGGCGATCGAGGCCATGAAGCGAGGCGTCCGTCTGCTCCCCGACGAGCCCGAAGCTCACTCGCAGCTCGGGGTGGCGTGGCTCGCGACGGGGCACGCCGACGACGCCGTGCACGAGCTCACACGAGCGGCGGAGCTCGACCCGGGGAGCCCGGCGCGTCAGGGCAACCTTGGGACGGCGCTCATCATGGCCGGCCGCACGAGGGAGGCGATCGAGCACTACGAGGCTCGGGCGCGCTCCGACGACACCGACCCGCGCGCGCATTCGGACCTGGGCACGGCGCTCCTCGGGACGGACGATCTGCAGCGTGCCGTGGGCGAGCTGGAGCGCGCCGTCCAACTCGAGCCGACGCGGGCCGCGTTCCATTCGAACCTGGGGTTCGCCCTGCAGCAGCTTGGACGCATGGATCGCGCGATCGCCGAGTACCATGAGGCGCTGCGCCTCGATCCGAAGCAGACGAGCGCGTGGATCAACCTTGCCACCGCCTTGGCGCGAAACCCGGCGACCCGCGACGAGGCGCGTGGGGCCCTCGCGCGCGCTCGTGCCCTATCGCCGGACGACCCGCGCGTGAAGGCCAATCTCGAAGAGCTCGACGCGCTCGAAGGCAAGAACAAGCCGGACACGAAGGCCCGACACCCTTAGCGAATTGTTCGCGTACGGCGCGAAAGGCCGCGCCTCCGGTACTGGCCAATGCGGGTATCAGCGCGGATGACCAGTGCGGGTGACCAGTGCGGATGACCAGTGCGGGTGACCAGTGCGGGTGACCAGTGCGGGTGACCAGTGCGGGTGACCAGTGTGGGCGCTGTGCAAGTGCCCCTCGGAGGCGGTCGTGGGGTGAGACGCTCTTGCGTTCTTGACGTCCGCAAACGCAATCTTCTAGCGTGTCCGACGTCCTTGGATGACATGGAGGGCGTGTCGATGGCACTGGGAAAGGTCAAGTGGTTCAACGACGAGAAGGGCTGGGGCTTCATCAAGCAGGACGCCGGGCCCGACGTCTTCGTTCACTACTCCCAAATACAAGGCGACGGTCGTCGTCGGCTCATTGAAGACGAAGTCGTCGAGTTCGAAATCAAAGAGGGCCCCAAGGGTCTCCAGGCCGTCAACGTGGTTCGCCACGACGCCGCGCACGCACCGAATTAGTCGTGGTCGAGGGGAGCGACCTCCGCTCCCCTCGAGCTCCCCACCGGATTCGGTTGTGAATGCGCTTTAGGACCCACGTCGTCAGACGTGCTTGGGGATGCTTTCCGTGTGGAAGCTCGTCTGGGCGGGGTCGAAGACGACGGCCTCGGCGCGGAGGAGCCCTCGCTCGTCGACGTCGTACAAGTTGAAGCCGGCCATGCGGTCGGGGGATTCGTGGTGCAGCGAAGCGCTCGTCGCGCCGATCTGCTGCAGCTTGCCCGTGCGCGTCGGAATCGACCGTTGCTCGCGTCGATGCAGGTGGCCGTGCAGGAGCAACCCGCGCGGGACGTCGGCCAGAAGCGCCAGCAGCCCGGGGGCGTCGCGAAGGCCCTCGAGGTGGGCCTTGATGCGGGGCCAGGGCTGGACCGCCGGGTGATGGATCGCGACGACGAGTGTGCGCTTCGCAACCTCCGGGTGAGCGAGCACGCGCGCGAGTGCGGCCATCTGCGTGTCGCCGATCTCGCCGGCGGCCACGAACGGCGGTCGCGGCACGGCGCTCGACAGCGCGACGATGGCGACGTCGCCGCGTAACTTCACGAGCGGCCAGAGCGCGCCGCCGACGTCGACGGCCAGCGCAGGCAGATCGCCCAAGAGCCAGCGCCGGAAGTGTCGCTCGAAGCGGCGGCTCTCGACGGCGCCGCGCGTGTACGTGTCGTGGTTGCCCGGCACGATCGTCACGCTCGCCGCGCCGTGCCCGAGCTCGTGCTCGAGCACATCGCGCGCGAGCTCGAACTCGCCGTCGAGGGCCAGGTTCGTGAGGTCCCCCGTGACGATGACGTGGTCGACCCCACGCCGTGCGATCTCTCGCGCGATGGCGTGGACATACGCCGCGCGATGAACCGAGCCGCGCTTGAGCCGCAGGTTGGCCCAGCCCGTGAAGCGCTTGTTGAGAAAGCGGCGCATGGGCACGCCGTCGAGCGCGAGGCAGTGCAAGTCGGAGAGGTGGGCGATCTTCATGGGGGCCGCTGACGATCAGGGCCGCTCTGGCCGAACGTCCGCGGCGCACCGGAAACCGATCGCGGCCGGTCGCGGGAAGAACACCGCGCCCTCGGGGCCGTCGCCGCGCGCGGCGCCGCGCAGCCACATGGGAGCATCGAGGTACGATCCTCCCCGTGCGATGTGGTAGCCCCCCGCGCCGCGCCGCGGCTTCGGGTCGACCTCGGAGGCCGGAGGGTACCCGACCATGCGGTTGTTTGCGTCGAGCTCGATCTCGTCGGCGACCCACTCGGCGGCGTTGCCCGCCATATCGAGCAGACCGAGCGGCGTGGCCCCGTCGGGCAGCGATCCCACGGGAGCGAGGCCGGCGAACCCGTCGGTCGCGTCGGAGCGATCATCGGCCCAAGCGCCATGGTTCGCGAGGTGCGGGTTGTACAGCGACCCCCACGGGAACGGGCGCCCCTCGGGGCCGCGGGCCGCGTACTCCCACTCGGCCTCCGTGGGCAAGCGGCCGGCCGCCCAGCGGCAGTACGCATCGGCGTCGTCCCAGCGCACGTGCGTGATGGGGAAGTCGGGTCGCGCGAAGCGCGCGTCGTCGGACGAGAAGTCCGGCGGCGCGCAGGGGCCTGCCGATGCGCAGCGCGCGTAGTCGGCGACGGTGACCTCCGTGCGGTCCATGTCGAAGCTCGAGATGCTCACCTCGTGGGGGACCCCCTCGGCGGCGACGGCGGCCAAGATGTCGTCCTCGTGGCAGTGAACGCCGAGGATCTCCTGGCTGCAGAGCTGGATCGCGGCCGCCATGTCGGCCGGCGACGACCCCATCGTGAACGTCCCGCCGGAGACGCGGACCCGTCCGCGTGGCTCGAGGCGCAGCACGTGAACGCCGCTGGCCGGGGCGCTGCTGGCCGGTCCCTCGAGGCCCGCCCACCACGCAGAGGGCGGTGCGGGCGGTCGGCCGGCGCTTGCGCCCGTGGGAGACATGGCGAGCAGCGCGACGACCAGGGGGAGCGCGCCGACCCGCATCGCTCAACCGGCCAGCACGCGCAGGGGGTGCTCGACGAGCCGCTTCAGCTCGGCGAGAAACGCCGCCCCGATGGCCCCGTCGACCACGCGATGATCGCACGACAGCGTGAGCGCGAGGCGCTTGCCGGGCACCACCTGTCCGTCGAAGACGACCGGTACGTCGCGCACCTGCCCGACGGCGAGGATGGCGCCCTCGGGTGGATTGATCACGGCCGCGAACTCGTCGATCCCGAACATCCCCAGGTTCGAGATGGAGAACGTCCCGTCCGACATCTCCTCGGGCTTGAGCTTGCGACTGCGCGCCCGCGCCGCGAGGTCGCGGACTTCGCTCGCGATGGCGGCGACGCTCTTGCGGTCCGCGTTGCGCACGACCGGGGTGACGAGGCCGTCGGGGATCGCCACCGCGACGGAGATGTCGACGCGGCGGTGCACCAGGATCGCGTCCGGCGAATAGCTCGCGTTGCACTCCGGTACGTGGACGAGCGCGATCGCGCAGGCCTTGATGAGCAGGTCGTTGAGCGAGACCTTGGCCGCCTCGGCGCCGCCGCCGTTCGCGGCGCGGCCGGCGGATGCAGGCGACGCGAGCTCGGCGTTGATGTCGGCACGCAGCTTCATCAGCTCGGCGACGTCGACGTCGATGCGGAGATAGAAGTGCGGCACCGTCGTCTTGGACTCCGTCAGCCGCTTGGCGATCGTGCGCCGCATCGGGCTGAGGGCGCGTACCTCTGCCTCCTCGAGGAGCGGCGCGCGCGCGGCAGCGCCAGCCGGGGGCGCCGTGGGGGCGATCCTCGCCAGAGGCGAGGCTCCTTGAACGCTCATCGTGTCGAGGTCCGTCGGGAGCACGCGGCCGCCCGTCCCGCTCCCGTGCGCGCCTTGCAGATCGATGCCCTTCTCGCGGGCGACCTTTCGCACATAAGGCGACGCGAGCACGCGACCACCGGCGTCCGGCCCCGCCTGGCCGCCATCCCCGAACCCGGGTGCCGGGAACGCGGTGCGCTCGAGGACGCTGCCGACCGGCGGGTCGCGTTGCGCCGGGGGGGCGCTCGTCTCCGGCGGCGGGATGGTCTCTGGGCTGATGCCGCCTCCCGGCCGCCGCTCGACCACCCCGGAGGCGCGAATGTCGGTCGGGACGCGCGCGGGCGCCGGAGCGTCTTGCGCGGCCGGGGCTGCCGGCGTGGGCGGGCGGGCGCCGGGCATCGAAGGGGGTGGAAAAGCTGGGCCGGCGGCCTGCGCCACGAGCGCCGAGATGTCCTCGCCGGGCGCGCCCAGGATCGCGACCGGCTGCCCGAGCTTCACCTGGGCGCCCGGCTTGGCGAGGATCTTCAGCAGCGTCCCCTTGTCGAACGCGCGAAACTCCATCGTCGCCTTGTCCGTCTCGACCTCGGCGAGCAGGTCGTCGACGGCGACCTCGTCGCCCTCGTTCTTGTGCCAAGCCGACAGCACGCCCTCTTCCATGGTGGGCGACAGCTTCGGCATGTCGAGGACCTTGGCCATCTAGAACTCACCTACCACGCGACGGACCGCCGCGGCGACGCGCTCCGGCTGCGGAATGCACGCAAGCTCGAGGTTTGCGCTGTAGGGCATCGGGACGTCGAGCGTCGCCACCCGCAGGATCGGCGCCGCCAGGGCGTCGAACGCGAGCCGCTGGACGCGGTCGACCACCTCCGCGCCGACCCCGCCGTAAGGCCAGCCTTCGTGCACGACGACCAGGCGATGGGTCCGCTCGACACTGGCCACGAGCGTGTTCTCGTCGAGCGGCCGCAGGCTGCGCAGGTCGATGACTTCTGCGGCGATCCCCTCGGACTCGAGCAAGGCCGCGGCCTCGAGCGCGACGTGGGTCATGCGCGAGTACGCTGCGATCGTCACGTGGGTGCCCTGGCGCGCGATGCGGGCCTTGCCGAGCGGGACGAGCACGTCGCCCTCGGGGACGTCGCCTTTGACGCCGTAGAGCGTCTCGGACTCCATCACGAGGACGGGGTTGTCGTCGCGGATGGCCGACTTGAGCAGTCCCTTCGCGTCGTCGGGGAAGGCGGGGGCAACGACCTTCAACCCGGGTACGTGCGCGTAGAAGTGCTCCATCGCGTGGCTGTGCTGGCTGCCGACCTGGCGGGCGCTGGCGTTGGGGCCCCGAAAGACGATCGGGCAGTCGAGCTGTCCGCCCGACATCTGCCGCATCTTGGCCGCGTTGTTCAGGATCTGATCGAAGGCGACGGCGCTGAAGTTCCACGTCATGAATTCCACGATCGGTCGCAAGCCGACGATCGCCGCGCCGATGCCGACGCCGGCGAACCCCGCCTCGGCGATGGGCGTGTCGATGACCCTCCGCGGACCGAACTTGGCCAGCATGCCCTCGCTGACCTTGTAGGCGCCCTGGTAGTGACCGACCTCTTCGCCCATCAGAAAGACGCGGTCGTCGCGATCCATCTCCTCGATCATCGCCTCGCGCAGGGCGTCCCGGAATCGCAGCGAATGGGTCATCTAGTAGGCGAAAGGCCCGCTGTAGGTGGAGGATGCAAGGACGTCGAGGCCCGGCTCGGCGCTCTCGGCCGCGAACTTGCGCGCGTCGGCGACCTCGGCCTCGACGCCGCTCTCGATCTCGGCAAAGCGCGCGTCGGCGACCCCGGCCTTCGCGAGGATCTCGCGGGTGTGAACGAGCGGATCGCGCTTCTTGTGCTCGTCGAGCTCGGCCTGGGTGCGGTACTTGGCGGGATCGCTCATCGAATGGCCTCGGAACCGGTAGGTGCGCACCTCGACGAGCGTCGGCGTCCCGTGCTCTCTCGCGCGCTGCACCGCCTCGGAGATGCGGTGCTCGACCTCCAGCACGTCGTCGGCGAAAAAGCGGTCGCGGTCCATCCCGTAACCGAGCGCCTTGAGCGAGACATCTTCGACCGACATCGACCGCGAGAGGGGCGTGCCCATCGCGTACTCGTTGTTCTCGCAGATGAACACGATCGGCAGCTTCCACAGGGCCGCGAGCCCCAACCCCTCGTGGAAGCCGCCGATGCTGACGGCCCCTTCGCCGAAGAAGCAGAGCGTGACCTTGTCGTCCGCGCGGTACTTGCTGGCGAAGGCGACGCCCGCGGCGAGCGGGATGTGCCCGCCGACGATGCCGTAGCCCCCGAGCATGTGGTGCTCTTTGTCGAACATGTGCATCGACCCGCCGAGGCCCTTCGAGCACCCCGTGACCTTGCCAAAGAGCTCTGCGAGGAGGGCCCTCACGCTCATCCCTTTGGCGAGGGCGATGCCGTGGTCGCGGTAGGTCGTAATGACGTAGTCGTCGGGCCGAAGCGCGGCGATCGCCCCGACGGCCACGGCCTCCTGGCCGATGTAGAGGTGAAGAAACCCCCCGATCTTGCCCTCGGCGTAGGCGCGCGCGCTCTCTTCTTCGACGCGGCGTATGAGCAGCATCTGGCGGTACAGCGCGGCAAGGTGCTCGACGTCGAACCCAGCCGGAGGCGGAGGAGCCCCTTGCGCGGGCGCCGTCGTCCGCTCGGGCGGAACCAAAGCGGGGGGAGCCAAAGGGGGCGCCGTCGGCATCGGGAGTAGAATGCGCATCTTACCGCGCGTGTGCGAGTGGCAAAACGCGCTCTTGCGCGCTCTTGACGAGCGTTCGTCGGGGGCGCCGTTTCCTCGGCGCCTATGGACGCCCGAGTTGCCTTCTGAGATGATTCCACACATGCGCGCCGGCCAGATCGTAGAGGGTCGGTTCGAAATAGAGCGCTTCGCAGGCGCGGGTGCCATGGGGCTCGTCTACCGCGCGCGCGACACCCTGTCTGGCGGCCCCGTGGCTCTGAAGATCCTGGCTCACGGTGGGACGGAGCGATTCCTCCGCGAAGGGCGCGTGCTCGCGGAGCTGAATCACCCCCACATCGTCCGTTATGTGGCCCACGGGAAGACGGAAGCGGACGAGTCCTATCTTGCGATGGAGTGGCTGGAGGGCGAGGATCTCGGGCGCCGCCTTCGCCGTGGACCGCTGGAGCTCGCCGACGCGGTCACGCTCACCCACGCCGTGTGCCTCGCGCTCGCGGTGGCGCACCGTCGGGGAGTCGTGCACCGCGACATCAAGCCGAGCAACCTCTACCTCGTCGACGGCGAACCGTCGAAGGTCAAGGTCCTCGACTTCGGTGCGGCGAGGTTCGATCGAGGCGCGTCACATGCGGCGACGGCGTCCGGGGTTGTTCTCGGCACCCCCGGGTACATGGCTCCCGAGCAAGTGCGCGACGAGCGCCCCGTGGATCGTCGTGCGGACATCTTCGCGCTCGGGTGCGTCCTCTTCGAGGTGGTGACTGGGCAACCAGCATTCAGTGCGCAACATGTCCTGGCCCTCCTCGGCAAGATCCTGCGGGATGACCCGCCGCTCCTTCGCGCGCTCGTCCCCGGGGCCCCCAAGGAGCTCGAGGACATGCTCATCGGGATGCTGAAAAAAGACCCGGCCGTGCGCGTGGGGGACGCGGAGCTCCTCGCCGATGCGCTCGCGGAAATTGGCACCGGTCTCGGTCCGTCGGTCGTCTCCGCCGCAGACGCGCCGGGGGCGCGCGTCCGCGGTTGCCTCGTGTATCGCTGGTGGAATAGCGCGACGAACGATCACTTTTACACGACCGACCCCGGCGGCGAGTTCGCGCCGTCGACGGGATATGCCTACGAGGGCGCGCCGTTTCACACGTTCCCCGAAGGGACCGCGGGGACGACGGCCCTTTTTCGCTGGTACGGGCCCGCGCCGTCCGAACACTTCTACACGACCGATCCGTCGGGCGAGTTGGCGCCGAGGCTCGGCTACCAGCCTCAAGGCGTGCTCGGATACGTCGCCGTGGCGCCCGTCCCCGGGGCGGTCGCGCTGCATCGCTGGTGGCACGTGGACCGCGCCGACCACTTCTACACGACGGACGCGACCGGGGAGATCGCCGTGCACCTCGGCTACGTCTACGAGGGCGTCACCGGGTACGTGATGCCCGCGGTACGAAGCTCGGCGGGGACCCTCGACGCGGTGATCGCCCTCGAGGCGTGAGCGGGCAGACGGCCTGGGGGCATCTTCACGGCGTGTGCGGATTCCAGCACGCCACGCGGTGCTCGCTGTCCTTCGTGATCTCCTCGAGCCGCGGCACGTCCCGGTCGCAG
>Ga0302326_10016401_pt1 | contig 15508 bp, 13 predicted proteins | sample Palsa_T0_3_FD_202264 | JGI IMG/M metagenome (GOLD analysis project Ga0302326, IMG submission 202264) | Peat permafrost microbial communities from Stordalen Mire near Abisko, Sweden - Palsa_T0_3 | ecosystem: Environmental > Terrestrial > Soil > Palsa > Peat permafrost | place: Sweden: Abisko...
TGGCTCTTTCTTATAGGCCCGACCTGTCATCCTGAAATGCGTAGCCGGTGCCACAGGCTGCCTCAGTTGGCGGCCTGTTTCATTTCATCTTTAGGTTGGCATTCTAAACAACGACGCTGACTAGCAAGCGCGTCGTCCACGACGTCAACGTCCAATTCATGCGGCGTTTGTTTTTCACAGAAGTCACAATAGAGCATCACTTTTTTCGGGCTACGCTTTTTTAGTTTCATCACAAGCCCTTTCCGTCATCCTGATCCGGCTCATATGGAAACGGTAACGCCAGCCGGTATTGCTCGCCGAAGCGCGGATAGTGCTGATCCGTGAGCTTGAAGAACAATTACGGTAAGGCTCGAGAGTGTCTGCTTTTGCTCGACTTATGCAATTTAGAGGAGCACCGTCATACCGTTGCGCGTAAGCGCGAGGGGATAATACCGTGGCATCAATTCGGCCTTTCATTAAGCCGGGCGATGGCGAATTCGATGACCACGCAACGCGGGTCATGGGCGAAGCTTTCGACGAAGCGCGCAAGAAACTCCATAGCGCAGGACAGCCGACTATCGTTTTCGAGACCATCGCCGCGCGGATCATCGCAGCGGCCAGCAAGGGCGAGCGTGATCCAGTTCGCTTGCGCGAAGCCGGTTTAGTTGGCTTGCCGCATGACGGCACTCATTAGGACCGCCTCAGTTGGCGGCCCTCAGTGGCCGCCTTGGTCCTGTCAAGCAACTCCTTGCCCCGGCGCGCGAAACCGCCTGGGCTTTTTATTCAGCACTGATTGCGCCCTAGTTTCGGGGGCCTTGTGTCCTACTTTGTTTCGGCGACTTTTTTATTTCGGATTGGAACGAATCCGCCGACCGCCGCTTAACCTCCTCGGGATGTCATTTGACGTATCATTGACGGGTCACATTCCGTTTCACGCCGAGTTCTACGAGGCGCACGCGGCGCATTGCGTGTCGCTGGCAAAAGAGACGGCGAGCTCCGAGACCAAGCTGATCCTCCTCCATATGGCCCGGGCATAGCTCTTGCTGGCCGAACAGAGCCAAAAGAACGATCAAACTGCATTGGTCTACGAGACGCCGGAACAGCAATAGGCCGTCTCATACGCCCAGTAGGAACTCGGATGAGGTACATAATTCCGAAGTGCCGTTTCGGCACGTAGCCTCTTTCCCCAATGTCGTAATTGATTACAATAACGAAATGCACAGAACGTCGGGACTAACGTCGGGACTCAGTCTGTCGGGAATCTTGGCCGCCGCCGCATTTAGCAGTGTGCTCCTGCTTTCCGCCACGCCGGGCCGTGCCGGCACGATCGGCCACGCGCCGTGGTGCGCGGTGCAGAACCTCGGCAGCGGAGATGTGATCTGGGACTGCGAATTCCAGAGCGTCGAGCAATGCCAGCCTGCGGCGATCGCCGGCAATCGCGGTTTCTGCAATCTCAATCCAGCCTGGCCGCAATATCAGCCGGGGCCGCCGCCGGTCAGGCACCGTAAATATCGTCATTATCAAAACTGATCTGCCCGCTGCCGAACGCGCGCGCTGATTGACTTGCTTCACGCCGGATGAAACGCTTTTGCCGCGCACGCCCGAGGGAGCTTCCATGCGGATTTCCATGCGGATTTCATTGACCATTGTTGCATTGCTCGCGGCAGTTTCGCTCGCGGGATGTTTCGAAGGCCCGGCAGGCCCCGCGGGCCAGCCAGGCGCGGCCGGACCACAGGGGCCGGTCGGCGAGAAGGGCGACGCCGGCCCGGTCGGTCCGCAAGGCCCGCCCGGCCCGGTCGGCGCTACCGGCCTGCATGCGCTACGTCAGGAGTGCGGCGCCGGAAGCAATTGCGATCTGACCTGCAGCCCGGGCGAAAAACTCATCTCGGCCACTTGCCCCGGCGGCACCGTCGCGATCACCCGCAATGCCGATATCGAATCGGCGGCGTGCAGCAACAGTCCGGGACCCGCGCTTGCGCTGTGCATGAAGCCGTAATTCTCCTTCTCCCCGTGCAGCGGGGCGAGGTTAGTCATGCACGACATCCTGATCCGCGGCGGCACGCTGTTCGACGGCAGCGGCAGCGCCGGTGTCCAGACCGATATCGCTATCGCTGACGATCGTATCGCCGCTATCGGCCGCATCACTAACAGCGCACGCAAGACCATCGACGCGGACGGCCTCGCCGTCGCACCCGGCTTTATCGACATCAAGACCCATTCGGATTTCACGCTGCCTATTAATCCAAAAGCGGAAAGCAAGGTGCGCCAGGGCGTCACCACCGAGATCATCGGGCATTGCGGGTTTTCGGTGGCGCCGGCGCTGCCGGGCAAGGTCGAGATGCTCAAGGACTACTTGAGCCCGAGCGCGCCGTGGCTGCCATTTCGCGAGACAAGCTTTCCCGATTATCTGGACAGCTTCCCGGCGGTCGCCGTGAATGCCGGCATGCTGGTGGGACACAACACCTTGCGGCTGATGGTCATGGGCATGGCCGAGCGCCCCCCGACCGATGCCGAACTCAAACAGATAATTGCGCTGCTCGAAGACGCGCTCCACGCGGGCGCGCTCGGAATGTCGTCCGGTCTGTTCACGCCGCCCGGCTCCTACGCCGCGCCGGATGAGCTGATCGCGCTCGGCCATGTGCTGAAGCGGCATAACGCCGGCTATTTCACTCACTTGCGCGACGAATCGAACAAAGTGATCGAGTCCGTCGCGGAAGCGATTGCGCTCGGCGAGACTTGCGGCGTGCATGTCGAGATCGTGCATTTCAAATGCTCCGGCACCGACAATTGGGGCAAAGCGGCAACGGCACTGCAGATGATCGCCGATGCCAGGGCGCGCGGCGTCGATGTCGATTGCGATTCGTACCCCTATGCCGCGGGCTCGAACCCGCTGAAGAACCTGCTGCCGCCATGGGTGCAGGCCGGCGGCGTCGAATCGATGCTCAGGCGGCTGCGCGAACCCGACACCCGCGACAAAATCCGCGATGACATCGCCCGCGACGGATTGAACAACTGGGGCCGCATCCCGTCATGGGAATGCGTGCAAATCTCGATATCGCCGAACCTGCCGCACTATGCCGGCCGCACTATTGCGCAGCTCGCGCAGGAACGTGGCGAAGATCCGGTCGATACGCTGTGCGACTATCTCGCCGACGACAAAGGCGCGACGCGTGTGCTGGTAACGTCGATTTCGGAGGACGATATCCGCACCGTCGTCGCCTCACCGCGCGCGCTGGTCGGCTCCGACGGCAATTGCGTGGCGCCCTATGGCACGGTCGGCAAAGGCATGCCGCATCCGCGCTTCTATGGCACCTTCCCGCGCATATTGACGCGCTATGTGCGCGAACAAAATGCACTGCCGCTCGAACATGCGATCCATAAAATGACCGGCGCAACCGCGCGCGCGCTCAAGCTCAAGGATCGCGGCCTGCTGAAGGAAGGCTACCGAGCGGACGTTGCAATTTTCGATCCGGCGGATTTCGCCGATCGCGCCACCTATGCCGACCCGCACCAATTCCCGAGCGGTGCGCGCACCACCGTCATCGTCAACGGCACGCTCGTTGTCGAGAACGCCGTTCACACCGGCGCGCTGCCGGGCAAAGTGCTGCGGCGCGACACAAGTGGCGCAGTGAGCTGATCTCAGTCTGCCGTTCGGCGGGCAGCCTTATCGCACGCCGCCCTTGTTCACCGGCGGACCAGTGTAAGCCTCAAAGCGGTTGCGCAAATCGGCGATCAGCGCGGCGTCGGTGACGAACTCCCGATAAGCGTTCGCGACCTTGTACGACATTATCGGCTGGAAGCCGGCTGGCGGGGCGACGTCGTCGCGAACCGAGAATGAGCCGACATTGGCCTGCTGTTCCTTGGCCAGAAACCAGGTGAGATAAAGCTTCGCCGCATTCGGATGCGGCGCGCCTTTGAACAGGCCGCCGGTGAGCGTGAACAACGGCGTGTCGTCAACCGGAGACCAGACCACGTCCAGCTTGCCGTCGCGCTTGAACGGCCAGACCGAGGACGATGCATCGAAGGTCACGATGTTGGTGCCGGCTGCGACGCTGCGCGCCACGTCGAGATGGCCCTGAACGAAGTTGGGCTTGTTCGCCATGTACTTGTCCATCCACTCCCAGCCGTATTTCTTCACGATCAGAGAGTAGAGATAGAGCGTCGCGTCGTCGTCAGCGGGATAGCACGTGATGACGTTGCCGGCGAATACCGGCTTGAGAAAATCGAGCGCTGATTTCGGTGCGTCGGCGGCGGCAAGCTTACTCGTATTGTAGGCGTAAGTGAGCGCATTGATACTCAACGCCATGTAGGCGCCGTCCGGATCGCGCAGGTTCGGATAGATATGGTCAAAACCATCGGGCTTGAACGCTATGAGCTTGTCGCGCGAATTCCAGGCGACGAAGTCCTGCACCGTCTGGAAGAACGCCATGTCGACCGTCATCGCGCCAGCCGCCATCTGCTTTTCGATGTCGGCGTTGAGCACGTTGCTGAAGCCGCCGGTGACCGACACCGTGATGCCGGGGAATTGTTGCATGAAAAGCTTGGCGCGCGCTTCATGGGGTGCAGCCGGGCCACCGGAATAAAACACCAACGCGCCTTCGGCTTTGGCCTTTTCGTAAAGTTCGGCGACCGATTGGGCATGGGCTGCCGGAACGGCAAGCCAACCCGTCACCCAAACCACGGCGATCCAGCACGCCCCGGCATGGCGCGAGAAAATCCCGAGCATTACTTCCTCCCCTTGAGGCTTTTGAGAAGCCTCTTGCCGATTATCTTATTACGCCTCGATGACGATCTTCGGCGCCGTGCGGCTCGCGCCCGCAAGGCCGTCCCGAACGCGGGCGGCAATGTCCCGATAAGCTTTGGCGTGCGGCCCGTCAGGCACCGTCGCGACCACCGGCTTACCGGCATCGGAATTTTCCCGGATCACGATATCGAGCGGCACTTCGCCGAGGAACGGCACGCCCAGCCGCTCGGCCTCGGCCCGTGCGCCGCCGTGACCGAAAATATCGGTGCGCTCGCCGCACTTCGGGCAGATGAACGTCGACATATTCTCGACGATGCCGAGCACCGGGACGTTGACACGCTTGAACATGGCGATGCCGCGCCGCGCATCGATCAGCGCCAGATCCTGCGGCGTCGAGACAATAACCGCGCCCTTGAGCGGCACCTGTTGCGCCATGGTGAGCTGCGCATCGCCGGTGCCGGGCGGCATATCCACCACCATGACATCGAGCGTGCCCCACTCCACCTCGCGCAGCATTTGCGTCAGCGCCGACATCACCATCGGCCCGCGCCAGATCATCGGCGTTTCTTCCTCGATCAAAAAGCCGATCGACATCACCGGCATGCCGTAACGCACGATCGGTTTCAGACGGTTGCCGCCGATGGTTTCCGGCTTCTCGCGGATCGCCAACAGCTTCGGCATCGACGGTCCGTAAATGTCGGCGTCGAGAATGCCGACCTTGAGGCCTAGATCGCGCAAGCCGAGCGCCAGATTGACCGCGGTCGTCGATTTGCCGACGCCGCCCTTGCCCGACGCCACCGCGATGATCGATCCGACGCCGGGAATCCCAATTGGCGCGTGCGGTGCTGCGCCTGCACCGAGCCGCGCTGTCTGCGGAGGCGTTTGCGGGCGACGCGGTGGCGCAGCGCCCGCGCCTCCTCCGGCGCGCTCCGCGGTCAACGCAATCATGACGGATTTGACGCCCGGCACGGCGCGAACCGCGGCTTCGGCGCGCTCGCGCACGCTCTCCCAGCTTTTCACCGAAGCTGCGTCCGCAGTGATGGAAAAAAATACTTTGCCGTCGGTCGCGACAATGTCGGAGAGCGCATCGGTCTGCGTCAGCGGCTTGCCGTCGGGGCTTGGTACCCTCGCGAGCGCGGCGAGCACATCGTCTTTCACATCAGCCATGCGCTCTACATAGCCCCATAGCCGTAGCGGTCAACCTCACGGCCCTATTGGCCCCCGTTGACGCACCGTGGCGCTCCGGGCCATGACCGATGCCGAACAATGGAGGAAACAATGGCAAAGGTCGCGTTTGTGGGCTTAGGCGTGATGGGCTACCCGATGGCAGGGCATTTGAAGAGCAAGGGCAGCCACGACGTCACGGTCTATAACCGAACCGGCGCCAAGGCGGAGAAATGGGTCGGACAATACGGCGGCAAGAGCGCGCCGACCCCGAAGCAGGCTGCCGACGGCCAGGATTTCGTATTTGCCTGTGTCGGCAACGACAACGATCTGCGCGAAGTGATGCTCGGCGAGAACGGCATTTTTGCCGGCACCAAAAAAGGCGCCATCGTGGTCGATCATACGACCGCCTCTGCCGCGATCGCGCGCGAGCTGCACGCCGAAGCTAAGAAGCGCGGTTTCGATTTCATCGATGCACCGGTGTCGGGCGGTCAGGCCGGCGCCGAGAACGGCGTACTCACTGTCATGTGCGGCGGTGAGGAAGGCCCGTTCGGCAAAGCGGAGAAAGTGATCGCCGCTTATGCGCGCGCTTGCAACCTGCTGGGCGCTTCCGGCTCCGGCCAGCTCGCAAAGATGGTCAACCAGATCTGCATCGCCGGTCTGGTTCAGGGGCTTGCAGAGGGTTTGCACTTCGCCATGAAGGCCAATCTCGACATCGAGAAACTGATCGCGACCATTTCAAAAGGCGCGGCGCAGTCGTGGCAAATGGAAAACCGCTACAAGACCATGGTAGCCGGCAAATTCGATTTCGGTTTCGCGGTGGACTGGATGCGCAAGGATCTCAACATCTGCCTTGACGAGGCACGGCGCAATGGCGCGCATCTGCCAGCCTCGGCGCTGATCGACCAGTTCTACTCGCAAGTGCAGGAGATGGGCGGCAAGCGCTGGGACACGTCGAGCCTGATCGCGCTGCTGCAGCGTTGATGCTCTCCTCGTCCGGGAACTTGATCTGGAAGAAGGACGCTCCGCGCCAAACCAATCACGTTTGGCCTAGCGCTACCTTTCCCACATAGGGCCGGAAAGTCGTCTTGTCCGTGCCGCAATCGGGACAGCGCCAGTTGGCCTGGATGTCGGCAAACGGCGTTCCCGGCATGATCGACTGCTGCGGCAGGCCGCTCGCTTCTTCGTAGATGAAATAACAGCCTCGGCACATAAAGCGGCGTTGCGCGCCGTTGGCCTGCCCGGGCGATGCTGCGTGGATGCTCGTGTGGGCTGCGGCAGTACGTGGTGCCAACACGCCATCACCGATTGCGATCTCGCCGCCGTCGCGCACGATCAAATAGACGCCGAGATCCTTGTGTCCGAATGCGGCGCGCAGCGAACTCGGAATGTCGAGATCGCGCCGGCCGGTTATCGGATTGACGTTGGTGGCGCCGCAGCGGCCGTTCTTGCGATCGACCGCGAATACGGTATCCCCGATCCTGATCTCGCTGCCAACCCAGTTGAACTCTTCCCACGGCTCGGCCCCGTCTATGTAGATATTGGCGCGAAATCGTAACGGATCAATCTTGACGCCCCATCGCTCTTCCAGGCTGCGCACCGTCGCGAGATTGATCAAGGAGATGACATTATCTGGCTTATCCATGAAGTGGCCCCCGTTTGAGCGCACGAGCGTCGGCGGCGCGGGCAAGGTCGGCAATAATTGCCAGAGAAAATTTTCAAGCTTGGTGCGATCCATTTCGGCGGCTAATTGCACCGACATAATGTGCTGATTGCCCTGTTTCACTGTGAGCAGAAACGAATCGAGATCGAGGTGAGTGTTCACGCGCGCCAAGTTCTCTTCGAGCATGAGCATCACAAACAAACCCTTCTTGGCCCATCGCGGTTCGTTGCGATCAATCGGCGCGCCGGGCCGTACCAGCGCGAAGATGCGGTCCTGGTGGAACGGCTTATCGATTTCCAACGCAATGCGCGATAAGGGCTGCGCACTCAGTCCCTTGATCGGATAATGGTAAATCTTGCTGACAGAGATCATTGCATTGCCCGCCTGGCGCATCGCCAAGCTTCTCCGGCGCCGGCGGTGCGCCGTTAGAGCCGGTTGACGAAGAAAGCTGGGGTCCAGTTTACTGCTCTTTTTTGTGGCCATCTGCGGCGAAGGCGGCACCGTAGCCCTCAGGAACAGCGCGTTTACATCGGCCTGGGGATCGTCGATGGCGTCATCGACCGCGTCGGACAGTCGCGAAATGCCCTGCTCGATTTGTTTGCGCGATAATGCCGCATAACCGAGGATCAGGCCGCGCTGGGTAAAGGTTGAGGCCCGCGCCACATAGGCGCCGCCGGAGGTAAACGAATAGACCCCGATACGTGCACGCTGCGCCAAACCCTCAACGATGGCAGCATTCGGCACACCGGGCGGCAAATACCACACGAGATGCATGCCGCCGGACTCGCCGGTAACGCTGACCTCGCCGAAGTAGCGGCGCAACGCGATCAGGAGGTAGTCGCGGCTTTCACGGTAATGAACGCGGCAGCGCTGCTGATGCGCGGCGTACGAGCCAGTGCGCATCATTTCGGCAAGCGCCGCTTGTTCGAGCCAGGAACTGCCGCTGTTGAGAAGTGCTTTCGCTGCCGCGACGACGCCGGCGAGTTGTTCCGGCACCACCATGTACCCAAGACGCAAGCCGGCGCCGAGGGTGCGCGAGAACGTTCCGAGATAGATAGTGCAATCGGGCGCATTGGCGGCAATCGCCGCCAGCGGAGAGCCTTCGTAGCGCAGATCGCCGTCCCGGTCGTCTTCCAGCACGTAGCAGCCGTAACGTCGCGCCCAAGCAACGATCGCATGACGCCGCTCAAGCGAGAGCAAGTGACCCGTAGGATATTGATGCGACGGCGTGACGTAGAGCAATGCTGTCGGCCGCTGCGGCAGCTCATCGGGTATCAGGCCTTCGAAATCAACCGCAACGCTTGCCACCTCGGACCCTGTCGCTTCGAAGGCAAACGCCGCCCCCTGATAGCAAGGATCCTCGATCGCGCTCGGCGTGCCGTGATTGAGAAAAAGCCGCGCGGCAAGACTGATTCCTTCCTGCGCGCCATTAACAATGACGATGCGGCTGGGATCGGCGGCAATCCCCCGCGTGGTCGCCAGATGATCTGCAATAGCAGAGCGCAACGCGGGCAGACCGGCCGGATCGCCATATTGCGACAGTCCGACGCTGCCGCCGTGTGAAAGATTCGCTTGCAACAGACGACGCCAAGTCTTGATCGGAAACAGCGCCGCGTTGGTGCGGCCGGGAAAGAAATCAAACGATAGGCGATTGCGCTGCTTATCAATCAGGTTGGGCACGCGTAGCGGCAATGGTGGCATCGGCATGTGTGACACCGTGCCGGCGAGTACCGGCGCCGGCTCATGTGCCGCTCCCTCCCCTGGAGTCCGTGGCAGGCTGTCGGCAACGAAAATCCCCGATGCTGGCCGAGATTCCGCGAATCCCTCGACGATTAGGGTGTCGTAGGCGCGGATGACGGTGTTGCGCGAGACCGCCAGCTGCTCCGACAAGCGTCGCGACGAGGGAAGCCGCGTACCCGGACGGATGCGCGCGTGACGGATCGCGTCGCGCAGTTGCTCGACAAGTTGGCTGGTCAACGGCTCGCGCCGTGAGCGATCCAGAAGGACGGGTATCTGCATGAGCTCAAATAAAACCTGAAAAGGCTGCGCCTTACCGTTCCGGCCGCCAACGTTAGGTCCAGTTGCCCTCTGTTTCAAAGGCGGCGGCGCGACTGGTCTCCTAAATCCGCAAGCAACTGGACCTACGACGAGCTCCAACCGTTCGAATTTGCCTAAGGTAAGAGCACAATTTGCACGAAAGCTGGGTATTCAGACCACCTGCTGAGCAGATTCGCGCATTTTGAGAATGAAGCGGGTCCGTTTTCCGGTGCCATTGCATTTTTCTGTTGTGGTTCTCGGTAAAGAACCGACGCCGATGCATGTTCTGCTGCAGCCGGAGCAGTTGCGAGCACGCCAGGCATAGCGCCTGGATCGGTTCGCTCTTTCGAATGGAGAAATCTTATGAAACTCGCACGACATTCCTGGCTGCCCGCCGTGGTCGCGTCGGCGTTTCTTGCCGCTAGCGTGGTCAAGGCCGCGGCCGAAGACACGATCAAAATTGGAATCCTGCACTCGCTCTCGGGCACGATGGCTATCAGCGAGACGATCCTCAAGGACCTCATGCTGATGCAAGTCGCCGACCTCAATGAGCATGGCGGCCTGCTCGGCAAGAAGGTCGAGCCGATCGTCGTCGATCCGGCGTCGAACTGGCCGCTATTCGCCGAAAAGGCGCGCGAGCTGCTTAGCAAGGACAAAGTCGCCGCTGTGTTCGGCTGCTGGACCTCGGTGTCGCGTAAATCGGTGCTGCCGGTATTCGAGGAACTGAACGGCCTCCTGTTCTACCCGCTTGAGTATGAAGGCGAGGAATCCTCCTACAACATCTTCTACGGCTCTTCGGTACCCGACAATAAGGCGATCCCTGCCGTCGACTATCTGATGAGCAAGGACGGCGGCAATGTGAAAAGGTTCATCCTCGAAGGTACCGACTACGTCTACCCACGCACCAGCAACAAGATCATTCGCGCGTTCCTCAAGTACAAAGGAGTCGCGGATGAGGATATTATGGAAAACTACACGCCCTTCGGATTCTCCGATTGGCAGACCGAGGTCTCAGCGATCAAAAAGTTCGGCTCGGGAGGAAAGAAGACGGCGGTGATCTCGACCATCAACGGCGACGCCAATGTGCCGTTCTATAAGGAACTGGCTAATCAGGGCGTCAAAGCGTCCGATATCCCGGTGATCGCGTTCTCGGTCGGCGAGGAGGAATTGACGGGCCTCGATACCAAGCCGCTCGTGGGGCACCTCGCGGCCTGGAGTTACTTCGAATCGGTCAATACGCCGGAAAACAAAGATTTCATCGCCAAGTGGCACGCCTACACGAAAGATCCAAAGGCGGTTACCAACGATCCGATGGAGTCGGCCTACATTCTCTTCCACATGTGGTCGCAGGCGGTGCAGCAGGCCGGCACAACAGATGTTGACGCCGTGCGGCAGGCGATGATCGGTCAGAAGGTGAAGTCGCCATCCGGCTTCGAGGTCACCATGTTGCCCAACCATCATATGGCGAAACCGGTAATGATCGGCGAGGTGCAGGCCAACGGCCAGTTCGCCATTGTCTACAAAAGCCAAGCGCTGCCGCCGAAGGCATGGAGTCCATACGTAGAAGCCAATAAGGGCAAGGTCGCCGACTGGTCCTGGCCCTGGGCGTGCGGCGGTTGTACGTCGCCGAAATACTCAACGTTCTAAGTAAGGCAGACTAAAAACATCGCTCACAAAGGCCCGGTGACGGGAGACCCTCCGTCACCGGGCTTTTTTTCGTGCTCCTCGATGTGGTCAGGCTTGCCACTCGGCCGCACTGAACACGGTCGCGCGTCAATCTACCGCCTGGATATTGGCATCCTTGGCGAGCTGCACTGTTGCCACCAGATCGTCTTTGACGAATTTGCTGAAGGCGTCGACGCTCATCAGCTTGGGCTCAACACCGAGCTTGGACAGCTTTTCCTTCATCGCCGGAGCTTGCAACGCCTTCTCGGTGGCGTCGTGCAGCTTGTCGATGATCGGACGCGGGGTCTGCGCCGGCACGGAAAGGCCGACCCAGAAATTGAACTCGGCATTCGGATAGCCGGCTTCGGCAATCGACGGCACGTCCGGCAGCAGCAGTGAGCGCTTGAGCGAACTCACCGCGAGCACATTGAGCTTGCCGCTTCCCAGCGCTGAAGCCGCGGCGGCAAGCGGAATGAAATAGTAGTCGATACGGCCAGCCATCACTTCGGTGAGGCCATTGTCCTTGAACGGCACGTGGCGGACATCAATCTTGGCCGCAAGCCGCAGCCGCTCCCCCGCCATGTGCGAGGACGAACCGATACCCGCCGATGCGAAGGTCAATATGCCGGGCTTCGCCCTTCCCGCCGCGACAAGATCGGCAACGGTCTTGAAGCCGCTTTCCTTCGAGGCTACCAGCACGTTCGGCTGCAAGCCGAGCATCGCCACCGAGGCAAAATCTTTCGCCGGGTCATAGGGAAGTTTGCTGTGCAACACCTCGCCCGTGCCCATCGACGTCGAGCTGGTCACGATCGTGTAGCCGTCAGGATCGGCCTTGGCGACATCTGCAAAACCGACAATACCGCCGGCGCCGGGCCGAGCCTCGACCACCATCGGCTGCCCAATGGTTTGCGAAACCTGGTCGAGCACAACACGGGCCACGGTGTCGGACGCGCTCCCAGCCGGAAACGGACTGATGACCCGGATCGGACGCGACGGATAATCGTCGGCATGGGCCGCACTAACAAATGGCGCAGCAGCGACGGCTGCGCATAGCGCACGACGGGTGAGCATCATTTCCTCCGGGACTTTCGTTATTGAACAGAGTTGTAGCAGACTTCCGCAGCGACAACCCCTGTGCGCGACATTAGGCAGCAGCGCTCGGCCGCGCTGAAACTTCCGCGTGCCAGCGCTTTACGTTGGCAAGCTCGTCGGGAACCTTAAGTTTGGATACCCGCATGAAGTCGACCGCAATCATCGCGGTGATATCGGCCACCGTGTAGCTCTTGCCGGCGACGTAAGGCCGGTTTTTGAGCTCGCCGTCGAGGAGTTGCAGAAATTCCGTAACGCGCGGCTTGTTGGCTTCGCCCCATGCCGCTACTTGCGGATCGACCATGATTTTCATCGCCGGGTGCGTGTGCTGGAACACCATTGCGACCGGGAACAGGAGATGCAATTCCGCGCGGCGCTGCCACATCTCTACCAGCGCAGCCTCCAGCGCTCCCCGGCCGAACAATGGCGGCTGGGGGTGCAGCGCCTCGAAATAGCGGCAAATGGCAATCGATTCCGAAATCACCGTGCCATCGTCGAGCACGAGCGCCGGCACCCGCTGCATTGGATTGAGCGCCGTAAACGCATCGCTGCGTTGCTGCAATTGACCAAGATCGACTTGCTCGGTGGGGACTGTGACCCCCTTCTCGGCCAGAAAAATTCGCACCCGGCGCGGGTTCGGTGCACGGCCGCCATCGTAAAGTTTCATCGCATGTTTTCCCTATCCCATTGGGAAGGCAAACCTATCTTGGGTTGCCGTAAGGAGCCAGAGCACCGTCACCGCCGGCCCGCGCCTTACTGGTAAACAAATGCTTTCCACCGCTGCCGCGGTGCGGCGTTTAAGCCTCGTCTTAAGGATTTTGAGCCACGTTTGAAGTGACAGCACGTGATCCGAACGGGGGGCCGGCTTCGGGGGTGATCACGCGCCAAGTGCCAGCCGCGGACTGCAATGCCGAATAACATCAGCGAAGCGCACGAACTCGCCTCGCCCGCTGCCGTACCGCAAACCGCGCGGCGGCTCTCGACTCAGCACGTGCGCGAAGCGCGCGACCGCTTGACCTCGACCAGCGGCACGCGGCCGGTGTTCGACTTCGAGCTGCTGCGCCAGTTCGCGCAAAACCGCATCTCGGCGTCGCCAGTCATTCTGCTGCTGATCGTTACCATCGGCGCCTTGTCGAGCCTGTGGACCGGCGCGCTGACCTCGGGTGTGTGGACCGCAGGCGTGCTGCTGATTCACCTCGTCGTTATCCGCAAGTGCCGACATTTCCTCGACGAGACGCCGACCACCGTGAACCTGCGCTGGTGGCGCATCCGCTTCATCATGCTCGATCTGTTCTTCGGCATGGCGTGGACCTTCATCCTGATCAATCCGATGGGTCTCGACGAGCAGGCATCCACTTTCATGCTGTTCGTGATGCTGCTGGTGGTGGCGATCTCCAGCATGCTGGCGTCGAGCCTGCCGGTTGCGGTATTCGCCCTGACGCTTCCGGTGACACTCGCGATCGCGCTCGACTTCGCAGTCAAGGGTACACTGCACAACTATATTCTCGCCGTCATGGCGCTGACGGCAGAGGCCTACTTCTCGTTGCTTGCCTACCGGCTTTACTCGACGACGCTGGCGACACTTGAAGCACGCGCTGAAAAAGACGCACTGATCGGCGAACTTGAGCAGTCGAAGTCGGTCTCCGATGAGGCCCGCCGCCGCGCCGAAGGCGCCAATATCGCGAAGTCGCGCTTCCTCGCGCAGATGAGTCACGAGTTGCGCACGCCGCTCAACGCCATTCTCGGCTTCTCGGAAGTAATGAAGGCGGAAATCTTCGGCCCGCATGGTGTCGCGGCCTACAAAGACTATTCCGCCGACATCCATAATTCCGGCGTCCATCTGCTCAACCTGATCAATGAGATTCTCGACCTGTCGCGCATCGAGGCTGGCCGCTATGAGCTCAACGAAGAAGCGGTCTCGCTCAACCGCGTCGTGGAGGATTGCCATCACCTGCTCAAGCTGCGCGCCGGCAATCGCGGCATTACGATCCACGAAATGTTCGAGCCAGATTTGCCGAAGCTCTGGGCCGACGAACGCGCGGTGCGCCAAATCTGCCTGAACCTACTGTCGAACGCGATCAAGTTCACGCCGCAAAGCGGCGAGATCTGGCTTAAGGTCGGTTGGACCGCTTCCGGCGGCCAATACATGAGCGTCAAGGACACCGGGCCGGGAATCCCTGAAGAGGAAATCCCGATCGTGCTGGCCTCGTTCGGCCAAGGCTCGAACTCAATCAAATCCGCCGAGCAGGGTGCAGGGCTCGGACTGCCGATTGCGAAGAACCTAATCGACCTGCACGGCGGCACCTTTACGCTTAAATCGAAGCTGCGCATCGGCACCGAGGTCGTTGTTACCTTCCCTCCGGAACGCGTGATGTCGGCGCTCGGGCCGATCAGCGGCGATGGCCCGCCGACCCAGCCCAAACCGGAACCGGAATTCTCCACACCGGTCGAAAACGGTACCAGCCGCGCGCGCAAGGTCTTGTTCAGCGCTGCCGGCTAGTCATTCCCAGCCAGTTCGCTGCCAAGTCCCAGGGCTTCAAATCCACCGTCGCGTTCTTGTTTTAGCCAATTTGCCGTTTATGGTGCCGCGAATCCCGCCGATCCACCACCATGGCCAGCACCGTAACCGCCATCGAAAGCCCTTGCAGGCAGATTTGCGTCGTTCACCCGACGCGCAAGCTTTGCCTCGGCTGCGGCCGTTCGCTCGATGAGATCGCGGGCTGGATCGATTTCGACGTTGCCGAGCGGGCGCGCATCATGGCGCAATTGCCGGCCCGGCTTCAGACACTGCCGGCCGCGGCGGCCGGCACGCCAACTAAAGCCTGAAGGAACGGATCGCGTGCGCCCTCGCCTGCTGATATTGCTTCTGAGCGCCATAGTGATCGCGATCCTGATCATTTTCGTGCGGAGCGGCGCCGGAACGGTTGGGCCGCTTTCGACCGGCGAATTTGGCTCGCTTACGTACCAGATCGTACTGCTGGTATTCCTCGGCGCCGTGGTCCTGACCATGTTCCGCGAGCGCTTCAGTCAGGCTCTTGCGTCGGCGCTGATTTGGGTCGTCGTCGGCCTAGTGCTTGTGGTCGCCTATTCGTATCGCTTCGAACTGCATGCCGTCGCCGACCGTGTGCTCGTCGTGCTGGTACCGGGCCACGCCGTCTCCCATGGCC
>Ga0302326_10016403_pt1 | contig 15508 bp, 8 predicted proteins | sample Palsa_T0_3_FD_202264 | JGI IMG/M metagenome (GOLD analysis project Ga0302326, IMG submission 202264) | Peat permafrost microbial communities from Stordalen Mire near Abisko, Sweden - Palsa_T0_3 | ecosystem: Environmental > Terrestrial > Soil > Palsa > Peat permafrost | place: Sweden: Abisko...
ACGCCCCCGGCATGCAGCGCATCAAAATTCCGTTCGGCGGGCTTACGCCCCAGCAGATGCTCGTGCTGGCCGAGTGCGCTGACGAATACTCCGATGCCATCCTCCACATCACCACCCGGCAGGACGTCCAGCTTCATTACATTCACATCGAAGACACCCCGCCGATGATGCGCCGCCTGGCGGCGGTGGGAATCACCACCCGCGAGGCGTGCGGCAACTCCGTCCGCAACGTTACAGCCTGCCCAATCGCCGGCGTCTGCAACGAAGAAGCGTTTGACGTCACGCCCTACGCCAAGGCATGTGCGTTTTATCTGCTGGGCCATCCCGATACCCAGGACTTTGGCCGAAAGTTTAAAATCGCCTTCTCCGGCTGCAAAAGCAACGCCTGCGCCCTGGTTACGATTCACGACATGGGCGGCATCGCCAAGACCAAAGTGATTGACGGCGAGACCGTCCGCGGGTTCGAGTTGTATGTCGGCGGCGGCTTGGGCGCGGTTCCCTATCAGGCGAAGCTGTTCGATGAATTCGTCCCTGTCGAGGATCTGCTGCCTCTCTCCCGAGCAATGGCCCGTGTCTACGCCCGCCTCGGCGAGAAGAAAAACCGCAACAAGGCCCGCATCAAGTTCCTCGTCGCCAAGCTCGGCATCGACGAGTTCAAGCGGCTTGTGCTCGAAGAATTCCGTACCATGCCAGCCGATGATTCCTGGCGGAAATATTTCGACCCGATCGACCGCTACAGCGAAACTCCCGCGGCCCCCCCTGCCAACCTCAACGGCTCGGCCCACCCCGCCGGGTTTGATGACTGGCATAAGACCAACGTCTATCGCCAGCGCCAGGCCGGTTACGCGACCGTGACGATCACGCTTCCGCTGGGCGATCTTTCCGCAGATCAGATGCGGGCGCTGGCTGCGATGACCGGGCGCTATAACACGCCGCACGTTCGCACGACGGTGGAGCAGAATCTGGTCTTTCGCTGGGTTCCTGAGTCGAAACTGATTGATTTCTACCGCGATCTGGCGGCCATCGGGCTGGGCGAAAGCGGCGCGGGGACGATCGTGGATGTCGTCGCCTGCCCGGGAACCGATACCTGCAAGCTGGGTATTGCCTCCTCGCGCGGACTGGCTGGCGAGCTGCGCCAGTGTCTGGCTGCCCAGGCGATGAACATGGATGAGGCAATCCGCAATCTGCGCATCAAAATCAGCGGCTGTTTCAATTCCTGCGGCCAGCATCACGTCGCCGACATCGGGTTTTATGGCAACAGCCGAAACGTCGGCGGATACACTGTGCCGCATTTCCAGGTGGTGCTCGGCGGGCAATGGTCGGAAAACGCCGCGTCATACGGACAGGCGATGGGATCCGTCCCGTCGAAGCGCATCCCCGAGTTTGTCGGACGCCTGACGGAGAAGTTCGTCAGCGATCGTCAGGCGAACGAAAGTTTTCAAAAATACTGCGGCCGGCTTGGAAAGAAGGCGCTCAAGGGGATGATCGATGAATGGACCAAAGTCCCGCCGCACGATGTAGATGCCAGTTACTACTCCGACTGGGGCGACCCCCGCGAGTTTACCATCGGCGATATGGCCATGGGCGAATGCGCGGGAGAGATCGTCACCAGTGCGGAATTTGGCTTTGCCGCCGCCGAGACCAGTTCATTTGAGGCACAACTCGCACTCGAGGCTGATGACTATCGCCGCGCAGACGAGCTTGCGTACAAGGCGATGATCGAGGCCGCATCAACGATCCTTCGCACGCAGCTCCCGGATCTTCCGAAGGACAACGCCACGATCGTTTCCGAATTTCGCGCGCGGTTTGTGGATACAAAGCTCTTCTGGGATCGCTTCGCCCACGGAACGTTCTCCAACTATCTGTTCGCGCGGCACGAAGCTCCGCCGGACCGCCACACACGCGAGACGGCTCATCAGTTGGCCGATCAGGCCAATCTTTTCATCGACGCGGCACACGCCTGCTTCATGAAACTCCAGGCAAACGCCGCCGAGGCCGTGAAGCTTCCCGTCGCACCTTGACCGCGGACTCAATTCCCAGCGAAATCCGAACCGACTTCATGGACTCATCCAAGCTCGCCTTAAAATTCTTTGCCGACGACTCCTCCACTCTTACGCCCGAGGAGCTGGTTCCCGTCTTTCACAGTTGGATCCAAAACCAGGTTGTTCCCGGGCACCAGTTGATCGACGTGGCCGACTACAAGCACGTCATCGACGGCCCCGGCATCATGCTGATCGCGCACGAAAGCCAGTTTGGCTACGACCTCGGCGACGGCAAGCCGGGCCTGCTCTACTCGCGCATGCGCCCGCTGGAAGGATCCTTCGAGAGCCGCCTCAGCGCGGTAGCGGCCACGACCTTGGCCGCCTGCGCCCGCATCGAGCAGGCCTTCCCCGGCAAGATTCATTTCCGCTCCGATCGCGTCCTCTTCCGCGTCAACGACCGCCTCGCGGCTCCGAACACGCTCGAGACGTTCAAGCAACTGGAGCCGCAGCTTCAAACCTTCTTTGCCAGACTTCTCGGCGGCGGCGTTCGCATCGAACATCGAACTGACCCAGCCCGACCGTTTGAGACAATCATCACCGGACCAGCCGCCGGATCGCTCGAAAAAATGCTGGCGACTCTTGCATAGAGCATCTTCACTTGTGGTGTAGCGGCCGAAATACGCGGAGCCGCGGATGTACATCCGCGGCTTCGACGAGCAAGCGGTACACGTCAGAGGAAAACGCTCTGGCGACAACGCGCCAGCCTCATTCGCTCCGCTTCGCGCTGACAAGTCCAACTGGGACGATGATCCATCTCCCTCTCCCGGTACCCCGGGAGAGGGCAGGGGTGAGGGTGAATTCGAGCACCAACGACGCTGACATTTCGAACCACCCTCACCACAACCCGGGCAAGGGTGAGGATGATTTCGAGCATCAACCTCACTGGTATTCCAAATCACCCTCACCCCAACCCTCTCCCGGAGTACCGGGAGAGGGGGCCAGCGGGGAATGCTCCCGAGGATGGTGCACGCGCAACTCGCCCGCTCATTTCAACGCTCAGCCGGGACGGGCCTATTATTGCATGAGACGCCACAGCCGATGCACGAACCGATTACCGTCGAACGCTCTCCCGTCCCACAGGAAATCCCCGGCTCGCGCGTGCGCGTGGCGTTTGGCGCGGGAAACCTGCAGCACTTGGGCGACATCGCAAAGGCAGAAGGCGGACAGCGCGTCCTGCTGGTGAGCGACCCCGGCATCGTTGCGGCCGGGCACGTGGAGCGGGGCGTGCGGTCGCTCTATCGAGCGGGCGTGGTGGTGCGCGTCTTCGATTCGGTGGAGGAGAACCCCACCACGGTTCACGTCGATCGCGGGCTGCGGGCCGCGGGTGATTTCAAGCCGGACATGATTGTCGGGCTCGGCGGCGGCAGTTCGATGGACTGCGCCAAAGGAATCAATTTCCGTTTCACCAACGGCGGGCAGATGCAGGACTACTGGGGCATCAACAAAGCACACACTCCGATGCTGCCCATGATCGCCATCCCGACAACCGCCGGCACGGGCAGCGAAGCGCAGTCGTTCGCCTTGATCACCGATCCGCAGACTCATCAGAAGATGGCCTGCGGCGATCACCGGGCGTTGCCGCGCGTGGCGATTCTGGATCCGGAGCTGACGGCGACACAGCCGCCGCGCGTGGCCGCAGCGACGGGAATCGATGCCGTGGCTCACGCCGTCGAAACCAGTGCTACGACGAAGCGGACAGAAGTTTCCCGCCGGTTTTCGCGAGCGGCGTGGCAATTGCTCGAACGATCCCACGAGCGGGCGATGCGCGATCCATCCGATCAGCAAGCCCGCGAGGACATGCTGCTGGGAGCGCACCTCTCCGGCGCGGCCATCGAGAACTCCATGCTCGGCGCCGCTCACGCCTTGGCCAACGCCCTGACCGCAACGTTCGGAACTGTGCACGGCGTAGCCGTCGGTCTCATGCTTCCCCACGTTGTGCGCTTTAATTCAGCGTCGGATCAACCCTACGCGGATTTCGGATTGAAGCCCGAGACACTGTGCGATCGCCTCGATGCGATGCTGGAAGCCGGTCAACTTCCAAGACGTTTGAGCGAACTGAACGTCCCGCCGAGCAAGCTGGACGACTTGGCCGCCATCGCCGCGAAGCAGTGGACCGCGACGTTCAATCCGCGTCCGGTCGACGAGGCCTCACTGCGAACGATTTTCGAGGCGGCGATGTGATGTGCTGGCGCAAGACGTTATGAATCAAAAGCAAGCTTATTACCCCTCTCCCGGTGTGCCGCCGACTCTTCCGCGGACCTGCGCCGTTCGCGACAAACGGTCCGCACAGCGGGCAGCACGTGTTACGCAACTCCAAAAATTACCACCGCCCGCTGAGCGGACCCTACGCGCTGGTCTTCAAATCTCACAATCTTCCCGTACGCGTTTCACGTTCTCCTGTCAGGTTCCAATCACCAATCACCAGTCCCGCGTCCCAATCGTCAATCACCAGATCATGGATTTCCCGCGCCCCGCGCACCTATGATCCTCCGCATGAGTCACCCACGTGCCGCGACGGTCGGACAACTCAAAGAAACCGGATATCAGCCCTGCTCGGTGAAAGACGAGCTGCGGCGGAACGTCATTCGCAAACTCAAGGCGGGCGAAGAACTGTTTCCGGGGATCATCGGATATCGCGATTCGGTCATTCCGCAGATTATCAACGGCATTCTCTCCAAGCACGATCTGCTCTTTCTCGGTTTGCGGGGACAGGCCAAGACACGCATCCTGCGGCTGCTGCCGGAACTGCTCGATGAGTGGATGCCGGTGCTGGCGGGAATTGAAATCAATGATGATCCGATTAACCCAACGACCAAATCTGGGAAGCGGCTGATCACCGAGCACGGGGAAGATGCGCCGATCGAATGGGTGCATCGCGCCGATCGCTATCACGAAAAACTCGCCACGCCGGATGTGACGATCGCCGATCTCATCGGCGAGATCGATCTCGTAAAACATGCCGAGGGGCGGTATCTCTCGGATGAATCGACCATGCACTTCGGGCTGATTCCCCGCAGCAATCGCGGCATTTTTGCGATCAATGAGCTGCCCGATCTGGCTCCGCGCATTCAGGTCGGGCTGTTTAACGTACTGGAGGAGCGCGACGTGCAGATCCGCGGATATCCCATCCGGCTGGATCTGGATGTATGCCTGGTCTTCAGCGCCAACCCCGAGGATTACACCAACCGCGGCCGAATCGTCACGCCGTTGAAAGACCGCATCGGCTCGGTGATTCGCACGCATTATCCCGAGTCGGTCGATGAGGGAATTGCCATCTCACAGGAAAACGCCTGGCTCGATCGCGGCAACGGTGAGTCAGGCAGCGGCGTGCGCGTCGATGTGCCGCGGTTCATGTCGGAGATCGTCGAAGAGACGGTTCGGCTCGCCCGCTCCAGCCCGCACGTGAGCCAGGCATCGGGTGTGTCGGTGCGGACGAGCATCGCAAACATGGAGACGGTGGTCAGCAACGCCGAGCGACGCGGAATCCTCACCGGCGAGAAACGAGTCGTCCCGCGCATCTGCGATTTGAACTATCTGATCGCCTCCTGCCGGGGGAAAATTGAAATGACCTTGGCCGAGGAGGAAGGGGCCGAGGACAAGCTGATCCGCTCGCTGGTCGGCGAGGCCGTCAAAGCCGTCTTCGCCCGTTACGACGATCCGGAGGCACACGAAGGTATCACCGAGCAATTCAAGGGAAATCTGACGTTCCCAGCCGGCGACGATCTCGCGGCTGAGGAGTTTTTCGCGAACATGAAAGCGATCAAGGGACTGCCGCAGGCCGCGACCATTCTGACGAGGGAGATGAAGCTCGATTCAGCTGATCCGGCGACGCTCGCCGCTGTCGGCGAGTTCTTGCTGGAAGGGCTGTACGTCAACAACCGGCTGAGCAAGTTCAACGCGCGGGGGAAGACGTTCTTCAAGAAGTGAGCGGGTGCCTGCGGCGCAAAATTGCGTTATCGAGCTCGGTTTCCATTTCCACGCGCGGGTTCGCTTGCGCGACGCGCCGGGCATGCCCGGCGGCTAAACGGGGACGGGCAGGCCTCTGAAACCTACTTTGCGTCCGCGGCCTTCGCCGCCAGCGCCTTTTCCACTTCATCGACCACGGCCGGCTGATCGGGACTCGTCTGGCTTGAAAACCTCGCAATCACGTTTCCGTTTCGATCGATGATAAACTTCGTAAAGTTCCAGCCGATTTGGCCGGCGAAGTCGCCGTTGGTTTCCGGCTCGGTGAGGAATTTGTAGAGCGGCGCCTGGTCGTCCCCTTTGACGCTGATCTTGGCCATCATCGGGAACTTTACGCCGAAGGTCGCCTTGCAGAACCGGTCGATCTGCTCGTTGCTGCCCGGTTCCTGATGCCCGAAATTGTTGGCGGGGAAGCCGACGATCACGAATCCCTGATCGGCGTACTTGGCGTACAATTCCTCAAGCGGCTTGTACTGCTTCGTGAACCCGCACTTGCTGGCGACGTTCACGATCATGACAACCTTCCCCTTGAAATCGCTGAGCTTCTGGTCCGTGCTGTGGATCGTTTTCACGGTGAAATCCAGCGGACTTGCTGGCGTGTTGTCCGCAGAAGGTTTGGCCGGTGCGCTGGTCGGATCCTTGATCACGTCATGCGGCGGCGGCGGACCACCGAGCGAAAGGGCCGCGTTGCACATAAATGCCGCCAGTGCGCTGATCCATCGAAACTTCATCGTTGGCTCCTTCTATTGCGAATCGTTCCTTCGACAGCCGGGTTCATCGCATCCGGCGCCGCCTGTTCCAGATCGGGTTTTCACATCGGCATCCACGCTGCTTTGCGTCATCGAATACTCGGTCCAAAGTGCTCTCACCGTTGGTACACCGGCAACAGCCGATACGGCGCCTCCAGCGTCAAGACTGCCATCGCAGTGGCGTAGACCACGCCCGGCTCTTCGCCCGATCTGCTCTGCGGCCAAGACCCGTCCTGCTGCTGCATTTTGATCAGGCGCTCTAACGTCTGATCGATCACCGCCGCGCCCGTCGGCTCATCCGCCTGGAGCGTGGCATGTACGGAATAGTACATGGCATAGTAGGGGTGCCGTGTCTGATCGTCGATCCGATGCTCGCGTAAAAACTTCAGGCCATCCAACCGCTCGGGCCGAGCGCCGGCGTTCAACAGATACAGACACAAGACGGCGGCTCCCGTTGAAGCGACTGACGGATCGCCGGAACCCGGCTGATACGTAAAACCGCCCTCCTTGCAATGGCATCGGATGACGAACGCGATCGCGTCGGCAGCCGAATCACTCGGGATTTCCATGCCATCGTCAAGGCAGGCGCGCAGCGCCAACGCACTCCAACCTGAGAGCGAGAGATCGCTGTCCGCCGCCGTGGGCTCATAGCGCCAACCGCCGGCGAACTGCGCCGGCTTGTGTACTTTCTGTGCATCGAGAATCACCCGCGCGGTTTTCTTCACGACCTGACGAATCTTCTCCCGCCGGGATTCGCTCTCCTCCACACCCCATGCCTCGGCCAGCGCCAGCGTCACGATCGCCTGGCCATACATCCGGCTCCCGTCCAGCTTGCCGTAATACCCATCCGGCGGGGCCTGCTTCACCAGGTAGTCAATCGCGCCTCGGACCGTCGATCCATACTTCCCCAGTTCCGGGGTGTCTCCCGAGGCAAGATACGAGAGCAATCCCAATCCCGTGATAGCAACGCGCGGGCCCTGGTCGGTAAACGATCCGTCCGGCTTCTGCTCCGCCGCGAGATATTCCAGGCCGCGACCGACAGCGGCATCGACGTTCGGAGCCGTCACATTCTCCTGGGCGGTTGCAATGCTCGCGCAGAGCGCGACAACGGAGAGGGCCAGCGATATCAGCACTATAGTCGGGCTCGCGGGGCTAATAATGCCGGCGAGCCATTCTTGCCCCCTCTCCCGGTACCCCGGGAGAGGATTGGGGTGAGGGTGATTTGGAATTCCAGCGTCGTTGGTGCTCGAAATCACCCTCACCCCTGCCCTCTCCCGGAGTACCGGGAGAGGGGGTAGGCTCCTCACCTGAATCGAACTCCGCTCGCGCGGACGGATACTTGTCGGCGCAAACCTTGTCACGTTCTAATCACCAATCACCAGAACCACGTTCCAATCACCACTCGCCAGAACGTCCACTACTATTGCCCTCTCCCATGAGCCGCCTGGGCTTTGCCCAATGCCTGAAAATAAATTCGCAACGGCTCTTCGTATCCCGCGGGATCGGAGTCGTGCGTGGGAAAGCTGAGCGACTCCGGCTCGTACGGTTGAAGCTTCGCCCACTCTCCCGGCGCGTTGGCGGAGCCTCCATTCCACCGCATCGCTGCGCCGGGGGCTGTGGGGCCGTAGACGGGCTGCAGGGAAGGCACGATCGCGAGCCGATGAGCGGCCGCGTCATGAATCGACTGGTCCCACGCCCTTGCCAGCGCTCCCGTCGCCCGCACCTGCTGCTCGATCGCGCCGTTCACGTCCGGTGGCGACTGCGCCAACGAATCCGCCGCCGCACCTGCGAACGACTTGGCCGCCACCAGCGGATCGCGCTCCGTCAGCGCATCCTGAGCCGCCGCCAACTCCTTCTGAACCGCTTCGATGGACGACCGCACGGTGCTCGCGGCACGGTTGATCGCCGCTTCGTCGTTGCCGTGCATCGCCTGCTGCAGGTCGGTCAGCGCCGCGGCAAGCTGCGTGCGGATCAAATCGACGGCCGAACTCGATTCGGGGGCATAGGGCCCCAGAACCCCCGCCCATGCGGCCGCCTGCGCCGGGTCAATTCCGGCCAAGGCTGACTCCAGCCGATCCAATGCCTCGCCCGCGTCATTGGCCGCCTCGATCGCGGCACGATGCGCCATTCCCCGCTCGCCGTCGGACGCGGTCTTCCCCAACCGCGATTCCGCCGCCTCGGCGCCGCTTGCCGCCCGAGCCGCGGTGCGCTGGGCCGTTCCCGCATCGAGCACGTCGGCCAGTTTCTGAGGCACCGCGGCAAGCTGCTCCTGCACGCCCAGAAATGCGGCAGCCACCTGCTCCCGCGAATTCAGTTCGCTCGAATCGGACCGCTGCGTCACGAACGCCGCGATCGCGTCGGCGACGTTTCGCTCGCGTCCGGCCAAATCACCCGCCGACTCGGTGACTGCCCCGCGCGTGCGCTGCACGACGGCGTCCTGCGTTTGTCCGATTCCGTCGATGGCCCGCGCGGCCGCCATCGAGGCGGCAACCCGCTCCTGCCCGGCTTGGACTTCCTGATCCGGCTCCCGCGCGGGGCTTTCCGGAATCGGCGTGGTTTCATTGAGCCGATGATTGAGCGCCTCGTCCAGATGAGCCGCGCGCTCATAATCCTTGGCCGCCGCCGCGGCGCTTGCCTGCAATGCGAGGTCTTCGGCATCTTTCCTCGGGGACGTCGGACCGGTGTCTCTTGCCGCACGATTCATCGGCGCAGCAGCCAGCGCGGCAGAATCCGAATCCGGCGCCCAGCTTAATAACTGCCGCCGGGCCGTACCGGCGTGCACCGAGATTGATTCCATTTCATCGGCAGAATGCGCGCCCGCCGGTTGGGAGCGCAGCCCCCATTCCTGTTGCAGCGCGGACAATACATCAGCGAACGCGCTGACACGCGGGGCAGCCAAGGATGCTTCAGGCAACCTATCGGCCAGCGAACTTGAAATCGCCGCGGCGGCTCGGGACGCCAGTTGAAGATCGCGCGCCCGCTGCAGATCGGCGTCCGGCCGGACCGCTTCGGCTTCCGCGGCTGCGCTCAGACGCCGATCGAGTCCCGGCGACACGCGCCCGCCGCGCGCCAGGTCGTCGGCCCAACTGCGCGCTGCCGAGGCGTAGTCGATCGGATTGGCGGCGGCGATGAGTTCGCGACCGGCGTCGATTTTCGACTGAAGCTGCTGATCGACGTTCGCCCTGGATTCGATATTCAGCTCGCGCAGCTCGGCGCCGCTCTGCGGAGTGGAAACCAATTGCTTCATCGCTCTCGCGTCGTCTCGCTCGGTCAGCAGCGCCGCGGCCAGTTGCGCTTGCCAGGCAACTGTGAGGTCGTCGCCGAGTCGATGGCTTTGATCGATTGCGTGTTGCAAGGTGGGATCCGTAGGTTGCGAGCCGGCGTCGGGGTCACCCCTTTGACGAAACAAATCATCGGAAGCCTGCGAAAGCGACTCGGCCGCGTCGCTCCAGTCAGCCAGCGCCACAGAGAGCCGAGCGTCGCGGCTGTGCAGAATCGTTCGGCAGAGACATTGCCGCAGAAGCGTCGCTGATTCCGATGCGTTGGCCAGCGAAAGATTTGCCCGCGCCGAAGCGGCGACAAATCCGCTCGACTGCTTATCGCCAACTCCGCGCGCTTCGCCGATCCCGCTACGAGCGGCTTCGAGGTCGTCTGCGAGTGTTTTCGCAAACTCCACAGCCGCGTCCAGATCCGAGACGCGCTGCCGGGTGTCGAGATCGACCGGGCGAGTGGAGATATCAATCTTGAGGGGTTCGCTGATGGTCGTCTGCCCGGCCGAGTCCTCGGCCGTCAGGCAAACGCGCGCGACATCGCCGATCTTCACCGGAAATGTACCCAGGTCCAGCTCGACGCTTCCCTGCTGTCCGCGGCCGCTCCCGAGAACAGGAATCGGCCGATTGACTGGCTGCGCGCCGTCGATCTGCACCCGGAGCCGGAGCGCTGTCAGCGCGTAATCGTCGGCGGCCTCATAGGTGAGTGTGGCGGTGTCGCGCGGGGTCAGACGCAACTCCTGTCCGGCTTCGAAGAGCCGCGCGAGCGGCGGCTGATCCGCAAGCGGATGAATTCGCATTCCCGGAGGCCCGGACCCGGCGACTTCGCGGGCACTGATCAGATCAATGGCGTAGCCGGTCTCCTTTTTGACGGAGAATGTTGCGCGGCGCTCGGCATCATTACCGGTGCGAGACATGAGGATCTTCTCGCTCCCGATCGTCAGCAGCGCAGATTGAAGGGGATCGCTGCAAAGGATGTTGAGCGTCACCTGGGAATCAATCGGCGCTTCGATCAGCCCATCATTGTTGGTGACCGTCATGGGCGGTTTGCGAACGTACTGGGGAAAGACATAGTGGATCTGAAACTGAGACACGCTCGGGCGGCGCAGCACGCGCGCCAGATAGCTGCGGGTTACCGCATCGCCCGCCGCCACGTAATAGCGGACGTCGCGATCGACCGACGCCAGCGAGTAATCGAAGCTCGCCCCGTCCGTGGAGTTCATGGCAACGCGATACCAGTCCCCCTGTGTGTTGAGGAAGAGGAAAACCGGATCGCCCCCAAGGCGCTGCACCCGGGCTTCGATGCGAAGAGGCTCGGATTGAACGATGTCACGATCGCCGGGTGAAACAGTGATCTGCGTGGTCGTTACCGGCGGGGTATCCGAGTCGGGCGAGAAAAACCGCCGCGCCAGCTGCCCGACTCCAAGCTGCGGCTCCCGGGCCAGTCCCAGCGCCGATGCGATCAGAACAATGCCCACGAGCCACGGCGTGACGAGGCGTCGATCGAAAGCGAGCCTTCGATCGGCTTTGCTCGCCACGTGCTGTTCCACGTCGCGCAGAACGTGGTAAAGAATTTCTTCCGAGCCCCGGCTGCTGCGATCGCCGGTCAGTTGTGAGACGACGGTCAGCAATGACTGTGAGAACCGCGGATCGCGGCGCTCGATCTGAGCGGCGATATCGACCCAGTCGACTCGGCCACCCGCCCGCCAGACGGCGCGGGCGACGATCGCCGCGCCAAGGATGACGCCGCACCCGAGCAGCAGCAGACGAATCGCCTGCGACAATTGCAGGAGGCGATCGATCCCGCAGCAGATTGCTGCCCACGCGAGAAATACAGCCAGGGCGTTCCCCAGCGCACGGAGCAGCGCGAGTCGTCTCTCGGCGATTGCAAAGCGGCGCAGGTAAGAGGCCACGGCGGGCGACAAGTCGGCAGCGCTGTTCATGGGGCCGATATTGGTACTCATGCCAATCCGCATTGTTTGCGCAGCGCCCACTCGGCCGCCAGACAACCGACGACCAGGGCAAAGAGATATGGGCTGTCCCATAGCCGAAGATCGACATAGAGCGAGCGCTGATCGCTGACCGCCGCCAGGCGATCGGGCAGCCGGCCGATCTGCTCGATGCGAAAGAATTCACCGCCCGACGCTTCCGCCAATCGCCGCAGAAATGGGTCGTCTCCGGAAAGGTCCGCAAGCTCTGCTTCCTCACTTGGCTGCACGCGCAGCGGAACGCTCACCGCGTCAGCCCCGCTTTCGAGCTTCAGTTCGTAGTTCCCGGCCGCCAGCGAAATTGTCGCCTCGTACCGGCCCGAGCCAGCCGGACCGGCGGGCGGAAGCGTCTGGAGACTAAATTGCTTTCCTTCGCGGAGAATCTGGAGCTGGCAGACTTGCTTCGCGCCGGAAGAGCTGGTGAACATCCGCGCCCTCACGCGCACGGGTACATCAGGAGCCGTCGCGATCTGATCGGCATCCAGGGCGAGTGTGGCGCTGCTGGCGAAATAGGGATCCTGAGCGGAGTAATGAATGAGCTGCCGCCAGAAACGATCCTGATCGCGACCCCCGACTTTCAATCTCCATCGCCATGTTTCATCGGTGCAGAGAAGAAACGTGCGTCCGGCCCCCAGCGGGCGCTCGAGCAGCACCGGCGCGCCCGAGTCTGCCTCGACCAGCAGCGCACGTGTTCCGGGACGCAGCTTGTCTTCGCGGATATTGGGCAACTGCAAAAACCGATAAACCGGCGGCAGCTCCTGCCAGCGCCGCCATGCGATCAGCGGATCATTCGACAGCTTCAGGACGTCCATTCCCCCGGCATCCGGATCGGGCACGAATCGGAATGCCGGCTGCTCACCCGGCCAGACGCGGAAACGAGGCGTCAGTGATGGCGCGAAAGGCAGCAGCGCGGAAGTGGACAGCGACGCGGAATATTCCGACGGAAGATGTTCCCCGACGACAAGAATAGCGCTCCCCCCCCGCTCTGAAATCAACTGCGTCACGGCGTCCCACTGACGAGCGGACAGCGCCGCCGCCGGCACGTCAAACAAGACGATCACGTCCTGCCGGAGGATCTCTTCCGGCGGCATTGCCAGAACCGGGGCGTCCCCACCGAGAATGGCACGCGACAGCTCGATCTCACCGCGCCGCGCCAGCATCGCGCACAGCTCCTGCGCATCCCACGTCGGCCCACCGGACCAGACGGCAACGCGCATGCGCTCGGGCATGACCTTCATCCAGCGTTCCACCCGGTTATTGGCATCGGTCGCTTCGCCGGGGATGTGAGCGATCCACATCGTCAGCTTGAGAACGCCCGCCTGCTCCTTTTTCAGCTCCAGGGGGAACTCGACCATCGCCGGTTGTCCGGCCCGCAGATCGACTGAGCGGGTCTGATCCGGCGCATCGCCGGCGACCAGATGCACCTCGGCGGCAACGCCGTCGATGCCCTCGTGGCGGATCTCAGCGCGGACGAGCACCGTGTCGCCGATGAATCCGCCGGCGGGAACGGTCACGTGCGCCAGAGCGGCGTCACGCGGGGGCGTGGTCGCGGCAACCCCCACTGCAAAGACGGGAACTCCGGAGGGCGCAACCCCGGCGACGGCGCGCGCATCGCCGCCAACTTGCCTGCCGTCGGAGAAGAGAACAATCGCCCGGGCACGAACCAGGGCCGCCGCGGCTGCGAGGCCGCCGGTCAAATCGCTGGCATCGCCGTCCGGGGCGCCGCTCAGCGCAGCAGACGGTTTACCCTCGTGCTCCAGCTCGAGCGGCGTAACGGCGCCCGCCAGTGAGAAACCGACGATCGGCATTTTCGGCGCGAGCTTCGCGACTAACCCGGATGCGGGATCGAGCAGGGCCTGCTGCACCAGCTCATCCCGCGAAAGGGAAGCAACCTGGGCACAGGCCGCATGCACCTCCCGATCGGATTCGTAGAGATGCTGATCGAACGCCGCCCGGAAGCGCGCAAGCGCCTCGGTCGCGGCGGTTAGCTGGCGCGGCACGCGGGTTTTCCACTGGGCGGCCGACTCCGCGTCGGGAATTTGAGAAAGATCGGCCAGGGCCCGGCGCAGTTCCTGGTCCGGAAGGTTTTGAGCCTGGGAGCTAACGGCATGAACAATGTCGGAGTACTTCGCGGCGGCCTCCCGAAGCTCTTGGCGCCGCTGGGGGATCTCACGACCGGCAATCATCGCGAAATCCAAATCGTCTTGCGCCCCCCTCACAGCGGCAACGGCCCCGTGGAGGCGCTCCAAGTCGGTGCCAAGCCCCAGCCCGCTTCCCGCCCGCGCGCCGGGCGCGAGTCGGCCCAGCGCATCGGCCAGTTCCACGCGCTGGGCGTCCGTGCGCGTGTTATCGACGACATTCATGCTGCGCGATCGATCGACGACGACCGCCAGCGCCCCCCGCTCGTCTGCGGTTGCCAGCCGCGCGGCCACGGGCTTGAGCAGCGACAACAGCAGCGCCAACAGCGCGGCGGTGCGCAGCCCCGGCAGCAGCCATCTCCAGGGGAAGCCCACGTATCGCAACTGCGATGGATAGAGCCAGGTGATGGCAACCATCGCCACCATCACCCCTGCGGCAACGGCCGGCCAGTGCTGCAAGGACTCCCAATAGACCTCCGCCAGCGGCAACATCAGAGCGCTGTGGATCATCGTGGCCGCCCCCCCGCAGACCACCGCCCCAAGGCCATTTCCAGCGCGCCGAGCACGAGCACGCAGACCACCAGCGGTCCCCACAGCTCATGCCCTGAGCGCCCCACCGAAGTGGCTTCGCGCAGCGGCTGCTCGGTCGATTCAATGCGGCGCACGCCCAGGTTCTGCTCCAGCCACGACCAGCGGGATGCGTCCAATTGCTTCAGATCGCTTTCTGCCTCTGGAGGAGCGATGACATAGTAGAGCGAATACGGGCTGCGTCCCGTCTCTTCGACGTCAAGCCGATATTGGCCGATCATCGACGTGTTGGTGGCGCGAATCTCTCCCTGTTGACCGTAGCGCACCACGTCCAATGCGGTGCGTCTGCCTTTTGGATCGGTCAACCAGACGCGGCGCGGCGCTTCGCCATCGGAAAAAGCGAGCTGAATCGGCTGGCCGGGCGCGAGGTCGCGCTGGGTAGGATTGGCGGCGAGATAGCGCACCGCGTTCTGCAGGAACGGGAGGTAGAAATTCGAGAGCGGAAGCGTTGTCCAGTCGGCGTCGAGCGAGGTGGTCATCAGAATTACCCGCCCGCGCTCGGAGCTTCCTTCGATCAGGAATGGGTCCCCCGTAGCGTACCACGCCAGCGGCCACGCGTACGTCTGCCGCGCGACGGCAGGGAAATAGCGGCCGATGGTCGCGGAGGGAATCGGATCCGGCTTGCCGCGGAGGAACTGGAAGATCGAATGCGTGGCGTCATATCCCAGCACGGAGGTCGCGTCCGATCCGTCGGCGGGAGTCGGCTCCTGCAATTCGCCGGGAAGAATCCCCGCCCCGTCACGGTACAACTGCGCATTGTAATCCTCGATC
>Ga0302326_10016404_pt1 | contig 15508 bp, 12 predicted proteins | sample Palsa_T0_3_FD_202264 | JGI IMG/M metagenome (GOLD analysis project Ga0302326, IMG submission 202264) | Peat permafrost microbial communities from Stordalen Mire near Abisko, Sweden - Palsa_T0_3 | ecosystem: Environmental > Terrestrial > Soil > Palsa > Peat permafrost | place: Sweden: Abisko...
TCACCTCCCAGTAGGGCCGGAAGACGACGTACTGGATCTCTTTCTCGAAGATAGGAGACTTGTGACCGTATGCCTTTCCGATGATGACGTTCTTATAGAAGGCGACGGTTCCGTCCGGGTTCATCGCACGTACGCGAAACTCGGGAAGGTTGACCACGACTGGCGGCTGCGCGAACGAATGTGGAAGCCAGCGCCACCGTTCAAGCGTCAGCTTAATCTGGCGAATGCGGACCCATGGAGGCGTATTGAGTTCATTGATGGTGCGCGTATCAAGATTGCCGGTTGGAGACTCCCCATGTCTGTCCTGGTAATGCTTCAGGCCATCGACGAGCGCACCGTCGTAAATGGTTGCATTCGGGTTCAGTTGTGCGCCCGCAGCGATGTCGCCGATGGTTTGAAGGAATTGCCGCAGGCGGACCACGCCAGCGTAGGGTTGGCCAGGTCGCACAGTCTTCGTAACCGTTGGCAGATTCGGTTCTTCAGCTTGATGTGCGTATCCTTCATACACCGGCAGGAGCTCGAGCAGCTTCCGGTAGCCCGGGAAAGGCGGTTCCAGCTTCTGGATTTTGGCGGCGGGATCGCCCTCATTCAGGACCTGGGCCTGCATGAATTCCGCCAAGGAAAGCTGTACCCATCCCATATCGAGCTGAAACTTGAATTCTTTCGGATTGACTCGGCCGCAGTAGACGGCACGAATGTAGCGCATCGTCGAGACCGTAAGCGCGGTGTCGAATGAGGCAAGGTCTTCTTCAGACGGCCTTTGATCGAGCTTCGTTTGCCCCAGCTTGAGAAGGCGAGCCCCCCATCGTGAGCCATCGTAATCTTCGGGGTCGAGTCCTTTCGCGTCCGCATTTTGTAAGAGCGCGATGACGGCCATTCCCTGAGGACGGACGCGACCGTTCTGAACCCAGAGCAAAGAATAAGCGTTCGTCTCGTAGAGTTTGGCGACCTCTGGTTCGTACGCAGTAAAGTCGGGCCAGTGAAGATCGGTATTATGACCTGAATCCACGACAGCATGGAGCGCGGAAACCCCGGCGGCAGACAACATCTGGCCTGCAAGAGCAGGGCGTTGCTCTGCGAGGAGCGCAGGGAAGGTCTTGCTGTTCGCGACAGACATGCCGCCAACGACTATGCACGCTAGAACAATCATCCACTGCTGCCGATAAGCCGGACTCCCCATGCAAACCTCCGCTTAATATTTTTATTTGAGTGTTGAAAGCCATTCCAGGGTTCCTCTAAATCAGTTCTGCTTCCGCATCGGCACTGCAGACGGGAGCTTGGGAGGCCAATTCGTCAATCAAACCGGTGGGCCGAATCTATTTGCTCTTACTTTGCGAATCACGTGCCTACCACGGCGAGGAGACAGCTAGCACCCGGAACACACGGCTTGACGGCCGCGGGTCAGCCATCGCACGAAAGGTTCAGTGCGTCGCGCGAGGGTTTTGAGAGCCTAACCGGCGCGCCGAGACTCGAGGTCGCGACGAAGAGAGCTTACAAAGTCATCGACCAGGGTGGCGATCTCATCGGCAGCGGTGTCCAATGCAAAATGGCCGCCGTCCATGATGTGAACCTCAGCGTTCGGCACATCCTTGCGGTAACGCTCGGGCTCGCCGGCATCGAAGGACAGCTCGTACTTTCCCCAGATCACCAGGAGGCGGGGCTGCTTCTCCTGCATCCATGCTTGCCACTTCGGGTAAGCATCCACATTGGTTCGATAGTCGTAGAACAGGTCGCTCTGAATCTCCGCCTGGCCGGGTTGGCTGAGAAAATGGAATTCATCGGTCCAGAGATCGGGATCATAGCGATCCGCGTTTGGATCGTTTCCGACGTGGCGCGTGCGCGTGGTTGCTAGCGACAGCAAATTTGTGCGCAGCGCACTTTCGTTGGCGGCGCGATCGGCCCAAAAGGCGCGACGTGTCTTCCAGTTCGCCCCCAGCCCTTCGTTGTGCGCCACAGCATCCTGAATAATCAGAGCCTCGACACGGTCCGGGTGCGCAAGTACCATGCGAAAACCGACCGGGCCACCGTAATCCTGCATATAAAGCGTGTAGCGCGAGAGGCCAAGCGCTTCGGTGAAATGATGCATGATCTCGGCGTAGTGGTCGAAGGTGTACGCGAATTGCTTTGGATCCGGCCAGTTGCTGTGTCCAAAGCCTGGGTAATCAGGCGCGACCAGATGATAACGGTCAGAAAGCCGGGCGAAAAGCGGCTCAAACATTCGCGACGAAGAGGGAAGTCCGTGCAGCAGGAGAATCGTCGGCGCGTCTTTCGGGCCGGCCTCTCTGTAAAAGATCGACAGTCCGTCAATCTGGATCGCGCAATAAGAAGTTGGATATTTCACTGATTGTTCCTTTCGTTAGCCTAAGCGGCTACTGGCGAACCTTCAATCCTCGCGAAAACATTCCACCGGCCTTCGGTGGGAAGCATCCCTGTCAGAAAAAGCAGATTACCAGTCTGCACTGCTTCCGCATATGAGCCGTAGGGCTGTGGCGGGGCCGGGAGCACGATGCCAAGCTCTCTCAACCGGCGCTCGGCGCCCGCGAGTGGGGGACTGTCAAGGGCTACTGGTTCCGCTCTTGAATCTGAACTCATTTTCACGTCTCCATTTCTACCCCGATGCAATTACAAATCGTTCTTGTCGAGCCCGCCGTGACGAGACGACGCGGGTAATACGCGCCGTCTCCTCAGCAACTAGCGCAGCGGTCTGAATGCGGCGCGAAGTTCCTCACTGAACAGCTTCGGCTGCTCCCACGCCGCGAAGTGTCCGCCTTTGGGTGGCCGGTTGTAGTAAATCAGCTTGGGATAGGCTTTCTCCGCCCAGCTCTTCGGGGCCTGATAGATCTCGTCCGGAAAAGCGCTTACGGCAACCGGGATCTGGACACCTCTCGGGTCGAAAAAGCCGCCTTTATATTCCCAGTACAGACGAGCCGAAGAGACGGCAGTGTTGGTCAGCCAGTACAGCGTGATGTTATCGAGAATGTCGTCTCGCGTGAGACCTTCGGTCTGGCCGTCGAAAACGCGTGCGATGAGCGCCTGACTGGCCGCGTCATGATCAAGAATCCAGCCGGCCAGGCCGACCGGTGAATCTGCAAGCGCGTACAAGGTCTCCGGCCGATTCGCCATCTCCGTGGCATAACCCAGGCCGTGTTTATAGAAGAGGTCGAGCTGGTCCCAAGCGCGCTGTTCGTCGGGTGAGAAGCCCGCCGGCTGCGGCTGCCCGAGTTGCAGTGCTTTCTCAACGTCGGCCGGAACCGTGGCCGCCATGTTGGTGTGGATGGCAATCAATTCCGCAGGCGCCTGCACAGCCATCGTCTCCGTAACAGCATTTCCCCAATCACCCCCCTGGGCCACAAATCGCTTGTATCCGAGACGCTTCATCAGCACCGTCCAGGCGCGTGCGATGCGTGCGGGGTCCCACCCAGTCGCGGTCGGCTTTCCTGAAAACCCGTAGCCCGGCAGCGAAGGGATCACCACATCGAAGGAGTCTTCCGTCTTTCCACCGTAGGCAGTCGGATCGGTGAGCGGGCCGATGACCTTCAGCTGCTCGATGATCGATCCTGGCCACCCGTGGGTGATAATGACCGGCAAAGCGTTGGGGTTTTTCGAGCGGACGTGAATGAAGTGGATGTCGAGTCCATCGATGGTCGTAACGAATTGCGGCAAGGCATTCAGCCTCGCCTCCACTTTTCGCCAGTCGTAGTCGGTCGCCCAATACTTCGCGAGCTCTTTCATGGTCGCGAGTTGGACGCCTTGCGATGCATCGCCGACCGTTTCCCGTTCAGGAAACTTGGTCGCCACGATTCGACGATGGAGGTCCGCGAGTTGTTCGTCGGTAGCTTTGAAATGGAAAGGGCGAATTTCGGCTGTGTCCGTTTGTGGCACCGCATCGGGCTGAAGCGCGATAAATTGGCTTGCAGTGATCTCGTTCTTAGCGGTTTGGGCGTAGCTGGACGCAGTTACTAGGAGCAGGCCGGATGCAGTGGCAACGAGCCTGGTGACGCGGGAGATATACCAGCTGTGCCGCACGGTTTCTAAAATCATGGTGAAGGTCCTCTTCTTTTTCTCTCGCTGCGCATTTCTAATTGCATCGGCGGCGATGGACGCATCACACCAGAAGCGTAGAAGTGAAACAATTGGACGTTGGTATTGGCGATACGTTCGTATGAGTCGACGCTATAGTCCCAGATCGCTCAAGCCCGGGTGGCCTTCCGGGCGCCGACCCAGCGGCCAGCGATATTTGCGATCGGATTCCGGGATCAGAAGATCGTTGATAGACGCGTGCCGTGACGTCATAAGCCCGTCGTCACTGAACTCCCAGTTCTCGTTGCCATAGGACCGATACCACCGAGCAGAGTCGTCGTGCCATTCGTAAGCGAACCGCACCGCGATACGATTCACATCAAACGTCCACAGTTCCTTGATGAGGCGGTAATCCAGTTCCTTTGCCCACTTGCGAGAAAGGAAATCGATGATCTCTTTTCGTCCGCTGATGAACTCCGAGCGGTTCCTCCACCGTGAGTCAATCGCGTAGGCCAGCGCCACTTTCCCGGGATCGCGACTGTTCCAGCCATCTTCAGCGAGTCGCACTTTTTGAATCGCACTTTCACGGGTGAACGGAGGCAAAGGAGGCCGGACTGCCGCCGCTGTAGTTGTCATGGTTCTTCTTCTCGCATCATTCGAGATCGGCAAGAGCGACAGCTCGTATCAGCCAAAAGTGAAGGAAAAAGCTTCCGCGCCTGAATCAAGAAACTGGATCTCGAACTGCCGATCAACGATGGGGCCCGGTTGCCTGATCAGCTGATACATTCGTGGCTCTGAAGCCGTACCGTTGCCTTGTTCGTCCACGTCGACGCCGTGTGCCGTGCCGGGCGGGTGTCCATCGATTAGCACACGAAATCGTACGGGCATTCCCGGCGTTGCGGGCCCCATGACGAGATGAAGATCGCGGGCGTGGAAGCGGTAAATGATGCGCCCATCGGCTTTGTTGGAAGCTTCATTCGATACGACTGCTTCTCTACCCATCGTCCAATCGCCCGAGAGTGCCCATTGGTTCAGCTCTAGCCGTGCAGGTAAAGCGTAACCGTCACGCCTGTCGGGTCGTGCACCGCCGGGTGACACAAAGTTCTCGGTGCGCCCATAGCCGACATAGTTCTCCCCGGACTTTAAGTCGTTCCAATCGGCTGCGGCTTCGGCGCCCTCAGGATTAATCGATACCAGTTCGTGACTGACGTTCGCGACTCCGGATTCGTAGAGCAGTTGTTGAATAATCAATTCCGACTGTTGGTACTCGCCTTCGCCAAATTGATGGTGCCGGATTCGTCCCTGCGCATCGATGAAATAGAGTGCCGGCCAATATTCATTGTTAAAATCGCGCCAGATTGCATGGTCGTTGTCAACCGCGATCGGATAGTCGATCCCAATCTCTTTTGCCGCCTGGCGAACGTTATCAATGCGTTTTTCAAAGGAGAACTCAGGCGAGTGAACCCCGATGACTACCAATCCTTGAGCTTTGTATTTCCCCGCCCACGCGCGCACGTAGGGAAGTTGGCGCCGCCAGTTGATGCACGAATAGGTCCAGAACTCGACCAGGACAACTTTGCCACGCAGGTCGGCTGCCGTTAAGGGGGTTGAATTCAGCCACGCGGTGGCGTTGCGGAGAGAAGGCAACTTACCTTCTACAGGCAATTGACTCGCGTTGGACGCCACCGGTTTCACTCTGATCGCTCGAAAGTTTGACGGTGCTGTTCGACCAGTCTGCACTCTCGCATACCCGACTACGCCGAGCGCCGCGAAAGCGAGGGTTGTAGCCGCAATCCCGAGATAGCGATGGAGATTGCGCCGATTATGGTTGAACTCTTTGAACATGAGCTTCTCCGAATTGGCGAACGGCCTTCGCCGTCGGGTCGATCACGCCGCATTTGTGGCGGCGTTCGTTTCAAATGTCGTCACCACGTTGATGTTGCCGTGTGTAGCTTTGGAGTACGGACATTCCAGGTGCGCTCCATCCACAAGTGCTTGGGCGATTTCGCCCTCGATGCCAGGAAGGTTGACCTTAAGACGAGCTTGGAGCAGGTAGCCGGTCCCGGCTGTGCCCAAGTCCACTTCGGTATCGATGGCGAGATCCGCTGGCAGCCTCACTTTCATCCTGGCAGCCACAATCTTGAGTGCTGACAGGTAGCACGCAGACCAACCCACAGCGAACAACTGCTCGGGATTGGTGCCGGTGCCGGGATGGCCTGGAACAGAAAGCTTAACGTCGAGGCGGCCATCGGAGGTTTGGGACGCTCCACCGTCGCGGCCACCCGTGGTGTGCGCTTTCGCGGTATAGATCACTTTTTCGATGGGGGTGATGCTCATGACAGTTCTCCTTTATCTGAGTGTGCTAATTGTACCGAGGCGGCACTTCATGATATTGACCGACATAATAGAGACCGAACGTTACGCGATACTTCGAAGGAGAACAATTGGACGATGGTATTGGCAATACTTTGGTATTAATCGACAAGCCCAAGAGAATGGCCAATACCGGTCCACGGGAACCTCATATTCGTGCGGGATGCTCGCACAGCCTGCTCCCGTGAAAATCAGGGGCTCTCTGGTAGAATTCCCAGATCGCAGGGGCGGCATCAGTGATTGAGCGCTGTGGAGCATGAACTTAGCGCACGCACTTGTCCATGAATGGGGTTACAACCCATGTTGCACGCTACACTAATTGTCTTCGTTGTCGACGACGACATCTCCGTGCGCGAGTCGCTGGAGTCGTTGATCCGCTGTGAAGGCTGGCAGCCGCAGACCTTCGCTTCCGCACAGGAATTCCTCGGTTATCCACGAGTTCATACTCCGAACTGCCTGGTGCTCGACGTTTCTCTTCCGGGTCTCAACGGTCTGGACCTCCAACGCCTCGTCGCCGATGAACGCACCGACATGCCTATCATTTTCATCACGGGTCACGGCGACGTGCCCATGACGGTCCGAGCCATGAAGGCGGGGGCAGTCGAATTCTTGACGAAACCCTTCAACGATGACGTGTTGTTGACGGCCGTTCGGTCAGCCCTCGAACGGAGCCACGCGGCGCTCGGGCACGAGGCTGAGATGCAGGTACTGCGAGATCGTTACGCGTCGCTATCTCAACGCGAGCGGCAGGTTATGTCGTTAGTGGTCTCAGGTCTGCTGAATAAACAAGTCGCTGGGGAGCTGGGTATCAGCGAGATCACGGTGAAGGCACACCGAGGCAAGGTGATGCAGAAGATGAAGGCCGATTCTCTTGCCGACTTGGTGAAAATGGCCACTAGGCTCGGCCCCGAGCCCGCAACGATTACAGCGGCGTAACGCGAAACCCGTCCTCGAAGTTACTGCTGAATTCGCAGTATTCGTAGACGTGATCCTTCAAGGATTTGCCGGTGCTGTGGGCGGCCGCTCCCGAAACCGGGCGGCCAAGATCAATTGTGGGAGGGTGGCAGCACGGGAAACCGCGCTGCGCCCTGCTCCTAGAGGAGGAAAACATCATGAAGAAGTCCACAGCACCGATCTCCCTTGCCGGCTCCCAGCTCGGCGAAGTACGTCACGTCTGCGCATTTTTCAATAGCGACGACGAAGAGTATCGCGTGCTGCTTCCATTCATTAAAGACGGTTTCGAGTGTGGCGACAAGGCGGTCCACGTCGTGAATCCGGATCAACGCCACGACCACCTGCAGCGGCTGGCCGCGGCCGGAATCGATCCCACAGCCGCCGAGCAGAATGGGCAATTAGAGGTTCGGATCAACACCGAGGCGTACCTTCGGAACGGCCGTTTTGATCAGGATCGAATGCTGACAGCGTTCGAGCAGATGGCCAGTGGCAATGCCACGGGCGCTTTCCCCCTCAGCCGCATTTGCTGTCGCATGGACTGGGCGGTTCAGGATCGATCCTACATTGACGATCTCGTTGAGTTCGAAGCGCGCGTGAACGATGTGTGGAGCTGCCACGACGATGCGGTCATCTGCACCTACCAACTCGGCAAGTTTGGCGGCGACACTGTGATTGATATTATGCGGACCCATCCGATGATCATTATCGGCGGTATTCTCCAACGGAATCCTTTCTTTGTGCCGCCCGAGGAATTTCTGCGCGAGGTCCGCGCCCGCCGGACCATCCGAACTTCCTTGTCTTCCACGGCTGCCTGATATGGAAGCCCAACCCGAACTTGCCTCCGGCGAAGTCAAGCACCTGCAACGGTGCATCAACGATCTTATTAGCCTGCTTGCTCTTCCTGCCATCTGGAGCGGCGGTGATCCATCCCATATTCTTCATACCTTGCTTGATGCGCTCGTGCGCATGCTGCGCTTGGACATGGTCTCAGTGAGGCTGACAGATCCACTGGGCGACGCGCCCGTTGAGATCGTCCGGTTCGCCGAGCATCGAGGACCGGTGCCTTCGGCGCACGAGATCTGCGAAGCGCTCAGGCAGTGCTCAGAAAGCGACTTGCGGAAGTGGCCTCCCTTGCTTCGGAAGCTCATGGGTGAGGCGGACGTCTCGATCGTTGCACTGCCACTGGGACTACAGGGCGAACTCGGCCTAATGGTGGTAGCGGCTGAGCGAGAAGATTTCCCCCGGCAAACGGAGGCGCTCCTTCTGAACGTAGCGGCGAATCAGGCGTCGATCGGGCTCCAGGAGGCACGGCTCCTGAGCCATCAGAGGCGGGTTGCGAGCGAACTTGATCGGCAGGTCGCGCAACGAACCGCCGAGCTTGCGGCTACGAACGAAGAGCTCAAAAGGGAACTTGCTGAACGCAGATTGGTTGAACAGAGGCTCGGGCAAGAGGAGAGGGAACTAAAGCGAAGCGAGGTCCGCAAGGCTGCGATCGTGGACTCGGCACTCGACTGCATTGTGACGATCGATCACGAAGGCCGTATCACGGAGTTCAATCCCGCGGCGGAGCGCACCTTCGGCTATCTTCGGAATGATGTTTTGGGAAAGCATCTTGCAGATGTAATCATTCCACCGGCTCTCCGGGAGAGGCATCGTCAAGGCTTTGCCCGCTACCTCGCTACGGGCGAGGCGCGAGTGCTTGGGAAGCGCCTTGAGATGACGGCAGTACGTGCTGACGGAAGCGAATTCCCCGTCGAGTTGGCAATCACGCGCGTGCCGCTGGAAGGGCCAGCATCCTTCACCGGCTATCTGCGTGACATTACAGAACGCAAACAAGCGGAGCGCGAACTGCGGCGCAGCGAGGCGTTTCTCGCGGAAGCCCAGCAGCTTAGTCGAATCGGCAGTTTTTCCTGGCGCGTAGCGACAGACGAAATCACCTGGTCAGAGCAGCTTTATCGCATCTTCCAGATCGACCGGGATGCGCAGGTGACTTTTGAGCTGATTGGTGCCCGGATCCATCCTGAAGACTTGTCAGCGTTCCAAGAGCATATTGAGCGATCTCGCCGTGACGGCAGCGATGTGCGGCTCGAGTTCCGCTTGCAGATGCCGGATGGCGCCGTCAAGTACATACACGTCGCCGCTCATATCCGCGGCGATCACGGCCAACTGGAATACATCGGCGCAGTTCAGGACGTGACGGAACGCCGAGCCTTCGAAGATGCACTGAGCAAGGCCCGATCCGAGCTGTCGCACGTAACCAGGATCACCAGTCTCGGAGTCTTGACCGCATCCATCGCACACGAAGTGAACCAGCCGCTGTCGGGCATTATCACCAACGCCGGCACCTGTCTTCGGATGCTGGCGGCCGATCCTCCCAACGTGGATGGCGCTCGCGAAACTGCGCGGCGTACGATTCGCGATGGCAACCGCGCGTCTGAGGTGATCACTCGCTTGCGCGCGCTCTATGGCAAGAAGGCTCCAACCACCGAAGCGGTGGATTTGAACGAGGCTACACAAGAGGTACTGGCCCTGTCATTGAGCGAACTTCAGAGAAATCGTGTGATCGTGCGGCCGGAACTTGCCGAAGACCTCCCTCTTGTCACCGGCGATCGTGTCCAGTTGCAGCAGGTCATCCTGAACCTGATTCGGAATGCATCGGACGCGATGCGCGCCGTCGACAATCGTCCGCGGCAGTTGCTGATTAGAACTGAGCCGGACGAGGGCGATCGTGTGCGTCTGACCGTTCAAGATGCGGGAGTCGGCTTCGACCCTCATGCGGCAGACAGACTCTTCGAAACCTTCTACACCACCAAGAATGACGGTATGGGAATCGGACTGTCGGTCAGTCGCTCCGTTATTGAGAGTCATCATGGCCGTCTGTGGGCAACACTGAATGATGGTCCGGGCGCTGCGTTTTCGTTCTCGATTCCTCGTGCACCGGAAAGTCTGACTCGCTCCGACAGTAATCGCAACATTCCGACACCTGCCGAAACAGACGCGGCCTGAGGAATCGCTAACAAGTGTGTGGCAACTCCTCGCCGGACTCGCCGATTTAGATCGGCCCGCCGGTACGGCCCATCCGGTTGGACTCTGACCAAGACGCAGACCAATACCAAAGTGCAATAGACGGTCCATACTGAAGAGGCGCATGCTCGTTTAACAGCGCCACTAGGAAAGGATTCCATCGAGAACGAGTTCAGCCGCGTCGTCAATCCGCTGCCCGGGTTGGCTTCGGCAGCGCTCCCTTACAGGTGCATCGATTTCTTCAACCAAGGCGGATGGGGATACGCAGATTCCACCGTTGCTGAAGCCCACGGTTGGCTGGACAGCGGAATGAATTTATGACGGCCACACGTCCGCTTGTGTCAGTAGTGGATGACGACGAGTCTGTGCGTGAGTCGCTACCCGACCTGTTGAAGGAGTTTGGTTTTGCAGCTCAGGTGTTCTCGTCGCCGGAGGAATTTCTCGCATCCGATTGCGTAGGCCAGACCGAATGCCTGATCCTCGACATCGCGATGCCGGGAATGAGTGGTCCTGACCTTCAGAGGGAATTGAAGCTCCGCAACCAGAAGATTCCGATCGTATTCATCACCGCCAGTATGGATAAGGCCATTCGGCCCCGGCTCCTCGAGCAGGGTGCGGTGGAGTGCCTTTTCAAGCCTTTCAGTGACATTGCTCTGCTCGAGGCACTCAATACCGCTCTTCGAAAGAACTGAGCGGCAGCCTTAGGTCCATTCCATTTTTCCAGCTGAGCCAACGCCTTCGTTGCAAGGAGTATCGCTAGGTTAGCGCTGACCAGCTTTTAATAAATTCTGCCAGCCGGCCCAGAGCGTCGGGAAACTTATCGGTCATCGCTGCGAAGCCAAGGCGAAAATGCGACGGCGCATCCCAGCAATCCCCGGGAACCAGCAGGATGCCCTGTTCCGCCGCCGCCTGGCAAAAGGGGCGGCTGTTCTCTCCACTGACCAGCCATGGGAACGCCGTTACTCCGCCGCGAGGGGGAATCCAGCCCAGCGTCTCGCGATGTTCGGACATAAAGCTGGCAAGCTGCCGAAGATTCCGAGTTGCGGTTTCCTGCGTTTTCCCGAGGATTACATTGCGGTGGCGCATTGCAATCTCCGCCAGCATTTCTCCGGCAGTGTTATTCGAAATAGAAAAAATGGTGCGGGCGTTCCAGTAGAGTTCGCGGCGCTTGGGGTCGTGCTCGATCATCCAACCGGTCCGAACTCCGGATAAAGGAAAAGCTTTCGAAAAGTCGTGAATGACGGTTGCATGCGGCAGACGGGAAGCCGATCTGGTCGCCAGTCCATGATGTTGGACATGATAGATCGGATGGTAAACCTCATCGCTGACCAGTTGAATTTCGCGAGACGCCGTGAACTCGTGCAAGCGGTCGAGTTCCGCATCGCTAATCGTTGCGCCCGTAGGATTGTGAGGACTGTTAATCAGAACAAACTTTGTGTTTCGATCTACGAGTTGCTTAATCTTATCGAGGTTGACGCGAAAATCGTTCTCCTTACGAACCGCGTAGTAGCGAATCTCGATCCCAAGCGATTCCGGCAGAGCGGAAAACGGCGGATAGCCTGGGCGAGGGAGGACCACGTTGGCTCCGGCTTCCGCCGCCAGCCAAAAGAGAATGAGCAGCGCCTCAGAGGCTCCGGTTACAACCTGGACCTCATCGACATTCACGCCCTGCATGTCGGCGATGGCTGCGCGCAGGCCCTCGGCGCCGGCGGGTCGGCTGTAGGCCAATTTGTGGTTGAGGAATCGCTGCCGTTCCTGCTCACTTGCGAGACTCAGGATCTCATTCAGGGTCCAGCGAGGTCCTTCGCTGGCGGCCAGATTGAATTCAATGTCGTGCTCGTAGGCGTCCAGCCACATGTCCAGCAGGAAGGGTTTCAATTGCACGTCGCACCTCGAAGAATTCGAACATCCGCGCCCAGCGCCCGTCCATTGCGGGGGTTCATCGTTCGCCAAAAAATTTCGATGCGTGATGGAAATAGAGCCTGCTGATTCTACTATTTGAGAGTGTTAACCGGAAAAGCGGGAGCGGGAATCTTCTGTTGTTGTGCAACGATGGAGTTGTCGGGGCATCTTAAGTGTGTAAGCCTGTTTGCGGCGCCCATTTCCGCCCGCCGTGATCCGGGTATGCGAAGGAGCGAGAGCATGAGCGACAGGTTGCAACAGGTATACATTGCGCGGCACGGAAACACGGCATGGACCGTGTCCGGCCAGCACACGGGCCTTACCGACTTGCCCCTAACCCCGAATGGCGAGCTCAACGCCCAACGGCTCGGAGAACGGCTGAAGGGAATGACGTTCGCAAGAGTATTTACCAGCCCATTGCAGCGTGCGCGCCGGACCTGCGACCTGTCCGGTTTTGGATCCGGCGCAGAAATCGACCCGGACCTGGTGGAATGGAACTACGGGAAATATGAAGGACTGACTTCGGCCGATATTCTCAAGCAGCGTCCGGACTGGCAACTGTTCCGCGATGGTGCTCCTGGGGGCGAATCGCCAGACCAGGTAAGCCAACGGGCGGACCGAGTGGTGCAACGTGTCCGCCGCGTGGCCGGAGATGTACTTCTCTTTTCCAGTGGACATTTTATTCGAATTTTGACTGCCCGCTGGCTAGGGCTCGGTCCCGACACGGGGAAATATTTTCTGCTCAGTCCGGCGAGTTTGAGTGCGCTGAGTTATGAGCACAACATCTCCCAGCCGGTGATCCGGCTCTGGAATGACGATCACCACGTGGTGCCATGAATCGCAATCCATGACCCGCAACCCATGAGTCGCAAACCTTAATCGCAAAAAAGATGGCTGAGGCTCTTCAGTTAACCGAAGTTACCCATTACCATTTCCAGATACCCCGGATTCGAGAAGGACTCATAATGAGCACAAAAAGTGCGCCCCTTCCCAGCCCCGCCAAAGTTGTGCCGAAGACAAAGTCGGCAAGTATTTCCGAACTTCTTCGGCAGTATGGGGCCGGTGCCATTCCCTTTGCCGGGACGTCTGACGCGCTCTACGAACGACACCTGGTTTTCGACCGGGCGATCGACCCTGAAACAACAGGCCCCCGAGAGCGCTTCGAGGCATTCTCCCGTTCTGTCCGCGACATCCTGGCGCATCGCTGGGTGGCGACCAAGGCCACCTACGAGCAAAGCAACGCGAAACGCATTTACTACCTTTCCATGGAATTTCTCTTGGGGCGTTCGCTGGTCAACAACGTTACGAACCTTTTACTCGACCCTATAGTCCAGGATGCAATCCAAAGAACGGGGATCGATTGGCTTGAATTGGTTGAGCAGGAACCGGATGCGGGTCTGGGAAACGGAGGCCTGGGGCGGCTTGCCGCGTGTTTCCTCGATTCGATGGCCACCATGCAGTTGCCTGCCACCGGCTACGGTCTGCGATATGAATACGGCATGTTTCGGCAGTCGTTCGTAAATGGGTGGCAGCAGGAAAATCCTGACAACTGGCTGCGCGACGGCGATCCGTGGGAGATTTGCCGCCACCACGAGAAAGTGGAAATCAAGCTGAATGTTACCTTCAGGCTGCGGGACGGGCACGTTGACATAATTCCGAACCGGCCATCGAGCCTGTTTGGCATTCCTTTCGATCGCCCGGTAGTGGGTTATGGAGGAAAAACTATTAACACGCTCCGCCTTTGGGCGGCGGCAGCGCCGGATTACTTCAATTTTAAGGAATTCGGTACAGGAGATTTCGTGGGCGCACTCGGCGGCACGCTGGAAGCGGAATCGCTGACTCGCGTTTTGTACCCTAACGACTCTACGACTGCCGGCCAACAACTGCGATTCGTGCAGGAATATTTTCTGGTCGCGTGCTCTCTCGCGGACCTGGTGCGCCGCTTTCTACGGCACAACACCGATTGGGGAAAGCTGCCCGATGAGGCCGCCATCCAACTCAATGACACCCATCCTTCCATGGCCGTTGCCGAGCTAATGCGCATCCTGCTGGACGAAGCACATCTGGGATGGGATCAGGCATGGGATTTGACCCGGAGAACGCTGGCTTACACCAATCACACCTTGCTGCCCGAGGCCCTGGAGAAATGGCCGGTCGCATGGTTTGCGGCTCTCATTCCACGGCAACTGGAGATTATTTACGAGATCAACCGCCGGCTGCTCGACGAAGTTCGCGTTCGCTTCCCCGGAGACGACGGCCGGGTCCAGCGCATTAGTTTGGTCGAAGAAGGGAGTTCCCGCAAGATTCGCATGGCCAATCTCGCCATTGTGGGTTCGCACAGCACCAACGGAGTAGCCGAGGTCCACTCCAGGCTGCTGCGGACGACGACCGTGAAGGATCTGGCCGAAATGTTTCCCGAGCGTTTTAACAACAAGACCAACGGCGTTACGCCGCGCCGCTGGCTGCTCGAAGCGAACCCCAGCCTCTCCCGCGCCATCACAACAGCTATCGGCGATAAATGGGTCACCGATCTGAAGCAGCTCAACAATCTGAAAGCGCTGGCCGACGATTCTGCTTTTCAGGGGGAGTTCCAGGCCTCGAAACGCGAGGCCAAGAGACAGTTTGCCGATTGGCTCAAGGCAACCTCTGGACAGATTGTCGATCCTGAGACCATCTTCGACTGCCAGATTAAGCGTATCCACGAATACAAGCGGCAACTGCTGAACGCCTTGCGCATCATCGTGATTTACAACCGGCTGCGGAAAAATCCCGAGATGGAGGTGATACCGCGTACATTTTTCTTTGCCGGCAAGGCGGCGCCCGCATACCTGCTGGCCAAACTCATCATAAAATTTATCAACAACCTGGCGGGTACCATCGACGGTGACCCCATTGTGCGCGGTCGGATGAAAGTGGTTTTTCTGCCGGAATACAATGTGTCGCTGGCCGAAAGGCTAATTCCGGCCAGCGATGTTTCCAACCAGATTTCGACGGCCGGCTACGAAGCCAGCGGAACCAGCAACATGAAGTTCATGATGAACGGAGCCTTGACGGTTGGAACGCGCGACGGGGCTACCATTGAAATGGCGGAGGAGGCAGGAGAGGAAAATCTCTTCCTCTTCGGACTTACAGTGGAACAAGTCGAGAACAGCCGCTCCTGGTACAGTCCGAAGTGGCACTATGAGCACGAACCGGAGACTCGGGCGGCACTGGACCTTATCTCTTCTAACTATTT
>Ga0302326_10016405_pt1 | contig 15507 bp, 13 predicted proteins | sample Palsa_T0_3_FD_202264 | JGI IMG/M metagenome (GOLD analysis project Ga0302326, IMG submission 202264) | Peat permafrost microbial communities from Stordalen Mire near Abisko, Sweden - Palsa_T0_3 | ecosystem: Environmental > Terrestrial > Soil > Palsa > Peat permafrost | place: Sweden: Abisko...
TACAATTCCAGAGTTTGCATTGTGACGGGGAACTCGCGAGTGACCGATATGTCGGCCGAACGTCGAATTGGCGTGGTCATATTTCTGGCGATCTGCGTGATCGCGCTGCTGGCGCTACCCGAACTGGGCCGAGCACAGCAGACTGATCTGTCGCAGCAAATGCAGCTGTTCAACAGTCTGCCGCCCGATCAGCAACAGTCCATCATGCAGCGTCTGGGTATCGGCGGCTCCAGTGGCTCGGGTCTTGGAGGCCTGGGAAGTTTGGGGGGTCTGGGTTCAAGCTCGCTCCCCGGCGGTCTCGGCGGTTACAGCGGCTCTCAGTCCGTTCTACTTCAACAGTACCTGTTGCAGCAACAGCGCCGGCAGCAAGAGGGAGAGGAGGAGTTTGGACCGCCGAAGTTTAAGCCCGGCGACACCGTTCTGATCGATGTCTCCCTGCAGAATGACCAGGACCAGAACAATCCCAACGCGCCCAACGGCCAGAACAACGGCCAGGGTATGACTCAAAATGGAAACGCAACTCTGGTCGCACCCGCTGGCGGCATCAATTCCACATCGCAGCTCACACCGCAGCAGCTGCAATACTTGCAACAGCAGTTGGCCACCAACAATCAGCGCCTACAGGAGCGACCTCAGCAGCCGATCGAAGAATTGCAAGCCGATGAGAAGCAGCGTCTCATGGATCTGATAGATCTGATCCGCTCTCACAACCCTTACCAGCTCGACAGCGCCGGCGAACTGCTGCTACCAGGAATTCCCGCGATGCCGCTGGCGGGTCTGACGGAGGATCTCGCAACGCGACGCGCAGGGGCGGAGCCCGCGTTTGCTAAGCTGCAAATCAGATTGACGCTGCTGCCTTTGAAGAAGGAGGGCTCGGCGGCGCTCAAACCCTTTGGGTACGACCTGTTCGACAATTCCACCGCCAGCCTACAGTCGATGATCAATTTGCCCGTGCCGGCCGACTACGTGCTGGGACCGGGCGATACGCTCGAGGTGCAGCTGTTTGGAAGCCAGAATCAGGTATTCAGGCTTACGGTGGCGCGCGACGGGCATGTGAGCTTCCCGCAGTTAGGGCCCATTGAGGCGGGCGGTAAGCGCTATAGCGAAGTCAAGAGTGACATCGAAGCGCGCGTGGGGCGACAACTGATCGGGGTGCGCGCCAGCGTATCGATGGGCGAGACGCGTGCCATCAATATTTTTGTGCTTGGCGAGGCCAAGTATCCGGGTTCATATACGGTGACCGGCGTCGCGACGGTCACCACAGCCTTGTTCGCCGCGGGCGGAATCAATCATATCGGCTCGCTGCGAGCGATCCAGCTCAAGCGACAAGGCGAAATCGCGCGCACGCTCGATCTATATGATTTGCTGATTCGCGGTGACAGCGCCAACGACGCAAAGTTGCTGCCGGGGGACGTCGTGTTCATTCCGTCCATCGGTCCCACGGTATCAATCGACGGGGAGGTTCAACGACCGGCGATCTACGAACTCAAGGGCGCGGCCAGCGTCTCCGACCTGGTGCAGATGGGTGGCGGCCTCACGCCCACGGCTGACCGCGACGGCGCCGCACTGGTTCGCGTTGACGCGCAGCAGCGTCGCGTAGTGGTGAATGTGAATCCTTCTGCGCCGAGCACGGCGAGTCCGCCGTTGCGCAACGGCGACGCGTTGCACGTGCTGAGGCTGCGGCCCCAGCTCGATTCCGGGGTGACCCTGGAAGGTTACGTCTATCGTCCCAAGTACTTCGCCTGGCACGAGGGCTTGCACCTATCGGACGTGGTGCAGTCGATCGATGAGCTCAAACCCAATGCGGATCAGAATTACCTGCTGATTCGACGTGAGCTGTCGCCGAGCCGGCGCATTACCGTGTTGTCGGCGGATCTCGCTACCGCGCTGCGCGCTCCCGGCACTGCTGCCGACGTCACTTTGATGCCGCGCGATACGATTCGGGTGTTCGATCTCGAGACCAGCCGGGCTAACGTGATCGCGCCGCTCCTGGATGAGCTGCGGGTGCAATCCAATCTCGCCCAGCCAGTGCAGATCGTGCATATCGACGGTCGTGTCAAGGTGCCAGGTGATTACCCGCTCGAAGCCGATATGCACGTGAGTGATTTGATCCGTGCCGGCGGTAATCTTGATTCAGCGGCCTACGGCATGCATGCGGAACTCTCGCGCTACACCGTCGATAGTGGCGAACAGCGCCGCACCGAGGTGCTGTCGATCGATCTTGGTGCGATCCGCAGCGGCGATCAAAGCGCCAATGTCGCGTTGCAGCCGTTCGATCGTTTGTCGATCAAGCAGATTTCCGGCTGGACCGAGCAGGATCAGGTCGTACTCAGGGGGGAGGTCAGGTTCCCGGGTACCTATTCCATCAAGGCGGGCGAGACGCTGCGCTCGGTAATCGAGCGCGCGGGCGGCCTCACGGCGCAGGCATTCCCCGCGGGCAGCGTTTTCACGCGCGTGGAACTCAAGGAGCGCGAGCAGGAGCAGCTCAATCTCTTCGCCGAGCGCATGCGCATCGCCATTGCCGAGGAAGCACTCGAGGCTGCGCGCGGCAACAATTCGAGCTCCGGACAGTCATTGCAAATCGGCCAGACGCTGTTGGAGCAGCTGCGCGGCGCTAAAGCGGTTGGCCGCCTGGTCATCAGTCTGGAGGACGCGATCCATGCGCGTCCCGGTTCGACTAACGATATCATTCTGCGCAACGGCGATGAACTGGTCGTACCCAAGCAACGACAGGAAGTCATGGTGCTCGGTGAAGTACAAAGTGCATCCTCGCACTTGTATCAGCGACGCCTGTCGCGCGACGACTACATCGACCAAAGTGGCGGCGTGACGCGGCAGGCCGACCGTAGCCAGATTTATGTCGTGCGCGCTGACGGCAGCGTTGATGCCGGCCGACGCGGCTGGTTCAGCTCCAGCGCAGGGGTCCAGATGCGGCCCGGCGATGCTGTAGTCGTACCGCTGAATACTGAAAAGCTGCCGGGACTGGTCACGTGGGCGGCGATCACGACTATTTTATATAACATCGCGATTGCAACTGCGGAAGCGCATGCGATTTGAGGCCATCGCTGTTCGGCGATATGCACGGGCGCAGTGATGGACCGCCCCATGTCGATCAACAGCGATGCGCAATGGCACCATCGCGGCCGGCGGCGCCAGTACTAACCTGCGCGCGGAATCTGATTGGCCGTCCGAGGCTGTATATGTGCCGGATGACGCGCGACGGTCGAGTCGCGAAAGGGCGATGGTATCGATCTGCCCGCACGAGTTGCGCTGTTGTGACATGATCAATTAGGCGGCTGCTGCCACGCGATAGTTTGGAAGGCGTTTAGTTGGATGGAAAAGCGTGTTCTCGTAACCGGCGGAGCCGGATTCATCGGGTCCCATCTATGTGCGCGCCTGCTGAAGGAGAATTGCGAGGTGTTATGCGTCGACAACTTCTATCCCGGTCGACGGCAAGATGTCGCCTCCCATCTTGCGCCTGCTTCGACACGACGTTACCTTTCCCCTTTATGTCGAGGTCGATGAGATCTACAATCCAGCATGCGCGGCTTCTCCGATTCACTACCAAAATGATCCGGTACCGACGACAAAGACCAGTGTTCACGGAGCGATCAATATGCTTGGTCTCGCCAAGCGGGTGAAGGCGACGATATGTCAGGCTTCGACCAGCGAGGTATACGGCGATCCGGCAGTTCATCCGCAGACTGAGTCGTATTGGGGTCACGTAAATCCAATCGGCATCAGGTCTTGCTACGACGAAGGCAAGCGATGTGCGGAAACGTTGTTCTTCGACTATCAGCGACAGCACGCCTTGAAAATCAAGGTCGCGCGGATTTTCAATACCTACGGACCGACGATGCATCCTCGGGATGGCCGTGTCGTTTCCAATTTCATCGTACAGGCGCTGACAGGCGAGCCGATCACCATCTATGGAGACGGAATGCAGACGCGCTCATTTTGTTACGTAGACGACCTCATCGAGGGTTTTCTTAATGGGGACCGATGAAAGTGTTGCCGGGCCGATCAACCTCGGAAACCCGATCGATTTTTCGATGCTCGAGCTCGCCGAAGAGGTTCTGCGGGCTACCCGGTCCCGGTCAGAGATTGTTTTCAAACCGTTGCCCAGTGACTATCCAGTGCAGCGTCAGCCGGATATCAGACTTGCGCAGCAGGTGCTGAACTGGACTCCGCTGATCAATCTGCGCGATGGCCTGGTGCCCGCAGTAGACCATTTCCGTCGGATATTGAGATGTTGAAAGCTTGGCGCGGCAGTCCCGCAATCAGGGACGATCGAGACTCAGCGGTCCGATTCGAACCTGACAGGCTTGCATGTCCCCTGATATGAATTCGCCAACAAATGAGCCCGGGCAGCAGGCGTTTCTGATACTCGCGGGCGAGCAGCCGGTTCAAGCGCGACGGTTTGAAAGCCGGCTATTGCCGCTGTTGTTGGATCGATGGCGACTGATCGCGGCTGTGTCGCTCCTGTTTGCCTTCGGAGCGGTGGGCTATTGTCTCAGTGCTGCCAAATGGTACCGTGCCCAGGTACTCATGGCTGCCGTGCAACCAGACCAGGGAACAACCAATCTTGGTTCAGTTGGCGGCGGCCTTGGCGGTATAGCGGCGCTGGCCGGTATCGATCTGGCCGGAAACGACAGCTTCAAGAAAGAATTTGTCGCGCGACTCTCGTCGCGCGCATTTACCTATAAATTTCTGACCGACGAAGGTCTCATACCGATCCTTTTCTCCCGCAAATGGGACGCCGAGCATCAGCGGTGGAAATCGACCGACCCCAATCAACGGCCAACCCTGGAGCAGGCCTACAAGCTATTCAACGATAAGGTCCGAACGATCTCGGAAGATCGCCGCAATGGCCTGATCAAGGTAACCATCGACTGGACGGATCCGCTGCTTGCGAAGGACTGGGCAAACAAGCTGGTCACGAGATTCAACGCCGATATGCGTGACGTCGCGCGCGATGAATCTCAGCGCAGCCTTGAGTACCTGCATCGAGAACTGGCGCGCACCGAGCTTGTCGAATTGCGCCAGACTATCAGTGGACTCATAGAATCTGAAACCCGCAAAGCGATGCTGGCGACTGTTCGCGAGCAATACGCTTTCAAGATCATTGACCCGGCTTTCGTTCCGGAGAAAGATGCGATCGTCTGGCCACGACCCGCACTGTTAGTCGCAGCGGCTCTGATTGCGGGAGGCCTGGTAGGAGCGCTGCTGGCGCTTGGATTGGCGAGCCGACGCGTGTCGGCCGGATAGTTTCCCGAAAACCGGTAGAGACCCAATGTTTGACGGCAAGAGCATCCTGATCACCGGCGGCACCGGTTCGTTTGGGCAGCGCTTCGTGAAGCGGGTTCTCGAGCGCTACGCCCCCAAGCGTGTCGTGGTCTACTCTCGAGACGAATTGAAACAATTCGAGATGAGCCAGGTGTTCAATCATAAATCGATGCGCTACTTCCTTGGGGATGTGCGCGACCTGGATCGCTTGCGGATGGCAATGCGCGAGGTCGACGTGGTGATTCATACGGCCGCTCTCAAGCAGGTGCCGGCGGCGGAATACAATCCGATCGAATGCATCAAGACCAACATATCGGGCGCCGAGCATGTGATCAAGGCGGCGCTCGATAACGACGTAGAACGAGTGATTGCGCTATCGACCGATAAGGCCGCCAATCCGATAAACCTGTATGGGGCGACGAAACTTGCGTCGGACAAGCTTTTCAGTGCCGCCAACAACATTGCCGGCGGGCGTCGAAGCGTCTTTTCCGTAGTGCGCTACGGGAACGTGGTTGGCTCGCGCGGATCCGTCGTGCCATTTTTCCGCAAGCTGTTGGCCGAGAAGTGCGCCTACCTGCCGATTACCGATGAGCGGATGACGCGCTTCTGGATAACGTTGGACCAGGGCATAGAGTTCGTAATGAATACGATGGAACGGATGCATGGCGGTGAAATATTCGTGCCGAAATTGCCGTCCATTCGCGTGCGTGACCTGGCGCACGCGCTGGCGCCGGGACTGCCTACGAACGTGGTTGGCATACGACCGGGTGAAAAGCTGCACGAAGTGATGTGTCCGGCGGACGATTCTCACCTCACCCTTGAATTCGCGAATCACTATGTATTGCGGCCGACCATCCGCTTTCACCACGAGGACATCGATTACGCGACCGACAGGAGCGGGGACGCGGGCAGGCCGGTCGCGTCGGGTTTTGAATACAGCTCGGGTACAAATCCGTGGGTCCTGACGATCGATGAGATCCAGCAGATGAATCGCATCGCGGGCGTCTGAGTCGATTCCTGCGGCACGGAGCGGATGGGATGAAATTGGGGCTTGGCACGGCTCAGTTCGGCAGCCGTTACGGTGTAACCAATGCCCTGGGGCAGGTTCAACCCGAAGCGGCCCGGGCCATGATGCGGTTTGCGCTCGAAAACGGCATCGATCTGTTCGATACCGGGCCGGCTTACGGGACGGCCGAGCAGCTCATGGGCTCTGTGCTACCGACCGCGGCGAAAATAGTCACGAAAACGCGCATTACGCGTCGGCCTTCCTTCAGCAGCGACGATATAGCGGAAGTCAGGACATCATTTCTGGATTCCCTTGGTGCTCTTCGGCGCACCGACATATATGGGTTACTGGTACATTCGCCAGATGACCTGCTGCGGCCGGGCGGTGATCTCATAGTGGAACTGCTGCTGGAGCTTCGCGACCGGGGCGCGGTCCAGAAGGTCGGTGTGTCGGTGCTCAGGCGAGAGCATATAGAATATTGCCTGCGGCGCTATCCGCTCGATCTATATCAGATTCCGATGAATTACCTTGATCAGCGGATCGTTCGGTCCGGTCTGCTGCGGGACCTGCAGGACAGCGGGGCGGAGATTCACGCCCGCAGCATTTTCCTGCAGGGAATTCTGCTGGCGCAACCGGATGACCTGCCGGAATACTTTTCTCCTTGGCGGGATAAGCTTGCAATGATCCGCAGCGAGCTGGCCGCGGCCGGTGCGGCTCCAAGCGCCGCCGGGATAGCGTTTGTGCGCAGTCGAACGCCGGCGAGCTATGCGATTGTCGGGGCGACTTCGATTGCGGAGATGCAGCAATTACTGCAGCAGTCCTCGGCAGCCGCTGCCGGGCTGCGATTCGACGACTTCGCAATCGACGACGAGGCCTTGATTGACCCATGGCGGTGGCCGGCATTTGGGACATCGTGACAGCGGCTCCTCCATGTCAGCCGTAATAGCGGTACTGCAGGCCCGGATGTCGTCTACCAGGTTGCCCGGCAAGGTGTTGTTGCCCTTGTTGGGTGTACCGATGCTTACCCGTCAGATCGAGCGCGTTCGTCAGGCGAAGTCGCTCGATCAGATCATCGTCGCCACCAGCACTGTATCTGGTGATGACGCTATCGCCGCAGAGTGCGAGCGGGCAGGAGTAAGCTGCAGCCGCGGATCGCTCGATGACGTCCTTGACCGCTTCTACCACGCGGTCGAGCCAACGTCGGCCACGGACGTGGTGCGCCTGACAGGAGACTGTCCGCTGATATGCCCTGAGATCATCGATGCCGTGGTGGCATGCCGTGAGCATGGAGGTTTCGACTACGCCAGCAATGCGCATGAGCGAACCTTTCCCGACGGCCTCGATGTCGAAGTGATGACCCGCGAAGCGCTGACTTCGGCATGGCGCCACGGCCGGCTGCCTTCGGAGCGAGAACATGTGACCCCGTATATATGGAAGCATCCGGAGTGGTTTCGGAGTGGAGCGTATAGGAACTCGATCGACTACTCGGCACTTCGCTGGACCGTAGATGAGCGCGCGGACTACGCACTGGTTTCGATGATTTTCGAACGCCTTTATCCGGTCAATACGCGGTTCAGGATGGCAGATGTGCTGCACCTGCTGGAGTCGGAGCCCGGGCTCGGGCAGTTGAATGCCGGCATTCAGCAAAACCAGGGATACCTTAAATCGCTCGACGCCGACCGGCAGTTCATCGGCGCGGCGAGCAGTTCCCCTAAGCCATGAGGATGAAGAAATCATGAGCGGCCCGAGCTTCAAGCAGTCCGAAGCGCTGCTGGCGCGCGCCTTGCGCACCATCCCTCTGGGAACGCAGACGTTCAGCAAGAGCAAGACCCAATATCCGCACGGCGTATCGCCGTATTACATCTCGAGAGGCAAGGGCGCCCGGGTGTGGGACGTGGATGGAAACGAATATGCCGATTTCATCAACAGTCTTGCAGCCGTCACCCTGGGATACTGCGATCCTGATGTTGATCGCGCCGTGGCGGACATGATGCGCAACGGCGTAGTGTTCAGCCTGCCGCACCCGATCGAAATTGAAGTTGCCGAGGAACTGGTCAAACTGATTCCGTCAGCCGAGATGGTACGGTTCGGAAAGAACGGATCGGATGCCACGGCGGGAGCTATTCGTGTGGCGCGGGCATTTACCGGGCGCGATCACGTGGCAATTTGTGGCTATCACGGCTGGCAGGACTGGTACGTCGGCGCCACCCTGCGCAACAAGGGCGTACCGGGCGCCACTCGCGCATTGACGCATGTATTCCGGTACAACGACATCGACTCGCTGCACTCGATACTGAGTGCGCATCCGGGTGAATTTGCGGCCGTGATCCTCGAACCCATGAACATTGAGCAGCCGCGGGCTGGCTTTCTTGGCGAGGTCAAGGAACTCGCGCATCGTCACGGCGCACTGCTGGTGTTCGACGAAGTAGTGACGGGATTCCGCCTTCACATAGGCGGGGCGCAGTCGCTGTTTGGTGTGATGCCGGATTTGTCCGCCTTTGGCAAAGGGATGGCGAACGGTTATCCCGTGTCTGCGGTGGTCGGCCGTGCCGACGTCATGCGTGAGATGGAAGAGGTGTTCTTTTCCTTCACTTTCGGCGGCGAGACCCTGTCGCTGGCCGCGGCACTCGCCACGCTACAAAAGCTGCAGCGGGAACCCGTGATCGATCAGCTCAGGCGCACCGGTGAGCGCGTGATCTCCATAGTCAGGGGGCTGGTGGCGCAATTCGGGCTGGACGGCTGTTGCAGCGTCAGCGGGCACCCGGCGTGGAGTTTCCTGAGCTTGCGTGATGTCGGCGATATCAGTATGTGGGGACTGAAAACGCTGCTGCTGCAGGAGATGTTCGCCAAAGGCGTGCTTACTCTCGGAACGCACAATATTTCCTACGCGCACGGTGACGAGGACCTGGAGCGCCTGCGCCGCGGCTATGAAGCGGGCTTTGCGCGGATGCGCGAAGCAATCGACGGACGCCCGCTGCGCGAACTGCTGCAATGCGAACCGATCCAGCCGTTGTTTCGTGTCCGCTGAGGTCGCGTTTCGGGCGGATGCGGCCCGTGACATGGGTTCCGGTCATGTCGTGCGCTGCGTTTCCCTGGCCGATGAGTTGCGCCGGCGGGGGGTGCGCACGCGGTTTATAGCTCGGTATCTTCCCCCGGCATTGGAAGCCGGGGTCCTGCGGCGCGGACACGCAGTGGTGCGCCTGCCGGTGCCCGCCGTTCCCGATCCGGATCTGACTGGTTACGCCAGATGGCTCGGCGTTCGGACGGATACCGATGCTATCGAGACGGCTGGCGCGCTTGACGCTTCCGGCGGCGCCGAATGGCTGGTGTACGACCACTACGCACTGGATGCGCGCTGGTCGCGTATTGCGCGTGAACATTCGAAGCGGGTGCTGGCGATCGATGATCTTGCCGACCGCGCGCACGAATGCGATGTGTTGCTCGACCAGACTCCATGCAGCGATCCGGCGGCGCGTTATCGGCACCTCGTACCAGCCGGCTGTCGCCAGCTGCTGGGCCCGCGCTTCGCTTTGATCAGAGGTGAATTTCTGGCGGCCCGCGCGGCCGCGAGAATTCGTAACGATGGAATTCATTCCATTCTGGTCGCTCTGGGCGCATTTGCCGAGGAAGCCCATCTGGCAACCATCCTGGGAGGTCTCGGCCGGCTGGTGAAGCCCGACGGCATCCGTGTCAACGTCATCGGTGAAACCCGGCCGCCAACAGCGCAGTATGGCTTCGAACTGATATTTCACGGTTTCGTGGAGCACCCGGCTCAACTGCTTTTGACAAGCGATCTGGCGATCGGTGGCGCCGGAACCTCGGCGTGGGAGCGGTGCTGTCTTGCTCTTCCCAGCGTGGTGCTGGTAATTGCCGACAATCAGAGGCTCACCGCCGAGGGCTTGGCGAATAGCGGCTGCGCGATAAATCTTGGTTCGCTATCGTCGGTGCAGGCGAATGCGGTGAGCGAAGTGGTAGGCAATCTGATACGAGAGCCGGCGAGGGTTGCTCAGATGAGCTCTCGAGCCTCCGGGTTGGTGGACGGGCTCGGCGCCGGACGAGTCGCGGACGAAATGGGAATCATCTGATGGCGGCCATGGATCCGGATTTTCCTACTCTGACTCTACGGCCAGCGACATTGACCGACTGGCAGGTGCTATTGCAGTGGCGCAACGATGCACAGACGCGTCGCTGGAGCCGCCAGACTGCTGCAGTCGACGAAGGCCAGCATCGGGCGTGGCTGTCCGACGTGATCGGTGATCGTCGACGGCGATTGCTGGTTGCTGAAGTTGCCGGACGTCCGGCTGGTACCGTGCGACTGGATCCGGTGGGGAACGGAACCGAGGTATCCTGGACTGTGGCGCCGGAACTGCGTGGACGCGGTCTCGGACGGCGCCTGGTAGTGCTGGCGCTCGAGGGTGTCAGCGGATACATTTTTGCCAGCATGCACAAGGACAATCTGGCATCTGTGCGTATTGCACAGGCCGCGGGTATGCAATTCGAGACAAGCAACCAGGAGTGGCTAAAGTACTCACTAATGAGAGAATTCGGGCAGACGCCAGAGGAACTGAAGCTATGAAGATTGGATCATGCGACATCGCCGCAGGGCGGACGCCATTCGTGATAGCGGAGATGTCCGGAAACCACAACGGCTCACTGGAGCGGGCGTTACAACTGGTGGATGCCGCTGCTGCAGCAGGCGCTCACGCCGTGAAGATTCAGACCTACACCGCGGACACAATGACTCTTGATATCGAAACCGGAGAGTTTCTCATCTCCGACAAGGCCAGCCTGTGGAGCGGCAAGAGCCTCTACCAGTTGTACCGCGAGGCGCACACTCCGTGGGACTGGCACCCGCGCATTTTCGAGCGATGCCGCCAAAGGGGAATCCTCGGCTTCAGTACGCCTTTCGATGAAACTGCGGTGGATTTTCTTGAAGGCCTTGGCGTGCCTTGCTACAAAATCGCATCCTTCGAAAACGTCGATCTGAACCTGATCCGCAAGGTGGCCAGCACGGGCAAACCGGTGATCATCTCCAGCGGGCTCGCGACGCTGGTTGAGATTGGCGAAGCCGCGGCAGCGGCGCGACAGGGCGGCTGTCGGGACCTGGCAATACTCAAATGCACCAGCAGCTATCCGGCGGAGCCCGCAAGTGCGAATCTCGCAACGATCGCGAACCTGCGCGACGCGTTCCGCTGCGAGGTCGGGCTCTCTGATCACACGATGGGCATCGGTGTTTCGGTTGCCGCCGTAGCGCTCGGGGCCACGATCGTAGAGAAGCATTTCACGCTGAGTCGTACGGATGGAGGCGTGGATTCGGCCTTCTCACTGGAGCCCGCGGAGTTGTCGCGCCTGGTGATCGAATGTTCCGCAGCCGCCGCGGCGGTAGGCTCGGTCGTCTACGGGCCTACAGAACCCGAGGTGGCCTCGTTGCAGTTCCGTCGCTCGCTATACATTGCCCGTGACGTTCGAGCCGGTGAGCCATTGACGCGTGAAAACCTGCGCGCAATCCGGCCAGGACGCGGACTGCCCCCAAAGTATCTGGAGACGCTGCTGGGCCGCCGGGCCACACGCGACGCGGTTTCAGGCACGCCGGCATCCTGGGATCTGATCGCGAGCTAACAGTCCCTGATGAGATTCGGCATTGCCAGCATTTTCTCCTTCCGGCCACATGTGGAGCATCTGGCGTATCTGGCGGCAGTGCTCGAAGGCGGTGGGCACGAAATCCACGGTTTCACATGCGATGCCGCGCTGAGTCATTGCTACAGCCGCGATCTTCGCGGCCGCGCCCGCGTAACCCACTGTGCGGGGTGTGTTATCGGTGGAATCAGGTCATTTGCCGTGCCAAGACTATGGTCGGTGAATCGTCGCCTGCGATCCTCGCTCGACGAGCGCCGGCTCGCACGCCTGACCGTCTCCAGCATTGCCACACGTTATCGCACGGAGTCCGGGGCTGATCTTGAAATTCCGGATCTGCGCGCTGCACAACAGCAGCTGTACGGTCCGATGGAGGTCATTTACGGCAACGCGAAGCGCTGGATCGGTGAGCGCAAACTGGATGCCGTGCTGCTGTTCAATGGACGGATGGATTTGACCGCGGCGCTGGCCGCGGCATGCGAGGATTGTCGAATTCCGTATGTATCCGTCGAACGATCCTGGTTCGGGCACGGCCTGCTGTTGAATCCGGACCAGAATTGCCTCGGGTTGAGGGAAATAAAGCGCATGTCGCTCGAGTTCCGCGATGCGCCGTTGCTGGCGGACCAAGCTCGGTACGCGGGCCGAATTGCCGCCGATCGCTTCAGACAGCGCAACACCCTTGAGTGGCGACTGTACAACATGAACTCGGAGTCCGGCGCGTGGCCCGGACCCGCCGGGTCAACCCGGGTTGCCATCCTGCCAAGCAGCAAGAATGAGGTCGAAGGCCACCCGGACTACCAGTCCCACTGGTCCGACCACACCGAGCCGATGGAGTTGCTGCTCAGGAAGCTGCATCTTGATCCGACGTGGTGTGTGTTGCGATGCCACCCGAACTGGTCAGAGCGTGTAGGCCTAAATACAGGGTGGCGATCGGAGCGTCTGTATTCCGAGTGGGGCAGAAAGTTGGGAATGACGGTTATCCCGAGCTCCGAGCGGGTCAATACCTACGCACTCATTGAACAGGCCGATCTGGTGGTGGTAAATGCGAGCAGTACCGGAGTGGAGGCGGGGCTGCGCGGCAAGCCGGTGGTGGGAATCGGACATGCCCCGTACGAGGACGCTGGTTTTTCGGTGCATATCCAGGACGACCCCGATTGGGGGCTCCTGGACGAACTGAAACGCCATGATCCCGAGCGCTCGATCAGGCGGACTCTGCGTTATCTGTATACCTATGGGCGGCGCTTCACGCAGTTCGAGGACTATGTTCGAGCGCACACGACGCTTCGATATGAGTACCTTCGCGGAGCAGATCCGTCGCGTTTGGTGCGGATGTGCGAGAACCGACGGCTCGAGCCCGACGACCCGGCATCGGGAACGGACGACGAGTCCGAGACTTCGATCGTTCAGTTGGTGCGGCGGGGTGACTGGGACACGCTTGGAAAATGGGAGCGCCCGCGCATTCAGGCTCGTACCCTGCAGGTGCGGCGGCGGTTCGGTCTGCGGTGGGTGGACGGCGTTCGGAGCATACTGCCTCGTGGGGATCTCTGATCGGTCTCGAATGTCTCGGGCCAGCGGTACAACAAGGTGTTGACGTGAAGCAGAGCGAAATTTTTCTGCGTTCCGAAGGCGACGGTTTCCACCGCCGCAACCAGTCTGGTCTGGCCGAGCGGGGGGCGGGTGCGCGCGACGATCAAGTCATCCGGTGTCTCAGAACGCTGGCGCTGAACCCCAAGCGGATTCTGGAGATCGGCTGCAGCAACGGCTGGCGTCTTGATCTGATGAGGCGCGAATTCGGTGCCGAATGCTTCGGCATTGATCCGTCAGCCGAGGCCGTGTCACAGGGGGCCGCGGCCTATCCGGGGGTTACGCTGACGACGGGAACGGCAGAATGCCTGCCCTACGAGGCCGGTTCCTTTGAATTGGTAGTGTTCGGCTTCTGTTTATATCTTTGCGACCGGCAGGACCTGTTTGCGATTGCGGCCGAATCGGATCGAGTCCTGGCGGACGGTGGCTGCATGGTGATCCTTGATTTCTATCCGCCGCTTCCTTATCGAAATCGCTACAAGCATTTCGATGGCCTGTTCTGCTACAAGATGGATTACGCGGCGATGTTTCTATGGAATCCTGCCTATGCCCTGATCAGCCGCCTGATGTTTGCCGATCGAGGGTCCGACCCGATCAATCCCGATGAGCGCCTCTCGGTTGCGGCCCTGCGCAAGGATTCGACGTGCGCTTATGTGGAAAACCCGTTTTCCGCTCGAAGCGGGGTCTAGAATGTTGGTGCTGGTGATCATGATCGGAGACGCGCATTGGCGAACCTAAGGAATGCATTGCAGACACTTTGGATGCACCCCGGGTTTTTCCTGATGCGGTCGATTGCGCGCTTTGACTATGTGCGCACCGCGACGGTACGCGCACAATGCGTCATGCGTGGATCCATCGATGGATATCTCCGCGCGCTGAGTGGCAGGACGTCGGAGTATTTCCCCGGCGCCGATCCGCGATCGCTGGCGGTCGCCGTCGAGCGTGACGGACTGGCTTTTGGCCTGAAATTACCGGCCGCGACCGTGGCCGATTTGCTGGAATTCGCGCGCGTCAATCCATGCTGGATCGACCGCAATCGCAAACTAGGATTTGCGCCTGACCGGATCGAGGAGGCGCGTCAGAGGCTCGGCCGCCGGTTTCTGCTCGCGCAGTACATGAACGTACGACAGCGCTCGCCGCTCGTGGCCAAGCTGGCGGAGGATCCGGTTCTGTTGGAGATCGCAGCGCGCTACCTGGGGACGAAGCCAAGGCTGGTCGGCGTCAATTTGTGGTGGAGTTATCCGGAGGTGGCCGATGCGGCCGCCCGGGATTTCGCTGCGCAGAAGTTTCATTTTGACTTGGACGACTTCAAGTTCATCAAGTTCTTCTTTTATCTTACCGACGTCGACGCGACCTCCGGACCACATGTCGTCGTGCGCGGGACTCATCGCCGTAAACGGCACGCTTCATTCCGGGAGCAATTCGCGGTTCGACGCTACAGCGACGAGGAAGTCATCGCGGCCTACGGGGCCGATTCCGTCGTCACGATTACCGGGCCAGCCGGCACCGGCTTCGTGGAGGACACCATGTGCATCCATAAGGGGCTTCCACCGGCCTCGCGCCCGAGGCTTGCACTTCAGATTCAATATGCCTTGAATGACTTCGGCAACCAGAACGATGATGTCAGCGAATCTGCGCTAGAAATGCTGGTCTGAATGCGGGGGATTGCGCTAACGCTTCGCAGGCGCGAATTCATCTATATTCCGCTGCTGCTGCTGTCGACAGGGCTGCTGTTTGCCAAAAACCTGATCTACGCGAAGCTGCTTCCGGTAGCAGGTTTCGGTGCCCTCAACGAAGCCATACTGGTTGGATCGACGTTTGCCAATTTCGCGGGCGCGGGCCTGCCGCTTCTGGGACACAAGCTCCTGCCGCGAGATTACGCCCGCGGTGAACTTGATGCGGTGACCGATTTACTGGGAGCCGCGCTTGGTGTGTTCGGCATTGCGAGCGCAGTTGCCGCAGCGGCCTTAGGCGTGGCAGCGGCCGGCGGCCTGATC
>Ga0302326_10016406_pt1 | contig 15507 bp, 16 predicted proteins | sample Palsa_T0_3_FD_202264 | JGI IMG/M metagenome (GOLD analysis project Ga0302326, IMG submission 202264) | Peat permafrost microbial communities from Stordalen Mire near Abisko, Sweden - Palsa_T0_3 | ecosystem: Environmental > Terrestrial > Soil > Palsa > Peat permafrost | place: Sweden: Abisko...
ATCGGCGAGCGAAAGCGTCCTTCCCAGTTGATTTCGCGCTCGTTCCATAATTTCTGGATGAGATCGAGATTCTCCGCCGACATCTCAGCGCTGGCGCCGATATCTTGCCCGAACAGCTTGAACGTATGCTCGGTAAAGCCGCTTCCGAAGCCGATTTCCGCGCGGCCCAGGCTCAGCAGATCGAGCGTCGCGAAATCCTCGGCGAGCCGCACCGGATCATTGTTCGGCAGCAGCGAGACTGCCGTGCCCAAGCGGATCCGCCGCGTAAGCATGGCAGTCGCCGCCAGTACCATTTGCGGGGACGAAATGACGTATTCGCTGCAATGATGCTCGCCGAACCAGACGCCGTCGAAGCCGAGCTGTTCGGCATGCACGGCCAGGTCGACCCACATCCGGTAGCGTTCAGCTTGCGTGTCGTTGTAGCGGCCGGTGTGCGGATCGGGAAGATGATCGCCCAGTGAAATAAGATCAAACTTCACAAAAATTATTCCTGTCGATTCTCGCTATTTGCGCTTAGCATGGCCCGAGGACAGCGGCGGCGACTGCCGGCGCATCAGGAAAAAGGGCCGTGCGTTTGATTAGCAACGTTGATTGCCGCCATGCAAGCGCGGCCGGTGCCTGACCGTTCCATCCACCGCCAAGCCGCTCTATCCGGCGCGAAGCTCGTCTATCCAGGTGGACCGTCGAAGCACGGCAGCTGCGCGATAACTGCATAGTCATATGATTGACCGTTCCAGCGAAAATGTCCGATCTTCTGATTCGGGCCGGTCGAGACGGCGCTCTGTTGATACTGGTTGTCGACCAGCTGGTCACCGGGCTCCTGGACGTCTTCGCCCTTGGGCGCGGCCAGCTCGAACGCAATATAAATTCTCGTGCTTGGATCGGAGCTGATTGGCGGACTGAAGTCCATCTGGGCGAGGTCGGCCCCCGCTCGCCATCCGTCCGCCCCGGCATACTGATCCTGCACGACCACCCAATTCGACGAATTGACGCCTTGCTGGAGGGTCATTTCGCGATAGCTGATCGTGCCGAAGGCATCGCGATGGACCTCGAGAATCATCGGCGTTTCGAGCGCGAGTTCATCGCACAGTCGCTGAAATTCCTGCGGATCCTTGGGCGGCTTGTCGCCGTGCTCGATTGCCGCTGTTTCCGCCGCGACCTGAATCCCCTCGACGCCGACCGCCTCGACCAGCTGGAATGCCAGCGGCGCCACCGCGCATCCGGCCGCCGCGAGCAGCAGCGCCGCCAATCCGCCGGCGGCCCACAGGATTGCCTTTTGGCCGCGGGTGGCGTTGCCGCCGCTGGAAACTCCGCTGCTCCCGTCGCCGGTCAAAGGATGAAGCTCACGGTCGCGTGGGGTTCGAGCGCCTCGAGATCAAGGATCGCCGATCGCGAGCGGATTTTGAGCTCATCGCCCACCCGGCGGAATACATATTCGTAGTGTCCGATGTACGGGTCGACGTGGCCGCTGCGGATGCGATACACGAGAAACGAGGCGGCGGCCGAAATCTCATCGCCGTTGGTTTCGCGGATGCGCACATTCGTAATCAGCCGGCGCGTGCGCGACCACGGAAATTCGCGATGCGCATGGCGGCTGAGCAGGCGGTCGACCCGGGCCCGCAGCCGGGCAAAGTCATCATCGATAAGCCCGAGCGTCAGGCCGGGGCGGCCGTCGGGCAGGTCGGTCGCCGGCACCCAGTAGCGGGCGTCCTCGGTGAAAAGCGCGAACCATTCGTTGAGCCGCCACTCGTCGAGCAGCGCGGCCTCCATCGTGATGAAACGCTCGATCTCGCGCTCGGGATCGACTACGCCGCGCGCAGCCTTGCGGCCGTTGCTCTTGCCCGCCACGATGCCGCCGTTCCTATTTGCCCGCTGACTGATGGCTCGCAAAGCCGTTGCGCGGCGGATCGTCAACCTGCGCCGTGCGCGGGATGCCCATCATCTGGGCGTGCCACTTGCGCCAGAACGCGCGCATCGGCAGCTCGTCCATCAACTCGGGCTCTCGGCACAGGCCGCGCGAGAAATCCGACCACTCGATTTCGTGCGAACGGAAACCGTCCTGGCAGGATTCAACCGCTTCGAGATCGTCGGGATGGGCAAAGCCGCCGGGTCCGAGGAAGCTCACGAAGTTGTTGAGGCGCCGTTCGAGCTGCGCGTCGGATTCATCCTTAGGCGCCATCGCCCACACGGTCATCCGCACGGCGTCCGGTCCGGCAGGCTCGAAGTAACGCAACGTAATCGCCATTGCATCGTGAAAAACCAGGTTGGGATAGATCAGGAACAGCCGGAAGGTGTCGCACATCCGCCAGGCGCGCTCCTCGCCGAAGCGCTCGACGATACGCGCCCGAATCTGCGCTATCTCGCCGCGCGCCGCCTCGCCGAACATCGGATGCCAGTGCGCGATCGGCCGCGCGAGTCCGCCCGGTGACGATTCGCCGACGCCATGTCCGTTGCCAAGCGAACGGCCGATACCGCCGCCGCCCATCGAGGAGGACTTGGTCTCGCTGCCGATATCGGAGCCTTTGAACTTGGCCATGTAGCTGAAGTACGTCGTGTGCAGCGGCGGCGCATGGTAGGTGTCGAGGCTGTTGGTCGCAATCAGCTTCCAGTTGGCGCGCACGGTATATAGCTGCGTGCCCGAAACGATTCGCATCCCGGCCTCGGACTGGTCGAGAATCAGGTCCATATATTCGCGAGCCGCGCCGAGGTACTGATCGAGCGGTTCAACATCGGGATCGAAGCTGACGAAATATAGGCCGCGATAGTTGCTGACCCGAGGCGGCTGGCGCAGCGCAAGCTCGTCGCGATCGAAATCGGGCGGGTAGCCGCCGGCGTCGGGAATGCCGACCAGCCGGCCGAGGTTGTTGAACGTCCACGCGTGGTAGAAGCACTGGAAGGTGTCGGCGGTCCCATGATCGACGCGGCACACTTTGGCGCCCCAATGGGTGCAGCTATTGTGAAAGACGCGCACCACGTTGTCCTTACCGCGGATGAAAATGAGCGGGCGGCCGGCAACTTCACGCCGATGGAAATCGCCGGGATGCTCGACTTCGGACTCATGGCCGATATAAAGCCAGCAGCGGTCGAAGATCTGCTCGCGCTCCGTGGCGAGAATCTCTTCGGAGGTCATGACCGAACGATGGACCCGGAAGAGATGCCGCTCGCGGTCCTCGGCAATGAGATTTTCGGTGTTCAATGCGAAGCTCCCATATTAGGGGTGATACTTGTGCGCGATTCTGCGAATTGTGCCCGACCGGACAACAGACGCTATCAGATGGCGCTAGCACCTCCGCTAATTATTGACAAGCCACAACTCTCGCAGCAGTGGGAAAGCGACCCTCGCCGATATTATAATGGAACCGATGAACGAGCCCGATACCATCGCGCCGGCAGTCGATTCGTCACTGATCACCGGCTACCACGCTCATATCTATTACGACGATTCGTCGCGGGCGACCGCCGCGTGGCTGCGCGAGACGATCGAAAAATCATTCCCGGTCCGGATGGGCCGATGGCGCGACATGGTCGTCGGACCCCATCCGCAATCGATGTACCAGGTGGCGTTTGAAACCGCGATCTTTGCCCAGATCGTGCCGTGGCTGATGCTCAACCGGCGCGGCCTGTCGATACTGGTGCATCCCGAGACCGGCGACGCCTACTCCGATCACGCGGTAAATCCGTTGTGGCTTGGCGAGCGGCTGCCGTTGCGGCTCTGGACGCTGCGCCGACGCGGCTAGCCGGCGACGGCTGGCGGTTCGAGCACGGTGCCACACTTGCGGCATGTGCGCGCCTCACTGCTGGCGTAGAACTCATCGATCGTAGCGCGGAACTGATCGAAGTCGCCCAGCTGAAACTCCAGCTCGCGGAGTTTTTCGTTGCACTTCTCGCAGTACCATACGAGTCCGTCCTTCTCTTCGGGCAGGCGGCGGCGCTCGATTATCAGGCCCAGCGTCCCGGCCGGACGCTGCGGCGAATGCGGCACGCGCGGCGGCAGCAAGAAGATTTCCCCTTCATGGATCACGATATCGCGGCGGCGGCCGTCTTCCATCACGCGCAGCGTCATATCGCCCTCAAGCTGATAAAAGAACTCCTCGCCTTCATCGATATGGTAATCGGTGCGCTGATTCGGACCGCCGACGATATTAACGAAGAAGTCGCGGTCGCCCTCCCAGATTTGCTTGTTGCCGACCGGCGGCTTGAGCAGATGGCGATGCTCTTCGATCCAATTCTTGATATTGATGGGGCTCAGGCTCGGCATGTCAGACTCCCGTCCGCATACTCGCGGTGCGCCACTCAGGGGCGTCAATCTTCTTCAATAGTCGATTCGGCGACCATTCGGTAGTACGGCACCAGTTCCCGGCGATCGGCGCTTCGGTTGACGATGGGGCGCGAGACGGTAGACTTTTGAGCGCTATGAGCATCCAGACAACCATGATGCAGTACCCGCTGACGCCGGTACATTTTATCGAGCGGGCGGGACGTTACTTTGCGCGCGTCGAGATAGTTTCGAAGCTTCCCGACGGGACCGTCAAACGCACCACCTACGGCGACTTTCACCGCCGCGCGCGCGCGCTGGCTTCCGCCCTGACGGCGGCAGGGCTCAAGCGCGGCGATCGCGTTGCCACCCTGATGTGGAACCATTACGCGCATCTCGAGGCCTATTTCGGCGTACCGGCGGCTGGCGGCGTGGTCCATCCGCTCAACTTGCGCCTGCATATCGATGATCTGACTTATATTGCGCACCACGCCGGCGATCGGTTTCTGATCGTCGATGACTGCCTGCTCGACCTTGCCGCCCAAGTATCCAAGTCGGTCAAATTTGAACGTGTAATCGTGGCTCCATTAAGCGGCGCCGCGGTTCCACCCGGCTACGAGGATTACGAAAAACTCATTGCCGGGGCGCCGGCCGGATTCGAGTATCCGCAAATCGACGAGAACGACCCGCTCGGGATGTGTTACACATCGGGCACCACGGGACGGCCGCGCGGCGTCGTCTATTCGCATCGTTCGACGACGATCCATACCTACAACAGCGCGATGTGCGGCGGTACGCCGCTGACGCAGCATGACATCGTGCTGCCTGCGATTCCCATGTTTCACGTCAACGCGTGGGGGCTGCCGTATTCATGCACGATGATCGGTGCGAGCCAGGTTTTTCTCGGCCCGCATCTCGATGCGATCACACTTCTCGAAACGATGGAGCGCGAGCGGGTGACCTGCTCGGGCGGCGTGCCGACGATATGGCTGGCTGTCCTCGCGGCGCTCGACCGCGAGCCGAACCGATGGAAGCTCGCGCCGGGTCTGCGCCTGGTGGTCGGCGGCTCGGCGGCTCCGGAAGCGATGATCCGCGGCTTCGATCGTCACGGAATCACGCTCATCCATGCCTGGGGTATGACCGAAACCTCCCCGGTGTGCACGGCGGCTCCGCTCAAGCGCCATCTGGAAACTCTGGATGAAGACACTCGCTATGCCTATCGTGCAAAGCAGGGCTATCCGTATCCGTTCGTTGAGCTTCGAGTGCGTGGCGAGAATGGTGACGTGCCTCCTGACGGCCATACTATGGGCGAGATCCAGGTGCGCGGAGCGTACGTGACGGAGCGCTATTACGGCGTCGACGACGACCCCGAAAAATTCACTGCGGATGGATGGCTGCGCACCGGCGACGTCGGCGTGCTCGACGACGAGGGTTACATCAAGCTGACCGATCGCACCAAGGATCTGATCAAGTCGGGCGGCGAATGGATCAGCTCCGTCGATCTGGAAAACGCCATCATGGGCCATCCGGCGGTCGCCGAAGCCGCGGTTATCGCGATTCCCGACCCGAAGTGGGATGAGCGGCCGCTGGCGGCGATCGTTCTCAAGCCGGGCGCGACAGCAACTGCCGATGACATCAATACGTGGCTCGACGGCAAATTCGCCAAATGGTGGATGCCCGACGAATACGTCTTCATCGATGCCATTCCGCGCACATCAACCGGCAAGTTTCTGAAAAGCGCGCTGCGCGAACGGTTTGCCGATCGGCCGGCGGAAGGCAAGCCACCGCGTTCCTGACGTGCCGCGAGCCGTCACAAGGTCTCGCGAGCGATCTCGTCGTGGCGTTTAATGGTCGCGCTAGCCGACTGAGATAACTTTTCAGAGTACATAACGAAACGCCGTCTCATGCCGCACGACGTGACCCGCGGACGGCGCGGCGAAGTGCGTGCCGAATACCAGCGAATGATCATCAGCCGCCCGGCCCAGAAAGCCGCGACGCGTTTTCGCGGCCTGCGCCGTGTCAGTGTCGAACAGACAGTTCCACTCCGGGTAGGCGCATTGCACCGGATGATGAATCAGGTCGCCGGTCGTGACCGCGCGCTGACCGCGCGATTCCACCGCCACCGCGACGTGGCCGGGCGTGTGGCCGGGGGTGTGCTCGTAGAAAACCTCGCTGTTGATTCGATGGTCGGGCTTGACCCAGTCGACCAGCCCGGCGTCGATCACCGGCTGCAACGAATCATGGAGCGGCACCCGGAAATGCTCGTTGTCCGACATCTGTGACCAGAAATCCCACTCCTCGCGCACGATCAGATAGCGGGCATTGGGAAACGTCGGTACCCATCGCCCGCCCTCGAGCATCGTGTTCCATCCGATATGATCGCCGTGCAGATGAGTGAGCACGACCAGGTCGATCGACTCGCGCGTAAAGCCCGCGGCGGCCAGGTGATCGAGATATGGCCCCTTGCGCAGATCCCACTCGATTGCGGGATCCCATATGGGCGCGGGACGCGGCTTGTCGTTGCCCAGGCAGGTGTCGATCACAATCTTGAGACCCTGCGACTCGACCAGCATCGAATGGAAGCTCAGACGCATCAGGCCGTCAGCGGTGGCGCTGGCTGGATATAGCCACGAACGCTCGCGGCGAACGGTCGCGGGGGTGAATTCGGCGACCAGCCATTCGCAGTTCAGCGCAACTTCCTTATCGGGAATGCGGACGATCGGCACGTCGCCGATTCGCCAATGCAGCAATTCTCCCTCGGCCATGATGTCTCCTCTGCTTCCTGGTGATACTTACCGGGCCGCGCCGCGCGTTTTCAGGTGCATGCCACGTCGCGTAGATCTTACAACCGCAGGATGGATCGGCGCGCCGACCAATTGCAAACCGCCCGATTCGATTCGATAGTCCATTGTGCGTCGCGCGGCACGCCGATAATTTCAGGGCGTGCTCGAAGTTCACATTGTCAAGAAGCGGCGCGACTTTCCGATCAGCGTGAATTTTTCCATTGCCCCCGGCGATCGGGTTGCGCTGTTCGGCGCATCGGGCGCCGGCAAGAGCACGGTACTTTCATGTATCGCGGGCTTCGAGACGCCCGACTCCGGCCATATCAATTTCGACGGCCGAATTTTCTTTCCTCCGCCAATGCCACTCAACGGTCGCGAGCTTGGTTACCTGACACAGCGCGATCTGCTGTTTCCCCATCTATCGGTCGCCGACAATGTCCGCTTCGGGATCGAGAACGGCCGCCTGGCGGCGGTCAACGGCTGGATCGAGGAGCTGCGCGATCGGCTCGAGATCGGTCCGCTATGGAATGCGCGTGCGCGCCAGATATCCGGCGGACAGGCCCGCCGCGTCGCTCTGGCCCGGATGCTCGCGCGGCGTCCGCCGCTGGTCCTGCTCGATGAGCCGTTTACCGGCCTCGACGGTCCGACGGTGCGCGAGTTGCTCGACGCGCTCGACGACTGGCAGCGCGAGCTCGGCTTCACGTTGATCGCCGTCGATCACCGGCCCGATATTTTGCGCCGCCTGTGTCCGTCGATCATTGCGATCGAAGACGGCGTGATCGTCGCGCGTGGTGACTGGCAATCGCTCATCGCCAATCCCGCCACGCCGTCGCTCCGCCGCCTGCTCGAGCCCACCTGAACTGTGACCGCCTGCGCCGCTAACACTTGCCTATGCGGCTGCGCCGCTACATCTGATCAAAGATTGCCATCCTGATGCCGGCGGTCGTGCCGCCGTCGACCACCAGCGCCGCACCGTTGATGAATGACGCGTCATCGGAGGCGAGGAACACCGCCGGCCGCGCGATCTCTTCGGGCTGGGCGTAACGCTTCATCGGGCAGATCGCTTCCATCATGTTGCCGTCGCCGCCCGCGGTCGCCATGTAGGTCTTGATCCGCGGCGTCATGGTGCCGCCCGGGCAGATGGCATTGGTGCGGATATTGTCGCGCGCGAAGTCCATCGCCATGTTGCGTGTCAGCATGATCACGCCGGCCTTGCTCGAGCTGTACGCGGCACACCGATTTTCCGCGAGGATTCCCGCCGTCGATGCGATATTGACGATCGCGCCGCCACCGCGCTTGCGTAGCTCAGGGATCGCGCGATGGGAGCATCGATAGACCGACGTCAGGTTGGTGTCGAAAATCCGATGCCAGTCCGCGTCCTCCATCTCTTCGACATTGCGCGCCATGTTGGTGCCCGCGACGTTGAACAGCGCGTCGAGTCCGCCCGCCGCGCGCAGGCCGGTTGTGAAGGCGCGCTCGACGTCAGGCAGATGGCGCACGTCGGCGGCAACCGGCCACGCGCGTCCGCCTAGCGCCTCGATTTCACCGGCGACGGCGGCGGCCGCGTTAGAGTCCATATCGACGGTGATCGCGCTGCCTCCACCCAATGCCCATTCGAGCGCGATCGCGCGGCCGATGCCGGCGCCGGAACCCGTTATCAGCGCGATGCGGCCCGCAAACCTCGATGCCAGATTTCGCTCTGCCATGGCTGTGAACCTCAGGTCCTCCGCATCAGAGCGGGTAAACGATGTTGCTGGGAAAACAAAAGCTGTCGACTATAACCCGCTTGCTGCGAAACAGCGCGCCGTCGGCGTCGATCCTGATCCGATCGTCGTAGCGCCCCATCGCGAGCGGCTGAATCTTGCCTTCCGAGTCCGACATGAAGATCGCCATGTTCGATTCGACGGTGTAAAGGCCGTCGGCGGTCTGCTCGACATGCAGGCGTTGTATGAAATGGCGAGTCTGATAATCGTCGAACGTCCAGACCTTCTTCACGTAGTTCACCCGATCTTCGAGCCGCTCGTAGCAGTCGTCCATCATGAGGGCGAGCGGCAATCCGGCAGCCTCGTTGTCTGCGGGAATGACGAAGTACTGGCCGTCGCGCGCGAACAGCGCGAGCCAAGAATCGAGCTTCTTGCCGTCCAACGCGCGCACATAGCGGCACTGCAGCTCTTCGATAAGCTCAACCGGGGTGCTCATTTTCGCCTATCGGGCCTATCGCGGCGGCCGGCTCACAGGCCCATCATCTCGCGATATGCCTGCCAACGCACGATATTCGGCGCCTCGGTGTTCTGCGGCCAGTGGTCGGGCAGGCCGGCGTCGCGATACCCCTTCAGAAACGTGTTGTCTACCCGCGCGCTGTCGGCCCGGGTCGTCCGCAGGAAAACGGTAGCGTCGTCGAAGCTCACCAGCCCCGCCGGCCCGAGCAGGTTAGACGACTGGCGGATCCGATGGCGCAGGTATTCGGGGTCGTCATCCTTACGCGCGAAATAGGTGTAATGCACCTCGGTCTTATCGGGCGCCAGCGGCCTGATAAAGCGCATGTTGATGGTGTCGAGATGGTCGGCGAGGAAGTTCGCCGGGAACAGCGTGATCACCCGCGATTTATTGAGCCGATGACGCCGCTTGACCTCGACGACCGACGGATCGTTGAGAAATCCGTTGTCGCTGTAAGGCACGGTCTCGTAGGTGAGCACCATGTTGGCGCGCGAATCGAAATTTATCTCGCCCTGGCCGCCCTGCCAGTTCATCAGCCGGAACGCCGAATGGAGCAGCGGTGGATGGTAGCCGTCCTGATCGACGTGAATCTTCCAGTTGCAGTTGAACAGGGCCTTCTGGTAGCCGAGCAGCTGCAGATTGCCGTCACCGCCGAGCGACTCGCGAACCGCGTCCTTGGTGTCGCCCATGTAGTCGTCGAGCGATTCAGTCCGCGGATCGAGCGTGACGAAAATCAGCCCCAGGAACTCCTCGGTGCGGACTTCATGCAGGCCGAAATCCTCGCGCCGGAACGATTCGGGAAAATCTTCTTCGCCGGGGCATCCGACGAGCTTGCCGGTCGAGTCGAAGGTCCATCGATGGTACGGGCATTGAAACGATCGTGCCGTCCCGCGCAGCCGCGTCTCCACCATCGTGCCGCGATGGGCGCATGCGTTGCGGAATGAGCGGATACGGCCGTCGGTGCCGCGGCTGATAATCAGCGGCACGTCGCCGCAGTAAGCGCTCTTGAAGCCCGACGGTTCGGGTAGTTCCGCGGCGTGCGCGATCAGATGCCACGTCGGTCCGCGGAAGATCCGCTCGAGCTCCAGCTCGTAGACATCCTGCCGAGAGAAGATCTCGCGCGGAATGACGTTCGGGGCGAGGTCCGGCCAGCGCCACGCGGCCGCCGTTTCGGTCGATTGATTTTCCATCTGAATCACCCCCAACGAGCGGTAACGCCCCAACGAGCCCGTAAGGCCAGCATTACGAAAGCTCGCGCCCGCCGTCAATCGCGGCGGCAACCGATCAGATGGATTGTCTGACAAATGGCTGGCGGACGTTTGACAGCGCCGAGCTTCCGGCGTTAGCTGACTCGAAGCGGCGCCGCGAGTCTCGGGGAACTGATCGGGCACGCCCGCCGCGCCGAATTGAAAGGGAGGGAGCTGATTTGTCCGGTGGAATGATAGGTATTTTTACCGAATCGTCGCTCAATCGGGTGCGCGATCTGGCCGACTATTATCACGAGTTGTGCGCGCAGATCGTGCTGGGCGACGAGCTCGGTTTCGATTTTTTCGCGACGACCCAGAGCTACGGCCGCGACTTTCCGGATACGACGTTTTCAGTGTCGCCCAATCCGCTCGCGCTGTTCGCATCGCAGATCCCGAACACTACACGGATCAAGATGCTGACGGCGATTACGATTGCCGCGTTCCATCATCCGGGAATGGCGCTGTCGGATTTCGCGACGATCGATATGTTGAGCGGCGGCCGCGTAATTATCGGCGTTGGCCGCGGCCATCCGTGGCTCTTCGGCCGGATGGGAATCGACCAGGGTGAATCGCGCGAGCGGTTGGCCGAGTTCTGCCGGATGTCGGCTGAAATTCTGCGCGCGCCCACCGCGCGTCATACGATCAAGGGAAAATTCTGGCAGCTCGACGATTTCGAGCTGATGCCGAACTTTGCGCGCGATCCCGAAGTCTATGTCGCCGTGACCACCAGTATCGAGTCGGTACTCGAAGCCGCCGAGCATGGCTTCGGTATCATGATTCCAAGCTACGTCGGCCTGCCGATCGAAATGGTCGAGGCCAACGTCGCCGCGTACCAGGAGGCCTACCAGAAAAAGTGGGGCGTGCCCGGACGCCACCTGATAGGCGTTCATTTCTTCGCCGGCCCCGATGAGGCCGCCGCACGCGAACACGGCGCCCGCGCGCTGGCCGAGCAGTTCCGGGTTTTCGCGCGCAACATGATCGAGTTCGGCGATCGGACGGGATCACAATATCCAGCCTATCGCGAAATCGGCAGTACGTTCGCCCATCTTGCCGACCCCGAACGATGCGCCACGGCGGTCGAGTCAGGATGGCCGCGGCTGCTCGCAATCTGGGGCGACGACAAACGCTGTATCGCGCGAATCGGCGAAATCATCGAGCGCATACGCCCGACCGGGTTGATTCTGAATATCGATTCCGGCGGACTGGAATTCCACCTGGTTGCCGGCGCGATGCGCTACACGGCGCAAAAAATTCTGCCCGCGATGCGCGCAATGCTCGGCGACGGAGGCTATCGGCGATGAAGAAGGTGGATTTCTATTTTGATTTCATGAGTCCGTACGCCTACCTCGCGTCGGTGCGCCTGCCGATGTTGATCGAAAATTTCAAAGGGCGCGCCGAATTCGACCTCCATGCGATCGATCTGGTGGCGGCGCGTTTTGCGGCCGGCAACAACGGACCGTTCAACCGCAACATTCCACGCAAGATCAAATATCTGCTGTCGGATATGAAGCGATGGGCGGAGCGCTACGGGGTGCCGATGGGCTTTCCAGGCGGGATGGATACCGCGCGGCTGCAGCGCGGATTCTGGTGCGCGAAGCTGCGCGGCACTGGCGCCGCTTACATGAAGGCTGGGTTCCACGAGGTGTGGGGAAAGAGCGGCGATCCCAACGACGACGCGCTGATCCGGCGCGTGGCCGATGCGGCCGGAATCGCGGGCGACAAGCTAATCGCCGAAATCGATTCGCCCGAGATCGTCGCGACTTACGCACGTGAAAACAGCGCCGCGCAGGAACGCGGCGTGTTCGGCGTGCCGATTTTCATCACCGACGACCAGATGTACTGGGGCAACGACCGGATCGAATTTCTAGAGGAGTACCTGCGCGCCTGAGCGTCGAATCTCTGCTGGACGCGAGGCGCCGCCTACAGCGGAGTGACGAGCAGGGTCTGGACGCGCGCGGTGTCGACGACGGCAATCCGTTCGCGAAACATCGCCCGGCCGTCTTCGAACACAATCTGATCGTAATAGACGCCGACGCTGAACAGCTCCGTGCGCCCGTACTCGGCGGAATCGGTCATCGTGCGGAAAATCGCATAGTTCGATCGCACCTTGACGGCGCCATCCGCTTCGCCCAAAAAGTGCGGGCGGCTCAGCACGTGACGATAGAGATGCGGCGCGAACAGATTCGCCTTGCGATGCGCCGTGACGCGATCTTTGAGCATCGCACGGCTGTCGCCGTACATCAGCGGAATCGGCAGACCCAGCGCCTCATTCTCCAGCGGGATGACCTTATAGAGGCATCGCTCGGTGAAAAAGTCGGGCCATTCCTCGAGCCGGTCGTCGTCGATGCAGTCCGCGTAGGTCGCCAGCAGGTCGTCAATTTCGGCTCGGATCTTGAGGTCCACGCGCGCTCCAGTCGAGTCCCATCAGGTTCGAATAGTAGGTCCAGAACGCTCGGATCGCCACTTCGGTGACCAGGTTGTCCTGCGCTTTGGTGTCGCGACCGCCGAGCTCGACGAACGACTTGGTCTTGCCGTCGTACTGCACGGCGCGCTGCACCAGCTCAACGGCGTAGCCATCCTCGAGCGCGATATAGCCGGCCGGTCCGATCAGGTTCGACTGCTTGAGGCGCATCGTCGACATTTCGGCGTCATCGTCGGCGTAGCCGAAATAGGTCACCAGCAGCTCGAACTTGTCGACGCCGTGCGGAATTATCGACCGCGCCGCGAGCGTATTGCTGATCTGCTGGATTACGAGGCTCGGAAAAATGTGCTGGATAGATGTGGTTAGCGCGCCGAACTCGGGACGCGCCGCCAGCAGCGACGGATCGGCGAGCTTGTAGGTGTCAGCGTAGCTGCCGACCTTTTCCTGCGCGAAGGCGACGGTCTCGCCCGCGTTATCGTCGGTCTTGTAGGCGGAGATCAGGCTGTGGCGACCGAGACGATCGAGGCTCATGCCGCCGCGCTGGGTCGATCGATAGCTGCCGAAGGTCGCGTGGAACAGATGCAGCAGGCTGCCGTGATACGGGTCCTTGACGTTCTCCGCGTAAACTTTCCAGTTGCCGTTGATGAACTGGCGGCTGAAGCCCAGCACGCGGATGGGACGGTTGAAGATGAGGTCCATGTGCGCGCGCATTTCGGGTCCGAGGTAATCGGCAAGAGGCTCGGCGGCGGCGTCGAAACTGGCGAAAATCAGGCCGTTGTAGCTCTCGACCCGCAGATGGCGCAGCGAATGACCCGACAAATCGAAGTCGGCCGGATAGCCGCCTTGTCCGTTGATTCCCTTGCGGAAGGGCACGCCGACCAGTTTGCCTTTGAGGTCATAGCTCCACTGGTGATACGGGCAGACGAAGGTTTTGCGATTGCCGCGCGTCTCACGGCATACGATCGCGCCGCGATGGGCGCACTGGTTGACCATCGCATTGATACCGCCGTCGCGGTCACGCGAGATGAAAACGGGAGTCTCGCCGACGAACGTCGCGCGGTAGTCACCCGCATTGGGAATCTCGGCTTCGAGCGCGAGGTAGTTCCAGATCGGGCCGCGGAACAGGCGTTCCTGCTCGAGCGCGTAGAGATCCTGATCGATAAACGCCTGGTACGGGACCGCGCTGCATACGCGATGTGTCGGTGCCGGCGCGAGCCGCGCCAGTCCTTCGGCTGCTTTCATTTGATTCACCTGCTCCGAATGCCAGTCAAATGCTGACGGTATCTTTTGTCAACCTTTCAGGCTGCGCCCAGTCAGCCGCGCCCGCAATAGTTTCTTAAATCAGCCGCCGATTTGGAACATCGAGCGTTCGCGGGTCGAGCGGCCTTCGAGCAGATGATGTCCGGTCGGCTTCTGCCGCACCGCCGTCTCGAGAATCCGCCGTACGCGCTCCATCTTGTCGCCCTCGCCGTCGCGCAGCGCCTTGCGGACGTCGAGTTCGTCGTCGTTGAGCAGGCACAGATGGAACTTGCCGTCGGACGTGAGGCGCATCCGGTTGCAGGTGCCGCAATAGGGCGCGCTGACCGGGCTGATAAAGCCGATCACGCCGCGCGCGCCGGGCAGGCGATAGTTGCGGGCCTCATCGGAAACACTGACCGCGGACAGCTCGCTCATCACGCCCAGCTCGGCTTCGATCCGCCGCCGGGTCTCGATGTTCGACACGTAGCGCTGAACCGAGATGGTCGCGCATTCGCCGCCGCCGAGCGGCATCAGCTCGATAAATCTGACGTGCCAGTCGCGCTCGAGCGTCAGCCGCGCCAGATCGACCACGTCGGCTTCGTTGTAGCCGGCGGTCACGACGGAATTGAGCTTGATCGGGACCAGGCCCGCGTCCTCGGCCGCCATGATTCCGCGCCAGATATCGGCAAACGTGCCCCATCGCATCTGCCGCTCGACAGTGGCGGGATTGAGGCTGTCGAGATGGACATTGATCCGCTTCAGGCCGGCGTCCTTGAGCGGACGCGCGAGCTTGGGCAGCAGAATCGCGTTGGTGGTCAGCGCGAGATCGCCGACGCCGTCGATTTTGCCGAGCCGGGTGACGATATCGATGAGATCGGCACGCAGGGTCGGCTCGCCGCCCGTTAGACGGAACTTGCGAAAACCGATACTGACGGCGGCGCGCACCACCGACTCGATTTCCGGCGGCGTCAGCAGCTCGGCCTTGGGGGTGAAATAGTTCCCCTCGAGCGTCATGCAGTAGACGCATCGCAGGTTGCAGTGGTCGGTCAGCGAGATGCGCAGGTAGTCTATCTCGCGATTGAAGGAATCTTTCGGCACACCTCCAGTTTAATCACACCGTAACAGCGGGACAACGGTCGGGCGGGATCGGATTGCAGGCTGGAAAACGGCGGCGCTGGTCGGCGGCCATGCTGCCCGATGGGGTATCAAATCAACCGCCGGTCACGGGGTGGTTCGGCTCGGCGACGCAATGGGCGCATCGGCAGGACGATCGCAGCTGCGCCGTCGTGTAGAGCGTCTCGTGACCGTCGACCCATCCGATAAAGACGGCCTCGGTGCCAAGAC
>Ga0302326_10016407_pt1 | contig 15506 bp, 12 predicted proteins | sample Palsa_T0_3_FD_202264 | JGI IMG/M metagenome (GOLD analysis project Ga0302326, IMG submission 202264) | Peat permafrost microbial communities from Stordalen Mire near Abisko, Sweden - Palsa_T0_3 | ecosystem: Environmental > Terrestrial > Soil > Palsa > Peat permafrost | place: Sweden: Abisko...
GCACCGGCAGGTCGCGGTAAGACTGAATCCATTTGGCGTACGCATAACCGATGATGGTCTCCGAAGTCGGCCGGATCACCAGCGGCTCCTCCAGCTCTTCCCCGCCGCCGTGCGTCACCACCGCCAGCTCCGGCGAGAAACCCGCCACGTGCGACTTCTCCTTCTCGATGAAGCTGCGTGGGATCAACAGCGGAAACGCGGCGTTCACGTGCCCCGTGGCTTTGAAGCGCTGGTCCAGCGCCGCGGTGATGTTCTCCCACAGCGCCCAGCCGTACGGGCGCACGATCATGCAGCCGCGCACCGGCGCATAGTCGGCCATCTCCGCGCGCAACACCAGCTGGTTGTACCACTCGGAAAAATCCTCGGCGCGCGTGGGCAGCTTCTGATCGCTCATGAAATCCTTTCGCTTGAAGGTCGAGACGGTTGAAACGGTCGAGACGTTGAAGGCTACTGGACGCTCCCAGTGTTGTCAACCAAGCGCGCGGGGCTCGTATCGGCATCCGCGGCGGATTACAATACTCTCTGTCGCGACGATATGGTCCCCGCTTCCTACAAACCGAAAAAGAAGTTCATGGAACTGGCCATTGCCGAGGCTAAGCGCGCCGGCGACCGCGGCGACTATCCCATCGGCGCGGTCATTACGCGCCTGACGGGCCACCGCGAAGTGGTCATCGCCAACGCCGGAAACCGCGTAAAAACTTCGGGATCGAGCATCAAGCATGTGGAACTGGAAACCCTCAAATACGTTTCCAGCGGCTATGGCCGCTACCTTACCGACTTCGTGCTCTACACCACGCACGAACCCTGCGCCATGTGCGCGGGCGCCTGCGTATGGTCCAGAATCGGCGCGATTGTCTACGGCGTTTCCCAGAAAGACATCGACGCGTATGGCCGCAAGCACGGCAACGAAGACTATAAATGGCGTGCCTGCCTCATCTCCTGCGAATACATCCTGAAGAAGGGTAATCACCCCGTCCCGGTAACCGGCGGTTTTCTCCGCAAGCAATGCCAGGAACTGTTCAGTTACAAAGCGGGATAGCGCTTTCCCTCCGCCTTGCAGCGAACCTTGCGGGAAGACCGTTAGCGTTGGGAAACCTTGCCCGAAACGACTCTGGAGTTGAATTCGCCGGACTTGCCGCGCGGGATGCTGACCGCCTTCCAATCTTCTCCCGCGTAATGTTTTGCCAGGTAGACGATCTGTCCGACGTGGTAGCAGGTGTGCGCCACCATGCGCTGCATCGCCTGCATCACCGAATGGGCCTCGCCGCGGATATGCACCGTGCGGCCCATGTCCTCTTCCTTTAATGCCGCCAGCGTGTCGAACACGCATTTCCAGCCCGACTCCCAATCGCTCATCAGTTCCGCGCGCGTCTGCGCCGGAGATTCGAACTCCGCGTCGCGGTTGCGGCTGGGTTTCTCGCCGTCGCTTTCCAGAAAATCCGTCCAGCGCGAACGCAGGTTGCCCGCCAGGTGCTTGACGACGATCCCGATCGAATTGGACTCGCCATCGGGCGTGGCGAACAGGCCGCCGTCAGGAGCCTGCGCCATGGCCCGCTCGGCCAGCTTCTTGTAGAAGCGCAGGATGTCGGTGGAGTCCTTCAGATAGGATGTGGTGAATTCGTGAGCCATGCCCGCGATTTTGCCCCGCTTCCGCCCGGAACACAATACGGGAACACAAACCGGGACACGCAACCCGCCCGCTTCGCAATTTTGGCTTGACCCGGCCGGCGCTGGGGAACTTGTAATGCCACGAGGCATCGGTTATATCTCGCCAAGGATTCGCGCTGGTAAATATCCATCGGGAGGCGCCACACCCATGCACACACTCAGGCGAACATGGCCCTGTCTGGTTCTGCTAGCTCTACTGACAGTGTCGCAAGGATTTTCTGGCGCCGCCCATCCTCCGCAAACCGCGCCCGCGACGCCCCCGGTGCGCCTGCCGCAAGGCAATCTCTACGTCCTGACGTTTATCGACGTTCTCCCGCAATACACCGAAGGCACCGAGGCGGTCTGCCGCAAATACATCGCTGCCAGCCGCAACGATCCGGGCCTGTTGCGCTTCGAGGCCCTCGAGCAGACCGCCGGCCGCCCAAACCACCTCATGCTGCTTGCCGTATGGAAGACGGAAAAGGATTTCCAGACCCACGAAGGAAAGGCTTACACAAAGAAGTTTCGCGAGCAGCTGCTGCCCTACCTCGGCGCGCCCTTCGATGAGCGTTTGAGCTACGTCATCCCGCCCAATTGACGGCGTGCCGTTAATTTATTTCTGCGCGGTCAGCCGCTCCAGCTCCACTTCCGCTCCGCGAAATTCAAAGTTGGTCTTTGCGCCCGTGGCCACGGCGGCGCGAAACTCCCGCGTGGCTTCTTCCTTGCTTCCGTTGACCAGGGAGCGCTCCCCCAGATAGAAATTAGCCTCGCATGTGCGGTCCACGGCGTATTTCGGATTCGAGGCTTTTCCTAAAGCAATCAGGCCCTCGGGATCGGCCTTTCCGAGAAACACCTGAATGACCGGCCCCGGCCAGTTCTCCAGATTCAGCTTGGCGGCATTGTCGGCCAACTGGCTCTGCGCCTTCAGCCCGCTGCGGGTTTGCGCCAGATAAAGCCAGATTACCGAGTACCCGTCGGTGGGGTCCGCCTGCATCGCGCTGGTTTCATCCTGCAGAGCGCCTTGATAGTCGCCCATGAAGAAATGAAGGATGCCGCGCGTTTGCAAAGCGAAGGGGTGCTGGGGATTCAGCTCCAGCGCGCGGTCGTAATCCTTCAGCGCGCGATCGTAGTCCCCTTTGTTGACGTAGGCCGCGCCGCGATTCTTGATGGCGATGAAATAATCCGGATTCAGCATGATGGCGTGGTCGTAGTCCCGGATGGCGCTGTCGTTGTCGCCTTTGTACATGTACGCCGCGCCGCGGTTATTCAGCACTTTGTCGTCGTTGGGATTGATCGCCAGCGCGCTATTGAAATCCGCGATGGCGCTGTCGAGGTCGTTCTTGTTCCGGTAGGCGATGCCCCGATCGTTGTACGCGGCCCGGCGATTGGTCTCCGAAAGGACCCCGGAGACGATGGCGGCGGTGCAGGTCTGCACCTCTTCGTCGGGATTGCCGTCCACGTTCATGATGCATTTGTCGAGATTGGCGTTGACGCTGCTCTCCTCCTGGCCGCGCACGCTGAGAAAAGGCAGAAGCAGCAGCAGCGCCGCGGCGCCCGGCACAAATCTGCCGGCCAGGCCGCGACGGCCCGTAAATACGATCCGCGATAACGTGAGGATTCCCCTGTTCATGCTCCCCTCCTCCGCCTTCGCCGCCGTGAAAATAGGACCGCTCTTAAGCCCTGTCATATAACGGCGCGCTCCTCAAAATCAAGCCGGGAAAACCACCCGTGCGCGGCGCTCATTTCCCGAGCGCGTGTTCCTTGAAAAACTTCACCGTAATGTACGGCGCGCCCGGCGGGTAGACGTGCCCGCCGCCATGAATATAGGTCACCACCGGCGCGCCCTTGCTCGACGCATAGCTCATGCATTCGCCGCCGCAAGCCGTGCCCGTCTCGCCCGCGCCGTCCACCTGCCGCGCCGTGGCGATCGATTTCACCTGGTCCTCGAATTTCACCGTGCGGTCGCGCTGCCCCGCCACCGCCAGCAGCGGCTTGGGCTCGCTCAGTTGTACCGTGTCGGGAATCCTCCCCGACACAATCGCGAAGGCCGCGAAAATATTCGTCCGCGCGCCCCACAGCACGTAGGAAAACATTCCTCCATTGGAAAATCCCGTGGCATACACGCGCTCGTCGTCCACCGGAAACTTGCCGTGCAACGTCGCCAGCATCGCGTCCACAAACTTCACGTCGCGCTGGCCGTCCGCTTCCGTGAGGTTGTACACCCAGCCGTATCCTTCCGGGTCGGCCGCGGCATTGGTCGGCAAGCCTTGCGGGTACACCACCACCGCTTCCGGCCAGTAGGTCTCGAAATGCATACCCCTCTGGGCGTCGTTCATGTCCCCGCCGTGCCCGTGGAACGCCAGAATCACCGGGGCTTTCCCCGAAGCATCGGCTTTGGAGGGCGCGTAAACCAGCGCCTGGCGATCCACGCCGTCCACTTTCCACTTCATCAGCGTCCCGCCGGAAAGCGCGTCAGCCCGCGCGCAGGATCCCAGCAAGCACGCCGCAAGGCCGCACAGAACCAGAATCGCGCCGTGCTTCCGCAATTTGCCTTGCGTCATCGTCACGCCTTCAACCCTTCAGCTCGCAACGGAAGTAGATTCCGGGCTGTACCCGCAGGCCGCCCCCCAAATACCCGTATAGCCAGGAAAACGATGAGTCAAAGATACATCCGCCCGGCCCGCTCGGGCCAGTCCATATTCCGGGTGCGGGCTGTACTTACAGCCCACACAGATAAACGTCCGACCCAGCCCCAGCGGTAGCCTCTCTCGACTAGAATGAAAACCTTTCAGGAGGTGCCTGTGGCGCAGGCGATTCCCGCGGCTCGGCCTCACATGATCCGCGAAGAGGTGATCCACTCGGCGCGCACCACCGTCGCGGCCATCGCCTCTCTGCTGATCGCCCGTTTGTTCCACCTGCCGGAGGCCTACTGGGCCGCCATCACCACCATCGTCGTGATGCAATCCACGCTCGGCGCGGCCCTGACTACTTCAGGCCAGCGCCTGGCGGGAACCGCGCTGGGCGCGGCCATGGGCGCATTACTGGCAACTTACTCTGGGTCCAATTTGGAATTGAGGATCGCCGCGTTCGCGGCCGGCGTGTTTCTCGCGGGGTTAATCTGCGCCGTGCTGCACCTGAGCAGAAATGCCTACCGCTTCGCGGGAATTACCCTGGCCATCGTAATGCTCGTGGCCGGCGCGCGGCCTCCGATTGTTCTGGCGCTCCACCGTTTCATCGAGGTGTCCATCGGAATCGCCGTCGCCCTGCTGCTCACCGCCCTGTGGCCCGCGCCACAGTCCGCGCCCTGAGCGGAAAACATGGCGGCGTTACCGCCGGCCCGATACCCCGGCGCGCGGCGCGGTGGGCATTACTTCAGCGCGGCGCCAAAAAGCTCCGTCAGTTTGCCGAAAGCGCGCTCGGCCTGCGGCTGGTTGTAGACCGGGCTGTCCAGCGTGGTCCAGCTATGAAAAGCGCCTTCGTAGGTTTCGCTCTCGTATTTGCCGCCCCACGCCGCCAGCGCCTGCTCGAACTTCTCGATCGCCTCTTTCGGCATGCCGCGGTCCTCCACGGCGTGTCCGAAATAAAGGCGCGTGCTGAGCGGGATCCGCGGCAGCACCTTGTGCGGACTGGTTGGCTCCCCGGTGTAAAGCCCGCCGCCGTGAAACGACGCCGCCGCGGCGATCTTTCCCGGCAGCGCCGCGGCCATCCGCAGAGCCATGGCCCCGGTGAAGCAATACCCCACCACGCCCATCGCTCCGCTCTTCACTCCCGGCTGCTTGCCCAGAAAATCCGCATACTCCACGCCATCACGCTCCATGACCTCCGGCGTCAGCGGGGCGCGCAACTCGCCAATGCGCTTCATGGTCTTTTCCTCGCCGAATTTGACCGGGTACGGCAGCACCGGCGATTTTCCCGTGCGGTAAAACACGTTGGGCAGCAGCACCACGTATCCCTGCGAAGCCAGCCGCTTGGCCGATTCGCGGTACGCCGGGCGAACGCCCCCAATATCCGGCAACAGGATGGCGCCGGGCAGCGCCTCCTTGCTCTCGGGAAAATACACATATCCGTCGCAAGCCCCATCCTCGATCCAGATCTCAATCTCTTTTTCGGTCACCTTTTCGATCGTCGTCAATGAATCCCCCCAAGCACTAGGATGTTCCCGGAACACTCTTCCCCGGGTTCCACCATCTTTACCATTCCATGGAAGCCTATCCTATCAGGATTTGGTTTTCCTGCGATTCAGGATACCCTACCATCCGCCTCCGCCCGCTTCCCGAAAGGCAAAGTGACCCATAAACGAGAAGATGATTCTCCGGCGCAACGCAAAATGCCTCCTAGGCGTCCTATTTCAGTCTCCGCACAGGCCCCGCAAACTAAACCAGTTGACTGCGCAGTAAAGGTGTAAAAGGAGTAGCATGAGCGTCCGCCCAACCCTTCGCTCCGCTGCCCGTTCATCGGTCGCGGCTCAGTTTCGTATTACCCGGCTCGCGCTGGCCCTTATTGTCCTCTTGATCCCTCAACTGGCCGCCGCGCAAAACACGCCTGTGCAGCCGCGGATCACTGCGCAAATCGACGAAGGCAGGCTGGCCACCCTGCGCGGAAATACGCATCCATTGGCACGCGCGCAAAACGACCAGGGCCCCGCCGCCGATAGTCAGCCCATCCGCCGGATGCTTCTGTTGCTGCAGCGCAGCGCCGGCCAGGAAGCCGCGCTCGGAAAACTCCTGGATGACCAGCAGAATTCGTCTTCGCCCGGCTTCCACCAGTGGTTGACCGCCGCGCAATTCGGCCAGGAGTTCGGCCCGGCTGATGCTGACGTTCAGACGGTGACGGATTGGCTCGAATCCCATGGATTCCAGGTCGCCCGCGTATCGGCCGGCAAGACGGTCATCGAGTTTTCCGGCAGCGCGGGGCAGGTGCGCGAAGCTTTCCACACCCAGATTCACCGCTACGCTGTGGATGGACGCCAGTGGCTGGCCAACGCGAGTGACCCGCAAATTCCCGCGGCGCTGGCGGACGTCGTCGCCGGACCCGTTTCGCTGCACAACTTCCCCGCGCCGCAGCTAACCCACACCGCTGGCGCTTTCCGAAAGAATAAAAGTACCGGCGAGGTCACTCCGCTCTTCTCTTTCACCTCCGGCAGTTGCGCCCCTTGCAACGCCATGGGACCCGGCGATTTCGCCGCCATTTACAATATTCAAAAACTCTGGAATCCGCCCTCCGGCGCGCCGATCGACGGCACCGGCCAAACCGTCGCCGTGGTCGGCGATTCCGAAATTTGTACGGCCAATTCGCCGGTCTTTGTCAGCCTGTGCAAAGGCGTGGACGACGTTGCGACGTTCCGCAACTTATTCGGCCTCGTCGCAAAGCCGCCCAATGTGATTCTGGACGGTCCCGATCCGGGACTCGACCCGGGAGGCAGTGAAACCGAAGGCGACCTCGACGTCGAATGGTCCGGCGCGATTGCCAGGAATGCCACCATTGACTTTGTGATTGCCGAAAATACGGAGGCGTCCTATGGATTCGACCTGGCGTCCGAATATGTGGTGGACAATAATCTGGCCCCGATTCTCAGTTCAAGTTTCGGCGTCTGCGAAGGCGACCTGGGAACCAACGGAAACCTATTCGAATACGCGTTATGGGAGCAAGCCGCCGCGCAAGGCATCACGGTCGTCGTCGCGGCGGGTGATAGCGGCTCGGCGAACTGCGACAATCGCAATCTGTCCTCCCCGAACGCGGCGCAAGACGGCACATTTGTCAGCGGAGTCGCCTCCACGCCATTTGATGTCGCTGTCGGGGGCACGGACTTCGACTTTGGTCTTGCGAATTATCAGTCCACTTACTGGAACGGTGGGAACACTACGGTCAATGGCATAAACGGCGTCTCCGCCACACAGTATGTTCCCGAGACCACCTGGAACGATTCCTGCGCCCAAAGCTTCTCAGGCTCGGTCACCGGATGCATTTCTCCCCCGAATGCAAGCTCCGTAAATATCCTTGCGGGAAGCGGCGGCCTAAGCGCCTGCGCGGTACAGAACCCCGATACCCATGTTTGTTACGGCTACTGGCCCAAACCCGCCTGGCAAGCGGTCGCATCCGGCTCTGGCCTTACCGTGACGAATGACATTGCCCGCGACCTCCCCGATGTCTCCTTATTTTCGGCATACGGACCCATCACCAACACCTTCTATATCGTCTGTGAAGCGGATGAATTGCAAGCTCCGTGCTCGATCGTTGGCTCGCATTTCGATTTCCTCGGCGTGGCAGGAACTTCTGCCGCGGCGCCGTCCTTTTCCGGAATCGCGGCCCTGGTCAATCAAAACGTGGCCATGAATCAAATTCCGGCTCGTCAGGGCAACGCCAACTACGTCTTGTATCACCTGGCCGCCAATCAGAATGGCTTGAACTGCAATTCTTCCGCCACGCCGAACCCCGGATGTACATTCAACGATGTGACCAAGGGCAACAATTCCGTTCCCTGCGTGGGCGGAAGCCCCTCTTGCAGCAACACATTACAGGATGGCGCTTACGGTATTCTGGAGACCGTTTATTCCAATGGCGCTCCAACAGGGACTGTCGCCTTCAATGCCGGTACGGGGTTCGACCTCGCAACCGGTCTGGGTTCCGTCAACGCTTTCAACCTGGTCAATAATTGGCCTGCCGCCGTTGGGACCTTCACTCCGACGGCAACGACGCTTTGCCTTTCGACCATACCCACCACACTCGCGGCATGCGTTCCTGGCCCCATCACCATCCAATACGGCCAGCCTATTCTTGTATACAGCAGCGTAAACGCAACTGGAAGTCCCACTCCCATTTCGGCTTCCTGGACAAATACCAAGCCCGAGGATATCTCTTTGATCGGGACGTTTGCCGGGGGTGCTATCGCTGGTGCGAACGCGTTCGCCGCGACCAACGGCGTTGTCTCCAATACGGATACTTTCCAACTAACTTCCGGCACTGTGTCTGGAGCTACGGCAGGCAGCTTGATCGGCGGTACCTACAACGTGACGGCACGCTACGCCGGCGATGGAACTTACGGCGCAAGCACCTCGTCGCAGCCGGGGATTCCCGTGACCGTCACCTCGGTGCCCGCAACCGTGAGCATTCTCATCAATCCCGACTTTGGGCCATGTTGTACAACAGGGTCTAATTATGGAATTACTAATATCGTCCGCGTGGATGTTTGCGGACCGAGCGTCGCGACTTGCGCTGCCGGTGACACCAGCGGTGAGATAAATCCCCCTTCCGGCACGGTGGTCCTTACGGATAACGGAGGACCGATTGTTGACGCAAATGGGAATCCAGCCGGTATATTCACACTGAATGGCCAGGGATACTTTGAATATGAAACGCCATTTTTTGCCACGGGTACGCACAATTTTGCGGCCGCCTACAATGGCGACGCTACATACAAAGCCGCCTCCGCCTCAAGGGCGTTTCCGCTCACTGTGGCTCCGGCTCTTGTTTCCGTCTCCGTTAACCCGGATCTCGCATATGTGGTTCCTGGGAGCAGCGTGGATTTAACCGCGACACTGACTACCTCAAGTTATGCCAGCGCGATCGCTGGCACGGTTACTTTCTTTTCCCAGCCTTCCAATTGCCCACCCTCTTGCGCCAAAACGCAACTTGGCACCGTGAATCTGGTGCCGGTGGCCGGGCAGGGCGGAACGGTCGCAGCGCAAACCGCTACCCCCTTTATTGTCACTCCCGCGGCTTCGGAATCGATCTGGGCGACCTTCAATCCAGCCGGCGCAAACCCCGATTATGCGAGTTCCTCCAATAGCTCCACGCTGGAAGTGGGGTATCCAAACTTCACTCTGGGAGCGCCGACCGATAACCCAGTCACTTTTGCACCAGGCGGGTTCGCGTTGGACAGCGTTTCTCTGCAAGGAACATACGGATTTACCGGCACAATTGCGATGACTTGTGGCGTGACACCTGCAAATTTGAGCGACCCCCCAACCTGTGGAATTAGTTCATCAGTAAATCTTTCGCCCCAGCAATATTCGGTTTACGCAGATGTAAACATTCAGACTACCGCCGCCGGCTCCGGGATCGCCCCGACGATCCGCATCACCCACTTCGATTGGTTCCTGCTGGACGAAGTGACGGCGATGATCATTGGTTGCTGCTACTTGATGAGCATTACCACTCGGAGGAGACGAGGCATAGCGTTCCTGGCGATTTTGCTTGGAACGACAGTAGTGGCGGCAGCGGGCGGCTGTGGGAAGAGCGGTGGCGGTGGCAGCGGCGGAAACAGCGTGGTCAATAGTCCCCCTCTAGATCCCGGTACCGCCGCTGGCACATACACCGTGACCGTGACGGCTACGCCCCCAAGCGGGGCCGCGCAACAACAGACAATCACGCTAATCGTTCAATAATTTCCGGGGTGGTCCTCGTGATTGAAGCTCGTTTCACGGATGGCCGTGCCGCCATTTCCAGCCGCGAACCGGATGCTGTCCGTAGTCCGTCAATTTTCAGCAAGGCCGCAGGCTCTGGATCGACCATGCTATGCTCCCGTCAAATCATGTGAGCAATCCAATTGTGTCCGGTAGCGGTGGAAGCGTACGGACCTGATCCTGTCTCCCATCCTTTTTTTGCGACGATCCTATTGCCGGACGTCACGTTCAAACCAGCCGGACGTTGCGTTCCATCGTCTTGATGACCGTGTCCAGGCGGCCCGACAGCACCTGCTTGGCCATGCTCAAGGTAAAACCCTTGGCCGTGTGAAACGGCACGTGGGCCGGTAGCGAGAGCGCAAGCGGATCCACGACGGCGTCGACCACCACGGGCCCATCTTTATATCCAAGGGCCTCCGCGAGCGCATCCTTTACGTCGCCAGGCTCTTCCAGGCGTATGCCTTTCGCGCCCATCGCTTCCGCCACGCGGGCGAAGTTCGGATTCTTGAATTCCACGCCAAAGGGAACTATCCCCGCCTCCTGCTGCTCGATGTTCACGAAGTTCAGCGAATCATTGTTGTAGATGATCTGCACCACCGGCGCTTTTCGCTGCACCTGCGTCGCCAGGTCCCCCAGTGCCAGCATCGTGAAACCGCCGTCCCCGCACAGCGCAATCGTCTGCCGCCCGGGATAGGCCAACTGCGCTCCAAAGGCGTTGGGCGCGGCGCTGGCCATGGACGCCCATGAAAAGGACCCGAAGAGCCTCCGTTTCGCCCCGCCTTTGACGTGTCTCGCCAGCCAGATGCACGGCGTGCCGGTGTCGGCGAAAAACATGGCGTCGTCCGAAGCTAATTCGTTGAGCGTGGCCGTAAGGAATTCCGGCCGAATCGGTTTGATGCCCGGCCCCTTCTCGACGTAATGATTCAGCAATTCCTCAAACTCGCGCGTCTCCCCGAGGCGCTTTTCCAGAAACGCCGCTTCGCTCTTTTCCCTCACCTTCGGCAGCAGCGACGCCAGCGTCGACTTCACGTCGCCCACCAGCGCCAGATCCACCGCGGTGCGGCGGCCCAGGTGCTTCGGATTCCGGTCGATCTGCACCTTTTTTACGCCATCCCCCGGCAGAAATTCCGAGAAAGGGAAATCCGTTCCCAGCAGCAGCAGGAGATCCGCATCGTTTATCGCCTTGTAAGCTCCGCCGTATCCCAGAAGCCCGGTCATACCCACGGCATACGGATTGTCGTGCTCCAGCCACTGCTTGCCGCGAAAGGAATAACCGATCGGCGCTTTCAGTTTGGCCGCCAGCGCAATCACCTCATCGTGCGCGTGCCGGCAGCCTTCCCCTCCGAAGATCGCCACGCTTCGCGCCCCTTCGATCATCGCGGAAAGCTTTTCCATATCGTCGTCCGCCGGACGAAACACCGGATCGGCTGGAATCCTGAGTTCCTGTGCGTCCGCCTTCACATCGGACGCCGCCACGTCGCCGGGCAGGGAAATTACCGTCGGGCCGCGATCCACCGTAGCCGTCAGGATCGCGGTGTTGATCACCGCTCGCGCCTGCTCCGGGTTCACGATGCGCCCCACGTAGAGGCACGCCGTGTCGAAAAATTTGTAAGGATTCAGCTCTTCCAGCGCTGCCGTATCCATCAGCTTTGTTTCCACGTCGCCGGCGATCGCGATAATGGGTGCGCCTTCCTTCTTGGCATCCATCAGGCCGTTGAAAAGATGTGTCACTCCCGGACCGGCCGTGCCGCACACTGCGACGGGCGTGTCCGTTAAATACGCCTCCGCGACCGCCGCGAAGACGCCGTATTCCTCGTGGCGCACGTGGATGAATTCGATCTTCCCATTCCGGCGGAGCGCGTCGATCACCGGATTCAGCGCGTCTCCCACAATTCCGTAACAGCGCTTCACGCCGGCCTTCTCCAGCATCTCCCACATCAGGTCCGCCACATTTCTTCCCATGGAACACCTCAGTCGCTGATTCGATTCATCCTCATGGCTTTCGCATAACGTCGGCGTGAGTTGTGTCGATTAACACGGTGAGCTATCGAAGGCAATACGTTTCTTGCTGTAGAAGAATTCGCTCATTTGTATTCGTTAATTGATGAGGCCTCTCTCTGTAAACAGGGCCAATTACGGAAGCGGCCCCAGGCCGTCTCCGGTTTCCGGCGCGGGCTGTACCTACAGCCCACCTAATTTTCGGGTGCGGGCTGTCCTTACAGCCCGCATAATTTAAGGTTGCGCGCCGCGATCTCGCGCGAAATAGCCCGCCAGCTTCTCCTTCAAAGTTTCCGGTGGAACTTCCACTGCCGATCCGGGCGGTAGATAGCCCAATTGAAAGGGACCGTAGGCCGTGCGGATCAGACGGCTCACTTGCAGACCGAGATGCGCCATGACTTTGCGGATTTCGCGATTCTTGCCTTCCTTGAGCCGCACGATAAGCCACGCATTGGCCCCGTGCGCGCCTTCCATCCTGGCGTCAATGGGCCCGTATCTCACGCCGTCCACCGCGATGCCTTGTCGGAGTCTGGCCAGACGCGCGCTGTTTACCGGACCATGCAATCGAATCCGGTACCAACGCTGCATGGCATTCGCCGGCAATTCGAGATATCGCGCCAGGCCCCCATCGTTCGTGAGCAGCAGCAGGCCTTCGCTGGTCAGGTCCAGCCGGCCGACGCTGACCACGCGCGGAAGGCCGGGAGGCAAATGGGAAAAGACCGTCGGACGATTTCTTTCGTCGCGCACCGTGGTCACCAGACCGGCGGGCTTGTGATACAAGAACAGGCGCGGCGCTTCGACCGCCGGCAACGGTCGGCCGTCCACCACGACCCTGTCGTTTGGCCCCACGGTGAAGGCCGGTGATTCCAGCATCTTTCCGTTGACGCTCACGCGCCCGTCGGCAATCCACCGCTCGGCATCGCGGCGCGAGCACAGTCCGGCGCGTGCGATGACCTTGGCGATGCGCACGGACTCGCTGGACCTGTTCAAACGATGGCGGCGGGCGGTCATGGATCTCCCCGGAGGCTGATGCGCGAAGGAAATAATATGAGCAGCGACAGTCGGAGACAAGCGGAAAGCAGGTCCGCTTCTCGTCGTTACAGACGGAATGTGGCGCTCATGCGAAAAGCCACGTACCGGGAACCCCGTTCTATCGGGAGTACCAATGCCTGCTTTTATTCGAGCCGGCGGCCCGGCACTTGCCTCATCGCCAGTCGGTTCGCAGGAATTCGAGGCGATAGAAATGAGCGGGAACTTCCGTCCCGTTGATGTGCGCGTGCATTGTCTGCGGCATGGCCGACCGGCATGACGGTGCCACCATGCCGGCGGGCGGTTCGCCCGTCGTTCCGCGCAGCCAGGGCGCGGGATGGGGATCCCACTCATAGTCGCCGCTCTCGCCCTTGTGATAAGGCCCCGGCCGGCCCAGAGGTGTCTTGACCCCCGGGTTAGCGGCCGGGGCGGGCTGCAGCGAAGGCACCGTGTCGTTTACAAAAATGGAGCGATACGGATGGCCGTGCAGATTCTCCTGCGACTCGGGGCGCTCCGTCACTTCGACCAGGCGCACATGCTCGTCCCCATAGAGCGCCTTGTGGTTATTGGGAGCCGCCTTGACCGAGTCCATCGCGATTGGGTATGGCCATTCCTTCGAAAAGGGCGGGCCCAGATTGCTCGGATCGAGGTTCTGGACTTCCGGTATCGGGGGGACCATCCACGGATACCATTCCTTCCAGTCCTTCGCCAGGTCCGCGCCGTCGAGCCGCTTGAATTCGAGAACATAGTAGTGAACCGGGATCGTGCCACGGTTCTCCACCTGGTGCGGAGCGCGCGGCGCCATCGTGTCGCATGTCGGGAACTGTTGTTCGTCAGGCGCCGTCCCGTGCCCGGAGCCTTGCCCGTTCAGGGCGCTGTTCGGGTCCATGTTGATGTCCACGATCTGCGCGGCGTCCGGTTGCGGCTCGCCGTACATGGAGACGGAGGGATACGGCTGCCCATTCATCGGCTCCTCCTCGTTTGGCGGGATGGTCACCTCGATGAATCGCAGCTTGCTGTCTTCATACAGCAGCTTGTTGTATTTCGGCGCCGCCTTCACCGAATCGTACGACATCGGATAGTTCCACGCCGGATACTTCGCCTGCCCCTGGGCCACGCTCAGCGCCGTCAGGATGCAACCAGCCACGCACAAGGCAGCCTTCACGTTCCTCATTTGCTTTCCCCCATATCCGCCGAAGCACTTGCTGTGACTGCATATTCTCTCACCCCGCCGCGGATTGCAACTTCGCATCGCCCGTCTGAGCCAGTGCCGGTTCTCGGGACTCGGCAGGCAAGGCCTAATCATAAGGATTCCAGGCGGGAAGACCCGTTGTGAGATGCCGTTCCAAGCGCCTCTTAATATCTTCTGGCGAAAGTGAAGTGCGTGTCCGCCCCTCCAAGTGTAATCGGGGCGTGATTTGCTCCACGCCATCAAACACCCAGTGGCCTCCTGACGTTTCTTCTTGATTCAGTTCACGCGCCAAGTCGTTGAGATCGACCCTCGGAGGCGGCCTCCTTGACACAAGCTGTACCCAAGATTCGTAGCGATATTGAAATTGAATATGCTGTCCCTGCAGGATTAGGAGTCGCGAGCAGTTTGTTCGGTTGTGAAGCGCGAACGGATGGCACTCCGCCAAGCGAGTTTGCGTGAACCGGTGTACGGGTTTGGATGGAAGGTCCTCCGGGATACGAATCACAGCTAGATCGACATGGGGCTGCTCTTCAATTGTGATGTCCCCGTTCTCGATCAACTCCTCGCTGGCCGAGAGCTTTGCATCTTCTGCCTCCCAGAGATGTTTATAGTCACGGAGATCGGTAAGAAGTCCAGGCAGGACCTCTAACAGGTGTTCATAGAGACGACCAGCCATTTGCGGGTAGGGCAGCGCGAAGAGCTGCTTATCCAATGGTGACAAATTCGAATCGGCATATGCTGAGATTGCGAAGACGATCCGGGCAGCATCCCGCAATTTGTAGAACCCGAAGTCACCGGCATTAGCCGCGTCCATCAGGAGTTCTCGATGCTTCTCTGCTATCGCGGGGTTGGTAAGCGCGAAGATGCCCACCAGACCATCCTCGTCAAAATGATTGTTGGAGACAGCTTCCACGTGAACGTGAAAGTCCGGGGAATCGAAGTATGCAAATACGATCTCAGCGGAAGTGTCACGCTTGAGTTTTGCTGGCGTGCCGCTTTTCGGCCAGTGTGACAAGGCGAGCACTGTGCCGCTCGTCGCAGCGCCGTCCACGATGATGTTGGGAGAAGAATTGAGCTGATCGTACGGCACAAACCGCATTCCGCATATTGGTCTGCCTTCCCGATCTCAGTCAAGTCTTGTGAGCTCCGCTTCTCGGAGACTGGCCCACCACCCTTTTTTCATCCTGCCCAGGGCTTGCTATAGTTGCACCGGCGGGAGGGATACTCCCGGCCACAAG
>Ga0302326_10016410_pt1 | contig 15505 bp, 14 predicted proteins | sample Palsa_T0_3_FD_202264 | JGI IMG/M metagenome (GOLD analysis project Ga0302326, IMG submission 202264) | Peat permafrost microbial communities from Stordalen Mire near Abisko, Sweden - Palsa_T0_3 | ecosystem: Environmental > Terrestrial > Soil > Palsa > Peat permafrost | place: Sweden: Abisko...
GGCGTCTATCCGCAAGCTTGGATGCCGGTGTGGATGCCTTCGGTGGATCTTCTTTTTCTGGACTTGGGTCTCCTGCTCACGCTGTACGTTGCATGGCGTGTGGCGCGACAGGTCACCGAGGGTAGGCGCATGGCGCTGGCAGTGCTGGCGCCTTGGGCCGTGCTCGCCGGCGCGTTGTATTCGGCAGGTGTCTGGATCGTCTTCCAGCCTATGCAGATGCGCGGAACGATGATGATGCGATAGGAGCAATCATGCAGGCTGCCAAATTACTACTGACGTTCGTCGCGATGCTGGCTCCAGCGCGTCTCGTCGCTGACGGAGGAACGGTCCAGTTACGCAAGGAGGCAGGAGCGCTAGTGATCACTGTGTTTACTTCTCCATCGCCTCTTTCTGCCGGTCCCGCGGATATCAGTTTGCTGTTGCAGCAGCGGAATGGACTCGATCCGGTACTGGATGCCGATGTCTCTATGCGGCTGCGGGCAGACGCGTCGGACACAGAAATCCCCGAAATCCACGCCCGGCCCACCCGGCAGCAGGCGCAGAACAAGCTCCTCTATGCCGCCCCCGTGACGCTTTCAGAATCGGGTAAATGGCGGCTCGCCCTCACAATCTTGCGAAACGGTGAGCGGACAGACGCAAGCGGGACAATCGACGTCGCGCCGGCTCCCGAGAAGGCACTTTCTTACTGGAGCTACATCGCGTTTCCGCCGTTGATGATCGCTCTCTTTGTAGTTCGCGAACGACTGATCAGCCGGAAGGCGAGGGAATAAAGCGATGCGAGATTTCCTGGAGTTGACCAAGCCGAGGATCACGATACTCATACTGATCTGCACCGCGGTCGGCTATTTTTTTGGTTGCCGGAATTTGTTTCATCTCGCAATCCTTGCTCACGTCCTTCTTGGAACAGCGTTAATGGCTTCCGGAACGTCGGCGCTCAATCAATGGTACGAGGCGGACTCGGATGCCAAAATGCGCCGAACGCGGAATCGGCCCATTGCCGCCGGACGGATGAAACGCAGTCACGGATTCGTTTTTGGCGTGTTGCTCTCCGCCGCCGGTTTCACTGAGCTGTGGCTTGGTGCCAACGCGCTTACGGCCGCACTCGGCCTGTTTACGTTGTTGAGTTACCTGGTAGTTTATACCCCGTTGAAGCGCCGCTCACCAGCGTGCACAACCGTGGGCGCGCTGCCCGGCGCCATGCCTCCCTTGATCGGCTATGCGGCGGCGAGCGGGCATCTCGATGCCGGGGCATTGGCGTTGTTCCTCATCCTGTTCGTCTGGCAGTTTCCTCACTTCTATGCCATCGCGTGGATGTATCGAGACGACTATGCCAAGGGCGGAATCAGGATGCTCCCGGTGGTGGAACCAGATGGCGAGTCGACGGCCAGACGTATTGTGGCCTGCTCAATCTTGCTGATCCCGATAAGCCTTGCGCCTCGTCTTCTCGGAATGACGGGGCTTACCTATCCCATCGCTGCAATCGCGGCGGGCCTGGCATTGCTCTACTTCGGTCTGCGTCTTGGGCGCGACCGCACCCTTGTTCGAGCGCGGCACGTGTTACTTGCATCCGTGTTTTACCTCCCGGCGCTTCTCGCTGTAATGGTCCTTGATCGGCATGCTTTCTGAGCAAATGAAAACACACTTCCGTCTTTATGCGTGGGCTGTTTTGGGTTTTCACCTTGCGGTGGTCGTTTGGGGCGCGTTCGTCCGCGCATCGGGTTCGGGGGCGGGTTGTGGCGAGCGCTGGCCTCTCTGCAATGGACAGATCGTTCCGACAGGACCGCTCACCGCCACAATTATCGAGTTCATTCATCGGTTAACCAGTGGCGTCGCACTCGTTTCGGTGGTGGTGCTGGTCATTTGGGCATATCGTGTGTTCCCGAAGAGACACGGAGTACGACGAGGCGCTTTGCTGGCGCTCGTATGCACGATCATGGAATGCGCTATCGGAGCGGCACTCGTCTTGCTCCACATGGTTGCGGCAAATGCGTCATTTTCGCGTGGGCTGTGGCTCGCGGCACACCTGATGAATACGCTTTTCCTATTGGCAGCCCTCTCGGTGACCGCGTGGCTGGCCACTACCGACGACCAGCCACGTTTTCACTACCCGAAGCTGCAACATTTGCGCCAAGTCATCGGACTGTCCACCGCGGAATTTGTGATTGCGGCAATCCTGGGAGGTTTCGCGGCGCTGGGCGATACGCTCGTCCTCTCAACCTCGTTGACCGAAAGCATCCGCGCGGACTTCTCGCCGTTCTCAAATATCTTCGTGCGTCTGCGTATTCTTCATCCGATCGTGGCCGCAGCCCTTGCCGTCTGCCTGCTGGTAGTCGCCTTCCGCGTTACCGCTTCGAGCCATACGAACGCCTTTGCAAAACGTCTGAGCGCCACGATGGGAGTTCTTGTCATCCTCCAGTGCGGCCTCGGCCTCGCCAACATCGCGTTGAAGACGCCCACCTGGCTTCAGTTGCTCCACCTCTTGACAGCCGATCTTCTGTGGATTGCTTTTGTCCTCTTGGCGGTTGAAACTTTGCCACGGGCGTGTACCAGTGTCTTCGAATGCGCGCCGCTTTCCCAACGACTATGCGATATAGGGCCTCGCTATGAACACGCTACCCAAAAAGCTTCGGGTACCTGATCTTGCCGTCATGAAGCAGAATGGCGAACGAATCGTCATGTTAACTGCCTACGATGCCACCATGGCGCGGCTTTTCGACCGCGCAGGAGTCGACGTCTTGCTCGTGGGCGACTCGCTTGGGCAGGTGATCTTGGGATTGGATACGACGATACCCGTCACACTGGATGCCATCATTCATCACACGCGGGCCGTAACGCGAGGCGCAAACAGGGCACTCGTTGTAGCCGACATGCCGTTCCTCACCTATCAGGTCACACCCGAGGAGGCCATGCGTAATGCTGCGAGGCTGTTCCAGGAAGGCGGTGCTGCTGCGGTAAAGCTGGAAGGTGGCCGCGCCATTGCGGATACGGTTCAGAGACTGACGGCGGCCGGCCTGCCGGTCATGGGACACATCGGGCTGACGCCGCAACACGTCCATAGCCTGGGAGGAATGCGGCGACAGGCAGGCGATGAGAAAGCAGCGTGCGAACTAGTCCTCGACGCGCTGGCGCTGGAGGAAGCGGGCGCATTTGCAGTAGTGCTCGAGGCGATTCCAGATGCCGTTGCCGAAGCTGTAACTTCCCGGCTGCAAATTCCGACCATCGGCATCGGCGCCGGACCGCATTGCGATGGTCAGGTGCTCGTCAGTTACGACCTCCTCGGACTCTTTGACACGTTCGTTCCTCCCTTTGCCAAGCAATACGCGCAGCTCGGCGACATCATCCTACGCGCCACAAAGAACTATGCCGACGACGTGCGGAACTGTGCTTATCCACGATCGGTGGCGCCCTGCCCCGAGATTGCTTCTATGCTGGCGTTGAAATGACAACCGTCGTCCACCGAATTGCAGAGTGCAAGAAAATCGCCGGACGACTGCCACGCGAAGCCGTAATCGGTTTGGTTCCGACCATGGGAGCCCTGCACCAAGGCCACGGCGCCTTATTCGAAGAAGCGCGGCGGCGCTGCTCCGTCGTTGTCGCTAGCATCTTTGTCAATCCAATTCAGTTCAATCAGAACAGCGATTACGATCTCTATCCTCGGGTCTTGAGGGATGATATCGCGTTCTGCACAGCTCACGGGGCCGACTACATCTTCGCTCCTCAGGAGAATGAGATGTATCCGGAGCCACAGCGAGTGTTTGTGGAAGTCGGGGAAGTCTCCCAACACCTGTGTGGCCAAAGCCGCCCGGGCCATTTTCGAGGCGTCGCGACTGTAGTCCTGAAGCTCTTTCACATTGTGCAACCGCATCTCGCGTTCTTCGGGGAGAAGGACTATCAGCAACTGGCTATCGTCCAGCGCCTTGTGCGTGACCTGAATATTCCGCTCCAAGTGGTCGGTGTACCGACAGTGCGGGAACGGGACGGCCTCGCGCTAAGTTCACGGAACCGTCGGTTAACTCCGCGACAGCGGGTCTTCGCGCCATGTCTGTACAAGGTCTTGCAGGCTGCCCGAAACTCGATTGCTTGTGGAGAGCGAAACCCCGCCGCTGTCAAAGCGCAGGTTGTAGAAATCTTACACACCGTCCCAGATATCACGCTCGAATATTTTGATCTGGTCGATCCGGATACAATTCGGCCCGTCGAGGTCATACAAGCACCCGTGCGAGCTGCACTGGCGGCATGGATTGGCGAAACGCGACTTATCGATAATGTTCTCTGCGAAACCCCGCGTCTGCCAATTGAACACAGCAAGAATCATTCACAAATTCGCCAAGCGCCAACAAAACTAGTTGAGCATGTCTCTTTCGGGATGTAGGTAAGCGAAGCGGACTTTGACAGAAGCAGAGCAGACAGATTCACCTGCTTTGCGTGTCTCAGTCCAGAGCGCTCTTGCGCAAGGAAAGGACAAGATATGGCTTCAGACAAACCAATACGGCGTATAGCCATCGTCGGTACCGGGGTTATCGGTGCAAGCTGGGCAGCAGAATTTCTGGCACGCGGCTTCGATGTCATCGCAACCGATCCGGCTCCCAACGCAGAGGCGAATCTGCGTAAGTACATCGACGCGGCCTGGCCGGCGCTCACCACTATGGGCCTCACAAAGAACGCCTCGCGCGAAAGACTGAGCTTCACTGCCGATATGAAGAGCGCGCTGTCATACGCGGATCTCGTGCAGGAAAACGGGCCGGAGCGGCCGGATTTCAAGATCAAATTATTTGCGGACATGGACGCCGCTACAGCGCCCGACTCGATGATTGCGTCGAGCTCCTCAGGGATCACGATGAGCGTGATGCAATCCGCGTGTCAGCATCCCGAACGCTGCGTCATCGGGCATCCGTTCAATCCCCCACACATGATTCCGCTAGTTGAAGTAGTTGGGGGCTCCAAGACGTCACAAGAAACGGTCCGCCGTGCCATGGATTTCTATGCCTCGATCGGCAAAAAGCCCATCCACCTTCGCAAGGAAGTAGTCGGCCACGTAGCGAATCGGCTCCAGGCCGCACTCTATCGCGAGGTGGTGTACCTCATTGAGCAGGGTGTTCTGGATGTCGCTGATTCTGACACTGCCGTGTGCTGGGGACCTGGACTGCGTTGGGGAGTCATGGGGCCCAACTTGCTGTTTCATTTGGGCGGCGGCGAAGGCGGCATTCGGCACTTCATGGAGCACCTCGCCGGTCCCATGGCGACCTGGTGGAAAGACCTCGGGACGCCAGCGGAAATCGATCCGCAGATCAAGCAAACCATCATTGAGGGTGTGGCGCAGGAGGCCGACGGCCAGTCGGTAGATCAGTTGGCTGAGATACGGGACGAAGTTCTGCTCGGACTGCTCCAGCTGCGCGCGAAATACTCAGAGTCATCCAGGTTGAGCAAAGCGAGCTGAAGGAGGGACGATCATGCCTACAGGCGTCCCACGTATCGTGATTGTCGGAGGGGGTTTTGGCGGCTTATCGGCCGCCAAGGCCCTCAAGAACGCTCCGGCGGAAATCACGTTGATTGACCGCGCGAATCACCATCTGTTCCAGCCGCTGCTCTATCAAGTGGCTACGGCCGTGCTGGCGGCTGGGCAGATTGGTTCGCCGATCCGGAATATTCTCCGAAAACAGAAAAACACAACCATAATCCTCGGCGAGGTAACGGGGGTCGACAAGGACAAGAAATATGTGTTGGTCAACGACGCTGATCGAACAGACGTGCCGATTCCCTACGATTTTCTTGTAGTGGCAACTGGTGTCACACACAGCTATTTCGGCCACAACGAATTCGAGCGGTTTGCGCCGGGTTTGAAAAGCCTCCCCGATGCCGTCGCGGTGCGCAATAAGATCCTGCACGCATTCGAACAGGCCGAAGCCGAGGAAGACCCCAGCCGTCACCGCGATCTCCTGACTTTCGTGCTTGTCGGCGCTGGCCCAACAGGAGTGGAAATGGCCGGTGCGATCGCCGTGCTGGTCCGCAATACGCTGAAGGCGGAGTTCCGGCGCATCAATCCCGAAAAAGCGCGAATCGTTTTGCTCGACATGGCACCGCGGGTCCTAGGGCCATTCTCGGAGGATCTTTCCCAAGCGGCAAAGGCGCGCCTGGAAAGCCTCGGTGTGGAAGTTCGATTGGGACATGGCGTCGATCAGATTGACTCCGACGGCGTGATCGTCGCGGGCGAGCGCATTTTTAGCCAGACCGTGATTTGGACCGCCGGCGTAGCGCCATCTCCAGCCGGCAAGTGGCTGAATGTCGCGACAGATCGGGCCGGGCGAGTTCGTGTCCAACAGGACGTCTCGGTACCGGGGTATCCGGAAGTCTTTGTAGTGGGTGATACTGCCTCGTTCGATGAGGATGGCAAGCCACTGCCCGGTGTGGCGCAAGTAGCGATTCAACAAGGACGCTATGTGGGAAACCTGATTCACCGGGTGATCTCGGGCAAATCGAGGTCTAAACCGTTTCGCTACTTCGACAAGGGAAACATGGCCGTAGTCGGTAAGGGCTTCGCCGTTCTCGAAAGCGGCAAAGTCCACCTCAGCGGGTTCGTCGCATGGCTCGCCTGGGCCGCGGTGCATCTTCAGTTCCTGGCGCAATCCAGCTTGCGTGTCAGCGTGTTCTTGCAATGGGTCTGGACCTATATCACTGGGCAGCGGGGCTCGCGGCTCATTGTGAATCACCACGGAACCGAATCGATTCTGCCGGCGCCTAAGCAAGCAAATTTGGAACTGACAAGTTCAACCAAGTAAGGATTTCAAGGAATTAGCCACACAAGGAGAACTAAAAATGGCGACAGCAATCAGTGATATTAAACAGTCGAAGGACGTTAAACAACCCAAACCGCTACCGGCGCCGAATAGCGACTTCTACCAGCTCGCCGAAACCTTGAATGCCGAGGACCTCGCATTGGTGAAGCAGGTCCGCGCGTTCATGGAGTCCAAGGTCGCACCGATCATTAACAAGTACTGGGCCGACGATGCTTTTCCGTTCGAATTGCTCCCCGAATTTAAACAACTCAACCTCGGCGGCCTCGGGCTCGAGGGCTATGGATGCAGGGGCGGAAGTCAGAAATTGTTTGGCTTCGTCATGATGGAGTTGGCGCGAATCGATCCCTCGTTCAGCACGTTCTTTGGAGTGCACGATGGCTTGGCGATGGGATCGATCTACCTGGACGGATCGGAAGAGCAGAAACAGAAGTGGCTGCCGCAGATGGCGCGCCTTGAAAAGATCGGCTGTTTCGGCCTGACCGAGCCGCTGGTTGGCTCGGGAGCCGCCGGCGGACTGACGACGACCGCTAAACGAGAAGGCGATACCTGGGTCATCAACGGCGAGAAACGGTGGATCGGGAATGCTCCCTGGTGCGACCTTTCCATCATCTGGGCGCGCGATGTAGCGGACAACCAGGTCAAGGGCTTCATCATCGAGAACAAGACCACGCCCGGCTTCAGCGTCGAGAAGATCGAGCATAAGATCGCTCTCAAGGTTGTTCAGAACGGTCACATCACTCTGAAGGATTGCCGCGTGCCGGAAGCGAATCGCCTGCAAGCGGGCAACTCATTCCGCGACACTGCTCGCGTGCTGCGGCAGACGCGCTATATGGTCGGCTGGATGGCGACGGGCTGCCAGATGGGCGCCTATGAAAACGCGCTCAAGTACTCCCAGGAGCGGCTGCAATTCGGGAAACCGATCGGCTCCTTTCAACTGATGCAGGACCTTCTCGCCAAAATGCTTGCCAACATCACTGCCTGCCAGTGCATGCTGCTTCGGCTGGCGGACCTGGATGACGCAGGCAAGCTGACAGATCAGCATGCGGCGCTCTCAAAGGCGTTCTGCACCGCCAGAACGCGCGAGACCGTAGCGTGGGCGCGCGAGTTGTTTGGCGGCAACGGAATTGTAGTGGACTACAACGTCGCCCGTTTCTTTGCAGACTCCGAAGCGCTTTACTCGTACGAAGGTACCTTCCAGATGCAAAATCTGATCGTTGGCAAAGCGGTAACTGGGTTCAGCGCGTTCGTCTAAGAATCCGGGCGAAAAGCTAAACGCTTAGCGTGAAAAGGAAAACAATGTCCACCACTATTTCTAAACCCAAAGGCGCTCAATCGACGCCCAAGCCCACCTCGGGGCGGCTGTTCTTTTTGGATCTCTCGGGCGGCCGCATTCTCTCCTCTAACCCTGATGGTTCCGATTTGAAAACGATTCTCACGGAAGGTCGAAGACTTCCGGACGGCTTGGTCGTCGACGTCGAGTCCGGTCACCTCTTCTGGACCAATATGGGCAACCCCAGTGCCAATGATGGTTCCATCGAACGGTCCGATCTCGATGGGAAGAATCTCAAGACTATCGTTCCCGCGGGTGGCACGCATACTCCCAAGCAGCTTCAACTCGACAAAGTCAACGGCAAGCTCTACTGGTCAGATCGCGAGGGCATGCGAATCATGCGAGTGAATCTGGATGGTTCGCTGCCCGAGACGCTCGTTGATACCAGCCGAGGAGACGCCCGCCCGGGCAAGGACGCGAAGAAATGGTGCGTCGGCATCGCTCTCGACGTCATAGGTGGCAAGATCTATTGGACCCAGAAAGGTCCAGATAACGCCGGCTTGGGGCGCATCTTTCGCGGGAATCTGGAAGTTCCCAAAGGCCAAACGTCGGCCAATCGTACGGACATCGAGCTCCTTTACGATGGTCTGCCCGAACCGATCGACCTGGACCTCGATCTTGCCAATCGAATGCTGTACTGGACAGATCGTGGCGACCCGCCGCGGGGCAACACGGTCAACCGGGCGCCTATGGATGCAGCATCCGGGAAACGCAACGATCCGGAGATTGTCTTCACTTCCCTGATGGAAGGCATTGGCCTGGCGCTTGATCTGAAGAACAGGCGTATGTTCATGACCGACTTAGGCGGTTCGGTTTACAGCGCGAATCTCGACGGCTCAAACAAGAAGACTCTGCTCTTCACCCTAGGGAACCTCACCGGCATCGCGTATGCCGAACTTCCTTCGACATCCGGCGGCGGAGATTGAAAGCGTGAACAAACGAAAAACGATGACGACGGCCGCCGGCGCTCCGGTCGGCGATAACCAGAACTCCCTCACTGCGGGTCCTCGCGGGCCGGTCCTGATGCAGGACCTGCTGCTGATCGAGAAGATGGCGCACTTCAACCGGGAACGCCTACCGGAACGAGTGGTCCATGCCAAAGGGTCAGGCGCGCACGGAGTTTTCGAGGTTACCGGCGACATAACGAAGTGGACCAAAGCCAAAGTCTTCGAGCGCCCGGGCAAGAAAACTGAGGTCTTCATCCGCTTCTCCACTGTCGGCGGTGAAAAGGGTTCTGGCGACACCGAACGCGATCCGCGCGGGTTCGCGGTGAAATTCTACACAGAAGAGGGCAACTGGGACATGGTGGGGAACAACACCCCAGTCTTCTTCGTTCGGGACGCCCTAAAATTCTCGGATTTCATCCATACGCAGAAGCGCGACCCGCATACCAATCTCAAGTCGCCCACCATGATGTGGGATTTTTGGAGTCTGTCGCCGGAGTCGTTGCACCAGGTGACGATTCTGTTCTCCGACCGAGGAACGCCCCGTGGCTACCGGCACATGAACGGCTATTCGAGTCACACGTTTTCGCTGATCAATACGGAAGGGCGCCGAGTATGGTGCAAGTGGCACTTCAAAACGATGCAGGGAATTCAAAACTTCCATCGCGAAGAGGCCATCGAGATGGTTGGCAAAGATCCAGACTACGCCCAACGTGATCTGCTCGACGCCATTGAGCGCGGGGAGTCGCCAAGATGGCGTGTTTGCATTCAAATTATGGAAGAGGACCAAGCGTCCACGCTTCGATACAACCCCTTCGATCTCACCAAGATTTGGTCGCAGAGGGAGTTTCCACTGTACGAAGTCGGGATCATGACGCTTACGCGAAGTCCGGAGAACTATTTCGCGGAGGTGGAACAGGCGGCCTTTGCACCTGCGAACATCGTTCCCGGAATGGGTTACTCGCCAGATAAGATGCTGCAGGCCCGCATTCTGTCCTATCCGGACGCGCATCGGCACCGCATGGGCGTGAACTACGATCTACTGCCGGTCAACAAGCCCAAATGTCCCGTTCACACCTATCATCGCGACGGGCACATTCGCTTCGACGAGAACGGCGGCCGAGCCCCGAACTATGAGCCCAACAGCTTTGGCGGTCCCACTGAAGATCCACTTTATCGCGACGTTTCATGGGACATCGGGAGTTATCCTGTCGAACGTTACGATCATCGGCAAGGCAATGACGATTTCACCCAGGCCGGCGACCTCTTCCGGCTGCTCGCTCCCGACGCCCAGGATAGGCTCATCCACAACATTGTGATGAGCATCAAGGACGTTCCTCGGGAGATCCAGATTCGTCAGATCCAGCATTTCCTGAAAGCGGACGAAAGATACGGCCGCGAAATCGCCGAGAGTCTCGGTTATGAGGGCAAGGCGATCCTGGAACTTGAAGTTTTGGCTGGCGCTCCGAAGTGAATTCGGCCTTGGCTAGTCGCCCACGATTTTGAAACAGAATCAGCAGAGTTAGAAGGAGCTTTATGAGTCAATCGACCCTGGCAGGACCATCACTGGAAACGGTCATTTATGAGAAGAAGGGCGCCATCGCCTATATCACTGTGAATCGCCCCAAAGTTCTCAACGCACTGAATCATCGGACGTGGGCCGACTTGGGTACGGCTTTTGCAGAAGCGCGGGCTGATGCCGAGGTGCGGGGCGTCATTCTGACAGGCTCGGGCGATAAGGCCTTCATCGCTGGAGCGGACATCAGCGAACTCGCCCAGGTCACTGCCGTCGAAGCGGAACGATCCAGCAGCTTCGGACAAGGCGTCCTGAATCTTATCGAGAATCTCGGCAAGCCAGTGATCGCTGCAATCAATGGCTTCGCCCTCGGCGGTGGCTGCGAAACCGCAATGGCTTGCACCATCAGAATCGCTGCCGACAACGCAAAGTTCGGCCAGCCCGAAGTGAAGTTGGGCCTCCCTCCCGGTGGAGGCGGTACGCAGCGCTTGCCCAGGCTGGTAGGCAAAGGCCGGGCACTTCAGCTCATTCTCTCCGGCGAGATGATCAATGCGGCCGAAGCTTATCGCATCGGTCTGGTCAACGAAGTGGTCCCGGCCGCGGATCTCATCCCGCGTGCCGAAGCGATTCTGAAACAAGTGTTGGCTAACGCCCCGATCGCCGTTCGGTACTCGCTGGAGGCGGTGAACAAAGGTTTGGAAACGAGCCAGGCTGAAGGTTTGGCGCTCGAGGCTTCGTTCTTTGGTATCTGCGCGGCAACCGAAGACAAGAAAGAAGGAACGTCGGCATTCCTTGAAAAGCGCGCAGCGCAATTCCAGGGGCGCTGAAGAGTGGATTCCAAGGAGACATTCATGACAACTGAAAACATCTTTTCGGGATTGAAGGTCGTGGACCTGTCGAGTTTCATCGCGGGGCCCGCCGCTGCCGTGATCTTGTCCGACTATGGCGCGGACGTAATCAAGGTTGAACCTCCCACCGGTGACACATGGCGAATTGGTTACAAGCTTCCGCCCCAACCGCGATCCCACGACAACTACCCCTGGCATCTGAACAATCGCAACAAGCGTGGAGTCGCCCTCGATCTGAAATCTCCACAGGCGGCAGAGATTCTGGAACGGCTCGTCAAATGGGCAGACGTTCTCATCGTCAACACCCCGCATCCGGCGCGTAAGAAGCTGAAGCTGGAGTACGAGGACGTCGCGCAGTGGAATCCCCGGCTGGTTTATGCGGACCTCACTGGTTACGGCGAAAAGGGGCCCGACGCCAGCCTCCCAGGATTCGATATCACGGCTTACTGGGCCAGATCCGGCTTGTTGTCGCTGACCCGCGATGCAGGCGCTCCACCCACTCTCCCCCCATCGGGCAGCGGAGACCACGCGACAGCGGTTACTCTGTTTTCCGCAATTGTCACGGCCCTGTACCGGCGCGAGCGCACCGGAAAGGGTTCGTACGTTACAACCTCGCTGCTCGCTGCGGGCGTCTGGTCCTGCGGGGTCTTCGTCCAGGGCGCACTTTGCGACGCCGCCTTCTTCCCCCTGCACGACCGGTTGAAGCCGCCAAATGCACTCATCAATATGTATCGAACTTCGGACGATATCTGGTTCGTGCTTGTCCTCACACCGGACAAATGGCCGGCTCTGGCGAAGGGAGTTGGCCGCCTGGATCTGCTGACAGACCCGCGATTCGCCGATCCGGCAAAGCTGGCCGCAAATTCAGTGGAACTCACGGCCATGCTCGACGAAGTGTTCCGCTCACAGCCCATATCGCACTGGCAGGAAGTCCTCGAACAAGGTCACCTTACATTCGGTATTGTTCATGCTCCGAGCGAAGTCGTCAAAGATCCGCAGCTTGAGGCGAACGGTATCGTCGTGCCGATCGAGGGCGCCGGAGGAAATCTGAAGCTCACAATCAGCAGTCCCATCCAGGTGCATGATGTCGCTAAAGTGCCTGCCAAGCGCGCTCCGGAAATCGGCGAGCACAACGAAGAGGTGCTGAAGGAACTTGGTTTCACCGGCGACGAAATCGATGGCTTACGTGAGAGCGGCGCCATTCCACATATTTCGCCCGAGCCTGTAACCACGGGACGCTAGCGACTGGCAGGTTGAAAGCCCTCTATGATGCGGATGTCTAGCACTGTTCGGCGGGTGGCGTCCACCGTGCTGCCAACCAAGTGGGGAGCGTTTCAGATGGTTGGCTTTGAACGCTCCCCAAACGGCAGAGGATACGCCGAGACCGCGATCGCTCTCATGCTAGGCGACGCGGCACACGGGGCTCCGCTCCTACGTATCCATTCGCAGTGCTTCACTGGCGACGTGCTTAGATCCCTTCGCTGCGACTGCGGAGATCAATTGGAACTGGCGATGCGAACCATCGCCGCGGAAGGATGCGGTCTATTGATTTATGAGCATCAAGAAGGACGTGGTATCGGGCTGATGGCGAAACTTCAGGCCTATGCTCTTCAGGACACAGGTCTCGACACAATAACGGCGAATCATGCACTCGGCTTCGAGGCTGACTGCCGGGATTTTAGTTTGCCGGCCGCGATCCTGAATGATCTTGGGATCCGGCGTGTGCGGCTGCTCTCGAATAATCCCGATAAACTGCGCGCGTTGGTTCAAGCAGGCATTGGCGTGGTTGAGCAGATCCCGTGCGAGGTCCGGCCTAATCCTCACGCCCTGACGTACTTGCGAATCAAGAAAGAGAGAATGGGTCACACGCTCACGTTGGTGTGAACCAGCACTTCTATGTTTAGCGAATTGACCGAATACTTAGAGGCTGCTGAGCACATTGCTCAAGGAGACGCGCTTGACGAATCGCCTCTCTTCGCCTCCATTGAGACTGCGATCGAAGAGCTCAAAGCCGGGCGTATGGTGGTGATTGTTGACGACGAGGATCGCGAAAACGAGGGCGACCTCGCGATAGCTGCAGAGATGATCACACCGGAAGCTGTCAACTTTATGGCGACTCACGCGCGGGGCCTGATCTGTTTGACCATCACCGGCGAGAGAGCCGATGAATTGGAACTCGCCCCCATGACGCCGTGCAACACATCGCCATGCGGCACTGCTTTCACCGTCTCCATCGATGCCAGAGGGCGCGGTGTGACGACAGGTATTTCGGCCTATGATCGCGCCCAAACGATCCTGGCCGCTATCGACCCGAGCACACGTCCCGAAGATCTTGGGCGTCCAGGCCACGTCTTCCCGCTTCGCGCGCGCACCTGGGGAGTCTTGGAACGTCGCGGACAAACCGAAGCAAGCGTCGACTTGGCTCGTCTCGCAGGACTAAATCCCTCGGGAGTGATCTGCGAAATTATGAACGACGACGGCAGTATGGCGCGGCTCGGTGACCTCAGGCATTTCTGTGTCAAACACGGTCTGAAGATGATTACCGTCGCAGAGCTGGCACTGTATCGATTGGAATCAGAATCGGCAAAGTTCTGGGAACTGTTGGGATGGTAAGCCCATGATCTACATCCATTCCATGGGCCGCGCCGCCCGCTACTACCCGGAGCGGCCAGCACTTCGCGTGGGCGAGGAGCTACTCAATTTTCGGGAACTCCACGAACGCATCCAGAGCCTGGCGGCTGGGCTCAGCCAGCGCGGGTTCGGACCTGGCGACCGTCTGGCTCTGCTTCTTCCCAACGGACCCGAGTACATCCAGTTGGTCTATGCGTGCAGTTGGCTAGGCGTGATTGCCGTTCCGATCAATACGCGACTCTCAGCTGTTGAGATCGATCACGTGCTCGCCGACGCACTTCCGCGTGGGCTGATACGGCATTCCTCCTTGCCGGCTCCAAAAGCGCATATGTCGTGGCAACTGGTGCTCGACCAGGAACCCCTGGAGGCGCGGAATGATTCCTGCCCCGCCCCGTGCTATGATCCCGAAGCGCCCTTAGCCTTGATCTACACCAGCGGCACGACGGGCCGGCCGAAGGGCGTCGTCATGACGCACTCCAACATCCTGGAGAATGTTCACCATTTCAATTACTGGATGCCCTATCGGGAGGGCGGCGTCTATCTGCATGCCGCGCCCATTTTCCACATAGCTGATTTTCCTGCAATGTTCGCCGCACCGGCGTTCGGAGCGAGCCAAGTCGCGTTGCCGCGCTTCGCCACCTCGAGCTTCTGCGCCGCGGTCCAGAAGGAGAAGATCAACTACACGGTTTTAGTTCCGACCATGATCAACCTGTTAACGCAATTCGCGGATGTGAAGAGCTATGACTTGAGTTCTCTTGAGGTGCTGGCTTACGGCGGATCTCCGATGGCGCCCGATCTGATTCGCCGAACCCGAGATCTTCTCCCGCGCGTTAAGTTGGTGCAAGTATACGGACTGAGTGAAATGGGATTTCTCACGGGTCTGGAGGACCAAGAGCACACAGGCGATAGGCTCACGTCTTGCGGACGACCTTGTCCCGGTATAGATATGCAGGTTGCGGACGAATCGGGCAAGCAGGTGGAAACCGGTCAACACGGCGAACTGGTAGCGCGTGGCGCGAATATGATGCGCGGATACTGGAACGATCGCGAGGACACCGAAGCCGCCTTCCAGAATGGCTTCTTTCGCACGGGAGATATTGGCTATCAGGACGCCGACGGCTATTTCTTCATACTGGATCGGTTAAAGGACATGATCGTTACAGGCGGCGAGAATGTTTACTCCGGCGAGGTGGAGGCTGTCATTTTCCGCCATCCCGCGGTGCGGGAGGTGGCCGTCTTCGGCATACCTGATCCTCAATGGGGAGAGCTGGTGGCCGCCTGCGTGGCCCTGAAGCCTGGAACAAGCCTCACTGAAGAAGCGTTGGTCCTCCACTGCCGCCAGAGCCTTGCAAACTACAAAGTCCCCCGCCACATTGAGTTCTCGGAGACAGACCTACCGAAAAATGGCACGGGTAAAATACTGAAGCGGCTCTTACGCGAAC
>Ga0302326_10016411_pt1 | contig 15504 bp, 12 predicted proteins | sample Palsa_T0_3_FD_202264 | JGI IMG/M metagenome (GOLD analysis project Ga0302326, IMG submission 202264) | Peat permafrost microbial communities from Stordalen Mire near Abisko, Sweden - Palsa_T0_3 | ecosystem: Environmental > Terrestrial > Soil > Palsa > Peat permafrost | place: Sweden: Abisko...
CGCGCGGCTTCGCGGCCCATCGTTTCGGTCGCGGCACCAATCGGCCGCATGATGATGTGCGCGAGTCGCGCGCGAAGCGGATCGCCCTCGATCGGCGTCCAGCTCTCGAAGGCTACCGCGTACCGGTGCAAGCACCATAGTGCTTTGTTCTCATCGAATGGTTCGACCGTATGTCCGCGGACGACGTCACCGCCCGGACCGTCCGGCAAGTAGATCGGCCTAAACGGAACGCGTCCAATGGCTTTAGCAATAAGCGGAATCGTGTCCGTGTAATACGCGAGGACCATCGCCTGCGTCGGCGCATCGAGCTTCTCGAGATCCATGCGCCGATGGTATGGCGCCTTTAGACGCCCGGCTAGTCTATAATGATGATCATCAATTCCGGAGGTCGGCCCTTGTCAGCTTCGAATTCTGCGCTATAGAGACACGATATGAGCGCGCAACCATTGGAAATCCGCATGGCCCATCTTGAGGGGGCCTACGAGCAGATCAGCGAGCGCCTTCGGGGCGTTGACGGCCGCCTGACGGCTCTCGATCAGAAGATCGACGCGAGATTCGACGCTCTCGATCAAAAGATGGACGCGCGATTCGACGCCTTTGATCGAAAGATGGACTCCAGGTTCGGTGCCATCGATGGTCGTTTCGAAGCCATCGATGGTCGTTTCGAAGCCATCGACCGTCGCTTCGATAGCATGGACAAGAAGTTCACAAACCTCTTCGTTACAGGGCTAACAGTGAACGCTGCCACGCTTGCTGCGGTCATCGGTTCAATCGTTGCGGCGCATCGTTAGTCAGATCAAGGCGCGTCCCAATCTTCGGCGCGGATTGGATAGCGCAGCATGTTGCGTTTGTAATCCGTCACGCGTTTATTGACGCCCTCGATATTAACGAAATCGAACAGCGGAAAAGACGGAATATCGTTATGGATAACGTCTTGGATCGCGTCGAAAAGTTGCTCGCGTTCCCGTTCGTTCGACGCGCCGTGTTGTTCAGCGTATAATCTCTCAAAACGCGGCGTGCAATAGCGGGAAAAGTTTGCACCGCCCGAGCGCGCCGCGCACGTGAAGTTAAGTGATTGCTCCGGATCTGATCCGCCGATCATGGCAGTAATCAACAGGCCGAAGTTGCCCGTACGCGCGGCCCCTTCGGGGCCCGATAGAACGCTCGGGCTGTACGCCTTGACGAGAACGCGTACGCCGATTGCCGCGAGCTGCTGCTGAGCCAAGACGGCGACGCGATTGGACATCGCGTTCGCGGCGTTCGTCACAATGACCAGGATGAGCGGCTGCCCGTTGCGCGTCCGTACATTACTTTGGAGGTGCCAGCCGGCGGATTCGAGTTCCTGATTCGCGCGCGCAACGTCGTGCTGGTAAGCCATGACGGCTCTCGATTTCCAAGAGACGACGGGCGGGGGAAAGATCGAGTGCGCGATTGGAAATTCGCCACGCCACGCTTTACTCAGTGCTTGAACGTCGAGCGCGTGCGAGATCGCGCGCCGCACGGAAATATCTTGGGTCGGTCCAGCCGCTGTCTGAAGAAAGAACGCGACTTCCCCGTTCTCTAGTGTTCGCGTGACACGCAGCCCGTCGATCTGGCTCGCCTGCTCGATGTTATCGGAATAAAGCGTCGCGACATCGACTTCACGGGTTTGCAAGGCATTAAACGCGGTGTTCTGATCCGGAAAGATGCGGACGACAATCCTTTGAAGCTTCGGCTGTGGCATGTAATACGGATTAGGTTCGAGCAAGATCTGGTCGCCACGGCGCCACGATGTTACGCGAAATGGGCCGGTCCCGAACGGATGTTGACCCCAGCTTGAGCGGCTGATCGTCGAGCTGGTGAACGCATGTGCGGGAAAAATACCGTAGGCTTCATCCGCTTCTGCAAAAAGGACTCGGACGGCGGCTGCCCACGGTGCGCGCAGTTTGACGACAACGGTGTGCTGATCAGGCGTCCGGAGTGAAGCGATTCGCTGGTAATCTCCGATCGTGGGCGCGGAGTTCGACGGATCGAGAATCGCTCGATACGTAAACGCGACATCCGCCGACGTGAACGCAGCGCCATCAGCGAAGCGAACGTCCCGGCGCAATCGGTAAGTGATGGTGAGTCCATCGGGCGAGATGTCGCCGTTTTCGCGAGTCGGAATGCGCGCCGCCAGGATTGGTATGAATCGATTGTGCTCATCGAGACCAACGAGCGTTTGGCACCAAAAAAGATCGAGCGCGATTTGGTCCTGCGCGAACGCGTAGAGCGGGCTGAGCGACGTCGGGTCGATAGGAAACGCGATTCGCAGCTCGTGTTGCGGGAGTGCCCGCGGGGAACAGCCCGACAAGGAGCCCAAAACAGTCAGCGCAGCGCCGACAATGAGGGCTCCTAAGCGCACAGTTCAGCTACTGGGGACTCGTGCCTTGGCACGAACCGGTCGTGTCTTTTGGGTTAGAACGGGAGCAATGGCTCGCCAAAGATTGTGCGGCTGGTTCCGAACGACGTCGTCACACGGCAATCCGGTTTCGAAGATCGCATCGTTGATGGCTTTTTGGGCGTCATCCGGACTGAGGCTGCTGGTGTTGAGCGCGATACCAACGACGCGAGCCGGCTTAACCGTCGAGCAGAGCAGCTCGTAAATACGTATGAGTTCGCTGTACGAAAGAACTGGCGTTGGGAAACCCACGGCTTCAGTACGTGAGAGATCGTGCACGAGGAGCAGTGCGTCGGGAGCGCTTCCGTACAACAACCCGAGCGTGACGGGCGCGTACGCCGGATGATTTATGGATCCTTGACCCTCGACGATCAATAGGTCGTGATCGCGCGCCGCGGTAAGGACGAGCTGCTCTGCCGCGCCTGCAGCAAAATCGGAGATCACACGGTCGATCGCAATGCCCCAGCCGGCAATCATGATTCCGGTCTGGCCAGTCGGCACGAAGGCTACATTCCGCTTCGCGTCACGCGCGGCACGCGCGAGCTCGAGTGAAACCGTCATCTTGCCGACCGCGCAATCACTGCCAACGGTCAACAGTACGTGCGCTGGAACTTCCCAAGCGGCTCCAGAAAATAATGGTATCGATGCGGGCGGCTCGCGAACGTCCCAGATGCTCCCGCCACCTCGGCGAGCAGCCGCGTTGAATTCATCGTCGTCGCGAAATGTAAGATGCAGGCCGTTGACGATTTCAAGCCCCGACTCGAGCGCCTGCACGATCTCCGCGCGCCAGTCGGGAGGTAACACGCCACCACTCGGCGCGATTCCGATCAGAAGCGCCGTGGGCCCGAATTGCTTCGCCTCTGCAAAGCTGGCAACGATTGGCGCATCGCATTGGAGATGCGGCACGATCTCACGCACCGAGTGGCCTGCGTGCGCGCGGTCGATGACGACGACGGTCGGGCTTACACCGTAAGCCATGACACCGTGCGCCGTTTTTGCGTGAAACGTACCGAGCTCGTTGTGCGCGAGTACGGCGTAGCGTCGTTCGCTAGCCACCGCTGCGAACGGTCGCTATGACCTCTTTCATGCTTTTCAGGAATACGTCAGGACGATCGAATTGGATGTAATGACCGCTTCCCGGCGCCATGATCAGTTTGGAGTTCGTTGAGAACGGCAACCATGCGCGATGTAAGGCCACCCAGGTCGCCTCCCAGTGTCGCCAATACGCCCTGCTTGTTGGAGTCGGCATATTCGTCACATCGAAGTGATGGTTGGTCGCGACCAGAATACGAAGCGGAATGTGTCCGTACGATCGCTGACTTTCGCGTACTTCCTGGCCGCTAGCGGTGAAGATGCCTTGGGCCTCGGAGAGCGTCGCTTGGTCTTGCTTGATCGTTAATGCCTGTCCCGCGACGATCGCGTTCAGCTGCGGCGACCATTTCTTCTCGGGGAAGCCGCGAAAATAGAGAGAAAGGCACGTTGCTCGCTGCTTGGCCGTACCGTGAAAGCCGCCGACTTCCTCACGTTCACACGTCTTCAAGTCCCTTGTATTTGCGCTTAGCCAAGTCGTGGGCATGAGCGGTTTCTGGTTCTCGGAGCCTCCATCAACCAAAACAATTCCGGCGACGTCCGGCAAATAATAGTCGGCATAGAGCCGCATGTTAAAAGCTCCAAACGAATGACCGACCAGCACAAACGGTGGCTTTTCCCCCGCACGCTGCAAAAGCGTGTGCAATTCTCGTACGATGCGCAAGCTCGTCCGCGGGAATGGTCCCGCGTCGCTGAAGCCGCCACCCGCACGATCGTAACTGCACGTCCTCGTCCAACCGGCGACGATTGGCTGAACGGTCGCCCATGCCGGGGACCAGTCACCCCATCCCGCATCGAAAATCACGGTCGGACTGCCGGTGCCGATGCAGCGGATGTTGAGCTTGAAGCCGCCGACATCAACGAGCTTTGCAGGTTGGCCAAAGATCAAATCCGCAGGAGCCGCTGACCCAGCGCTGGCCCTTGGCACTCCGAGCAGTGCTACTGCTAGACACGCCGCGAACGCCCATACTCGCATTCAATCGCTCCGTTCTTGCAAAATATCGTTCGTCTGTTTATTATTTTAGCCAGTGGATTCTTCCCTTCTCGTACAGCAGGCCATAGAGCGAATCATCGACCGTCCGCGTTTTGCGGGAGCGCGCTTCGGGGTCATGATCGTTCCGCTCGGCGAAGATGATGCGGTCTACGAGCTGGATGGAAGGAAAGCGTTCAGCGCTGCATCCGTAACGAAGATTCCAACCTGCCTCACGGCACTTGAAACGCTCGGTCCCGATTACCGGTTCCGTACTCCCGTCGCTCGATACGGCGAGGTCGAGGGCGATGGCGTGCTGCACGGCGATCTCGTTTTGGAAGCCGTTGGCGATCCGAATCTTTCGAATCGTATCGTGGGCGACGCCTTAGCTTTTAGTGACATCGACCATTCGCAGGGCGATGTTGCGGGAGCCCTCCCGGTGGAAGGCGATCCGCTTGCTGTGTTGCGATCGCTGGCCGGGAAAATATATGAAGCCGGTATCCGGCGGACCTGTGGTTTGGTCCGGGTGAACCTCTGCGGCTCGGACGAAGGCGAGCGAGACCTTGGGAGTGGTCTGCGCATCTCGCCGATCTGCGTGAACGATAACATCGTCGACGTGCACGTAACGCCGGGGCAGAAGGGCGAGAAAGCTGCGCTGCGATTCCAGCCGGCAGCTCCTATCTTTGAATTCGTGAACGAAACCGTAACGGTCGCGCCCGAGCAGCCAACGACGGTGCGTTTCGTCGAGGACGAAGATCCGAGCGATCCGTCAGTCGTTAGGGTTCGCGGCAACGTGCCCGCCGGAAAGCCATTTTGGACGTGCTACGGCGTTCCGAGCCCGCGGCGTTATGCGGAAGCGCTCTTTCGCATTGCACTTCGCGACGCGGGCATCGCGCTCGACGACAGTTCGGCAGCGCACGCTCATGCAGATGGCGCGCGTATCGAAGTGGCGAGTCACACGTCGCCGCCTTTACGCGAGGCCGTTAAGGTCGTGCTCAAGGTCAGCCAGAATTTGCACGCGGAACTGTTGGTGCGGGCTTCGGGCGGTGGGCTGCGCGACGCCGGTTTCCGCGCCGTGCGCGAATTGTTCGAGCGCGCTGGCCTCGACGTCTCCGAGAGCGCACAAGCCCGTGGAGCCGGCGGCGGCTATTTTTCGCCGGCGACGGCCTGCCGGTTATTGCAATACGCAGCGCGGCAATCATATGCGTCGGCCTTTCGTGAAGCGTTGCCGGTGCTCGGCGTCGATGGGACGCTACACGATATTCAACGCACGTCGCCCGCAGCCGGACATGTGCGCGCAAAGACCGGAACGTTCGGTCACAGGGACGAGCTGAACTCGGTCCATCATCTCAGCGCAAAAGCCCTGGCGGGATATATCGACGCCAAGTCAGGTCGAGTTTACGTGTTTGCCGCGTTTGCAAACAATATCCACGCGTCATCGGCAACGAGCGCTAACGACATCGGGGAGTTGCTGGGCGAGATCGCATCCGCAGCTCGCGAAATACTTTAGCCATTTGGCCTAACACGGCCCTTGCAAAATATCGTCGGAGTGTGTATTATTTTGCCCACCCCCACCTCCAAGATCGAGGCAGCATGCGTCATTGCCGTCGACTTAATTTTGTAGCGGTCGCCGTACTCATCGTCTCAATGCTTTCGTTATCATCGGCGCTCGCGGAGGCACAGTCGGCCTTCGGGTCGATCGCCGGAACCGTCACGAGCACGGACGGCCTCAAAATCGCCGGCGCAGACATAACGGTAACCGGACCTGCAAGCGCGACGACGCACACTGATGAGAACGGGCGATTCACGATCGCAAGGCTCGCGCCGGGACTCTATTCCATTAGCGTGAGCAAAGCGTCCTACGATCTCGCGGTGCAATCAAACGAGGCCGTTATCGCGGGGAACGCGTTGGAAGTTTCGGTCGCCCTGAGGCCAACAAGCTTCGAAACGCTTAGGGAAATTGGGCGCGTTACCAGTTCGGCAGCAGGCGCGAGTGCGATCAATACCTCGAGCGCCTCAATCGTGGAGATACCGGCTTCGACATTCGCCGATCAGGGGCAACAACAGGTAACACAGGTGCTCAATGAGACGCCGGGTATGTCCATGACGATCCCGGCGAACTCGACGTACGTCAACGGCACGTCGGCGAACACGACGCAGGTCCCACAAATCCGAGGATCTCTTCCCTACGAAACCGAGTCGTTGATTGACGGCCATCCCGTCTCCGTCGGTGCCTTTGGTTATTTTTCGCCGCTGTTCATCAATCCGAATCAGCTTCAAACGGTCGAGATCGTCAAGGGCCCCGGCGCGATGCCGGTGGACATCAACTACGCCGTCGGTGGAACGGTCAATTATGTTACGTTGCAGCCGACGTTGCATCCGCACTACAGCATCTCATTCGATGAAGACAGTTACGGCGGGCTTTCAACGAACGCCAACGCAACTGGCACCGCGTTCGGCGGCCGGCTTGGTTACGCGTTCGCGTACGGCACCGATGGGACCCCAGGCCCTCTTACCAATCACGACCCGGTCGCGGGCATACCGCTCGTAGCCATCAATGGGAACTCGACGGCGAACGGTATGCCGATCTGCGGCGCGGGTAACGGCTCGGGCTGTCTCATTAACGGCGTCGCACCAACCGTTCCGGGATATTACGCTACCACCGGTTTCACATTTCCAGACGCGCTATGCTGCCAGAACGTCGGCACACGTTTCTCGGCGAAGAGTGAGCTTGCGAAACTACGTTTCAATTTCTCGACGCAGACCTCGCTGACCGTCGCCTACCTCGGGGCGACATCATCATCCGACGACAATCAGACGTTCTACGCCCCGCAGTTGTCGTTCGCACCGCCGCCTGGATACGCAGGTAGCCTTCCCGCCGGTGCGCCTTTGCCGTACTCCTTAGACGGCTATCTGCCGCAGTATCTTGATGTCGTACAGGGTCTCTTCGAGTCCGAGTTCCGCACCAGCATAGGCCCGGGCACGTTTCTTGCCCGCTACTACACCGGTGCGAATAACAGTGAATATATTCAGCAACCAACCCCGTACTCGATTACGGCGAACTCATGGGGTGGATTGCCGATTGGTCCGGCTGATGCGACCGTTTTCTTCAATGGGACGCCGGTGACGTATAGTACGACGGATGCTGGAGAGTTTGTCATCAATACCGACCACTTCAGTGGTTTATCCGGCGAATACGATCTTCCGTCCGGCAGTAATCTTTATACCGTCTCGGTCGATCGCACAAGCCACAACGCGTATTCGGCGACGTTTTTTCAAGAGCCGGGTGAGAACTCGATAACCATACCCGCCGGCGCAAGCCAAGAATTTACCACGTTCCTTGCGCGCGGAATATTTGCGCTCGGACCCAATCTCAACGCGTCCCTTGCGAATTATTTCATAAACTACGGCACGCATTACACGCCGGATGGCGGAATGACGTGGGACGACGTATCGCACAGTTTCTATGGCCCACGATTCGCTCTGACGTGGAATCCCACGAACGGCGAGAGCCTGCGACTTGCTGCCGGGTCCTCAATAGCGCCGCCCTACTTAGCGCTCGTGAATACGGCGGGTGGCGCTCCTTTGGGGAACGTACAGGGCGCACCGACGTACTACACCCAGATCATTAACAACGGAAAGATCAGTCCCGAGACGTCGTTCGGATATGACCTTGGCATCGATAAGCGCCTCCAGCAGAACCTCGTCTTTTCGGGCGACGTATACCTAACGTCGCTGCATGGCCAATTTCTTTCTTCAATTGCATCCAACGGCGTGTACACGGGCACCGGTGTTAATGCCGGATTCACCGCGCCACTGTACACGCAGACGACGGAGAATCTCGGTTCATCTCGCTACGAAGGCGTCGAGTTTTCACTCCACAGCAAGCCCGCAGCTGGACTGGGCTATACGGTGCAAGGTTCGCTGGAGCGTGCGTTTGTCTTTAATCTTCCGCCCGGCTTCTATTCAACCGCCGCCGGCCCACTAACCACGAATCTTGGCGTCATTCCAAACGTCAATTTTCAACCGAGCGGACTCGCGTTCAACGGTAGCTCCAACGGCGCCGGTCGCATACCCTACGCATCCGGCTACGCAGAAATCAACTATCAAACACGCCACGGAGCGCTGTTCCTGGTCGGAACCCAATACTACGGCAACAACAACACGTACAATTATCCGGCGTTCTTCACGGTAAACGCGACGATACGCGTCCCAATCGCGAGTCGGACCAGCCTTCAGTTCACTGGTTCTAATCTCACCGGAGCACACGACTCGCCGTTCTTCGGACTGCAAGACGGCATCCCGGTTCCGCTCGTCAACGGGCTACTGGGCGCAACGCCGGCGATCAACGTCGGCCCTGCGGAGTTCCACCTCATTGTCAGGCAAGTTCTCGGAAACTAGCTACGTCTACATTCGTCCGGTTGTTAGAGATATGCAGCTGCCCTGCTGGCGGCTGTCGTTTCGAACGCGGTGCGGTAGGGTGCCCGTAAACAGCAAACAATCCCGTTCATGCAGGGGATAATCGACTTCATCGACTTCGATGACCAGCTCTCCCTCGGTGCAGATCATGCATTCGATCCCCTCGTGCGCCAGAGGGTTCTTGAGAGCGCTGTGCGGTTCAAGCGTGACCAAGATCAGGTCGAGATTAAAGCCCGGCAATCGTAGGCGTTCGTACTTGACTCCCTTACCTCGATTAACGAATGCGCGCTCGGACTTCGGCAGATGCCGTGGGCGGTTCATATTCGTACCGTATCCAAGTAGGGTACCGAGATCGAGATCGAAGAAGTGCGCGATGCGCGCAAGCCGGCCGAGAGACAAGTCCGAGTCGTTGCGTTCGACCGCGCTGAGAAACGACGGAGACAGATCGCTCGCTTCGGCAACTTCGCGTATCGAAAGATTCCGCTGCGTCCGAAGCCGTTTGAGAATTCGGCCTATGTCCGGGACACCATCAATCGCCGATGGCTTCGACCGCGCTTTGGCGCCGTTGTTCGATCTGGGCACAAACATAAAATTATGGAGGCCAAGTACGCGAACCTCTGTAGTCCGCTCGTGAGATTCACCGTTAACGTCGAGACGAAGATCTGGCCACTGCGTGAACCTTTCGCTATTTCGCGCGGTGTAATGACTCAGACGGATTCGGTGGTCGTCACACTTACGGAAGACGCCGGCAATCGAGGCTGGGGCGAAGGTTGTGGCGTCGACTACGCGGGCGAAACGACGAGCATGATGCTCGCTCAACTCGAGCAAATTCGTCCTCGCGTAGAGGCGGGTCTCAGTCGGGATGAGCTGTCGACACTGCTTCCGCCCGGTGGTGCGCGCTGCGCTCTCGATTGCGCGTTGTGGGATCTCGAAGCCAAGCGCTCCGGCAAGTCGGTCTTTGCAATTGCCGGGATTGCATCACCCGCACGCATCAACACGGCGTACACGATCGGAATCCGCTCGAACGACGCACGCCGAGATGCAGCAGAAGCGTATGCGAACTACGCCGTCTTGAAGATCAAGGTCGACGATAACGATCCGGTCGCTGCGATAGCGGCGGTGCGTAAGGGAGCGCCAAAACCGGCGTTTATTGTTGACCCGAATCAAGCCTGGAGCGTGTCGATGCTTAAGACCGTCGCTCCCCAACTGGCAGATTTGGGCGTTGTTCTGCTCGAGCAGCCAATAAAAGTCGGCGATGAGCCTGGACTCGATGGCTATCGTTGCCCGGTGTTGATTGCCGCCGACGAGTTAATCAATGATGCGCGCGATCTCGAAAAAGCAAAGGGCCGATTCGATGTTATCAACATTAAGCTGGACAAGGCTGGAGGTCTTACCGAAGGCTTGCGCATGGCTGAAATCGCGCGTTCGAATGGCTTCGAGTTGATGGTCGGCTGCATGATCGGGTCGTCTCTGTCCATGGCGCCGGCATTAGTGCTTGCCCAGAGCTGCCGCTTCGTCGATCTCGATGGGCCCCTTTTGCTCGGCACCGACTGGCCCAACGGTTTGACGTATACCGACGGCGTAATAGATTTGCCAGATCCGAAGTTCTGGGGGTAAAGCGGTCTCGATGAAAATCCTCATTTCAGTTGATATGGAGGGCGTTGCCGACATAACGAATAGCGTGCAGTGTCGGCGCGATAGTTCGGAATTCGCGAGGTCGTGCGAGTTGATGACCGGCGAAGCGGTCGCAGCGATCGACGGAGCCCGTAAGGGCGGCGCCACCGATATTGTGGTCAATGATTCGCACGGCGATATGCGCAATATCGAGCACGAGAAACTCCCACCCGACGTACGACTCATTCGCGGAAATATTAAGCCGTTACTTATGGTCCAAGGCGCAGAGCCCGGCGTCGCAGGGGTTGTGTTTATCGGCTATCACGCTCCCTCATCGACGGTTGATGGGATCTGCGATCACGTCTACCTTGGCGCTCAAGTTCAAGAAATGAAGTTGAATGGCGAAACATGCAGCGAAGCGCGAATGAACGCAGCGCTAGTCGGTGCAATGGACATTCCGGCGATCTGCATATCCGGCGATCAAAGCGCCTGCGCAGATGCGGTCCGTTACCTGCCTTGGATTAAAACAATTCAGGTGAAGCACGCGCTCGGCAACGCTTCCGCGGTTATGCTCTCGCCGGCTTCGGCACGCAGCGCGATTGCCGACGGTGTTGCCGCGGCCGTTCGGGAGATCAGGACGAAGGCATTTCAGCCATATCGACCGGAGCCGCCTCTGACGCTCGAGATATCCTTAAAAGGATCGCAGAAAGCCGACGTTGCTGCGATGATTCCGGGCGTTGAACGGGTTGGTGGAAGGACGGTGCGTTTCGTCAGCGACGACGTCGAAACCGTGTTCAAAGCATCTATCGCCATCATGCGTGTTGCGTCGACGGTTGATTGATCAAGCTCACCGAGGCGCGATCGATTCCTGCGTCGCTTCGGCGATGGCGGCGCAACGGATTCCGGGCATTTCGCTTGCAATCGGACGTAAAGGGCGCGTAGAGTACGCACGCGGTTATGGTTATCGTAACGTAGCCGAGCGCGTTCAGCCTAGCGCGGCAACGACGTTTGGCATCGCTTCGATATCAAAACAGTTTACTGCAGCCGGCGTTATGCATCTCGTGGAGCGCGGACTGCTCTCGCTTGACGATCCTCTCTCGCGATTTTTTCCTCGAATACCGGGCGCTGCAGTGATCCGAATCCGGCATCTGCTCGGTCATACGTCGGGAGTTCCAGGCTATACTGAAGTCCCGGATTTCGATCAGCTCAGTCGTACCATTGCCACGCCGGAAGAGGTCGTCGCGACCGTAACGGAGCGCGCGCCTGCGTTCGCGCCCGAGGGCGAATGGCAATACGGCAATACGAACTACGTTCTGCTCGGCTCGATCATCGAAGCTGTAAGCGGAGAGAGCTACGAGGACTTTCTCAGTAAGCTGATCTTTGTTCCGCTTGGGCTGACTCGGACTGGTGTTGCCGACAATACGACGATTCGAGAAAACGACGCAAGTTGTTATTCCACATATTCACTCGGCGACGTCGAGTATGCGATCGAGTGGGATCCGAGTTGGGCATTTGCGACCGGTGGGCTTTACTCGACGGTCGAGGATCTGGTTGCGTGGAATCATGCCCTCTGCTCGGGACGCGTCATATCGGCCGAGTCGTACGCGCGGATGACCACGTCGGGCCGGCTGAAGGACGGCAGCGATACGAACTACGGGCTAGGATTGTTTTTGGACGACCTAGGCGGCTTACGCGAGGTGCGGCATTCGGGCGGGCTACCAGGGTTTAGTCTGATCAACGCGACCTATCCCGAAATTGAGCTCGACATTGTCGTGCTTTCAAATATCGGTGGCATTCGAACGTACCTCTCCATCGTTCGCCCGATCCTTGCGATACTTCTCGACCGTCCGGAAATTGCGCTCTGGCAGCAACCGAAGTTCCCGGCCTCGACGATCACAAAAAGCGAGTTATTGGATCCGCGGTCATGGATCGCTGCTGCTCGCGAAGGGCGCATCGATGAATTGTCACTCGAGGCCCAGTTCAAGCGCTTCTTAAAGCCGCATCGGCGAGCCGCTTTGGAGCGGCTCAATCTGTTGGGAGAGCTGCGCGAAATCGAACTTATCGATACCGATCGCCGAGATCCTGAAACGGCATTCGCCTACAGAGCGGTTTTCGAAAAACGGGTCCTCGAGGCGAGTATCATTGCCGTGGACACAGGAGAGATCCGAAGCGTAAGCTTCCGCGAATGGGACGAACGAAGGGCCGCGCCTGGCATTTCCGAACGCTGACGCGCATGAATCGCTTCGTTTTCGCTCTCATCCTGAGCTGCTCGGTGGTGCTCCCGAGCGCCGTCTTTGCGGCTGATCCGCCCGACGGAGCGAGTCCGCTGCCGATCCCGCACGTTGCAGATGCGGTCACGCACCACCACGTCCACATCGGCAACCGCGACATTGCGTACACGGCGACGGCCGGCAGCATTCTACTGCGCGACGACAAGGACGAGCCGACCGCCAGCGTCTTCTACGTCGCGTTTGTTGCCGAAGGCCTCGGCCCGACGTCGCACCGTCCGATCACGTTCGCGTATAACGGAGGCCCAGGCGGTTCATCAGCATTGATCGATATCGGTGCGTTCGGGCCGCGCATGGTCGTCACAACGAACGGCGTTGCGACCGGGCCCGCGCCGTATAAGATGGTCGACAATCCCGATAGCCTGCTCGACGTTACCGACCTCGTCTTCATCGACGCGGTTGGCACCGGCTTCAGCCGGCTTGTCGGGAAGAGCACCGGAAAGAATTTCTACGGTGTCACGGCCGACGGCAAAGCGTTCGAGCAATTCATCCGTCGTTACATCACCAGCAACAATCGCTGGAACTCGCCAAAATATTTGGCGGGCGAAAGCTACGGTACCACGCGCAGCGCCGTCGTGGGCAAGATGCTCGAGGATGATGGCATTTCGGTCCGCGGCATCACCTTGATGTCGACCATTCTGAGTTTTCGCGGTGACGACGATTTTTGGGACTGGGTGTATCTCCCGAGCGAAGCCGCAATCGCCGCCTATCACCACAAGCTTCCAACGCAGCCCTCAAACCTAAGCGACTTCTTGCGCAGTGCGCGCGCATTTGCGCGTGGACCGTACCTGCAAGCGCTTGCCCAAGGCGCCGCGCTTCCGCCGGGTGAACGCGACGCGATCGCACAGCAGCTGCACGCGTACACCGGATTGCCCGTCGATTACATCCTGCGCTCGCGCTTGCGCGTACCGCCCGAGCGATTTGAGAAAGTACTCCTAGGCAGCGACGACAAGACCATCGGCCGCTACGACGGGCGCTTCTCCCAATTCAACATCGATCCGATTGCATCTGACGCCGAGACCGATCCCTCGGCCGACGCGATCTTCAGTGCATTCACGGCTGCGTTCAATCAGTACGTTCGCCAGGACCTGGCGTACAAAACGGATGCGAATTATCTCTTCCTGAGCGGGCCCGTCAACGAAGCATGGGACTGGAACACCGGCAAGCAGTCCGATCCCACGGGTACCGACGTCACGCCCAATCTGCGCGACGCCATGACGACGGATCCGTTTCTCCGCGTCTTTTCCGCAAACGGTCTCTACGATCTCGCGACGCCGTTTTTCTCGACCGAATACGAGTTGTCGCATCTCGGCGGCAATCCGTCGCTGCAATCGCGGATCACGTTCGGTTACTATCCCGCCGGACACATGATGTACTTGAATCCCGACGCCCACGCCGCGCTGAAGCACGACCTCGAGGGGTTCTACCGCTAGCTAAGCGGCTTTGAGGCTCTCCAAGCACGCCATCAACAGATACGCCGTCGCTTCGGCATCGGGCAACGCGCGATGCAAGCGTTCCGATGTGAGCTGTTGGCGGAGGCCAAGATATTCGACGAGCCTGCCGAGCCGGTGGCTCGGCGCATGCGGATAGGCCTTGCGCGCAAGTTCGAGCGTGCAGATCCACGGCTGGCGTAGCGTCCACAGAAAATTTCGATCGAACGTCGCATGGTGCGCAACGAGCGTGCGGCCTTCGACCAGATCTTCGATCGTCGGCAGAAGCGACCACAACTCGGGTGCGTCCTCGACATCCTCATCGCTGATGCCATGCGTTGCGAACGCCATCGGCGGGATATCCCGGCCGGGGCTCACGAGCGAACTCCAGCGGTTTTCGATCGTGTAGCCGTCGGTTTGGACGATAGCGACTTCGACGATCCGATCGCGTAGCGTATCGAATCCGGTCGTCTCAAGATCGATGACGGCATAGCCGCCAGATCGCCGTTCCACTGTCGGCAGTTTGCGGGGTCAACCTGCCAGGTGTATGGCACTCAGCGCATGCTATCGCTTCGTTTTCTTCATCCGCCGCAGTTCGCGGGCCGTCCGAAAATTCTGCCGTGCCAGGGAGTTGGCACAACCCTGCCCGATCATGATCTTGTGCAGCACCTCGACGGGCGTTTCGTGTACAGCGCCACCGATCTCAACAACTTTCTCGAATGCCGGCGCCTCACCGAGCTCGACGGTCTTGCCGTGCGCGGACTGCTCACGCGCCCGGACGTCGAGGACGAACAGCTCGAGCTGATCAAGCGCAAAGGTTCGGAGCACGAGCAACGCTATCTTGAGGCGTTGGAAGCGCGCTATGGCGGCGTCACGAAATTCGAGCGCAACTCAACCGAAGCCGAAACGCTCGCCGCGATGCGCGCGGGCGTGCACTGCATCTACCAAGCGTCGTTCTTCGACGGTACGTTCGTCGGGCACGCCGATTTCTTGCGGCGCGTCGAGAAGCCGTCAGTGCTTGGCGCGTGGAGCTACGAAGTTATCGACACGAAGCTCTCGCTCTCGCCGAAGCCGTATTTCCTTATCCAGCTGTGCAACTACAGCGAGCATCTTGCACGCCTGCAAGGCACACTGCCGGAGTTCGGTTATATCGTGCTCGGCGACGAACGCGAAGAGCATTTCCGCCTGCACGACTACTTCGCGTACTACCGTCATCTCAAAGCCGCGTTTCTCGCGTATGTCGAATCGCCGGCCGCCGAGTATCCGTATTCCCGC
>Ga0302326_10016412_pt1 | contig 15504 bp, 11 predicted proteins | sample Palsa_T0_3_FD_202264 | JGI IMG/M metagenome (GOLD analysis project Ga0302326, IMG submission 202264) | Peat permafrost microbial communities from Stordalen Mire near Abisko, Sweden - Palsa_T0_3 | ecosystem: Environmental > Terrestrial > Soil > Palsa > Peat permafrost | place: Sweden: Abisko...
ACCTCCGCTCCCCTCGAGCTCCCCACCGGATTCGGTGGTGAAATGCGCTCGATGCGCTCTAGCCGGGTCGGGCCGGGCCCAGCGCGAGCGGGCGCTTCGGCTATGATCGGGGCGCCCATGCGCTTCGTTTACGTGATGGACCCGATGGACCGGGTTCTCTACGACAAGGACACGACGTTCGCCATCCAGCGCGCCGCCCAGCGGTTGGGTCACGTCTCGCTGCATTGCACGCCCCGGGACGTGTACGTCGAGAGCGGCGACGTCTGGGCGCGCGTGCGGCCGTTGCAAGTGAGTGACGCACCGCCGCACTTCGCGTTCGAGGACGCCGTGGACGTTCGCCTGGCGGACGTCGACTGCATCTTCGTGCGAAAGGACCCGCCCTTCGACGCGCAGTACCTGTACCTGACGCAGCTGCTCGAGATCGCGCGGGGACGCACGCTCATCGTGAACGACCCCCGGGGCCTGCGCGAGGCCAACGAGAAGCTTTACACGCTGCACTTCGCGCGTCACATGCCGAGGACGCTCGTCTCGAGCGATCGCGACCGGATCCATCGCTGGATCGCCGAGGTGGGCACGGGCGTCGTCAAGCCGCTCGACGGCGCCGGCGGCAGCGGGGTGATGGTCGTCGCCAAGGGCGACCGCAACTCGCGGTCGATCGTCGACTACATCACGGCCGAGGGAACGCGCCACGCGATGGTGCAGGAGTACTTGCCCGCCGTCCGGGCCGGCGACAAGCGCGTGCTCTTGCTCGACGGGGAGGTGCTCGGCGGCATCAACCGCGTCCCGCGCGAAGACGACGTCCGCTCGAACATCCACGTGGGAGGGCGCGTCGAAGCGTGCGAGGTCACGCCGCAGGAGCGCGCCGTCGTGGCGGATCTGGCCCCCCGTCTCAAGGCCGACGGTCTCGTCTTCGTCGGGCTCGACTTCATCGGCGGTCGCCTGACCGAGGTCAACGTCACCTCGCCGACCGGCATTCAGGAGCTGAGCCGGCACCTCGCGCGCGACGCCGCCGAGAGCGTCGTCGATTGGGTCGTGCGCCACGCCGCGCGCGCCTCGTTCCCCGATGCGGCACGACCGCCGTCGTAGCGCGAACGCATGGCGATCACGGTTCTCGTTCGCTCCTCGGCCAGCGAAACGGTGCGCTTGACGTTCGACGGAACGCAGCGCGTCGTCATCGGGCGAGGCGCGGGCAGCGACGTGCGCCTGCCGGATCCCACGGTCAGCCATCGTCATGCGACGCTGCACGCGCAGGGCGCGGATTTCGTCGTCGTCGACGAGGGAAGTACCAACGGCACGTTCGTCGGCGACATCCGCGTCGCGCCCCGCACGTCGCGAATCGTCCGCTCGGGCGACATGGTGCGCGTCGGCCGGCTCTGGCTCGAGCTCCGCGTCGAGCCGGGGGCGATGGTGACCCGCGACGTCGCCGTCCTCACGCGCGATCTGGCGCTCGCGCTCGTGTCGCAGGAGCTCGCGGCGCTGGGCGAAGATCTCACGATGAAGGTCCGCGTGCTGGAGGGCAAGGACCAGGGCGTCGTGATGGCCTTGCTCGACGAAGGCCGCTCGTACCTCGTCGGCAGGGCGCCGCACTGCGACCTGGCGCTCACCGACCAGGACGCGTCGCGCGAGCACGTTCGTTTGACCCGCGCCGATGGCGTCGTCTCGGTGCTGGACCTCGGCGCGAAGAACGGCACCTGGCTGGGCGAGGTGCGTGCGCCCGCCGATCGCCCGGTGCCCTGGCGGCCCACCGCGATGATCAAGATCGGCCGGACCGTGCTCGCGCTCGAAGAGCCCATCGGCGACGCGCTCGCGCGCATCGAGAACGCGCCGGATCACCCCCTGTCGACCGATCGGGTTCCGGCGCCGCCACCGGCCGCGCCGTCGAGGCCTCCGGTCCCCGGGCTGCTCGCGGGACCCGGGGTGCCCGAGCCTTCGCCCGTCGCAGCCCCCGCGGCCGCGGTCTCCAAGGCGGCGCCGCCGCGGCCGCGATGGTCCGCGTCCGACCGCCTGGTCATGGCCGCCGCCGTCGGGCTGCTGGTGTTCAGCCTCGCTGGGCTCGTGTGGCTTCTACGGGGGTGACGGGCGGGGAGGTCGATGCGCGGCGCGCCGTGCTCGCAGGATACGTCGCGGGGATACCTTCGAGAGGAACCGCCGCGAGCATCTGCTCGAGCTGGGCGGCGCTCTTGGGTCGCTCGTTGAGCCGCTTCTTCAGGCAGCGCATCACGGCGATGTCGAGCGCTTCGGGGATCGGCAAGTCCGGGCGGCGCTGACGCATCGGTATCGGAATCTGCCGCTGATGCAGGTCGAGCAGATCGCGCCGCGACTGGGCCACGATCGGCAGCTCGCCCGTCAGCGCCTCGTACATCAGGACGCCGAGCGCGTAGATGTCCGTGCGCGACTCGACTTGCGCGCCGATGCATTGCTCGGGCGCCATGTACTCGGGCGTGCCCAGCGTGTAGCCGGCCTGCGTGAGCGACTCGGCGCTGGCGAGCTTGCTCATGCCGAAGTCGAGGACCTTCGCGCTTCCGTCGTCGCACAAGAACACGTTGCCCGGCTTGAGATCGCGATGCACTGCGCCCTTCTTGTGGGCGGCGTCGAGCGCTCGGCACACCTGCGTGAAAATCGTGATCGCCTGCCCCGGCGTGAGGAGCCCGTCGCGCGACAGCCTGTCGGCGAGCGAACGGCCGACGAGCCGCTCCATGACGACGTACACGCTGCCGTCGGACATCTGGTCGAGATCGAGCACGCGCGCGACGTTGGGGTGCTCGACGTGCACCTGGATGTACGCTTCGCGCCGCAGCCGCGCGATCTCGCCTCCGTCGCGCGCGGCGGCACCCCGGAGGACTTTCACCGCGACCTCGTGGCCCAGCGTCACGTGCTCGGCCGCGTAGACCACACCGATCCCACCGGAGCCGATCTTGCGCCCGATACGGTACTTGCCGCCGAGCACCGTGCCCGTCAGCTCGCCCGGGTTGCCTCCGAGGTCGCCCCGCAGCTCGAGGCCGCGCTCGAGGGCCGCGATCCGATTGCGCTCGAACACGCGCGAGACCGCTTCGTCGCGGGTCCGGTCCCACATGAACCCCGCCGCGCCGCCGAGCCCCGCCCCGAGCAAGCCGGCAAGGCCGCCCGCGAACACCCCGCCTGCGGCGGCCACCGCGCCGCCGCACGCCAAGCCGGCCGCGAGGGCCCCGCCGAAGACGCCCTCGCGCGCGCGCCGAGACGTCCAGCTCACGTCGTAGACGCAGCAGTCGCCCCCACGGGTCAGGCACGTCTCGTGGCCGACCACGGCGTCGGGGAGACCCCAGATGTTGGGCACGCTGGCCAGCTCGCCCGCCCGCGCGTCGCACAGCAGCTCGTCACCCTCGCCCGAAGAGCGCTCCGACGAGTCGTCCGTGCCCTCGCCCCGCGGACGGTACGTCATCTTCACGCTCTCGACCGTGGAGCCGAGGGCCCGCTTCTCGCCAAGCTCCTCGATCGACCACGTCCCCACCCGCGTCACCTCGCGCGCGTTCTGGGCAAGGTAGTGGTACGCGTCGACCGGGCGGTGGCTCGTCCGCAGCATCCGCACCAGCACACCGAGCGACTCTGGATGGGTGGCCCATTCGCCGCGGTGCCGGATCGCGTCGCGGCCGAGCAGGCTGGCCACGGCGACGAGCGCGCGCTTGGCGGCGAGCTGACTCACCCACCCCGTCTCGTTGTCGACGACGCTCGGGTCGATGCCCGCTCCGGCAAGGAGCTGTTGGACCGCGCGCTCCCCTTTCTCGGTGCGCACACGAATGAGGTACGTCTTCAGGACGGACGCCCGAAGCTCCTCCTTGCCCCCTTGCCGCACGGTCCCCCCGGTGGCGGGCGGGACGCTCGGTCCACGCATGACAAGGGAGCGTACGCCCCCGCCAGGCGCCCGGCAATCGACGGCCGACACGAGCCCAGCCGGGAGTTGTCTACGTCGGGCTCGACGTCGGCTCTACGTTGGCGCTACAGGGGGCGCGAGTACGCCCGGCGTCGGCTCCTCGCCCGATTGGCGCAGCAGGGCAGTCCGCACGGCGTGCTCGACCAATTGCCAGAGCTGGGCGCGATCGGTCACCCGCCCGAGGAAGCCGATGGGAATGCGGAAGCCGCCCTTGTCGCGCCGCCCGCCGCCGTAGGGGCGCCCTTTTTCGTCGGTGCCGAACGCCTGCTCGAGCCACACCGGCGGGTCGACGCTGGCCGAGTGGGTGCGCAGCGACCCTTCGATGTACTTGTCGCCCACGACGCCGTAGACGACGCAGGTGTCGATGTCTTCACGGCGGACGAGGAAGTCGGCCGCTTGCGCGATCGTGTCACGCTCTCCCTCGGTGACGAAGCCGACGCCCGCCATCGCGAAGTTGCGCCGCACGCCGAGCGCCTGCAGCGCCCGCGCGATGACGTCCATCGCCGTGGGCGCGATGAGGCGACGCGAGAGATCCTGCAGCAAATCGCGATCGCAGATTTCTGCAATCTGCCCCGCCGCGCGAAAGTCGGTAGACCGGGCGAACGTGAAATCGTCGGTATCCGTGGAGAGGCCGTGCATCAATGCGGTGGCGATGCGGCGGTCCTCCTCGGCGTCCGGGTCGAGGACCGCGAGCTCGAGGAGATATTCGACGAAGATGGTGGCCGTCGCGCCCACGTCCATGCGCATGTCGACGAACCGCGCCTTGGGCGGCGAGGCCGGCCGATGATGGTCCACGATCGTGAGAACTTCGTATTCGCTGCCATCGGTCAGGTCCGGGTCGACCTCGTGCGCGTCGACCAGCGCCAAGAAATCGACTTTGCCGACTTCGCGCACCGACTTGATCTTGCGAAGCTCGAGGCCGAGCAGCTTGACGAGTGCCCGGTTCTCTCGATGGCTGAGCTCATGGCAGTACGCCACCGTCGTCTGCGCGACGCCGAGGCGCTGGGCGATGTGCGCTTGCGCGATGGCGCACGCGATACCATCGGGGTCGGGGTGACCGCGCAGCACGATGAGGACATGCTTGCCCCGCGCGACGGTGAGCGCTTCGGCGAAGCCGCGGGCCCGAAGTTCTGCCGCCGGCTGGTTGGGCACAGCAAGACGCCGGGCCGGTTCGCTCATGCCGGGAGAGATTGTGTTCACGTTTGCCCGGAGAAATCTACGCTCCGCCACTCTTTGCTGCGAGCTCTTGCCATCCGGCGCACCCCATCGATAAGCGACAAGCCACGACCGTGCCAACGCACAACCGTGGGCGAAAGACTGAGGGATCCTGTAGAGATCGCCCTCGCATGAGCCGCTGGCCTCTGCACCCGTTCCGACTCCCGCGGACGGCGCGCGCGGTACTGGTCGCCCTCACGATTGGCGTGCCGCCGCTCTTCTGGGTGGTCCTGGCTACGCGGCGCGCGAGCTTGGCTCCCCTTGGGCGCGACCAAGGCATCTTTCAATACGTCGCGTGGGCGCTCGCGCGCGGCGACGTCGACTACCGCGATGTCCGCGACGTCAACGGCCCGCTGACGCACCTGATGCACATGGCCTTTCTCGCGCTTGGGGGCGGCGACGAGCATCGCTTCCACGTCCTCGATCTCATGATGACGGGCCTCTCGTTCGCGATCGTCGGGGCCTGCCTGCCGGGCTTGCGCGCGACGCGGGCCCCGGGAGTCCTCGAGCGCGCCGCGTGGGCGTTCGCAGCGTGGGTCGTGCTCAGCGGGCAATACCTGCTCTTCGATTTCTGGGAGATGGCTCAGCGCGAGAGCTTCTTCGATTGGTTCATGCTCCCGGGCGTCGCGCTGCAGCTCGTCGCGCAGGCCCCGTGGGGCGTTCACCGCGGCGCGCACGGCAACGCGCGGCAAGCTCGGCTCCTTGCCTTGTCCGGCGCGCTCGGCGCCATTCCGTGGTTCGGCAAGCCGACGTACGTCCTGTTCACGCTCGCGCAGCTCGCCGCGCTCGTCGCCGACGACGGCCTGGCCGATCCGTTCTTGCCGAAACCGCGGGCGCTGCGCGCGTTCGCCGCGGGAGCGATGGTCGGTTCGGCGGCGATGGTGGCGATGCTTTGCCTGTACGGCGACGCGCCGGCCTTCGCGCACATTCAGTGGTCGGACGTCCCCGCGATGTATCGCTTCATCTGGCCGCGATCGCCCGCCGACATGCTCTCCGAGCCGTGGCGCGCCACGCAGGCCGCGTTCGCGATCCTCGGGGCCGTCGTGCTCACCGGGCTCATCGTGGTCGGCGAGATGCCGAGGCGCGCGCTCGCCGTCGCGCTGCTCCCGGTCGCTGGCCTCTCGGCGGTCGTGGCGCAGGCCAAGGGCTTTCCCTACCACTTTCACCCCGTCACCGCGGGCGTCCATCTGCAGTGGCTCACGCTCGCCGCGTGGCTCGCCGAGCGCACGCGCGTGGCGCAGCGGAGGCTGGCGCTCGTGCGGCTCGCCCCCATCGTCGTCGGGACGGTCATCGCCTATCGCGTCGCGACGGCGATGCAGGATTCGCCGCACCTGCGCGCGACCTGGCTCGACTGGGGCGCACGAACGGCCGCCGAGCGGCAGACGGCCGAGTACTTCGATCACTTTGCGCGGCCGGATTTCTTTCCCTTCGAGATGCGCCAGGCCGCAGCCTACCTGCGCCGGCACACCGCGCCGCGCGACCGCGTGCAGACGTACGGCATGGACGCGTACCTGCTGTTTCTGGCCCAGCGTGCGAGCGCCACCCCGTACATCTACGCGTACGACCTGAACGCCGACGCGGCCCTGCAAGGCGGAACGGGTGGCGCGCCCGACGAAGCGCAGTCCGACCGCATCCGGGCCATCCGCGATCACCACGAAGACGACCTCGTCGCCAAGCTCGACGCGCACCCGCCCGCCGCGTTCGTGTTCATGGACGGCGTGCCCCTGCTCTCCCAGGCCGACGCCTGGCGCGACTTCGAAGAGCATTGCCCGAAGGCGGCCCCATGGGTGGCGGCCCGCTACCAGGAGACGGCTCGCTTCGGCCATGATCACGTGTGGTTACGCCACGATCTGGCACGGGATGGGCGCTCGGAACCAGATGTCACGCAGCCGTCACCGACGCGTTGAGTTACACTGACGGCCCCCTCGGAAAGGCACGATGACAGAGACGAGCTCGGCCCCCCTCACTCCGCCGCCGCCCGGCGTGTGGGCGGCGACAGCCGCGTCGGTCGCGCCAGTACCCCCGCCGCCCGTCTCCGCGTCGCAGCTGCCCCCGCCCGACCCGCTCGACCTGCGCGCGCCCGCGCTCTACCTCAATCGCGAGCTCTCGTGGCTCGAGTTCAACGCGCGCGTCCTCGCCGAGAGCGACAGCGAGACGGTGCCGCTCCTCGAGCGGCTCAAGTTCCACGCCATCGTGTCGAGCAACCTCGACGAGTTCTTCATGGTGCGCGTCGCGGGCCTCAAGCAGCAGTTGACCGGCGAGGTCGACGAGATGGGCCCCGACGGGATGAGCGTCAACGAGCAGCTCGCCGCCATCTCGATCCGCGTCCACGAGCTCGTGGCCACGCAGTCGAGCACCTTGGCGCTGCTGTTGCCCAAGCTGGCCGAAGCCGGCATCGTCTTCGTGAAGACCGCCGACCTCTCCGACGAGAAGCTGGCCGAGCTGGATCTGCGCTTCCAGAACGAAGTCTTCCCGATCCTGACGCCCATCGCGATCGACCCCGGGCACCCGTTCCCGCAGGTGCGCAACAAGAGCCTCAACCTCGGCGTCATGTTCACGCGCGAGGGGACGCAGGAGCCGGGCTTCGGCGTCGTGCAGGTGCCGTCGGTGCTGCCGCGCCTCTTGCCGGTGTCGGGCATCAAGACGTCGAGCGGCAGCACCGCGCGGGCGTTCGTCTTGCTCGAGGACCTCGTGGCGCGCCACGCCTCGACCATCTTCCCCAGCGTCCGGATCAAGGGCGCGTACGTGTTCCGCGTGACCCGCAACTTCGACATCGAGGTCGACGAAGAGGAGGGCGACGACCTGCTCCAGTCGATCCAGCTCGAGCTGCGGCGCCGCGAGCGCGGCAACGCCGTGCGCCTCGAGGTCGCGGGCGACGTGCCCCCCGGATCGCTGGCCAAGCTCGTCAAGGCGCTCAAGCTCGACCCCGACAAGGACGTCTATCCCGTCGGGGTGCTCAACGTGGCCGACCTCATGGGCCTCTCGCGCGACTCGCGCGACGAGATGCGCGCGCTCCGCGACGAGCCGTTCACCTCGCACGCCATCGCGCCGCTGCGCGAGGTCGACGACGTCTTCGCGACGCTCCGCGAGCAGGACGTCATCCTGCAGCACCCCTACGAGTCGTTCGACAGCGTCGTCGACTTCATCACACGCGCGGCCGACGACCCCGAGGTTCTCGCGATCAAGCAGACGCTGTACCGCGCCGGCGGCGACTCGCCCATCGTGAAGGCCCTGGTGCGCGCGGCCGAGAGCGGCAAGCAAGTCACCGCGATCGTGGAGCTGAAGGCCCGCTTCGACGAGGAGTCGAACATCGTCTGGGCGCGCATGCTCGAGCAGGCTGGCGCCCACGTCGTTTATGGCTTGCTCGGCCTCAAGACGCACGCCAAGTGCCTGCTCGTCGTGCGCCGCGAGAAGGGCAAGCTGCGGCGCTACGTGCACGTGTCGACGGGCAATTACAACCCGACGACGGCGCGTCTCTACACGGACCTCTCGTATTTCACGTCGCGGCCGGACATCTGCGAAGACGTCTCGAGCCTCTTCAACCTGTTGACGGGCTACAGCGCGCCGCCCAAGTGGAACAAGCTCATCGTGGCGCCGCTGGGGATGCACGAGGCCGTGCTGGGTCTCATCGGGCGCGAAGCGGATCACGCGCGCGCCGGAAGGCCCGCGCGCATCTTCGCCAAGATGAACGCGCTCGTCGATGCCGACGTCATCGAGGCCCTGTACCGCGCCTCGCAGGCGGGGGTGCCCATCACGCTCTCCGTCCGAGGCATCTGCTGCCTGCGCCCCGGCGTGCCGCGCGTGAGCGAGACGATCGAGGTCCGCGCGATGATCGATCGCTTCCTCGAGCACGGTCGCGCCTTCCACTTCGTCAATGGCGGAAAGGACGAGGTCTACATCTCGAGCGCCGACTGGATGCCGCGCAACTTCCACAGGCGTGTCGAGACGCTCATCCCGCTCGAGGACCCCGCCATCCGGACCCGGCTCATCGAGCTTTTGCAGACCCAGGCGCTCGATACGGCCAAGACATGGCTACTCAAGCCCGACGGCAAGTACGAGCGCGTCCAGGTGAAGGTGGGACAGGCGCCGTTCCGCGCGCAGGCGCGCTTCATGGAGCTCGCGCGCGATCGGGTGAAGGCCGCCGAGGCCGGGGCGACGAGCGCGCGCTTCCCGCTGGCGCGCTTCACCGGCGCTCGGCCCAAGATGGACGACAAGTCCGACGGCCGCCGCAGCCGGCGCGAGCTGCGCGAGGCGAAGAAGGGTCATTGAACGCCGGTCCCGCGCGCCGCGGGTACTTCCCGCCCATCGAGCCGTACCGCACCGGGCGGCTGCGGGTGTCGGACGTGCACGAGCTTTACTTCGAGGAGAGCGGCGACCCTGGGGGCAAGCCCGTCGTCTTTTTGCACGGGGGCCCTGGGTTCGGCACCGAGCCGAACCACCGGCGCTTCTTCGATCCCGCGGCGTACCGCATCGTTCTCTTCGACCAGCGGGGCTGCGGCAAGAGCACGCCGCACGCGTCGCTCGTCGAGAACACGACGTGGGACCTGGTCGCGGACGTCGAGACGCTGCGCGCCCACCTGGGCATCGAGCGCTGGCAGGTGTTCGGCGGTTCGTGGGGAAGCACGCTCGCCCTCGCCTACGCCGAGACGCACCCGGACCGGGTGACCGAGCTCGTGCTCCGCGGGATCTTCCTCGTCCGCGAGCAGGAGATCGCCTGGTTTTATCAGCGCGGGACGAGCGCCATCTTCCCCGACGCATGGGAAAAGTACGTCGAGCCGATCCCCGAGCGCGAGCGGGGCGACTTCGTCCGTGCATACTACAAGCGGCTCACCTCGGACGACCCGGCCGAGCGCCTGCGCGCCGCCAAAGCCTGGAGCGTTTGGGAGGGCTCGACGAGCTGCTTCGCGCCGAACCGCGCCCTCATCGAGAAGACCGCCGTCGACGAGTTTGCCGTGGCCTTCGCGCGCATCGAGTGCCACTACTTCGTCCACGGGGCGTGGCTCGAGCCGCCGCGCGATCTCCTGGGCAACGTGCACCGGATCCGCCACATCCCCGGGGTGATCGTCCAGGGGCGGTACGACGTCGTCTGCCCGATGGAATCCGCCTGGGCCCTTCACCGCGCGTGGCCGGAGGCGGACCTGCGCATCGTCGCCGACGCGGGCCACTCTGCGGGCGAGCCCGGCACGGTCCACGAGCTGGTCGAAGCCACGGATCGATTCCGACGCTAGAGTCTGGGCCCGTGTCCGGCCCCCGCGTCGTCGTCATCCCGTTCGGCGTGCCCGCCGAAGGGCGCGGCCTCGGGCTCGGTTTGGCCGCGCTGGTGCACGCGTTCGTCCACGTCGATGGCTCCGGCGTCGCGCTGGCGCAGCTGCACGGACGCGCGCCGCCGCCCGGCGCGGAGCCCGGAGAAGCAGCGCCGCCATCCCCCGTCGAGGCCTTCGTGTCGCCCGACGCCTGGCGCGACATCTCCGGCCGCGGCGACGCCCCGGGCGCGGTGGCCGTCGTCCTCACGGGATCCTTCGAGCCGCCGATCGACGGCGCCGGCACGATCCACCTGCTCGCGTTCGACGTTCAGGATGGCCGGACGCGGGCGCGTGTCGACGCGTCGCTCGACGGCGACGACGCCGGCGCGACGCTCGTGAAGGCGTTCGAGCAGCTGGGGTCGGGCCTGGGCGGCGAGATCGGCGCGCTGCACGATCTTCGCGAGCTCGGGTGGGAGTCGCTGGAGAGCGTGCTCCGCGCCGAGCGCTGCGCGCTGCACGACCCGAGCCGCGGCGGTCCCCACGACCGGCTCGCCGCCATGTTGCATCTGGGCCGCGCGATCGGCGACGCACCCAAGGCGCGCTATCCAGCCGGGCGCCTCGCGCTCCTCGCGATGGAAGTCGCGTCGGGGCCGGCGCCCGACCCGCGGCTCGCCTCCGCCGCGGTCCGGGCGCTGGAGCGGGCGACGACCGACGCCCCCGGCCACGTCGAGCTGCTCGAAGCGCTTGCCGCTTTGCACCTGCGCCTGGGGCGCCCGCGCGATGCCGAGCGCCGCATGAACGAAGCCACCGCCCTCGCGCCGACGCGCGTCCGGCCGCACGCGCTGCTCGCGCAGTCGCTCCGGGCGCAGGGCCTGACCGCGGCGGCGCTCGTCGCCCTCGAAGCCGGGCTCGGGCACCATCCGAGCGATCCGCTGCTGCTCGCCGAGCGCGGCGTCACGCTGCTGGCGATGAAGGACTTCCATGCCGCCGCGGCGTCGTGGCGCAGCGCGCTCGCGCGGGACCCGGTTCACCCGCTCGCCTTCGGCAGCCTCGCCGCCCTCGCCCTGGCGCGGCGCGACGTGGCGACGGCGCAGGGGCTCGTCGACGCGGCGCTCGCGGAGTCCCGCGCCACCCCGGACGTCGTGCGGCGCGCCGTGCAGCTCGCGCTGTCGACGGAGGCGCAAGGACTGCCACGGGCGTCGCGCGTCGCGCGGCTTTGCGAACGCCTCCTCGCCATCGTCCCGGACGACGCCCAGGCGGCGGTCGCGCTCGCGCGCGCGCAGATCACGCTCAGCGAGACCGCGAAGGCGCGCATTCGGCTGGCGCAGGTGGCGCTCGCGGCGCCCGACTCGGCGGCGGCGGCCGAGGCCCAGGTAACGCAGCTCGCCCTCGACGACCCGAGCGCCGAGCTCGAGCTCCAGAGCGTACTTCGCGCGGCGCACACGGCGCCGGTCAGCAACCTGGCCGACGTCGCCGCGCGGGCGCGCCGCCTGGCGACGATGCACAACGCGTGGACGGGGTGGCTGGCGGCCGCCGTGGCGGAGCGGCGCCGATCGCGGTGGGTCGCGGCGCGCGGCGCGCTCGAGGTCGCCCTCGAGACGGCCCCCGGCGCAGCGGCGGCGCACGCCGAGCTCGCGCTCGTTCTGCTCGAGGTCGACGACGTCTCCGGCGCGCTCACGCATGCGCGTCGCGCCGCTGCGCTCGAGCCCGAGTCGCCGCGCGTCCTGATGGTGCTCGCGCGCGCCCTCGTCGCGTCGGGCCGGCGTAACGAGGCGACCGAGGCCGTGCAGCGGGCCCTCGCGCTTCGCCCCGACGACGCCGACGCGGAGGCCGTCCTCGCCCTTCTCGCCCGCCCCGCGAAAGGCGCGCTCAGCTCGTGGACGCGGGTCGCGCATCGCGCGCGCGACATCTGGCGTCGTCTGGCAGGCAGCCGATAGGGTTTCAACAGGAAGGGCGGAAGGGCGGAAGGAATTGGGGTTGGGTTCTGGCCGCTTCCGCTCTTCCGCCACTCCTGTGAATCTCTCTCGCGCGAGACGAGAGGGAGGGCGCCTTAGCGTGGGCCGAAGATCGCCGTGCCGACGCGCACCATCGTTGCGCCGCAGGCGAGGGCCACTTCGAGGTCGCTGCTCATGCCCATCGAGAGTTCGGGGAGGGCTGACGCTCCGCCGTGGAGGTTGCGCAGCAGGGCGAGGGTCTCGAAGACTTTGCGTGCTGCGTCGAGGTCGCCGGCGGGCGGCATCGTCATCAGGCCTCGCAGCACCAGCGAGGGTTGCTCGCGGATGGCGGCCATGACCTCGTCGATCTCGCTCGGCGTCGCGCCCGCCTTCTGAGGCTCGCCGCCCACGTTGACCTCGACCAGCACGGGCAGCGGCGCGGGCCCCCCTGCACCCGCAGGCCGCGCGGCGGCTCGCCGCCCGAGCTCCTTCGCGAGCGCTGCCGAGTCGATGGTGTGCACCACGTGGGCGACCTTGGCCGCCGCCTTCGCCTTGTTCGTCTGCAGGTGCCCCACGAAGTGCCACACGATGACGGGCAGGTCCGCGAGCGCCTCGGCCTTGGCCACCAGCTCTTGCACGTAGTTTTCGCCGAACGCGCGCTGACCTGCGGCGTACGCCTCGCGGATCGCCTCGGGCGGGTGACGCTTGGAGACCGCGACGAGCTTGACGCCGTCAGCGCCGCCCGGCAGGCGCGCGGCGTCGGCGATGCGCGCTCGAACCTCGTACAAACGAGCCGCGATGCTCATCGCTCACGCCCGCTTCGCCCGGCGCGCGTGCCACACCATCGTGTCGCTGTCCGCCGTGAGCGGGCCGCCTTCGAAGTCGCCCTCGACGCGGTCGACCCCGAACCCGTTGTAGTGCAGCAGCGCCTCCCACTCTTGCGGGAAGAACTGCCGGTGCGCCAGCGGCGTGGTCCATGCGCGGGCCGGCTGCCCGAGCGGCTCGAACTCCATCGAGACGAACAGCACCTGCCGCACCGGGTCGTAGTCGAAGTACTCACGGTTGTTCACGACGACGCCCGCGGTCGGGTGGCGGAAGCGGGGCGCCGAGTGCGCACGCGACGCGGGGCGAGCGAGGTCCGCCGCGTGCGGGACGGAGAGGTCGACCACGAAGCGCCCCCGCGGCGTCAGGTGGGCGCGCACCCTCGCGAAGAATTGCTCGACGTCCCGGCGCTCGTACAGGTGCAAGACGGTGTTGAACGCCGCGATCACCAGGTCGAACCGCTGGCCGAGCTGCACGCGGCGCATGTCGCCCCGCACCACGCGCACGCGTCGCCGCACGTCCGCCGGCTCGTCCCGGAGGCGCGCGCGCAGGCTCGCGAGCATTGGCGCCGAGTGGTCGACGCCGACGACCTCGATCCCGTGGCGCGCGATGGGGAGCGCGATGCGCCCGTTGCCGACGCCGTACTCGAGGACGCGCCCGCCCGTGCGAACGGCGAGGCCCGTGTAGTACGCGACGTCGTCGATCCGCGACGCGTAGTTGGACGTGTAGTACCCCGGGTCCTCGTAGTGGGCGAGGGAACCGGCTTCGAGCTCGGCGTCGCGCCGGACCGGTGACGATGGGCGGGCGCGCGCGGATCGTTCCACGCGAGCGGCCCGTGGGCTCGTCAACCGAACTCGCGGCGCGTCACTTCGTCGATGTATTCGCGCACCGCTTCGTTCGTGGGGCGGTCGTAGTGGACCTTGCCGGCGGCGATCTCGCGCAGCGCGGTGACGGCGGCCTTGTTTTTCGACGGAACGAGCTGTCCGGCGCCCTTCATCAGGGCCCGCGTGCGCTGCGCTGCGAGGACCACGAGGGCAAACCGGTTGTCTTCGCGCTCGAGGCAGTCTTCGACGGTGACGCGGGCCATGGGATGCGGTGCTCCTTCCCGAATCGAATCGGGGTGGGGAAGCTACTTTGCCCCGGCCGTTCCCGCAAGTCCGGGCTTTCCGCCCGGCTCGGCCTCGATGGCGTCGAGCTCGGCCACGAGATCCTTGCCGAAGTACCACTCGATCTCGCCGCGGACGCCCGTGTAGAGCGACGGGCCGTCGTCGACGCACTGGAGCGACCGGTCGACGATCTCGTTCGACGGGTGGAGCAGCCCCCCGTCGAAGGTGACGGGGAAGAGCGTCGCGACCAAAGGCTTGATCTCGTGGTAGTCGAGGCCCTTCTCCAGGGCGAACGAGTGCAGCATGCATCCGCGGCCCTTGCGGTTGCGAAAGACGCACGATCCGTCGACGACGCGCGTGCGCGTTTGCCGCCCCCCGGGGAACTCGCGGTCGTCGACCCACTCGCCCGTCCACCAGAGGTCGCGCGGCACGCCGGTGAAGCGCTCGAGATCCGCGGCGTGCGCTTCGACGCGGGCCACGTTCTCGCCGTCGATGTCCGAGCCATACTGGCAGCACGAGTCGCCGCAGTACGTGCACGACATGCAATTGACGAAGTAAGTGCGGACGAAGATCGCGGTGTCGACGCGGTCGATGACGGGGGCGCCCCAGCGCGTGGGAAAGGGCCGAGATAGAGAGCGAATCACCGCGCCATTCTATGCCACATCGTTACCATTCGGGGCGATGACGTCCGACCCGTCGGCGTTTCGCACGGCCTGGTGGCAGCGGCTGGCGCACGAAGACGCGACGTACGAGCTCACGCGCGTCGTCATCCTGCGCCTGCTCGCCTTCGTGTACCTGGTGGCGTTCGTCGCCCTCGCGCGGCAGGTCGAGCCCCTGCTCGGCGCGCACGGTCTCTTGCCGGTGGCGCAATTCCAAGAGGCGATGCGCGCGCAGGTGGGCTTCGAGGCGTTCTGGCGCGAGCCGACCTTGTTCTGGCCGGGCCTCTTCGGCACGTCCGACACGGCGCTGCGCCTCGCCAGCTACGCGGGCATCGCCCTCTCCGCCGCTGTGCTGCTCGGCGTCACGAACGCGTGGTTCCAGCTCGCGCTCTGGGCGCTCTACATGTCGTTCGTCCACGTCGGGCAGATCTTCTACGGCTACGGCTGGGAGATTCAGCTCCTCGAGACGGGCCTCGTCGCCGCCTTCCTGTGCCCGTGGAAGACAGTCGGCCCGCTGCCCGCGACGGCGGCGCCCAAGATCCCGATCTGGCTGTTTCGCTGGATCATCTTCCGCGTGATGCTCGGCGCGGGCCTCATCAAGCTGCGCAACGACCCGTG
>Ga0302326_10016413_pt1 | contig 15503 bp, 15 predicted proteins | sample Palsa_T0_3_FD_202264 | JGI IMG/M metagenome (GOLD analysis project Ga0302326, IMG submission 202264) | Peat permafrost microbial communities from Stordalen Mire near Abisko, Sweden - Palsa_T0_3 | ecosystem: Environmental > Terrestrial > Soil > Palsa > Peat permafrost | place: Sweden: Abisko...
CACCGAACGTCTCGAGCACCGGGTCCACGAGCACCGGCCAAGCAACCGCTCCAGCGGTGTCGACATGCATCGACAAGTCCGTTCCCTGCGCTTTGAACGACACCGGTAGCGTGCGGCCCTGCGCGTCTCGGGCGACAGCTGGCGTTATAGCTCCGATGGCGTGCCCGGCGCGCTCGATCACAGCAGACGTTCCGACTCCTAGCGATTCGCGTGCGCCATCGACCGCGAGCGTATCGCCGACCGGCAGATGCAGACGAAGACCGAACGTCGTCGGGCTCGTAGGCGCGCGCAACTGGAAGGAGAGTTCGACCGCGCCGATCCCGGCAGGCACCGCCTCCAGGAACGCGTCCGCGTCGCGGTACACGTTCCCGTACGCGACGTGATCGCTCTCGATTACGCCAGGTTGCGCGGCGGCGCCGAGAAGGGACATGCCAAAGCCGTCGCGGGCGCCCCCAACCGTGACCGTTCCGGTTGAGATCTTGGGGAAGCGCAGCGGCGTGGCGCTGCTTCGGGGCACAAAGCCACGACGGGTGCGCGTCAGCGCCAGATCAAGCGGCGCGCGTCTTCCGCGCGAGGTCGCCCCGACAAGTGGTCCGGTGCTGATCGCCAGCGAGCCGTGCCCGTCCGCCGACCGTACAATCGCTTCACTCGAACCGAGGTAGCGGGACACGCGCGAACCAGCTGGAAGGCGCAGCCCCCGCCACGCGGGCGCCGCGATCACGCTCGGGAAGCGCTGCTCAGCCAAACGGATCGCAGCCGCGCTCGATAGCCCACGGAACCGATAGCGCGACAAGGCTCGCTCGTGCGATGCTCGAGCGCCCTTCAGGTACGCCGCCCGCCTCACGAGCGCCGCAATCCCCTTCGCGAGTTGCGCCCGGCTTGCCTCCAACCCCGGCTGCGGCACGAGCACCCGATGAAACGGCTGCATCGACGCCCGTGAGACCTGAGTGGGCTGCGCCACGACCCGAGCGCTCAGACCAGCCATCAATAGCAGGCAACACAACGCCCCGAGCAACCACCGCCGACGTGCTGTGCTCATAGCAGTACCGTCGTTGCAGCCCCAACCATTCGTGCGCCGGTGCCCGCCGCGCAGTCAACAGCAGTCATGATTACCGTCCCTCTCCTCGCTCGTTCATGGCATCCCCATACCAGTCGGACGTTTCTTCCGACAGCGACGGAACGAGCTAAACCCCTGCGTTGGATCCCGCCACAAGCAGGTTCGAAGTCGCTACCCCACAATACACCCCAACGCAAGCGCTGGTCGCGGCCCAAGTGTCCGCTCCTCGACCCCGGCGGCGCTCGTCAAAGCGTCCCGCGCGTCTTGAGTGGTGATGGTGTGCGAGGTGGAGTTTGCGTGGCGCCAAGCGTGGTCTGCGAAGAGCTGGAGGTGCGCGGGGTAGCCGTTAGTGGTCTGGGCGATCAGATCAGCCAAGCGCTACCCCCGAGCCAAGCAGTCAACCGTCCCGCCGGCGCGCCGCCGCCGTGGTCAAACACGCCAACCTCGCCAGAAATCGGCCGACAACCACCACCCCGACATCCCGGTCGCACTCTCTGAGCACTTCGGGCACGACACGCCAAGCGGCCCGGAGAGACCCCCACTACAAAGCGATCCGCGCCCGCGCGCTCGACGGGAAAGAGCCTCAAGCGGCTCAAGGCGCCGAGTCCGGTATCCCGTGCTCCTCGCCGTCCCAGAATCCCTGAGCCGAGGGCACGTTGGGGTCTGCCTAGCCACCTACCACTAACGCGCGACGTCAGCTTCCACTAACCCAAACCCCGCACCTCTGCTCCGCTGCTAAGCAGACCCCTAGGCGGCGGACTCGTCGAGCACGACCATGCGCCAGACCTCGGCAGTCTCGATGGGCTCCACGGCGAGGTCCACGTCCAGCAGCGAGAGCGCCGACCCGAGCCGACCGGATCCTGCGTCCGCCCGTAGCCGCGCGGCGCTCCCGGAGCGAAACGGTCCGACCGCGAGCTCGAGTCGCCTGTCAGCTGCCGCGACCGCGACGCTGAGACGGTCGCCGCTGGCGGCACTCTCCGCGTGCGCGACGATTGCGTCGGTGACCAGATAGACGTCGCAGAAGCGGTCCAGGGAGAAATGCGCGTGCGCGGCCAGCGCGGTTGCGAGTCGGCCCAGCACCCCCGCCAGCAGCCCAACCGGCGAGACAGTCACGACCGCGTCGCCCGAAAGCTCCACCGGCACGTCCTCGCCCGGCTCGGTGTCCACCGTGCGCACAGGAGTCCGAATCTCTGGACGGCCGGTGAAGGCCATCCGCACCTCCGTCCCCCCGTCGGGAGCGCGGACGAAGTGCGCCCGGTCGGCGATCGCGCTGATCACGGCCAGCCCGACGTGAAGCTGGTCCTCCGACGGCGTCACGTTCCGGATCCCGCGGCCGTGGTCGCGCACGATCGCCTCGAGCCCGTCCGGCGCGATCTCGAGCCCTACCGCCAGCGGTCCCGCCTCGCCGTCGTAGGCGTGCAGCACGACGTTGTTGCAGGCCTCGCTAACGACGGTCTTGAGGTTGTTGACCAACTCGGCGTCGAATCCCAGCAGATCAGCCACGCCCGTCAGTACGCCCCGCACAAGCGTGAGCGATTCAGGCCGGCTCTCCAGCTCAAGATTGACCGTCGCCACGGTGTTCGATCACATCCAGTCACCGATGACTTGCCCGTCGCGGACCAAGTCCAAACTTGTCTGCAACCTCATCTGCGGCGACGCCTTGGCGTCAGGCCGCACCGTCAGACTGGCGGCGCTTCGATCTCAGTCTGCGCTCTCAGCTTCTCGAGCGACCCGCGCAGGATGCGCGAGACCTGCATCTGAGAAACGCCGATCAGCTCGGCGATCTGAGTCTGCGTCCGGTCCTCCACGAAGCGCAGGCGCAGTACCCGACGCTCACGCGCGGACAGGTTCCTGGCGGCAGCGGCGATCGTGACGCTCGCCTCGACGAGCTCGAACCGCTCGTCCTCCTCGCCGAACATATCTGCGAGCGTCCCCGACGCTCCGTCTCCGTCGTCGTGGGGCGCGTCGAGCGAGACGCTGTGGTGCGCCGCTGCCGTCTCCAGGCCATCGAGCACGTCCTCGATGCTCAGCTCGGTGTACTCGGCCAGCACGCTCACGCTCGGTGCGCGGCCGGACTTGACGGTCAGCTCCTGATAGGCGTCTTCGACCTTCAGAGCCATCTCCTGGGCGCCACGCGGCACGTGAACCGACCAGCCAAGGTCTCTGAAATAGCGCTTCAGCTCGCCTAGAATCGTCGGCACCGCGAACGACGAGAACGCCGTACCGCGTTCGGGATCGAATCGGTCGACCGCCTTGACCAAGCCAAGGCTCGCTACCTGTAAGAGGTCATCGAACGGCTCTCGTGCCCCGGCATATCGGCGCGCGAGCTTGCGCGCGAGCGGCAGGAACCGCTCCACCAATTCCGCGCGTGCACGCCGATCGCTGTGCTCGCGCACCCGCACGAAAAGCTCATTTGTATCCACGCGGCCGAGAATCGACTCCACCGTCGCCTTCTCGGGAGCAGATACAGCTTCCATATTTTGCTCTTACCCGGCGCCCGCGAGCTTCAAACCCGTCCGGTTCGTCACCTGTCGGCGCCCCGGTTCGGCGCACCGGTCCGCCCCCGGTTTCCGCACAATCGCGGCCGGGTACCCGCCGGATCACCATGCTGCTGCCATCGATTCCCGGCCCCGCCGCGAGCCTTGCCCAGGCTACGTCGGGCTGACTGCTCCGATCCGGGGCTCGCGCGGCGACGTCGCGGCCGTGGCTTCGAGTATCTCGACTCGGCGGGCAATCGCCTACGCGACGACGAGGCGCTCGCGCGGATCAGGGAGCTCGCAATCCCACCCGCCTGGATCGACGTGTGGATCTGCCGCGATCCGCTCGGCCACCTGCAAGCCACCGGCGTCGATGCGGCCGGCCGCAAGCAATATCTCTACCACCCGTCATGGCGAGCCCGGCGCGACCGCGAGAAGTTCGACGCGATGCTCGAGTTCGCCCTCGCCCTGCCGCGTCTGCGGCGCCGTGCCCGACGCGACCTGCGCGGTGATGAGCTGACCCGGGATCGCGTGGTCGCCTGCGCATTGGTGCTGCTCGACCTCGGGTTCTTTCGGATCGGCTCCGAGAGCTACGCCGAGCAGAATGGCAGCTACGGATTGGTCACGATGCTCAAGCGGCATGTGCGCTTGGAGCGCGACGAGCTGGTCTTCGACTACCAGGCCAAGGGCGGGCGCAGGCGCGTCCAGGCGATCGCCGATCCCGCCGTTCGCGAAGCCGTGGCCGAGCTCAAGCGCCGCCGCGGCGGGGGTGAGCGACTCCTCGCCTACCGCGACGGCAGGCGCTGGGTGGAGCTTCGCTCCGATGACCTCAATGACCGGATCAAGGACCTGACCGGCGGCGAATTCTCCGCCAAGGACTTCCGGACCTGGAACGCGACGGTGCTGGCCGCCGTCGCCGTCGCCACGCTGGGGGCCGCCAAAGGCTCGAACACCGCCCGCAAGCGGACGGTCAACGCGGCGGTCAAGGCAGTCGCGGGGTATCTCGGCAATACCCCCGCGGTCTGCCGAGCGTCCTACATCGACCCTCGGGTATTCGACCGGTTCCGGGCCGGACAGACGATCGTGGACACGCTCGAGCGTCCGCTCGAGCGCCTCGACCTTGCAAAGCGCAGCGCGCGCACGGAGGTCGAGTCCGCTGTGCTCGACCTGATCGGGGACTAGGCCCCGCCGCCTGCGAGCGGCGTCTTGTCGGGTCCGAGGCGAGGTCCGGGTCGCTCGATCTCGAACCAGACGTGGGTGGTGCCCTCGTGCACCCCCCATCGGGTCGATTCGGCCTCGACGAGGCTCAGCCCCCACCCTCCGAGGCGTTCGAAGTCGCTCTTGCGGACCACTCGCTCGAAGCCGGTGCCCTGGTCGATGACCTCGGCAAGCAGACGGTCCTGATCGAGGCTCAGCCGAAGCATGATCGCCCCCTGCCCATGAAGAACCGCGTTGTTGACGAGCTCACTGACGAGCAGCTTGGCGCGGCCGAGCTCCTCGGCATCAAGCGCTGCCGCTGCCAGCCCCTCGAGTACACGCCGCGCGCGACCGGCCGCAGCCGGGTCCCGCGGAAGCTCGACCTCTAGCGGCTCAGACAAAGCAACGAATCCTTTCGGTGGACCAGAGGCATCCGAGAAACGGTACGCCTGAACGTCGCGCGCTGCGTCGGGACAAACCCCGGGTCCGAGGTCGGGGATTTACCGCAGACTCCAGCGCGAGGTTACACACCCTTGACATCGGGTAGCTCACAACCCCGGTGCAGGATTGCAGTTTCACCTCAACCCATAGGAGGCCCCATGCCCGACCCACAGGGTAACACCACCGCGGACGAAGAGACCGTTCCCGACTCCTCTCTGCATGCCTATAAGGAGGGACGGCAGGACGACATCGCGGGCGATGGCGAAAAGCTCCAGTCCAACGATCCCAAGGACATGCAGACGACGGAGCTCGACGACGAAGAGAGTGACAAGCTCGGTCCGCCGTTGCACGAGAAGAGCTAGTCCAAGCGGGCGGCGCGGGGAGACCCCACGTGGCGAGTTGCATGTTCGTCAGATCGGTGCGCGAGTTCGATCACGAGGATTGCAATGTCGTCACGGGGGTCTTCACCGGCTATTGCTTGCTCCTCGATGAACGCGGCGAGGCGCTCGGCACCCATTCCGTGGGCGGCAACGAGGATCTCTGCCAGGTCTGAGTCGGTGAGGATCCGCGCCGGCGCCCGCGCATCCGTCAGTCCGTCTGTGTAGAGCAGCATCGTGTCTCCAGGATGTAAGACAGCGTTGCGCGACAGATACTCGGCTTCGTGACTCACCCCGATCAAAGGTCCTGACACCGATAGCTTCTCGACCGTCGCGTCCCTGCGCAGGACGAGCGGGGCGGGATGGCCGGCGGCAGCCATCTCGAGATGCAGGTGACCCGCATCAGCGCTCGCGACGATCATCAGCGCAGTAAGAAACCGCTCGCGGACAAAGTCTTGATCCCGAGTGACTGCATCGTTCAGAAGACCGAGCACGGTGGCCGCGTCGCGATCGGCGAGCGCGCGGATCGTGTAACGCGCCAGCGCCGTCAGTGCACCCGCCTGTGCGCCCTTGCCACAGACGTCACCGATCACTATTCCCCAGCGATTCTCGCCGATTGCAAACGCATCGTAGAAGTCACCGCCAACGTCCTGGCCTTGCGCGGCGGCGCGGTAGCGACCCACCATGTGAATGCCCGGGATCTGTGGCAGAGCCTGCGGCAGCAGACTCTCCTGCAACGTGCGGGCGAGCTGCTGCGTGGATTGGAACAGGCGTGCGTTGTCCACCGCCAGCGCGGCGCGCCGAGCGAGGTCCTCCGCCAGCGCGAGGTCGTCCTGATCATATGAGCGCGCACCCTCCATACGCAGTAGCGACAAGGTCCCGAGCACTCGCTGGCGGGCGACGAGCGGAACGACGATCGCCGAGTGATAGCGCAGCCGCCGCATCAACTCGAAATGCTCGTCGCCGGTGGCGATCTCGCGTTGATACTCGATCTCCATCGAGGGCACGAGCATCGGCTCGCCACTACGCAGAACCGCCGCGACGGGGTGCGCGCTGGCGAGGTCGAGCGGATGATCTCGTCGGATCGCCTCGACTGCCCGCGCATGCTGAGGCTCTGGCGCGCATGCGACCGCGGTCCGGATCGAACCGGCATCCTCCAGCAGGTCGATCACCGTGAGCTGCGCGAGCTCCGGGACCGTCAAAGCGGCGAGCCCTTGTAGCGTCTCGTCGTAGTCGAGCGAGCGGTCGAGCACGAGCCCGGCTCGAGCGAGGAAGGTCATCCGCTGTTGCACCCGTTCAAGCCTGATCACCTCGCGCTCGCTGAGGTCTCGCACGAACCCGGCAAATAGCGGAGGCTCGAGATCCGCCAGGCGCGTGACGGTGATCTCGACCGAAAACTCCGAACCGTCGCTCCGAAGCGCGGCAACCTCGAGCCGCCGATCCAGGACCGTCGACTCGCCGCTTTCGAGATAGCGCCCGAGCGCATTTCGATGCGCGGGCCTCAGCGGGACCGGGATCACCAGCTCCGCGACGGTTCTGCCTATCGCCCGGTCCCGGCTGTAACCGAAGATGTGCTCGGCGGCCGGATTCCAGTCCCGCACGACGCCGCCGGCGTCCATCACTATCACCGCGTCGGGGGTCGCCCTGAAGACGTCCCAGGGAGGAGGCGCATCCGCCGGTGAACCGCGAAACCGCTCGGCCCCGGCCGGCCGCGCCAGGTCCGCCGCCCCTCTGCCCGCAGCGGCTTGGGACGTGCTCAGCTCGCCCATGGTGATGGATCCTAGCCTTGACTCGTGGCCGGAAACATCTCGTCCTCCAACGCTGGCCAGAACCGCGCCCGGAGTGCTAGATTTTCGCCTTCAACCGCTCCTCCTTATACCGAGTGGAGAAGGGAGTGCGGCAGACAGCGTTTCGGTTGGCACGTCGGCGACCCGAGTCGCTCGGCGGACAACTTCAGCAAGCCCATCAGCGTTATCGGGAGTGTGATGATCTGGTGCTCTTTCTGAACTATTGGCGAATCGCGCGGGACCGGGTCTGATGACGGCGACTACGTCGTATCACGGGTCGACGCCGGGCAACCTGAGGATCGAGCGCAAGCTCGATGCCGATGGAGTCGTGCTGGTGCTCGCCGGAGAGCTGGACCTGGCGTCCTCGCCGGCCCTCGACCGGCAGCTTCGAGAGCTGGACGGTACGAATCCTGGCCGCTTGCTGATCGACCTCAGCCGGCTGGACTTCATGGACAGCACGGGACTCGCGATCATGATCGGCGCTCAGCAGTCCGCCCAGGACAACGGTCACCGGCTCTCGCTCAGGCCTGGGCCGGGTCAGGTCCAACGGCTGTTCGAACTGACCGGCGTCCTGGACCGCTTCACGTTCGAGGAGTAGCGGCCGGTGGCCGCGTAGCGCCCCGGGCCGCGGGGTAGTGTGGCCTCGTGACGGCGTTTGGCTACACGATGATGTGCGAGCAGTCACGGCCGGACGAGCTGGTTCGCGATCTGCGACGAGCCGAGGAGGCGGGCTTCGACTTCTCCGTGATCAGCGACCATTTTCAGCCGTGGCTGTCGTCCCAGGGCCATTCGGGATACGCGTGGTCGATCCTCGGCGCTGCCGCCGAGGCGACCGAGCGGATCGGGCTGATGAGCTACGTGACGTGCCCGACGCTGCGCTACCACCCGGCGATCGTCGCGCAGAAGGCGGCGACGGTGCAGATCCTCTCGGGCAACCGGTTTCGACTCGGCCTCGGGTCCGGAGAGAATCTCAACGAGCACGTCGTCGGTAAGCGCTGGCCCTCGGTCGGCGTTCGCCACGCGATGTTGAGCGAAGCGGTAGACGTCATCTCGGCACTGTTCGACGGCGAGGAGACGGTCAACCTCCGCGGTCGCTACTTCGACGTCGAGTCCGCGAGGCTCTGGGACCTGCCTGAGCAGCGCGTGCCGATCGGAATCGCCGTTTCCGGACCCGACTCCTGCCGCTTGGCCGGACGCAAGGCCGACGTGATGGTTGCCGTCGAGCCCAAGTCCGAGCTCGGCGAGATGTTCGACGCTGCCGGCGGCGCCGGCAAGCCGCGGGTCGGGCAGATCGCTGTCGCCTACGACGCCGACCGCGAGGCCGCGATCCGGCGCGCACACGAGCAGTTTCGCTGGTTCGGGCTCGGCTGGAAGGTGAACGCTGATCTGCCGAACCCGGATTCGTTCGACAGCGCGACCCAATTCGTTACCCCTGATGACGTCGCCGAGCAGCTGGCGTGCGGGCCCGACGTCGACGAGCATGTCGAGAAGATCAAGCCCTTCATCGACGCGGGCTTCACCGAGATCGCGTTGGTGCAGATCGGCGCAGCTCAGCAGGAGCAGTTCACGGCGTGGGCCGAGCGAGAGCTGCTGCCCGCGCTGCGGGCTCTCTGACTGCCGCCGCGGTGCCGCCGCGGGTCAGCGGCCCCGCCGCTAATGCTCTGGCAGCACTGGCCAGTTCTCGAGATCAATCAGCGACGCGACCGATTCGTCTCGCTCCGCGAGGCGCTTGTGGATCGGTCCGGCGCCCTGCTGGCACGCCAGGCACAGATCGGACCCCACCGCACGCGGCCGATTACAGCCCTCCTCGGAGCAGAACTGATCCGGATTGAATCGAACACTCATGCTTCCGTCCTCAGGTTGGGACCGCACTCTATCGACATGCCGCGAGGCTGGCCTGCACTAACGGTCGGCGGAGGCTCGCCCGGGGGGCGGGTCGAGGCGGCGATAGCCGCGTGCGCGTCCGGTCGGGCCCCCCGTTGAGGCGCCCCATCGCCGCTGCGTGCCTGATCTGCCTAGTACCTCGCGTGGGGCGTGCTGCGAACTGAACAACCATTGTTCAGTTCGCAGCACGCCCCTTCGAGATCTCGGGGGCGGGGGCCGGCAGGCGCAGGCGCGCACAGGTGTCCTCGAAACCGGGGGCTCCACTCGCCCCCCTCTCGCGTCGATCCGCATGATCTCGTAGCCGAGGTCCTTGTCCTTGCCGAGAATGTTGGTGTAGGTGTGGTGGATGTAATTGTGTGAGTGCTTCCAGGCCTCCGCGGTCGAGGCGGTGTCCCAGTCCCAGTTGGAGGAGTTGATCACCGGGTCGTTCATCCAGTCCCACTGACCGTGCAGGACGTTGTGTCCGATCTCCATGTTCTCGAGGATCTTGGCCAGCGAGAGCATCGCCGTCCCGAGTGCCCACGGCGCGCGCCAGCGCGAGGCGAGCAGCGTCGCGCGGCCGAGCAGCGCGAGCCGGCGCTGCATCGCGATCACGGACCTGATGTAGGTCGAGTCGCGGTTGCCGAGGTCGGCCTTGATCTGCTCGTGGAGCTCGTCGAGCTCGCGCCCGATCGCTTCGATCTGCTCGTCGCTGAGGCGGTGGAGCGGGTTCTCGGCGATGTCGATCGCGACGCGGCCGTTCGTGCTGCCCTGCTCGCTTGCTGCTATTGCCATGCTTTCCTCTCGTGATTACAGGTCGATCTCGACTGGTCCCTCGGGCGCGCTGATGCACGTTCTGATCATCTCGCCCTCCTGGCCGTACACCTTCCCGTTACGCAGGTCCCGTACGCGCCCGGAGCGCAGCGCGCCGATGCAGGTGTGGCAGATTCCCTCCCGGCAGCCGTAGGGCAGCTCGAGCCCGGCCTCCTCGCCCGCGACGAGGATCGGCAGGTGGCCGTCGGACTCGGTCTCGCGGTCCGAGGCGAGGAACCTGATCGTCCCACCTTCACCCTCTTCGCCGAGGCCCAGCTTCGGCTGGAAGCGCTCGGCGTGCAGCCGCTCGGGATCGCCCCACTGCACCCACAGCTCGGTCAGCGCGTCCAGCATCGGGCCGGGACCGGAGACGAACGCCTCGCGCTCGCGCCAGTCGGGACACAGCTCGTTCAGGTCGAGGGGCTCCATCCGTCCGCGCGCAGACGTGTGCTGCTCGTGCAGGCGCAAGCCTCCGTGCTCTGAGGCCAGCGCGCGCAGCTCGCCGCCGAAGATCACGTCCTCGGGCGTTCGCGCCGAGTGCAGCAGGACGGTGTCGCGCAGCGAGTCGGTGCGCGCGAGGTGGCGGAGCATGCTCATGATCGGCGTGATGCCGCTGCCCGCGCTGATGAACAGGAGCTTGTCCGGGGGATCGTCGGGCAACACGAAATCGCCCTCGACGCCGCCAAGCGAGATGATCGTCCCCGGCTCGCTCCGGCGCACGAGGTACGGCGAGACCTTGCCCTCGTCGACGTTCTTGACCGTGATGCTGATCCGGCCGTCGCGGCGGTCCGGGTCCGAGGTCAGCGAGTACGCCCGCCAATGCCGGATGCCGCCGATGTCGAGGCCGACGCGGACGAACTGGCCGGCCCGGTGGCCGGGCCACTTGTAGCCGGGCTTGATCAGCACCGTGGCGGCGCTCGGCGTCTCGCGCTGGATCCGTTCGATCCGGCCACGGAGCTCACGCGTCGACCACAGCGGGTTGATCAGCTCGAGGTAGTCGTCGGGCAGCAACGGCGTGCTGAGCGCCCCGAGCACGCGTAGGGCGCGGCGTTGCAGCCGCGGGACGCTGGGTCTTACGCCCTGTTCAGGCAACGCGCTTGCCTTCGAGCGTGTTCGCCATCAGACATCAGCTCGTTCGTCTCGAGATAGATCCTGTGTGGCGGGTACCCGGGACCGGCGCTGCGAAACGCCGAGAGCGCCCGCCGGCGCGGTCGCGGCCGGCCCAGCCGAGCCACTGAGCCGACTACCATCCCCGGCGAGATGACAGCGGGCCGCCTTGATCCATACGAGACCCTCGGCGTCAGACCTGGTATCTCCGACAAGGAGCTTCGCGCTACCTACCGGCGGCTCGTGCAGCTCCATCACCCCGACCACAACGGCGGCTCGGTTGAGTCGGCGCGTCGCTTCGAAGAGGTCCAGGAGGCATACGCGCAGATCCGGCAGCTGCGCGACACAGGATCACGCACGCGCCCGGCGCCCCCCCGCGCGAGCACGCCCCCACGCGCCGGCACGCCCCCCCGCGCGAGCGCGCCCCCGCGCGCGAGCGATCCGGCCACCGATGCGCGCCTCGCGGACCTGGAGCGCGAGATCCGCGAGGCTCACCTGGCGCGCGAGCGGGCGCGCGAGCGGGCCCGGCAGGCCGCGGCGGCGGCGACCGGGAGCGCCCGCCGGCCGTCGCCCGAGGAGCTCGGATACATCACCACCGACGACAGCCTCGCCAGCATCCTCGCGGACGCTCGCTCGCAGGCATCGGAGCGCATCGCCGAGGTGCGGGAGCCCGTCACGAAGCGGGTGGCCGACCTGCTCGACGGGCTCGCGTCCAAGCTCTCCGGCGAACCACCGCCGCGTTCGCGCGAGTAGCGGCCGCCAAAACTTCCTAAACCCTCCTCATTTCCGCTAAAGCCTCGGCGCCGTCCTGCCGATGTACTCATCGCTCGCGCGTGGTGAGCAGTCGTGACGAAGCTGGTGCCACACGCCCCGGTAACGCCTACGGCCAATGGATACCGGGGAGGAGATCGTCGTTGAGACCGGCCCGCAGCTTTCTCGGCAATGCATCGGCTGCTTGCGCGATCGTCGCCACCTTCGTGCTCGCATCCTCGGCTCAGGTCGCGCAGGCGTCGCTGATCAGCCCCAACACCTGTCCTGCGGGGGCGGCCGTCCAGCCGTTCAAAGCGTGGGGCGACTCATCCGATTACGAGCTCGCGCCCGGTGGCGACTTCGAGAGCTCGGATTTCACGGGCTCGCCGTGGGCGTTGAGCGGCGGCGCGAAGCGCGTCCCCGGAAGCGAGCCGTATGCGGCCACCGGCACGCTCGGCGCCTACTCGCTCGCATTGCCCGCCGGCGCCGCCGCCCAGTCGCCGTCGACCTGCGTCAGCGCGGCCGATCCCACGATCCGCTTCTTCGTCGGGGGCTCCGGCACGGTAGCCGTCAGCGTCGTGTACGGATCGCTCGTGATCCCGACAGGAGTCGTCGCGGCCGCAGGCAAGTGGATCCCCACCCCCGTGATGAGCACCGACTCCGCGCTGCCCGGGCTCCTATCGGGTGGGACCGCGGAGGTCTCGATCCGGCTCAGCGGAATTACCGGCTCGCCCCAGGTCGATGACGTGTTCATCGATCCATGGAGGCGGGGCTGACGGTCGGCGGGACCGTCCCGTCGCGCCCGCCACGTATGCGATGGACATAGATTCCTACGAGACCCTGGAGTCGGAGACCCTGCTGATCGCGGGGCGCGAGCGCCACGCCGAGCCTGAGCTGGGCCGGCGGCTGCTGATCACCGAGGCCGCCGGCGCCGTCGCGTTCCTCGCAGTCGCGATTCCGCTCGCGACGCTCGCGACCTGGACGCGACCGCTCTCGCTCGCCGCCCTCGCGGCGACCGTGGTCGCATACCTCGTCGCCGCCCGGGTGACGTTCCCCGTCGGCAGCGGCTGGACGACGCCGACCCAGCTGGCGTTCGTGCCGATGCTGTTCCTGCTGCCGACCCCGCTCGTGCCGCTGATCGTCGCGGCCTGCCTGGTAGCCGATCTGTGGCCGTATCTCCTCCGGCGCAGGCTCTCGCTCACACGAGTGCTCGCGCGGATCGGCGACAGCTTTCACGCGCTCGGCCCGGTGCTCGTACTCGTGCTCGCCGGCCACGAAGGCCTCTCCTGGGAGCGCTGGCCGCTGCTCCTGCTCGCGTTCGGCGCACAGGTGATCGCCGACGCGGGCGCCGGGCTCGCACGCACGTGGTTCGCGGAGCGCATCGCACCCTCAGAGCAGCTCAACATGCTGTGGCTTTACCTGACCGACGCCTGCCTGTCCTGCGTCGGCCTCCTCGTCGCAGCTGCGTCCCTGCAGCACCCCGAGCTCGTCCTGCTCGTCCTGCCGTTGGTCGGACTGCTGTGGCGGTTCGCGCACGAGCGCCGGCAGCGCCTCGACCACGAGCTCGCCCTCAGCGCCGCCTACCGCGGCACCGTGCGCCTGCTCGGGGACATGGTCGAGGCGGATGACCAGTACACGGGCGCACACAGCCGGGACGTGGTCGGCCTCGCGCTCGCGGTCGCAGCCTCGCTCCGCCTCGATCCCGCCTATCGGCGCAACGTCGAGTTCACGGCGCTCCTGCATGACGTCGGCAAGATCCGCGTTCCGAAGACGATCATCAACAAGCCAGGCAAGCTCGACGACGCCGAATGGGCGATCATCCGCCGGCACACGATCGAGGGCGAGACGATGCTCAAGCAGGTCGGTGGGGTCCTCGCCGCGGTCGGGCGCTTCGTCCGCTCCTCTCACGAATGCTATGACGGTTCCGGCTATCCCGATGGCCTCGCGCGAGAGGCGATCCCGATCGAATCTCGGATCGTGTGCGTGTGCGACGCCTACAGCGCGATGACCAGCAACCGGCCGTACCGCCCGGCACTCAGCACCGCGGAGGCGATCAGCGAGCTGCGCCGGTGCGCCGGCACCCAATTCGATCCGCGGATCGTCGACACGATCGAGCGCCAGGCCAAGCCTCGCACGACCGCCCGCTCGAGCGCCAAGACGACGCGCCGGTTCTCACCCGCACGCGCCGCCGACCCGCTCGACGTGCTTGCGGCGAAGCTGTCCGGCGCCCCGCCCCTGCGTTAGCGCCGGCAGCGGCCAGGCGGGCCCAAGCCGCGCTCGAGGCCCTCGACGGATGTCCTCTAAAGCCTCCTTGCGGTCTTGCCGATGTAGTTTCTGCTTGCGCGTGGTGTGCCTCCGGAAGGACCCGGCGGACCATCGGTGACGCCCGCAGCCACCCATTCACGGAGGAAAGATGTTACCCGCCCGCAGACTTCTCGGCGCCGTTTCGGCAGGTTGCGCGATGTGCGCAACCGCCTTGCTCACATCCTCGGTCTCGATCGCTCAAGCAGACCTGGTCAACTTCGGCACCTGCAACTCCAGCACGCTCAGCCAGCCGTTCGCCCCGTGGGGCGATTCCTCCTCGTACGAGCTTGCGCCCGGTGGCGATTTCGAGAGCTCCGATTTCGCGAGCTCGCCGTGGACACTGAGCGGCGGCGCCCAGATCGTCTCCGGCAGTGAGCCGTATGCGGCCACCGGCAAGCTCGGCGGCTCCTCGCTTTCGTTGCCCGCCGGCGCGTCCGCCGAGTCGCCGTCGACCTGCGTCGACGCGGCCTATCCCACGATCCGCTTCTTCGTCGGTGGCTCCGGCACGGCAGCCGTCAGCGTCGTGTACGGGTCGCTCGTGATCCCGACAGGCGTCGTTGTCGCCGCCGGCAGCTGGACGCCCACCCCCACGATGGTCACCGGCTCCTCGTTGGCCGGACTCCTCTCTGGCGGGACCGCGCAGGTGTCGCTCGAGCTCACCGGACTGACCGGTTCGCCTCAGGTCGACGACGTGTTCATCGATCCGTGGACCCGCGGCTGACGGGTCGACCCACGGAGCCAGAGCCGCATGGCCCAGCCATGGAGCGATCGCTGAACATAGGCCGCGCAAACCTGAACAAAGGCGAATATTCCCGTAAGGGAGCCTTCTGATCGTGGACGCTTCGGCGCCGCGAGCATCACCTGAGCGATGGACATAGATTCCTACGAGACTCCGAAGTCGGAGACCCTGCTGATCACGGGGCGCGAGCGCCACGCCGAGCCTGACCTGGGCCGGCGGCTGCTGATCACCGAGGCCGCCTGCGCCGTCGCGTTCCTCGCCGTCGCGATCCCGCTCGCGACGCTCGCGACCTGGACGCGACCGCTCTCGCTCGCCGCCCTCGCGGCGACCGTGGTCGCATACCTCGTCGCCGCCCGGGTGACGTTCCCCGTCGGCAGCGCCTACACGCTGCCGACGGAGCTCGTGTTCGTGCCGATGCTGTTCCTGCTGCCGACCCCATTGGTACCGCTGATCGTCGCGGCCTGCCTGGTGACCGATCTGTGGCCACACCTGCTCCGGCGGAACCTCTCGCCGACACGGGTGCTGACGCGAATCGGCGATAGCTTCTACTCGCTCGGCCCCGCGCTCGTACTCGTGCTCGCCGGCCACGAA
>Ga0302326_10016414_pt1 | contig 15503 bp, 9 predicted proteins | sample Palsa_T0_3_FD_202264 | JGI IMG/M metagenome (GOLD analysis project Ga0302326, IMG submission 202264) | Peat permafrost microbial communities from Stordalen Mire near Abisko, Sweden - Palsa_T0_3 | ecosystem: Environmental > Terrestrial > Soil > Palsa > Peat permafrost | place: Sweden: Abisko...
GCCGGCGCTAGAATTGCCCGATAGCCTTGATTGAGATTTGCTGCTCGGAAAAAATCAGGGGAGGCGCTTGCTACACAAATCGAGCTTACAGTTAAGATTTCTACACGAGTGTCGTGCGTTTGTCAAATGACTAAATCGTAAGGATTTTTAGTTCACGGCTGCGTGTAAGGCCGCGACAACGCCGCAACTCGCATTTTCGAGAGTGAAATCCCCGCCGGTTGGCGCCCATTTCTCGCGTATTTCTATCGCGGCGCCACGCTTCTGCGAACAAGCAGCGAAGTCGGTAGCCCAATGCACAGGAAGAGAAACGCGTCGCAGATCTTCCGTTGACCGTTTTAGGCAGTTACGATTCGCGCTTTTACCGCTTTTCAGATCCCGGCTGCGCAGGACGCAACGTGAAGTCAATTCCGTTCTTGGCATTCTCATCCACGGTACGCTGCAGGTCCACACGGTCCGCATCCACTGAATTCTCGCCGCCGTACGAAGTCACGTAGTGAAGTTGTCCTGCATCCAACCAATAATCGCGAACGCCGTAGCTCGAGCCGTCCTTGAAATAAATTACGGTGAGCGGTCCGGGTGCAGTCGCCGCTTCCACTTGAGCAGCCTCGTCGCTTCCCTCGTAGACGTAATCACCCATCCAGGGATTTGGCGCTGTCACATCCTGCGCGTTGAAGTCTGCCGGATTGATGTCATAACCACCGCCCCAGTAGCCGTATCCCGCTCCGTAACCGTAGCCATACCCATACCCGTAACCGAGACCAAATCCATAACCAAATCCGCCGCAGGGTCCGAACGCGAAATTAGAACAGCCGAAGCCGCCTCTACCCCGGAAACCTCTTCGTGCGCCGAATCCAAAATTGTTGACGCCAAACCGGCTGCCGCCGGTGCCGAATACGGGAATCGGGATGAGAGCGGAGTTCACGCTAACACCTCTCGGAGCCGTCCTCGCCGCATCGGTTCCGCGAAGCCGAATGGCAGGTTGCGTCGGGGCGGCGATCATGTGGTTGGCTGCGGTGAACGAATTCGAAGGCAATGTTACGGTCGTTGGCGGGCGCGAAGCAGGTTCTTGCCAGATGTGGCTTGACGCCGTGTAGTGTTGGGCCGGCGCGGATTCATTCTCGCGAACGAAATATCCGTAGCCGCCATAAACGACGTGCGGCGCGGGTTCAGGAGTAGCGTCCGCCCCTCCGCGTTCCGCACCCTCACCTAGATCACCATGTTGCCCGGTCTCAGAGCCGCTTCCTGATTCTCCGCGCTCTCCGGCTCTTACAGACGACGCCGATGGCACAGACGTGCGCGTGCTCACGACGCTGCTCGAAGCAGATGGATGCGCGGCCGGCGAAGTGCCCCCTGGATGACTCGCGGGAGCCGCACCGCTAGTATGACCTCCGCCCGATGCGTGTCCACCACCGCCACCGGCATGCCCCCCGCCGCTATGCTGCGCAAACGCTGGGCGCGGAGCAATGCACAGCCAAGCCAACGCAAGAAGCGCTGCAGCAAGTGGCAACACGCCCGGGCGCGACATTACCGCGTCGGAATTCTTCAGATGCTCGCCGGGATTACCCTCGTTGGATTCGGAGCAGCGGATATCCTGCATGATCGGCTCCTTCCGGGGACTGTCTCTCATTCTAACTCATTTGACGTTCCGGGGTGCGTCGGAGTTGCAGGCTTACACCGTCACGTTGGTCTTTTTTGCCTCGGATTCGAGCGCGAACGCAGGCAATAATTTGACGGTCCCGTGACACCAGAGCTGACTCATTCTGTAGCCGTTTTTTGAAGGTGATCGCGGCATCGTCAGCTGCATATTGTTCCACGATGCGATATTGCGGCAATGCAGCGTCCGTGATAATGATTTCACGGGAGACAAGCTGAATGAAACGACGCAGTCGCTTGGGACTGACGGCTAGCGCGGGGATTCTCGCCGCGATCATAGCCACAGCCTCGTACAGCAACGGAGAATTCTATCCTGGGAGCGCGGCTCCTGCCGGGCCCTCGGGCTATTCGCTGCTCAAAACTATCAAGCTCGGAGGCGAAGGCGGCTGGGACTACATCACGTTCGATTCCGAGACGCGCCACCTCTATGTTTCCCGCGCGACGAAAGTCGTTGTCCTCGACGTGGACAGCGAAAAAGTCGTCGGCGAAATTCCAAATACGCAGGGCGTGCACGGCATCGCGCTGGCGATGGAACTGGAAAAGGGCTTTATCTCCGACGGCCGCGCGAACGACGTAACGATTTTCGATATGAAAACACTCAAGACACTCGGCACCGTCGCGGCGGGAACAAATCCCGATGCAATTGTCTATGACGCAGGAACGAAACGCGTCTTCACGATGAACGGTCGCAGCAAGGATTCCACCGCGATCGATGCGGTCGCCGGGAAAGTGCTCAGCACGATTGTGCTGCCGGGCAAACCGGAATTTGCGGTGTCCGGAGGCCGCGGAGGAATCTTCGTGAACATTGAAGACAAAAGCGAAATGGTGCGCATTGACGCGGAAAAGCTCACACTCACCAACACTTGGCCTCTCGCGCCGTGCGAATCGCCATCGGGCTTGGCGATGGACCGCGTCAACCGGCGGCTCTTTTCCGGCTGCGATAATAAACTGATGACCATCATGAACGCGGATTCGGGCAAAGTGATCGCGTCGCTCCCGATCGGCGAAGGCGTAGACGCAACGGGGTTTGACCCCGGAACCGGCTACGCGTTCGCTTCGAATGGGCAAAGCGCCACGCTCACCGTCGTGCATGAAGATTCGCCGTCGAACTTCACGGTCGTCGAGGATGTTCCCACGCGCAAAGGCGCGCGCACGATGACACTCGACCGCGAAACCCATCAAGTTTTCCTGGTCGCCGCCGATTTCGGCTCGCCGCCCGCAGCCACGGCCGACAATCCCCATCCGCGCCCGGCGATCTTGCCTGGATCGTTTGTCGTGCTGGTCTACGCAAAGAAGTGAGCGAATAGTGGCGGACTGACCGCGTGAATCGCGCGATACGCATCCTAGCGCCGGCATTTCCGGTTTCTGGAGTCCGATGGAGTCCGCCCGAGTCCTGAAATCGGGCTTGCCGCGATTTTGTTTTACATCACCGTGCGGAAAACCACCAGCAAGATGCCGGCGCTAAAAATAACAATTTCGAAGTATCATAGAATTTCGCTACACATGAATCCCCAACCATGTCAGACATACCGCTGAAAATCATCATCACTCCCAATCCCGCGCTCGTCGACGATGAAGTGCGCATACGCATCACCGGCGCGCCTCCGCGCACGCTGGTAAAAATCGTCGCCTGGACGATGGACGATCAGAGTCGCCGCTGGGAGTCGTACGCGGAATTTATGTCGCGCTTGGACGGTACCGTGATCCTCAGCCAAGACGCGCCACGCTCCGGAACGTATAGCGGCGTGGACCCCGCCGGGCTCTTCTGGTCCATGCGGCTCAATCCCGGCGATGCGGGACAGAACGACCAATACTTGAAAAAGGAACTCGAGCCGAGCGAGATCACATTCGAAGCGACCACGCCGGACATGCTGCACACCGCGCGCGAACGGCTTGAAAAGCAATTTGTGCCGCAAGGAACAATCGTGCGTGCGGTCGAGGAAGAAGGCCTGGCGGGATTGCTATTCCTGCCTTCGGGTGAAGTTCGCGAACAGGAATATTTCGACGCGGACGGAACACCTCGCGCCGTGACGCAGTCACTCCTGAGCGCTTCGAAGAAATCGCCGGCAGCCGGCGCGATCGAGGACGAGCGCTTGCCCGTCGTCATCACGCTCGGCGGTACGGGCGGCGGGCTCGATTGGGAAGTGGCGGCGGCGCTCGCGGGCCACGGTTATGCCGCATTCGCGCTTCCCTACTTCGGATTCGATCCGCTGCCGCCTTCGCTCAACAGCATTCCGCTCGAATATTTCGAGCGGGCAATCGCGTGGCTTTGTCGCCAACCGGAAATCGATCCCAATAGAATTGCGGTGTACGGGATTTCGCGCGGTGCCGAACTGGCGCTGCTGCTGGCGTCGAAGATTCCGCTTCTGCGCGTAGTGATCGGAATAGTACCAGGCCATGTGGCGTGGCAAGGTACCGGACGAGCGCCGGAGGTCGGTAAATCTCCAGGCGCGGGAAGAAATGGGGCGCGATCGTCGTGGACATTTCGCGGAGAGCAGATTCCGTTCGTGCCATACGCGATGAGCTGGTTTCGCATCTGGACCGCGGTGCGCGTGATTACGTTTCGCAAGGCGGTGCGCTTCCTCGATCTACATCACGATTCGCTTCGGCAACGTCACTTCGTCGAGCTCGCGGGAATTCCCGTCGAGCACATTCGAGCGCCGATTTTGCTCGTGTCTGCGAGTGACGACGCAGTGTGGCCGTCCGAGGCCATGGCGGAAGCAGCGGTAAGGCGGCTCCGGGCGCGCGGCTTCGAATACGAGGCACTGCACGTGAAGAACCCCGGCGCGGGACATCTTCTGCGGCTGCCGCATACGCCCGCGACGACGGTGGCGTCAAAAGTGCCGACTTTCGATCTACGAGTCGCGTTCGGCGGCAAGCCGCAGGCGACCGCGCAAGCGCGCGTGGTCGCCTGGCGCGAAACACTCAAATTTTTGCAGCGGCATCTCTAATTTCGGGGCGCTCGCTGCGAATGGAAATTGTAGAGCGAGAATTCTCAAGCGAAGGACGGACGCGATATGCCGACCAGGAAATCAAAGAAAGCCAAGCCAAACCGTTCCGCGAAGCCCGCAGCGCGCAGAAGCGTGCCGGAGCGTCCCCCAAAAACCGGCCAGAACCAGCAATTCCGCGGCGCATTCCAGGCGATTCACGGGATGCTCGAGACTCTCGCTCCGCAGCTCAGCGTGGTGGCCGACAAGCCCGACAACTATTATCTCAACACCGCATCGCCAAGCTGGAAAGGCAAGCCGCTTTTTTTCGCCGCAGTTCAACTGAAGAAAAACTACGTCAGCTATCACCTGTTCCCGGTTTACATGAATCCAGGGCTGCTCTCCGGCATCTCGCCCGCGTTGAAGAAGCACATGCAGGGCAAGGCATGTTTCAATTTCACCGAAGTCGACATGATCCTGTTTACGGAGTTGGCCGTGTTGACCATCGCAGGATTCCGCGAATACGAGAAGAAAGGATTCCTGTAGCACGACCGCCGATCCACCGTGCCGCTCGATTACGACCGAGAACGAATTCGTAGCGCCGGCATCTTGTTTACCCTGAGCCCCGAAGGGCCGGCGATTTTGTTCGGCGGCACTCGTCGGAAAACCGCCGACAAGATGCCGGCGCCCCGAACGCCCAATTGCCCGTCGCTTACACCCAACCGATTATTCGTATCGCAGCGCTACAATTGGATCCACGCGCATCGCCCGGCGCGCCGGGAGGTAGCATGCAACAAGCGCGCACACAAGCAGAATCGCCGAAACAGCTAGCAGCGTTATCGGATCGCCCGGCTTCACGCCGAAAAGCAGGCTCGAAAGCAGCCGCGTCGCGCCGACGGCCGCTGCTATGCCCACCGCCGCTCCGATTGCCGCGACACCCAGCCCCTGCTTCAGAACTAGCCCCATCATGTCCCCGCGCTGAGCTCCGAGCGTCATGCGAATTCCAAACTCATTCGTACGCTGAGCAACACCGTAAGACATCACGCCATAGATTCCCACCATGGCAAGAATCAGCGCGAGCCCCGCGAAGAGCGCGAGCAGCGCGGAATCGAGCCGCGGCTGCGCCGTAGCCTTCACGAGATATTCGTCGATCGTCTTCGCGTCGAAGATCGCCACGTCCTTATCAATCGCGAGCACCTGATCGCGGATCGCGGGAATCAGCGTCGCGGGCGGCACCGACGTCCGCACCACTCCATATTGCCAGTCGAAACCCGTTTGCTCCTCGGGCGTGTAGCATTCCGCCTCGTCCGCGGAGTCGAGCCTGCGGACTTTTACGTTGCCGGCCACGCCGACGATCTCGCGGAACGGCGCTGGCCCGCTCTCGGAGACCCCGGGCTTGATGTGCTTGCCGATGGGATCCTCGCCGGGAAACGCTTTGCTCGCGAGCGCTTGATTGATGACGATCACGTTCGGCGAGGTGGCCGTGTCCGTAGCGGCAAACGCCCTGCCCTTCAGCAGCGGAATTTGCATCGTCCGGAAATAATCCACGTTGACGGCGCGGAAATGCACGTGCGGCTCTTCGCTCTTCGGCACGGGACGCCCTTCGATTTGATAGGTCGTGCGGATCACCGCGTCGCTGAACGGCAGCGGCACTCCCGTGCTGGCCGATTTGACGCCGGGAAGCGCGCGTATGCGATCGCTCAACTGCCGGAAGAACGACTTGATCGCTTCGGGCTTCGAGTAGCGCGAACTCGGCAAGTCAATCGCGAAAGTGAGCACGCCATGCGAATTAAATCCCGGATTCACGTGCTGCAAGTTCGAGAGGCTTTCAATCAGCAATCCCGCGCAGGTGAGAAGAATTACGGCCAGCGCCATTTCTCCGACGATCAGAATATTTCGCAGGCGGTGCTGCCGCGCGCTCTGGCTCGAGCTGCGGCCGCCTTCTCTCAAAATTTCGGAAAGTGGCTGGCTGGATAGCTGGAGCGCGGGAGCGATGCCGAAAAGAAATCCCGTCACTACGGAAGCGATGAAAGTGAAAGCGAGCACGCGCGCGTCGAGAGCAGTTCCGGCGACGCGCGGAAACTGGTCCGACGCGAGCTTGACGAGATACTCCGTGCCCCACGCGGCGACGATCAGGCCGCACGCTCCACCGGCGAGCGAAATCATTCCTGCTTCGATCAACAGCTGACGCATGATCCGCGCACGGCCCGCGCCCATCGCGGAGCGAATTGCCATTTCCCGCTGCCGCGCCGTTGTGCGAGCGAGGAGAAGATTCGCAATATTCGCGCAGCCGATCAGCAGCACGAACGCCACTGCTCCGAGCAGCACGCGAAGCTGCGGCTTCAAGCTGCCGACGAGACTGTCGAGCGCCGATTCAATCCTGAAGGTCGTGTACTTGTTCGTGTCCGGATACTGATCGGCAAGGCGGTTGCCGATCGCATCGACCTCGGAGTTGGCCTGGGCGTATGTTATTCCCGGCCGCAATCGCGCCAGTGAGCCCACAAAATGCGCCCCGCGCTCCTCGGTCATTGGCGGATCGCTACTGCTGGGCGTCGCGTCTTCCGCGAACGTTCTCCATACGTCGGGCACGTCCGAATTGAACGGATAGACGAGGGACGCGGGAAGCACGCCGACGATCGTGTAGTCGCGGCCGCCGAATGTGACTGCGCGGCCGACGATTCCGGGATCGGCGCCGAAGTGGCTTTGCCACAGCCTGTAGCTGATCATCGCGACGTAGTGCCCGCGCTGGTCCTCGCCGGGAAGAAACGCGCGGCCGAGAATCGGCTGGATGCCGAGAACGGAGAACATGTCCGCGCTGACTTTTTCGGCGAAGAGATGCAGTGGCTCGCCCGTGCCGGTGAGTGAAGTCGTGTCATCGGTGTACACGGCGATGTGCTCGAAGACGTGATTCTGCTCCTGCAAATCCCTGAAGTCGGGAAACGAGATGGCGCGCGAGGTTTCGCCCATCTTCGAATGCGTGCCCCACACCGCCGCGATGCGGTCCGGCTGCGGATACGGCAGCGGCTTGAGCAACACGGCGTCGACGACGGAGAAAATTGCCGTGTTCGCGCCGATGCCGAGGGCGAGAGTGAGGATGGCAATCAGCGCGAATCCCGGCGATTTGCGCAGCATGCGCGCGGCGAATCTGATGTCCTGCATCAATGTGTTCATTCCGTCTCCGTTTCATGCGAAATACATTCGTGGCGCGGGTGTCGAAAACCCTGAGCCTCGCGGTGCCGGCGATTTTCCGCGCCGCGATCCCGCCGCCACTACACATTCACTCGTATCGCAAGGCGACCATCGGATCAACGCGCATCGCGCGGCGCGCGGGGATGTAACATGCCGCGATGGCCGACGCGACGAGCAGCGCCGTAGCAATCGCGAACGATGCCGGATCCGTTGCCTTCACTTCATACAACAAGCTTTCGAGCAGCCGCGTGGCGGCATACGCGCCAGCCAATCCTCCCGCGGTTCCCGCGAGCACCCACAACATCCCGCGCCCCAACATCAGCCGCAGCACGTCCCGCGGGTGCGCGCCGAGCGCCATGCGAATTCCAATTTCGCGCGTCTGCTGCGTCACCGTAATAGCAATCACGCCATAGATGCCAATCAGCGAGAGCAGCAGCCCCAGCCCCGCGAACACGGTCAGCAAGATCGAGCGAAAACGCGGCGTGGTCGTGGCCGCGTACATCGTCTCGTCCATCGTGCCCACATCCGTGAGCGGTAAATCAGGATCAATTTTCTGAACGATCGAGCGCAGCGCAGGCACCATCGCGCGCGGATCCGATTTAGTACGCACAAAGAGCGCAAAGGCGCTCGTAGTGTTCTGCTCAAGGGAGAGATAAATTTCCGGCCGCGCCGTCTTCGATAGCTCGACGTCGCGAACATCGCGCACGACGCCAATCACGCGGCGCCAATCCGCTTTTTCTTTCGGGTCGATATTGAAATTCAGCTGCTTGCCAATCGGATCGGAGTTCGGGAAATAGCGGCGGACGAAAGATTCGTTTACGATGGCCACGCGCGAAGAGTTGGGCGTATCCGTTGGCGAGAAATTCTGCCCGCGAATAATCGGAATGCCGACGACGCCAAAATATTCGCGTGTGACGTATTGCGTCTCGATACTGGCAGTATCGGTTGCCCGAGCGTCCGTGAGCCCTTGCGAGCTTAAAACCATGACCATTAAATAGTCGTTGAGTATCGATCCACCCGCCGCCACGCCCTCCGTGGGCAGTGATTTCATTCGCTCCATCAGTTCGTTCAGAAATGCGGCTTGCTGCGCGGCGGTGGAATACTTAGCAGGCGGCAGCGCGACACCAGCCGTCAGGAGATGATCGGTGCGGAATCCGGGATCCACGTGCGTCAACCGCATCAGACTCTTGATCAGAAGCACGGAGCTTGCGAGTAACACAAGCGCGAGGCTCACCTCGAGAACCACAAGTGCGCTCCTAACGTGTCGCCGTGAGCGCGTTCCGGTCGAGCCTACTGGTCCCGATTCCTTCAGCGCCCCGCCAGCTTCCGTGCGCGAACTTTGCAACGCGGGTGCAAGACCAAAAAGAACGGCCGACAGTACAGAGATTCCCAGCGTGAAGGCGAAGACGCCGTAGTCCATTCGCAAATCCGCAAGCCGCGGAGTATCCGCCGGAGCCAAATGGCGGAAGGCTTCCACACCATAAACTCCAAACATCCATCCAACCGCGCCTCCAAGGAGGGCGAGAACCAAGCTCTCAACAAAAAATTGCCGCAGAATTCTTGCGCGGCTCGCCCCCAGGGCTGCCCGCACCGCAATTTCTTTCTGCCGCGTCAGGCTTCGCGCCAACGCAAGACTCCCTACATTCGCGCAACCAATCAGAAGTACCAGCGCGACCGCACCCATCAGAACGAGCAAAGCAGGGCGGGCATTCTGTGTCGCCTCGTCCCGAACCAACGCAATAGTGAACTTGATGCCTTTGTCTTCGTTCGGATATTCCTTGCTCAATCGCGCTGCAATCGCGTCCAGCTCGGACTGCGTTTGCTTGAGTGAAACTCCCCGCTTCAGCCGAAGAAAAACGGAACAACCATTCATACTGCGGTCGGCTTTGTCCTTCGGCGCCAGCGCGAGCGGCAGCCAAATCTCAGTCTTCTCGAACTGAAAACCCGGCGCCGTTACGCCGATGACAGCATAGAGCTTGCCATCGAGGTGCACGCTGCGTCCGATCAGCTTCGGATCGGCACCATAGCGGCCGCGCCACAGGGCATCGCTGATCACGGCAACGCCATCTTTGCCCGGAGCATCCTCGGCTTGGGTGAAAAGGCGTCCGCGTTCGGGAACTGCGCCCAGCAGCGCAAAAATGTCAGGCGTCGCTCGCACCACTTCGGCGCGAACGGGAACGCCGTCGCCGGAAAGATTCATTGGCCACTCGCGAAACATTGCCGAGCCTTCGAAGACGTCGTTCTGCGCGAGAATATCGTTTACGTTGGCGATGGAATCATCGAGACGGAAATCGGGAAACATCGGCATGATCGTCCGGAGTGACGCGAGGCGCTGCGATTCCGGGTATGGCAACGGCCGCAGCAAAATGCTATTCACCACGGTGAAGACGGCCGTGTTCGCGCCGATGCCGAGCGCAAGCGTCATAATGGCGATGAACGTAAACCCCGGCGATTTGCGCAGCATGCGCACAGCGAATTTCACATCCTGCATAACGATGCCCATCCCGCCTCCTTTCCCGTTCGTGTGCCCAACCGCTCGGCCTCTCGCGCGAGCCTCGAGACTGTGATCGTAGCGCCGGCATCTTGCCGGCGATTTCGTTCGCCGTTTGGGCGCGGAAAACCACCGGCTGGAAGCCCGCGCTACGATTGCCCAGTTGCCCTCTTCTCGTAATCACTCATATCGCAACGCCACCATCGGGTCCACGCGCATCGCCCGCCGCGCGGGAATCGCGCACGCGATCAACGCAATGCTCCCCAGCAGCAGCGCCACACTCACATACGTCAACGCATCGAACGGCGCGACACCGAACAGCAAATCCCGCATCAATCGCGCGCCACCCAAGGCCAGCAACATCCCCAAGCCCACCCCTGCGGCAATCAAAACCCCTCCCTGCCGCAAAACTATTCGCACGACGTCCCTGCGTTGCGCCCCAAGAGCCATGCGAATCCCGATCTCATTCGTCCGCTGGCTGACAACGTAGGACATCACTCCGTAAGTCCCCACGCCCGCCAGAAGCAGCGCCAGGCCCGCGAGCGCACCGAGCAGCAGCGCTTCGTCATTCGTGTCCGCCATCCCGTCGCCGACGAGCTGAGGGATCGTCTTCACTTCGGAAAGCGCCAGCGTGCTGTTCAACGACCGCAACTCGGCGCGCATGGTGCTTTCAGCGCCTTGCGGCGGCCCATCGGTGAGCACAGAGATGTACAGGACATACGCGCCGTCGCCGAGGCCGACCGCCGCGGGAATGTACGCCGCGTACATCGCGGGATCGCGCAAGCCGTTATTGCGGACAACTTCGGCGACGCCGACAACCTGATACGGCGCGCCGCCGCTGTGAAACATTTTGCCGAGTGGATCCTGATTGGGCCAAAAGTGCACCGCCATGTCCTTACTGATCACCGCGGACGTCGTGAACTTACCCTCGAGCGCTTCCTCAGCTTTCTGGTCGTGCGCCTTCTCGACGGGAAGTATCTGTCGCCAGGCATCGCCGGCGCTCTGTACGTCTTCCTCCGTCAGTTCGCGGCCGGCAATTAGCCGGATGCCCATCGTGTGGAAGTAACTCGGCGTGATTTCATTAAAAGCGACGAGCGGCCCGCCTCGGTAGTCCTCGGACTGGCCATCCGCCGTTACATATCCGTTTGAGTCCGATGAAAGCGGAGCCAATGTATTAAACGCGGCGTCGCGGATTCCCGGCGCGCTCTTCAGCATCGAGAGGAGGGTGTCAATGAACGACTTCGCCTGATCAAACGTCGCGTCGTCCTTATCGGGAACCATGACGTACCCGGTAAGGACGTGATCGGTGCGTATACCCAGATTCACTGCGCGAAGATTTGCAAACGTGCGCAGCAGCAGGCCCGCGCCCGCAAGTAGCGCGAGCGACAGCGCGATCTCAACGGTCACCAGCCCATCGCGCAGCAAAACGCTTCGGCCATTCCGCGCTGCGCCGGCCGATCTCGATTTAAGCTCCTCGATGAAATCCATATCCGAAATCTGGAACGCGGGCGCCAGCCCAAAGAGAATTCCAACCGCAGCGCTCACGGCGAAGCAGAAAAACAGCACGCAAACGTCCAGCCGAATCGGATTCGACGGCACCACCTGCACGCCTTTGAGCGCCACCAGGAGATCAACTGCGTTATACGCGATGAGCGCGCCGATAGCGCCTCCAGCGAGCGCGAGGATCACGCTTTCCGTGAGAAGTTGCCGCACCAATCGCCACCGGCTCGCTCCCACTGCGCCGCGCAGCGCCATCTCTCGGCGCCTTCCAATCGAGCGCGCGAGCAAGAGATTCGCGACGTTGGCGCAAGCGATCAGCAGCACCAGTCCGACCGCGCCGAACAGCGTCCATAGCGGAGTTCTTGATTCGCCGGTCAATTCCTTCTGCAGCGGGACGACGATTGGCGTCGCGTTGCTGTTCGTTTTCGGAAAATCCTTCGCGAGATGCGCCGAGATCGCGCCAAGATCCGTGCGCGCTTGCTCGATTGTCACGCCAGTTTTGACGCGTCCAAGAGCGCGGAGATAGTGGCTGTCGCGGCCACGCAGCGCAGACGGCGAGAAATCAATTGGAGTCCACACGTCAGCGGTGCCAGGCGCTCTGTACCATGCGGGCATCACCCCGACGACCGTATAGGCTTCGCCGTTCAGCTGGATTGTTTTGTTGATGGCGTCCCCGCGGCCGCCGAAATGCGTTTTCCAAAATGCGTTGGTCACTATCGCGACGTGGTTCCGGCCTTTCGTGTCTTCGCCCGCAACGAACGCGCGGCCCAGTTGCGGCGCGACGCCGAGAACCGAGAAGAAATTCGCCTGCGCCTCGACAAGACGCACTTGCTCGGGTACGCCGGCGCCGCTGACGTTGCTTGGCTCCGGCCACGTGAACACTGCCATGTCGTCAAACGCACGATTCTGTGCCCGCCAATCAAGGAAATCCTGATCCGTGAGCGGAAAATTGCCGGCGGACGATTCCGTTTCCCAAAGCTCGACGAGCCGGTCGGGATTGTGGAATGGCAAAGGCTTCAGGAGGACGGCATGGACGATGGAGAAGATGGCCGTATTCGCGCCGACGCCGAGCGCGATGGTGAGCATGGCGATGATGGTGAAGCCCGGCGATTTGCGAAGCATGCGAAGCGCGTATTTGACGTCCTGAATCAGAGTGCCCATCTCGCCTCCGTTTCACGCCATTCCATGCAGAAATGTGGTCGTAGCGCCATCGCTACGCGCGCTCTCTCACTCATACCGCAACGCCACCATCGGATCGACGCGCATCGCGCGCCGCGCCGGGATGTAACACGCCGCTAGCGCCACGACTGTAAAAAACGCCGCAACAGCGATGAACGTAATCGGATCTCCCGTCTTCACCCTGTACAAAATGGCGCCCATGCCGCGAGTCGTTCCCGCAGCGACCACGACTCCAATCGCGACGCCCGCCAGAGTCAGCTTCAAGCCCTGGCCCAGCACGATCCGCGTCACATCGCCGGGGCTCGCGCCCAACGCCCTTCGGATTCCCATTTCGCGCGTGCGCTGCTCGACGGTGTAAGCCATTACGCCGTAAATTCCGATTGCTCCGAGCAGCATCGCCACCAAACCGAAGAAGCCGGCCAGTTGCGTGAGGATGCGATTGCCGGTGTTCTGCTCATCGATGGCAACTTCAAACGGCTGAACGAGAGAAATCGGTTGCTCGCTGTCGACAGACCACACCGCATTGCGAATCGCCGCAGGCAGATCCGGCGCCGGACCTGTCGTGCGGGCGACGATCGTCATGTAAGCACTCGGGAATTCCGCTGCCGGAACGTACATCTCGCGCCGCGGGCGGTCGCTCATCGAGTACATCTTGACGTCGCCCACCACGCCCACAATCGTGCCGAGCGTGCGCTTCTCTGTGTATTCGATCTGCTTGCCGATGGGATCTTCGTTCGCGAACTGCTGCCGCATCAGCGTTTCATTAATGAGAATGACGTTCGGAGCGCCGGGGCCGTCGCTGCTCGAGAACGTGCGCCCGCGAATCAGCGGAATCTGCATGGTCGCAAAATAATCCGGACTGATCTGCGAATATAGCGCGCCGAGTGCTTCGCCCGGCGGCGCTGGCGGCCGCCCTGCGATGTGAATCGTGACGATCGTGGAAGATTCGCCGAACGGGACGTATTCGCTCATTCCCGCCGAGACCACTCCCGGAAGCGCATGGACGCGAGCCATCACCTGATCGTAGAAATTCCGCACTTGGGCGTCGTCCATGTATTTCGTCTTGGGAAGCACGAGCGGCGCCGTCACGACGTTCTTCGTCTGAAAGCCAAGCCTGTCGTACACGATGTGGATGAAGCTTTCGACGAGCATCGCCGTTGAAATCAGAACGACCACAGCGAGCGCAACTTCGCCGGCGACGAATGCGCGGCGTAACTTTGCGCCTCGCCCTCCGCCGGAAACCTGGCCCGCTGATTCCTTGAGCGCGGCGTTGACGTTCATCCCCGTGCTTCCGAATCCCGGCACGAGACCGAAAATGATTCCGCAGATGAGCGCGATGCCGAGAGTGTAGGCGAGCGTGGTGAGGTCAATATCCACACGGCCGTAGTTGACGAGATAGCCGCGTATTCGTCCTGGAATCGCTTCCGCGATCCAATGCACGCCCCAGACGGCGAACAGCACTCCCACGCCGCCGCCCACCGTGAATAACACCAGGGATTCCGTGAGCAATTGCCGCGCAAGGCGCGCGCGCGAAGCGCCCATCGCCGATCGAACCGCAAATTCCTTCGTGCGCCGCGCCGCCCGAGCCAGCATGAGGTTCGCCACGTTCGCGCACGCGATTAATAGGACGAGGCCCACGATCCAGAATAAAATCATGACCTGCTGGGTTCCTTCTTCCTTCCCGACTTCAAACGTCATGGGACTAACCAGCGTGGTGGCGTTTGTATTCGTTTTCGGATAGAGCTTTTCGAGGCGCGAAGCAATTCCGGTGACCTCCGCGGAGGCCTGCTGCTGCGTCACGCCGGGCTTCAAGCGGCCGAAGGCGCTGAACCAGGACATTTCGCGGTCGGCTTGTTGCTTTTCATCGAGCGCGAGCGGCGTCCAAATATTCGCGATGCCCATCAGCGGAAACTGATAGCTCGCAGGCATGATGCCAACGACGGTATACGACTCGCCCTGAAGCTTGATCCTGCGGCCGACGATTTGCGGGTCTCCGGCGTAGCGGCTCTGCCACAAGCCGCGGCTCAATATGGCTACGTGGCTCGACGCGGGCTGCGATTCCTCCGGCAGAAACACGCGGCCGAGCATCGGCTTCACGCCGAGCGTCTGAAAGAAATTCCAGCTCACCAGCCCGCCGATCACGCGCTCGGGGGGGCCGTCGCTCGTCAGATTGAAGTACCAGTTCGTCCACGACGCAATCTGCTCGAAGGCCGTATCTTGCTTTTCTAAATCAATAAAATCGGCAATTGAGGTGACGCTGTTGTTGGTCCAGCCCTGCTTTGTGTCGTGCGAAAGCAGGACCATCAAGCGATCGGCTTGCGGATAAGCTAGTGGCTTAATCAGCCACGCGTTCACATAAGTGAATATCGCGGTGTTCGCGCCGATGCCGAGACCGAGCGTGAGGATCGCGATGAGCGCGTAGACCGGCGATTTACGCAGGGCGCGTAGGGAGTATCTGATGTCCTGAATCAAATTGTTCATCGCGCCTCCAATTCGATATTTGCCGCAATCACCCTCGTAGCGCCGGCATCTTGCCGGCGATTTTCTTCCGCGTGGCAACATAC
>Ga0302326_10016415_pt1 | contig 15502 bp, 11 predicted proteins | sample Palsa_T0_3_FD_202264 | JGI IMG/M metagenome (GOLD analysis project Ga0302326, IMG submission 202264) | Peat permafrost microbial communities from Stordalen Mire near Abisko, Sweden - Palsa_T0_3 | ecosystem: Environmental > Terrestrial > Soil > Palsa > Peat permafrost | place: Sweden: Abisko...
CGGGCAGGTGGGCCCCGAAAGCTATGCAATACGATGAAAATCGCTTGGCACAACTGGCTGCGATGGTTGCCGCGGGTTTCGCGGGCAATTCCAGAGTGCTGGACGGCATCGCAGACAAGGCGAGGACGCGTGCCGAAGTTCGCAACGTGGCCAATATCAGCCTGATGGTGGCTCGCCACATCATGGCGGCCGCGCACTGTGCGGCACAGCAGGTCGACGAACTCGAACTCCTGTACGACGACGCGGATTTTCTCTAGACGGGCGGCGCGGGCAACGTCTCGAGCGCGCGCTCCACGCCGAGGCCGAGCGCGAGCAGCGCACGATCGGTTCCGGCGGCGGCATCCAACTCGATTGCCACGGGAAGGCCGGTGCGGGTGAGCCCGACTGGCAGAACGAGTCCCGGCAGGCCCGCGGTGCTGCCGGGGGCGATGTTGCGCGCGACGGCGATGTCGAACGGCAGCTCGCGGCCGTCGGTCTCGACGGTCGTTTCCTCGCCGATTCTCGGCGCGGGCACCAGAGTCGCCGGAAATACCATGGCGGACACGCCCGTTCCGGCGAAATATTCGCCGTACAAACGGCGCAGCGCCGGCAAGTACTGATCGCGAGCTGCCGCGTACGCCGCTTCGGTGATGAAATGGGCGCCGCCCGGCAAGATGCTGCTGCGGAACACCCGCTGAATGCCGGGGCTGGCTTGTGCGACCAGAGCATCGAAGTCGATGCCGGCGCCGTACTCGTTGAGATAGCGGGGGAGCGCCACGCGAATATCGCGGTTCTGGATGGCGTCTGTAGTAAGGTCGATGAGCGAGCCCAGTCCGGGCAGCTGGGTCTCGATGATTTGCGCGCCGGCATCCACGAGCCGCTCGAGGGCAAGTTCGGTCAGTCGCCGGACCTCCGGGTCGAGTTCGGTGAACCAATAGTCCCGGACCACACCGAGACGCATGCCTTGAAGCGATGCGGGCTGTATTTTTTGCCAATCGTTGGCCGCCACCGAATCGAACAGCACGAGGTCCGCGACGTTCCTCGCGTGCGGCCCGACCTGGTCGAAGAGCGGCGAGATCGGCATGCAACCATGCGTCGAGTAGCGCCCGGTGGTCGGCCGAAAGCCGGCAATCCCGCAGAACGCCGCCGGCACGCGGATGGATCCTTCGGTGTCCTCCGAGATGCCGAGTGGAGCAAGACGAGCGGCCACGGCGGCGGCCGTCCCTCCGCTGCTGCCGCCAGCAATGCGCGAGTGATCGTACGGATTGCGTACCGCGCCGTATGCCTGATTGTTGCTGGTATAGCCGAAGGAGAGTTCGTGCAGATTCGTCTTGCCGAGCACCAGGGCCCCGGCATCGCGCAGCGAGGCGATCACCGGCGCGTCCTTGGCCGGATGAAAATGGCGCAGGGCCGGCGTCCCGCCGGTCGTCGGGTACTCGAGAGTGTTGATGCTGTCCTTCACCGGCATGGGCAAACCAAACAAGGGTCCCGGTTTCGCTCCAGTCCGACGTTCGCGGTCGCGAGCTCGGGCATCCTCGAGCACCCGCGCCGGCTCCAAGGTAATGAACGCATTGAGGGCATGCGCCGCCCGGCATCTCGCGAGCAATACCTCGGCATAGTGTTCCGCCGTGAAGTTCCCCTGCGACATGTGGGCGACGGCGTCCGCCGCGCCGAGGTTGTGAAGACCGGGAGACACCGTCATGACCAACAGTCAGCGGTTGAAGCCGACCGTGTGGCCGAGCTCTTTGCTGTCGTACATGCGGCCTTCGGTGATGACCTTCGAGACGCGGCGGATGTCGCTGATGTTCGCGAGCGGGTTGCCGTCGACGAGGACCAGGTCGGCGCGTTTGCCGGGTTGAATCGTGCCGGATTCAGCGTCGAGACGCATGGCTCGCGCGGCGTTCAGGGTTGCGGTCTGGATGGCCGCCATTGGCGTCATGCCGGCCTGCACGTAAAGCTCGAGTTCGCGGGCGAGGCCGTAGCCGATCAGGCCTGTGTCGCTGCCCGCGACGATAGGGACTCCGGCGTTGTGGAGAGCGTCGATGACCCTCAGGTCCACCTCCATGCGGGCGTGGAATTTTGCGGCGTCGGTCGCAGTGCCCATGTTGCGGAATTTGGCGGCGGTCGGGAAGGGCGCGGCGTTCACGCCAGGTTCGAAGGATGCAGCGTCGATGGTCCTCGGATGGCCGGCCATCTCGCCCCAGCCGGCGGTTGGATCGACGACGATTTGCTTTTCTTTCAGCAGCGCGATGAGCTTCTGGGCGCGGCCGGAGTTGAGGTCGGGCTCGGCGTCGGGCGGAGCGTTGGGAGGGAGCATGGAGCGGGTGATGAACTGCAGATGGTTGACCTGGTCCATGCCGTCAGCGATGCCTTCGAAGGTATCGACCGCGGCGGGGACATGGCCGGTGACAGTCATGCCTTTGGCGTGGGCTTCGGCGGCGATGGCGCGCAGCACGTCCGGCTGGAGCTGAGTGTAGACCTTGATCTGTTGAAAGTGGTGCTGGGCGTAGAAGTCGACGGCGGCGACGCCTTCGGCGCGGGTTTCGGCGTCAACGAAGCCGAAGCCGAGCGGACCGCCGGCGTCGATGAGACCGGCGAGCAGAAGGCGCGGGCCGAGCACGTGCTGCTTCGCGATAGCGTCGCGGATGGTGACGAGAAAGTCGAGCTCGCCGCCGCAGTCTCGGGCGGTGGTGACGCCGGCGGCGAGCAGCGCGGGTCCGAACTCGATACCGGAGAAGTGCGAGTGCATCTCCCACAGTCCGGGCAGCAGGGACTTGCCCCCGGCGTAAACGATGCGCATTCCGGCGGGCGGCGGCGCGCTGCCCGCGGAGACGATGCGGCCATCGCGGACGACGACGGTTGCCTGCTCGACGGGCGCTGCGCCGCTGCCGTCGATCAGGCGGGCTCCGACGATGGCGTAGGCGCCTTGCGCTTCGGGCGTTACCTGGCTATCGATCTCGGCGAGATCGAGCATCTCCTGGCGGACACCGGAGCGGGCGAGGTTGCCGGTGGCGGATTCGTATTCGTCGAGCACGAACTCCTGCGGGAGTCCGCCGGCAAAGGTCATGATGGCGGCCACGCGGTAGGAGTCGTCCATCCACAGGATCTCGCGGCCGAACATCAGGTTGGCGACGGTATAGCGGGTGAGGCGGACCATCTTGCCCTTGATCTGGAAGCTCTCGCGGCCTACGAGCTTGATATCGAGCGGCGGCGCCTGGTCGCTGGCGCGCATGATGGGCAGATGCGCGGGCGAGTGATGATATTGCCAGTAGCGCATCATCATCATCTGCATGGCGGCGGGCATGGAGGCGAAGCCGACGAAGGAGACGGGCCGCTGCGCGAAGGTGCGTGTCTCCGCGCCCTCATGGACGGTGGCCTTGATGCCGGAGACTTCGGTGGTCGAGACGACGTCGCCGGATTTCTGCTCGAGTTTGAGCGGCTCGAAGTGGTCTGCGAAGGTGAGGGTGGAGACGCTGGTGCGCTTCGTGCCGCGGTCGTTGGTGCTGGTGGTGGTGGTGAGGACGCGGCGGCCGTCGTGGGTGTCGGTGATCGTGTACTCCTCGGTGCCGATGGCGTGGAGGAGGAGATGAACCTGGTAGACGCCGCGCTCGATGACGAGCGGCCGCTGCTGGGCGGCAGCGAGGGCGGGCAGAAGGCCCAGGGCGGCGAGCGAGGCGATGGACTTCAGCACGAATGTACGGCGCGAAATCTCAGCGGGCTCCGACACGATCGCGCCTCAACGCCTGGCACATGCAATGCACCGCGCCGCCGCCGTTGCCGATCATGGACACATCGGGATCGTAGACAGTGAGCCCTTCTGCGCGGCAGGCCGCGACCAGATTCTTGCTCGAAGCCGGCACCAGCACGCGTTCGTTGCCGAGAGCGACGACGTTGGTGCCCATTTGCATGGCGTCGCCGTAGGAAATGGGCAGGGCGCGGATCCCCTTGGAGCGTAGCCACTCGACGAGTTCAGGTTCGACCGCTTCCACGCACACCACCGCGAGGCCTTCGGCGATCATGCCCATCTGCACATCCAAATGCAGGAAATGCGAATCGAAGGCGTACGTGTGGAGTTCCCATCCCTCGGCCTCGAACCAGCTTTGCAACTGCCGCACCGCGGGCTCGATGGAGCGCTCGCCCGAATAGCCGCAAGCGGCCACGCCCGGCTTGAGCACCATGAAGTCGCCGCCCTCGACGTTGCCTGCGGTGATCAAGTCGTAAATCGGAATGCCGGCGTCGAGATAGAATTGCAGGCAGGCCGCATACTCGCCGCGTCGGTAGGGCTTTTGCAGCTGCATGATCACGGCGCCCCAGGGAGTCATCACGCTGCTGTCGCGCGCGAAAATTTGATAGGGCAATGCCGGGTCGGCTGCAAGATGGTGCACCTTGACGTCCGCCTGCCGATAGACGTCGACCATCTCGCCGTATTGCCGGCGGGCGACCGAGAAATCGAACTTCAAACCAACCCGTTCGGAGCGCTCGCATACGGCGTTGCCCGGCTGCCAAGTAAAGTGATCGATGGGCCCGACCAGTACATCGCGCAAGGTGCCGTATTCGCTGTCGACGCCCCAGGTGCCTGGCGGGCGCGTGCCGCCGCCTTCGATTCTGGTCCGCAATTGCATCGTGAAATCTCCCCTCATGATCCGCGTCGGCAGGTACGGCCAACATCATATCAAGGTGCGGGAGTGGCGAGAGACTCGCGGATGTTTCAAGGCACCGGGGTGGCGAGAGGCTGTCCTTTGTCGATGATCCAGGCGGACACCGCAGTTCCGCCGTCGCCGCCCGGGGCGGCAACGAGGCTGTGCACCGCGCCGCGCGGATTGAAGAAACTATCGCCGGCTTTGAGCAATCGGTCGGGTTGTCCCTGGGTCTTGAGTATCAAGTTGCCCTTGAGCACATAGCCGGCCTCGTCGCCCGGGTGCGTGTGATAGCCGATGCTCGTGCCCGCCGGCAACATGGCCGACCCGATCACGATTTCCTTGCCCGGCACGCCCGATTGATCGTGGCGTTCAAAAATCGTGCGCACCGGTTGCGGCGCGGCCTTCGGCTCCTCGGCGGCGGCGCCCAGGGACAATACGAGTGCGGCGATCAATGAAATCTGCGCGTACTTCATCCTCGGTCCTCAGTGTGTTGCAGTTCCTTGGGTTGCATAATAGCCGGTCACCGCGGTGATGTCGGTGTCGTCCAAACGTTGCGCCACCGAACGCATCAACTCGCCGGCGTCGTTCTTGCGCGTGCCCTGCTGAAATGCCTTGATGGCGCTTGCCAGGTATTCGGCCGATTGCCCCGCCAGGTAGGGCGCCGCGAGGTCGACGCCGACTCCGTCCGGCCCATGACAGCTGTCGCATGCCTGCACGCGTTTTGTTTCGGAGCCCTGAAACGCCAGCTGGTGGCCGCGGGCCAGTTGCACCTCATTGAGCGGGGTCGTTTGCGCGGCGAACGGCGCCGACATCGCCGCGTAGCGGGCGGCGAATTCCATGCGCTGCTTCTCGCTCAGCGCTTTCGCGAAGTTTCTCATGATGGGATTATCGCGCGTGCCTTGCGCATAGTCGTTCAACTGCTTCAAAAGATAGCCGGCCGACTGCCCGGCGAGACGCGGGACGTGCGCGGCGGCCATCCCCTCGCCGTGTGCGCCATGGCAGGCTTCGCAGGGAGGTGCGGCAGCGGCCGGCCCCACGGGAGCGGTCGTCGCGGCCGCCTGTACCTGCGTCGGTGCGGGCGCCGCGCTCGCCGTGGGCGCGTACGGCATGACTGCGATCAGCAGCGAACCGCTGAGCAAGCCGGCACGGCGACGCGAGCGGGGGTTCATGCCGACACCAGATGTCCGGGATTCTTCAGGTACTTGTTCTTGAGTGCGTCGATCGCCCAGTAGGTCAGGGCACCCAAGGTGCAGGTCGGATTCCATGAGGCATTTTGCGGATAGTTCGAGGCGCCGACCACGAATACATTCGGTACGTCCCAGGATTGCAGGTAGCGGTTGACCACGCTGGTTTTCGGGTTGTCGCCCATCACGGTCCCGCCCGTATTGTGGGTGGTCTGATACTGCGTGACGGTGTAAGGACCCTTGCGCGGACTGCCCTCGACCTGCTTGGCGCCCATGGCTTTGCCGATCTCGACCGCTTTGGCCGTTACATGAGCTGCCATCTTGAGATCGTTCTGCGGAAAGTCGAAGGTCATGCGCAGCAGGGGTTGGCCCCAGGCGTCGCGGTAGGTGGGGTCGAGATCCAGGTAATTCTGCTTCTGGGCAAGCGAACTGCCGTGAAGACTGAACATCACGGAATGGTTGTAGTGCTTGACCACGGCCTGTTTCCAGCCCTTGCCCCACTTCGGAGTGCCGGGAGGAACGGGGTGGTACTGGATGGGCCTGCCGTTGGTGTTGACGGCGCCGATGAACGCGCCGCCGATGAAGCCGAGCCCGGCGTGGTCGAAGTTGTCGCCGGCAAAGTCATTGATGAGTGTCCCGGATGCGCCCGAGGCCATGAAGGGATTGATGATCACGTCCTCATCGAAAAACGATGCCACGCTGCTCATGGTCTGGTAGGCGTAATTGCGGCCGACCACGCCCTGGCCGGTCGCCGGATCGTAGGGTGCGCCGACGCCCGACAACAGGAGCATGCGGACATTGTTGAGTGCGAATGACGCGGTGATCACCAGCGACGCTGGCTGTTCGAACTCGCGGCCTACGGCATCGATGTAAGTGACGCCGGTGGCATGCTTCTTGGTCGAATCGAGATTGATGCGCTGTACCTGGCAGCCGGTGCGCAGCTCGAAATTCGGATTCGCCAGCAGAACCGGAAGGATGATGGTCTGAGGTGTCGATTTGGCATAGTGCTCGCAGGCGTAGCGTTCGCAGAAGCCGCAAAAGACGCAGGCGTTGAGCTTCATGCCTTCGGGATTCGTATACGGCTGGCTCAAGTTCGAGGAGGGTTGTGGAAAGGGATGGTAACCCAGGCTGCTTGCCGCCTTGCGGAACATGGCGCCCTGGAAATGTTCCTTCTGTGGCGGAGTGGGATACTCGCGAGAACGAGGCGATTCATGCGGGTCGCCGCCCGCTTGAATCCGGCCCTTGATGTTGCCGGCCTTGCCACTGGTGCCCAGGAGATGCTCGAAGCGATCGTAGTAGGGTTCGAGCTCTTCGTAAGTGACGCCCCAATCCTGAATGGTCACGTCCGGATCGAGGAAGTTCTTGCCATAGCGCTCGCGCGTGCGGGTCGCGAGTTGAAAATCATTGGCCTGGAAGCGATAGGTCTGGCCGTTCCAGTGCACCATGGAACCGCCCAGTCCGGTGCCGGGCAGGAATGATTCCCAACGGCGGATGGGCAGAGCCGTTTGCGAACTCTGATTGCGGAAGGTCATGGCCTCACGAGTGTTGTCCTGCATCAAGGCTTTGCGCACGTCGAAACGCAATTCATCGTGAATAGCCGGGCTCTGAAATTCGGGCACCGTAAAGCGGGTCTGGCCACGCTCCAGTCCCACCACCTTGTAACCGGCCGCCGCCAGTTCCTTGGCGACCATGCTGCCCACCATGCCTACGCCGATCACGACGACATCCACTTCTTTGAGACGCTGCACCATTGCAGGATTTCCTTATAGATTTGCCGGGATGTCCTGGCGGGTGTGTATGTGCCCTTGCCCATCCTGCGCGAGACTCATCGGCTCGCGTTCGAACTTCACTCCATGCCGGTCAATGGCCTCGAAGTAGTCGGCGTAAGCGCCGGGGAAGCCGATCATTCTCCAAGCCACCATGTTGCGGTTGCCACCATATACAGGGTCGCTGAAAAATCCCTCGACCGACATTTGCAACAACATGTCGAAGAACACGGCCGAAGGCACTCCGTCGAGATCATGCGCACCGGATTCCAGGGACTGCAGGTAGGCGTCCTGCGCCTCGGCCGGCATGCCGTTGAACGGCGTGCCCTGCGCGGCGAGGTCGCGATTGATGGCGCGCAGGGAGAGGTGGAAGAGTTCGGCCGGTGTGAACGGCAATTGATAACCCTGGCTCGGCGTTCCCGATTGCCACGGACCGCTTCGGTACAGCCGCTCGCCCGCGCCCCAGGCGCCGCCCAATTGCTTGTCGAGATAGTTGGAAACCCCGGCGCCGAGTGCACCGGGCCCTGACTCATCCGCCGGGATCAGCCGCTCGCACGCCGCTTCGATGAACAGCACCTCCTCCGCATTGAAGAACAGGTAGGTCGTCTTGGCGGATTCTTCGACGACCGGGGGTTTCGCCGCGGCTGCGGAAGCGGGTACGGAGTGAGACAGAAGCGCGGTGGCTGGAACCACCGTGGCTGCGCCGATAGTGGTGACGAACGAGCGCCTGGTAACTTTGTCCACGAGAGGCTCCGCTTTGTTGTTTATCGGAGCATGCTATATCGATTTGGCCGTCTGGCTTGTACGTTTTTGCTGTCGTGCGAAATTATCTGCGCTCGGGCGCGAGCCGGCTGAAACGGTGCGCCAGCGCCGGCAGCACCAATAGGTTGAGAAAAGTCGAGGACACCAGGCCGCCCAGCACGGTCACAGCCATCGGCCCCTCTATTTCCTGGCCTGGGTGGGTCATGCTGAATGCCAGAGGCGCCAAGCCGAGGGCGGTCACGGCGGCGGTCATGAGTATTGGAATCAATCTCTCGTTGGCGCCGCGCAGCACGGTCTGCATGTCCCATGGGGCTGCTTCGATCTCGACGAGATGCTCGTAATGCGCGAGCTGCAGTATGGCATTGCGCGCGCTGATTCCGAACACGGTGACCAGGCCGACGAGCGTACCCAGCGAGATGCCTATGCCGGTCATGGCGATGGCAAGCACGCCGCCGATCAGGCTGAACGGGAGATTGGCCATCACCAGCCAGCTATTTGCACGCCGGCGAAATGCGACCATCAGCACCATCAGTATCAGCACCAGCGCGAGAGTGGAATAAACCACGAGCTCGCTGCGCGTGCGATTCTCCGCGGCGGCCGCGCCGGTGAACTCGATGAAGTAACCGGCAGGCAAGGCTACGGAGCGCGCGATGCGTTGCTGCGCCTCGATCACGGCCGCCTGCAGGGCTCGCCCGCTCACATTGAAGGTCACGGCGATGCGTCGCTGGCCGCCGTCGTGTTCGATGCTGTAGCGATCCGAGCCCAGCAACAGATGTGCCACCTGCGATAACGGCACCTCGCCAAGGGGGCCGCTGATCATGAGCTTGGCGAGTTGCTCGGGCCGATGCCGCAGGGCATCCGGCAGCAGCATGACCGTGTCCACCGTGCGCGTGCCGAGGAAGGTCTGGCCGACGGTTGCCCCCGTGTAGGCCGATTGGATGGATTCCAGCACATCCTGTGCCCGCAGTCCCGTGGCCGCCAGCGCCTGCGGCTGAAGCTCGATGGCCAGAGTGGGCGTGCCGCTTTGCCGCTTGAATTGCAGATCCACCAAGCCGTTTTCCTTGGCGAGCGCGCTCATGATTTTATCCCCGATGCCATCCAGAGTGCCCAGATCGTCGCCGAACACCTTGATGGCCACTTGCGCCGTGTCGCCGGTGAGGCTTTCGCTGATGCGATCGCCGAGGAAGGTCACGACCTCGCTTTGTATGCCGGGATATTTCTGAAGTATTGCCCGCAAATCCTCTTGCGCGCGGGCTTGATCCACGGTGGCGCCCGCCTTTAGTTCGACATGAAATTCACTCTGATGCGGACCCCAGGTATCCTCGCCCAACTCCGCCCGTCCCACTTGCTGCTCGACGGTTGCCACATAGGGCAGACGCAGCACGTCGGCGGAGATGCGCCGGCCCAGGCCGAGCATTTCCTGCAGCGAAGTACCGGGTATGGAGCTGACTACCTGCATCACGAAGTGACCTTCGCGAAAGTCCGGCATGAACGTTCCGCCTAGCAGCGGCAGCGCGGCGATGGCTGCGGCGATAGCCACGGCCAGGACGGCGGCAACCAGTTTCAGGTGCCGGTCCACCCAGCTCACCGCGGCCACTTGATGCTGCTTGAGCCGCGTCAGCCAGCGCGATTCCAGGTGGGCATCGCGGTCGCGAAAGAATAGTGCACACAATGCCGGAGTCGCGGTCATGGCTACCAGCAAGGAGGCCGTCACGGCGAGAATGAAGGAGAGCGCCAATGGGCCGACGAAATGACCCTGCACGCTCGACGTAAACAGCTCCGGAAGAAACACGGCGATGACCACCAGGGTGGCGTAGATGACGGGCCCTCTGACTTCGAGCGATGCGTCGCGAATCACATCCATGCGCGGCAAAGGGCTTGCGGCCGATGCGTTGCTGCGCATTCGCCGCAAAATGTTTTCGATGCCGACGATGGCGTCATCGACCAGCACGCCCAGGGCGACCGCAAAGCCGCCCAAGGTCATGGTGTTCAATGTCTGTCCCAGGCGATCCAACACCACAACGGCGGCCAGCAGCGACAAAGGAATGGCCGTGAATGCGATCAATGCCGCGCGCACGTCGCGCAGGAACAGGTACAGCACCGCCAGGATCAGCGCGGCCGCAATGAGCAGAGAGTTCTGCAGATCGCCCAAGGCACGCTCGATGAAATTCGCCGGCCGGTGCAGAGCCGGATACACCGTGATTCCCTGCGCTTTCAAGGCGGGTTCCAGGTTTGCCAGCGCCTGCTCGACCGCGAGCGTCGTCGTCAATGTATTCGCGCCGTACTGGCTGGCAAGAGAGAGCAGGACGCCCGGCTTGCCCATGATCAGGGCATCTCCCGAGCGCAGCGCCGGGGCCTCTTGGACCATCGCCACATCACGCACCAGCACCGGAACGCCATTGCGCACGCCGACCACCGCCTCGCCAATGGCTTGCATATCGGGTTTGGGGGTGGGCGATTTGAGCAGTATGCGCTGGGCTTCGAGGTCTATGAAGCCGGCGCCTCGCAAGGCCAGCGCGGCTCGCGCGGCATCGGCCACATCGCTGAGCGTGACCTGATAACTCGTGAGCTTGTCGGGGTCGGGCAGGATCTGAATCTGGCGAACATCGCCGCCGAACACGATGACATGCGCAACCCCGGGCACCGCGAGCAGACGCGGCTTGATGACCCAGTCCGCAGCGTCCCGCAATGCAAAGGCGTCGACGCTGTCCGACTGCAGGCCGATCTTGAGCAAGTCCATGGTGCTCGACACCAGCGGGGACAGTTTCGGCGAACCCACCCCGGTGGGCAGAGTGCCGCCGATCTCGGACAGGCGTTCGGAAATTCCCTGGCGCGCGACATGAACATCGACGCCGTCGGCGAGGGTGATGGTCACCACCGACAGTCCGGGTATGGATTCGGAACGCAGAGTGGACAATCCGGTCGCGCCGTTGACGGCGCTTTCAATACGCTTGGTGACCAGTTCCTCGACTTGTTCCGGCGCGAATCCCGGTGCCTCGGTTTGGATATCGACCTGCGAAGGGACGAATTCCGGAAATACATCCAGAGGTGAATGCATCGCCCCCCAGCAGCCCAGCAGCAGCGCCAATGCCGACAACGCAGTGACGATGCCGCAATGGCTGACGCATAGGGAGACGAGTTTCCGCATCGCTTACTCGGCTTCCGTGCTGGGATTGATTTCCCGCGCCAGCAGCAGGCCGGCCGCCGAGGTTACGATCAAATCGCCGCTCTTGACCGTGCCTTGGACGAAGTAACCGTCGGCCATCGGCCGGCTGATATCCATGGGGGTGCGCGCGAACTCGCCGGGCTGCCGCTCGAGGTAGTACCAGTACCGGCCGGCGCTGGCGACGACGGCAGAGGAGGGAATCAGAATCCCGGATTCGGCCGGCCCGGAATCGCCGCCACCGCCACCGCCACCGACGCCGGCTGCCCAGGCCAGCAGCCGCTCGCCTTCGCCCACTTCGATGCCTTGCAACAGCGCGAAGAAGCTGCGGCCCGGCACGCCGGCGTCCGCCGGTGCGTCCCATACCCCGTGCGCCGTCCAACGTTCGCCGGCGCCGGCCGTACCGAGACGCGCGAGCCACAGCCGCTGAGGGGCCCGGCCGTTTACCGAGCCAAGAGGGAACGTCACGCGCACGAGTTTGGCGTGGCCTTCGGCGAGTTCCTCCGGCAGCTTGCTGTCTTCCCGGCCGGCCCACGGAGGATTTTGGCCCAAGACGGATGACGACTTGGCCTTGGCGAGCCGCAGCGCTGCCGCATCGACCGCCGCCTGACGTGCGGCGTTCTCGCGGGCCTCCGTGCTGTCCGCGCCGGGCGTGCCGGCCAGGCGCTGCATGCGCGCGAGCACCGCCCGGCTTTGCGCTGCAACCGCTTGCGCGGTGGCCACATCGGCGACGGCCTGGGCAATCACATCGTGACCGAGCACCACACCGAACCCGCTCGTCGCGGCCTGGTAGCGTACGGCGGCCGCCGCGCTCGCGGTGATGCCTAAACCGGCCACTTCTTCGGGCTTGAGGGTGACGATACCGGCGTTCGATTCTGACTTGTCCGTGCCCTCGGCTTTTTCTTCGGGCTCGGCCTTGGCGGCGTCCGGCGCAGGCGGCTGCCTACCGCAGGAGCCGCAAAGCACGAGACAGGACAGGAGCGCCGCCATCAGGGGCTGCGCGCACATGATTTGCTTGGGACTCAAGGGTGTTCCTCTGCGGTTCTCGGATACTGCCAGCCGCCGCCCAGCGCCTTGCACAATCCGAGCAAAGCCTGGAATCGCTCGAGCTTGTACTGGCTGAATTGTTCGCGGGCGGCGTACAAAGTGCGTTGGGACTCTAGAACCGCCAGGTATTCCCCCGCGCCTTCGCGATAGCGCAATTGCGCGCCTTCGAATGCTCGCTCGCTCTGCTCCACGTTTCGCTGCTGAGGTTCCTGCTGCAGTTCGAGAGAGTGCATGGCTGTCAGTGCCTTCTCTACGTCGAGCAGCGCCGCGAGAATCGAGCTCTGATAGCCGGCCACCAGCTCTTGCTGTCTCGCGGTTGCCTCGGTGATGACGGCGCGGCGCCGGCCGTTGTCGAAAATCGCCTGTACGACGGATGCCCCGGCGGTGAGCGACCAGCCGGTTCCCGGCAGCGTGATGACTGCCGCCTGCACGGCTGGATTTTGCACGCCTCCGCCGGCCGTCAAGCTCAAGGAAGGAAACAGGGCCGCACGCGCTGCGATCAAATCCGCATGGGCCGCGGTCAAATTATTTTCGGCCGCGATCAGGTCCGGCCGGCGCTCCAGCAGCTGCGAAGGCAATCCCGCCGCGATCGACGGCTCGCCCAGCTCGTCCAGCCGTTCGGCGCTGACGGAAAAGCCTTCGGGAGCACGGCCGACGAGAAGGGCAAGGGCACCTCGTGCCTCGGCTTCCTGCTGTTCGAGCTGGGGAATGATCAACTCGGAATTCGCCACCGCGGCGCGTTGCGCCGCCAGTTCCGCCGGACCGGCGCGGCCCGCATCGTAGCGTGCTTCCGTGAAGCGCAAGACGCCCTGCGCCGCTTCGAGGTTCAGGCGCGCCAGCGCGATTCGTTCGCGCAGCGATAGAACTTGAAAATAGCTCTCGGCGACCCCGGTCGAGATGGTGATCCGCACCGTCGCGAGGTCCGCGCGGCTCGCCTGGGCCAGCGACTTCGCGGAATTGCTCGCAGCGCGATTCTTGCCCCAGAAATCGACTTCGTAACTCGCGGTCAGCAGCGCGCCCCAGTCGGTTTCGTGCGCCGTGGCTCCGTGCGATCCTCCGCCGAACTGCTCGATGTTGCCGTTTGCGTCCACTTCCGGTAAAAGCGCCGCACCCGCCTGGCGTGCCCGTGCATCCGCCTCCCGCACGCGGGCAGCCGCGGCGGCGATGTCGAGGTTGTTCTCTCGAGCCTGAGCGATGAGCGAGTCCAATTCGGCGCTGGCGAAACCATGAAACCACGCCGCATCCGGCCATGGGGCGGCGGCGCCCGTGGTCTGCTCGAAGGCCGGCGGGACGACCGGCGCGGCCGGCTGTACCGCCTGCAGTGTGCAGGAACAGCAGGCAAGGGCGATGAACACCGCAGAAATCGATCTCGGACACACGGCAACGGGCCCCGATGGGATGCGCTGGAAACTTAGCATGGGCGGCCCGGGGGCACTTTTGTATATTTGTAAGGATGCGCCGCGCGGCGCCTGCGTTTCTGTCAACGGTGGCGTAAATTGTAGCAATGAATATCTTGCTGGTTGAAGACGATATGGAACTCGCACATTCCGTCGGCGAGCATTTTCGCGACCAGGGTTATATCGTCAGGCATTGCGCGGACGGCGAGAGCGGCCTCTCGAGCGCCTGCCAGGAGGACTACCAGGTCATCGTCCTGGATCGCATGCTGCCGGCCTTGGATGGGCTGGAGTTCGTCAGGCGCTTGCGGCAGCGGGGTGTGAGGACGCCGGTAATTTATCTTACCACCATGAGCGGAATCGACGATCGCGTGCAAGGACTGGAAGCAGGCGGCGATGACTACCTGGTCAAGCCCTTCGCATTTGCGGAGCTGCTGGCGCGGGTGCGGGTGCTGTCGCGCCGTCCAGGCAGTGCGCCCGAGCCGGCGATTCATCTGACCTTGGGGTCGATCGAGCTGGATCTTCTGAAGCGCACCGTCGTGCGCGCCGGCAAGAACATCGAGTTGCTGCCGCAGGAATTTCGCCTGCTCGAGTACTTCGTGCGCAATCCGGATCGCGTGCTCACGCGGCGGATGCTGCTGGAAAATGTGTGGGGCATCAATTTCGATCCGCAAACCAGCGTCGTCGAAAGCCACATCAGCCGTCTGCGCGCCAAAGTGAATCATGGCTTCGAGTTCGATGTCGTTCAGACGGTCCGCGGTACCGGATATAAATTCCTTGCGCCCAATTAGAGTCTTCAACACCGAGAGCTTTCGATCGGCGGCGCTGTTCGCCAGCCTGTTTCTGGTTCTTTCTTGGGTTTTACTCGGTGCCGTGTACTGGATCGTCGACGATACGCAAACTGCGGCACTGATCGGCGCGATCGATGCGGACATCAACACCATCAAGAACGGCTATCGCGCGGAGGGGCTGCCGGAGGCCATCGAAGTTGTGCACCAGCGCTTGGGGTCAGGCAAGTATGCGGGGGCGGATCTACCGGGTGGATATATTCTGATCCGGGACGTGGCGAGCGGCACGATGGCGGGTAATGTGCGGCCGGATACTCTTCAGCTCGGCTTGTTCAACTTGTCCGTGCCGCGCAGCGGCGGCTCCGCCGCGACGGTGCTCGGCCGCGGCGGCTACATCGCAGGGGGCATTTATTTGTTCGTCGGCCGCGATACGGCTCCGATTGCGGCCACTCGCGCGCGGATACTCAAGGCGTTTGCGTGGATCGAAGGGGCGGCGATCATCCTGGCTGGGACTGGAGGGATTTTCTTCAGCCTGCAGTTCATGCGGCGCATCGACGCCATAGCCCGCACCTGCCAGTCCATCATTTCCGGAAAGTTCAACGACCGGATTGCGCTGCGCGGCAGCGGCGATGAATTGGACCGGCTCGCCCTCTCGATCAACAATATGCTGGATCGAATCTCGACGCTGCTGGATAGTCTCCGGCAGGTCTCCAGCGATGTTGCACACGACCTGCGCACGCCGCTGACACACCTGCGCAATCGCCTGGAGGAGGCGCGGC